>Ga0210383_10004177_pt1 | contig 12799 bp, 8 predicted proteins | sample IncBWC14OmetaG_FD_160072 | JGI IMG/M metagenome (GOLD analysis project Ga0210383, IMG submission 160072) | Forest soil microbial communities from Barre Woods Harvard Forest LTER site, Petersham, Massachusetts, United States - Inc-BW-C-14-O ...
GTGGAGGGATTGGACGAAGAGTCGTCCTTTTTCTTTTTCTTTTGCGCGGAGGCGGTGGAAGCCAGTGCGAGCGTGAGAAGAAGGAAGAGAGAGAAGAAGAACAGACGGTTTGCGGTGATGCGAATGCGTGAAGGGTCTTTCCGGAATTTCATCTTCGATTCACTCCCCAGAGTTCAGGCGCGCTTCTATTTTTAGTGAGGAAGCTGCGCGGTAATAACCGTTGTGCTGGACAGTAAAGAGCATAACGCAGGGAGAAGGGCGGCGCGGAGGAATGTGTTCAGTTGGTTTACGGGAGGACGCGAGCGTTTGGGAATTTGTAGGGACGGCCTTCGGAGGCCGTCCGTTTCGAATCGGGCGTGCCGGGGGTGCAACCGCGCCCGCCCCGTAAAACAATTCGGGACGGGCAAAAGGCGCCCGCCTCAGAAGGCGGCCGCTACAAAAGGTGAAGGCGCATGCCGCGGCGGACGGGATCTGTCTTCCTGAGGCTACCCGACGAGGGTAGCCGAAGGATCTCAACTTTGGAATTTTGCACGATTCATTACGTTGAGGTCCTTCGGGCCGCAAACGGCGCGGCCCTCAGGATGACAAGTTATTTTTTGTTTTGCACAACAGACAGAACCGCTCGCCGTAAAAACGTCCACTTTTAAAAACGCGCATTCTCGAAACGTGAATTAATGAGGCGCTTGAGAGGCGCTAAGGAGATTCACGAAGAGGCGGTAGGCGCCGGGGACGCCTTCGGGGAGTTCGCGGAAGAAGGCGAGGCCGGTGTAGATGTAGACGCCTCTGCCGAGGTGGGTGTAGACGAGGCCGCCGTTCAGATCTTTTTCGCCGGGGTCGTGCATGGAGAGAAGCGGGGTGTATTTGGTGTCGAAGTCGCTCCAGTAGTAGAGGCCGCGCTCCTGGACCCAGTTCTGGAAATCGGCGGCGGTGATTTTGTTGGGGGTGTTGAGAAGAGGATCGTCAGGCTTCAGAAATTTCACTTCGGCGATTTCGTCGGTGATGCGCGGCGTGGGATTGCCGATGGTGGCGTGATAGGGCGCGGGGAGAAATTTGTTCCAGATGAAATCGCGATTGTACTGGACGACGAGCGTGCCGCCGGCGGAGACGTAATCGAGGAGGCGCTTGTTGGCACTGGCGAGTTCGGGGCGGAGTTCGTAGGCGCGCACGCCGACGACGATGGCGGTGTATTTGGAGAGATCGCCGAAGGTGAGGGCGTTGGCGTCGAGCATTTCAACGCTGATGCCGAGACGCTTGAGCGCTTCGGGGATCATTTCGCCTTCGGCGGAGATGTAGCCGACGCGGAGATTCGCGGGGACGTTGATGTCGAAGGCGTGGACGACGGTTTGCGCGGGCTCGCTCCAGAGAATGGAGGGCATGGTGGGAAGCGGTTCGAGCGAGGTGGAGAATTTTTCATCGCCGCGTTTGGCGTAGGCGGTGATGGTGAAATTGCCGGGGGCGAGTTTTGCGGGAGGCGTGACGGTGAGTTTGGCGTACTGGTCGCCGACGCCGTCGAACGCAAGTTCGACAGGCGCGCTGGCCTGAAGGCCGTCAGGGACATCGAGACCGACGCGGACGGTGGCCGGCTTCGTGGAGTAGGAATGGACGCGCAGGAGAACATCGAACGGTTTGCGCGGCTGGCCGAGGACCGCCACTGCCTGACTGGGCTCGACCGCTATCGTGTAGGCGGGAACGATCCGAAGCGGCACGCGGCTCACCGACGTGGAGGTTGCGGTGGTGCAGATGACGGGCTTTGCCGGGGAGAAAGTGAAACCGTCGATCTGGATTTTCTGCGCGACTCGCAGAACCAGCGTGGATTCCGGGCTCAACTGTGGATCAGGAGAAGGGTAAGGGACCGGAGGGAGCACTGCGGCTTTATTGCCCGTCTCTGGATTTCCCAATGCCAACGTCCAGGAGGCATCGGTGTCTTTGCCTGAATCCATTTTTTGCCGCAGGATGGCGCGTTCGCTTGAAAATTGCGGTTCGCTGAACTGGCAGTGAATCTCCGGGCGGCAGCGGCTATGGAAAGCGACTGTGAAATCTTCACCGGCGACAACGTCGGCACGGTCGGCGTCGGCCGAGATTTGAACGCCCGCCGCCAATTGGAGTGCGCGGTCGAGATTTTGCTTTTCGCGGCCAAGAAAATCGAGCTTGTTGTAGAGGTCCGGCGGAATCGGCTGGGGAATGGAGAGGAGCGAAGCGCGCTCGAGCGATTTTTCCGCGGTCACAAGGGAATTCACGGCGGCCAGCCAATCAAGTTTAAGGGCTGAGTCGTGCGCGGACTCCAACGCGTGATCCACCGCTTTTAACTGCTCCTCACAGCCGCAGGGGCCTTTCCCCGAAGCGGTGGAGCTAAGCGATACCGCGAGAGAAGAGGGATCGAGTTTGCTGCCGTCTTCGGGGAGGAGGGCGAGAGGACGGCGGAGGAACGGGGAACTGAGGAAGGCGGAGATGCCCTGGCTGCGGTGATTGCTGAAAGCGTCGATGCCGATCTCGCGCCAGGATTTTCCGTAGAGGGGCGAGACATCGTCGACGGGCAGGATGTAGCCCTTGGGATTGTCGCTGCCGCGTTCGACATCGAGGATCTGGACCCCGGTGCCGGCCGCATCCCATACGGGGAAATTTGGGTTCAGAAAAAATTTTGGATCGGCGGCGAGCTTTACGGCTTTCGGTGTCCAAATGCCGGAAAGTTGGTGGTGGCCGTGGCCGGTGTGGACGCCGCCCCAGCCGTTGATGACGATGGTGGGGCGGAATTCGCGGATAACGCGGACCATGTCATCGAGCACGGGTTCGCCCCAGATTTTTTCGGTTTCCTCGGGAGTTTTGGAAAAGCCGAAATCCTTGGCGCGGGTGAAGTAGAGTTTGACGCCGTAGCCGCGGGTGGCGGCAAGAAGTTCCTGTGTGCGGATGAGGCCGAGTTGCGGAGCTTGTTCCGGGCCGAGCGCGTTTTGGCCGCCTTCGCCGCGGGTGAGGGAGAGAAGCGCGACGTCGGCGTGGAGGCCGCGGGCGAGATAGGTGAGGATGGCGGAGGATTCATCATCGGGGTGCGCGGTGATGTAGAGGATGCGCGTGGTGACGCGAGCGGCGTCGATGGCCTCGATGGTTTCGGGCAGACCGGGGCCGGTGCCGGGGGCGGGAGGGAATTGGGCACGGGAAGCGAGCGGGAGGAAGGTGGTGAAGAGTATGAGTGTTGCCAGGCGGATGCGAGTCAAATGGCCTCCAAAAAAGCGTCGGTGACCGACGCCCTCTTAGCCCCGGTGGGGCGAAAGCAGTTAGCCCAGGGCGTGAGCCCTGGGATCATTTCGCGATACATTTCGAGCGCCGGAGGCGCGGCAGATCATTTCGTGCGTAGTGCCATCTGCCGCCCCTACGGGGCTCACATCGGGATTGCCGTTGTCCCAGCGCTCACGCGCTGGGCTAATCTCTGCCACGCCTCCGGCGCTCGCCAAGAGCCCGCCGCGCAAGGCGGCCGCTACAAAACCACGCTGGGCTGAAGGTGGCCGCTACGCGGGTCGGGCGGCACGCGTAGCGCCTCCGGCCGGGGCGAAGGGCCATTGTCGCATTTCGCGGGCGCGAATTAAAAATGCGGTTGCGCCTAAGGCGATTTCGAGCAGGCCCCATTTGCGGGCCGGGCCAGTTTGCCAGAAAAGCCAGGCCCAGCCGAGCATCGTCAGCACCGCGGGCACGGGATACAACCACATTTTAAACGGCAACCTTTCCGAGCCGAGGCGGCGGCGCAGCAGCATAACACCGACGGCCTGCCCGATGAACTGCACGATCAGGCGCATGGCGAGAATGCCGGCGATGGCGGTCTCCAGTTTCAGGATGATGCTGAAGAGGAACGCCAGCGCCCCGAGTATTAGAAGCGAAACGTGGGGAAAATGTTTCGTCGGATGCACTTTGGCGAAGATGGGGAAGAAATTGCCGTCGAGCGCGGCGGAATAGGGAACGCGGGAGTAGCCGAGGAGGAGAGAAAAGACGGAGGCCATGGCGATCCAAAGAACCATCCAGGTGACAAAGTGCGCGGCGCCGGAGCCGTATAGGCGCTCGACGAAGAGGCTGGCGATGAAAGGAGTGTTCTGGGCCTCGCGCCAGGGGACCACGCCGAGGAGGCTGGTCTGCATGGCGAGATAAAGGACGGTGATGCCGAGGATGGAAAGAAAAATGCCGCGCGGGATATTTTTTTCAGGATTGCGGATTTCGCCGCCGAGGTGGGTGATGTTGTAGTAGCCCCAGTAGCTGTAAACGGTGTTGATCATGGCGGCGCCGAGCCCGGCGAACCAGATCGAAGAAAGATGGAACGCACCGGGAGGAAAATCGAAGGCGAGCTTCGGATCGAAGTGGCGGATTCCTCCCCAGATGAGCCAAAGCATGGTGCCGACGACACCGAGCCAGAGGAGAACGGAAATTTTGCCGATGGTGGTGATTTTCCGATAGAGAAGGATCACGAGGAAAATGACGAGGCTGCCGGAAATGGCTTTGGCTTGCCAGAGCGTGAGCGGATGGAGATAACCGGCGTAACGCGCGAAACCGATGGAGGCGGAAGCGACGGAAAGCGGGGCTTGGACAAAGGTTTGCCAGACGAAGAGGAAGGACATGAGGCGTCCCCAGCGGCCGGGACCGTAGGCTTCGCGAAGGAAGACGTAGGTGCCGCCGGCTTTGGGCATGGCGGCGCCGAGTTCAGACCAGACGAAGCCGTCGAGCATGGCGAGGAGCGCGCCAGCAAGCCACGCGATGAGGGCTTGCGGGCCGCCCATGGCCTTGATGACGAGGGAGCTTACGACGAAAGGGCCGATGCCGACGATCTCAATCATGTTGAGGGCGACGGCTTCCTTGAGGCCGAGGCCGCGCTCGAGGGCCGGCTGCGAAGCGCCCAGTTGGGGAGTTGCCGGGGGAATGGACATGCGCAGCGAGAATAACAAATGAGTGGGAATCCTCCTATCGCGGGTGTAGTGGAAAATCGAAATTGGAAAACGGAAAAGAGAAAACGGCCGCCGCAGACGCCGGCCGTCACAAAGGAGCGGAGAAGAGCACAGGCAGGAGTGCCTGTGCCACAGGTATGGGGATGAGCTTGGCAAATTGTTTTGCGGCGGTTCGAGGTGACGGCTTACACTCGTGAGGAGGAGAGCGCAGGCCCGCCGGGGCTCTCCGTTCAACGAATGAAACGAAACTCTATTTTTCTGGCGCTGGGCGTGTGCGCGTTGCTGCTGGCGCCGGGGTGCTCCGCTGCGGGAAATCTTTCGCTACCGCCGGGCACGGATGCGATTCTGGAACACATTTATTCGGGGCGAATGGATCTGGCGATTCCGGAGGCGCAGGCACTGGAACGCGCACAACCGGAGCATCCACTTGGATACTTGCTGGAAGCGGAAGCGCGCTGGTGGCAGATCTGGTGCCTATCGGGGGAATACAAATACGGGATGACGTTGCCGCGGCACAGGGGAAAAGCGCCGGGGGACCAGGCGTATCTCGACGTGGTGGCGAAGGCGGAAGGGCTGGCTGAGGCTGCTTTGGCGAAACACGAATCGGCAGAGATGCACCTTTACGCCGGAATGGCCGGTGGGCTGGCGGCGCGGATGTACGGATTGCGCACGGAAAACCGGGCAGCGGCGCGGGCGGGGGTACGCGCGCGGGAACATTTTTTGCGGGCGCTGGCGCTTGACCCAACGATGGCGGACGCCGACATGGGGCTGGGGCTTTACAACTACTACGTGGACACGCTGTCGACGATTGCCCGGGTGTTGCGGTTTTTCATGGGCATCCCGGGCGGGTCGAAAGAGGACGGCATCCGGCAACTGCAACTGGCCATCGATCACGGTCAATTGACGCGGGAGCTGGCGCGTTACTACCTGGCGATCAACCTGCACCTTTTCGACCAGAAGTACGAGCAGGCGTTGCAGGTGGCGACCCCGCTGGTGGAAAAGTACCCCGAGAATCCGATTTTCCGGCTGGTTCGCGGCGATCTCTATGGAAAGCTGGGAAGAAAAGAGCTGGCGATAGCAGATTATCGAGCGGCGGCAGCGGCACAGATCAACGATACGGCCTGCCAGAAGAAAATCGCGCAGTTGGTGAAGGAGTCCTTGGCGGCGCAAGGCGTGGGGCAGTAGAAAGTGCGAGTCCGGGCTTTGTGCAGGGGGCGGCCTGGGCCATAATAGTGCCCTGGGTTTGTGGGGCAGGAGTCAGGCACTGGAGTCCTCGGGGGCCTGTGGGGCGGCCGGTCAACGCGGACACGCTTTTTCGCATCTCAACCCAAACAGACAGGCGAAGAAGGTTTCTCTCCCGAGGGAAGAGAAGCGGACGAATAGGTGGGTTCCGCGCGAAGGAGTTTCAATGAAGCGGTTTTGGACAGCTGTGGCTGTCGCAGGTTTCGCGTTCGGCTTGTTGGCCGGATGCAATGATTACAACAACTCGATCCAATACAACACCGGTGCAACGGTGACGAACATAGCGCCGAGCGGACTGCCGGCGGGAAACCCGTCCTTTCTGCTGACAGTGAATGCGAGCGCGGCCAATGGCTTCAATACTACGACCGTGATTCAGTGGAACGGGCAGAAGCTGCCGAACCAGACCTTCGTGGACGTTACGACGATGACCGCGACGGTGCCCGCAAACCTGCTGACCAAACCGGGAACTGGGTTGGTGAATACACTGACTGCACAATCCGGAACGGGACAGAACGGGCTTTCGAACACGATGGCGTTCACCATTTACGGAACGCCGAACCCGCTGCCGACGCTGACTTCTGTGACGCCAGGAACCGCGCCCGCGTGCGGGACGGCTTGCGCAAATGCTTCGGTGAACATTACGGTTACGGGAACCAACTTTCTGTCGTCATCGAATAATGGAGGCTCGCTGGTGACGTTTGCCGACATGCTGACACCGATGCAGCAGCCGACGGCGCTCACGATTACGAGTCTTTCGAGTACACAGATACAGGCGGTGATTCCCGGGACGTTTCTGGCGAATCCGGACACAGCGACCATCCAGGTGACAAACCCTGGAAACGGACTCTGCACACAACCGAGTTGCCTGCCGCTGGTTGGAGGCGGGAACAGCGCGCCGTTTTCGTTCCTTATCGGAGGTGGGGCCCCGGCGACCGCGGCGATTGCGGAAGAGACGCCTGCGATCAGCCAGGACGGGCGTTACGTGGTGTACAGCTCACAGCAGAACCAGGTGAACCAGATACTGCTGAAGGATACCTGCGTTGGCGTGACGAACGGATGCAGCGTGAACACGCGCGTGGTTTCCGTGGCGGCCGACGGCACGGCTGGGAATGCGGACAGCCACAACGCGGTGGTGACTTCGGACGGGAGATACGTCGCGTTCAGCTCGGCGGCGACGAACCTTGCGGAAGGTGCGCCCGCGGGGCGGCAAGTTTATGTGCACGATACCTGCATCGGAGCGGATGACTCCTGCAAGACCAGCACGACATTGATTTCGACGGATTCGCAGGGAGCGTTGAGCGGGACGGAAAGCATTCTGCCTTCGATCAGTTCGACGGGGAGATATGTGGCGTTCGTTGCCGTCACTCGCGCCACCACGCCAAAGATTGCCGGTGGAACTGCGGCGAGCGTGCAGGCTGCGCCGAACAGCGGATTGCGGCAGGTATTCGTGCGCGACACGTGCCAGGGCGCGACGAATTGCACGCCGAGCACGACGCGTATTTCGATGGTGCCGGGGGATGCGCCCGCAAATGGGACCAAGCCTCCCGGGCCTGCGATCAGCGGACTAGCCAAGCAGATCGCGCTGCCCGACGGGAAGACGGCGACGGTGTTTACGCCGACGGTCGCGGTGGATGAAAACGTGGTTGTGGCGGTGCCGAAGGAGCAGTAGGGGCGGGCATTACTTTTGAGTGCGGCAGCAGAGCTGCCGCTTTTGCGATCCAAACTCTACGATTCAAACGAAAATTTGTGCAAGAGATTGAAGTTGAGGTCCTTCGGACATCCTCGTCGGATGTCCTCAGGGTGACAGCGTTTTTTTGGTTGGCGACAAAGTAGTGTCGCATCCTGCCTGGGAATATTCCTGAAGCTAAAAAACTAGTTGAAGCGGACCTTGAGGTCTGGGCGCTTTTCGAGGCGCACGGAATCGACGAAGCGGACTTGGCGCTCATCGAGCGTGAGGATCATGGACGAGGTGCGGATGCCTTCGCCGAAAAAGCGGACGCCTTTGAGGAGGTTGCCGTCGGTGACGCCGCAGCAGGCGAAGATTATTTTTTTGCCAGGGGCGAGGTCTTCAGTGTCGTAGATACGTTTCGTATCCGTGACGCCCATTTTTGCGAGGCGCTCCGCGTCCAGCGGTTTGCTGATGACGAGGCGGGCGAGAATCTGGCCGTTGAGGCAGCGCAGAGCCGCGGCGGTGAGGACGCCTTCGGGAGCGCCGCCGGTGCCCATCACCATGTGAACGCCCGTGCCGATGACAGCGGCGGAGATGCCGGCGGATAAATCGCCGTCGCCGATGAGGCGGATGCGCGCGCCAACCTTGCGAATCTCTTCGATCATTTTTTCGTGGCGCGGGCGGTCGAGAACCATGACGACGAGATCTTCGACGTCGCGGTCGAGGCGCTTAGCGACGGATTTGAGGTTGTCGGCGACCGGAGCGTCGAGATCAACGGCGCCCTTGCAGGAGGGGCCGACGATCATTTTTTCCATGTACAGATCGGGAGCGTGGAGCAGGCCGCCTTTTTCGCTGGCAGCGAGCACGGCGATGGCATTGGGCGCGCCGGTGGCGCAGAGGTTGGTGCCTTCGAGCGGGTCAACGGCAATGTCCACGGAAGGGAAAAGGGACTTGGGCGCGTGCTGGGCGAGGCCGACTTTTTCGCCGATGTAGAGCATGGGAGCTTCGTCGCGTTCGCCTTCGCCGATAACGATGGTGCCGTCCATTTCGAGCTGATCCATGGTTTTGCGCATGGCTTCGACGGCGACTTCGTCGGCTTTGTGGCGATCGCCGAAGCCCATGGTGCGGGCCGCAGCGATGGCGGCATTTTCGACTACGCGCAGAAATTCAAGACTGAGCTGTTCTTCCATGTTGGCGCCCTCCGCGGACGCAATCTTAGGGCAAAGTGCGGCTTAAGGTCGATAGGAGCGTTGGCAGCGATGGAGCGAGTCCGAAATCCACACAGGGCAATCACGCATCGAGAGTGGAATCATTGTACTTGTTCTTTACCTGGAACGGGACGAATAAGACCGTTGATGAGGAACGGGTCGGTAAACTCGGTCATTTCGCCGGCGTGTTTTTCCTTAACTGGGAGCAGACGGGCGGAGAGCGGTTTATTCCATTTGACGGAGAGGGTGGCGACGTCGCCGATGATGCGGGAGAGTTCTTCGACAGTGGTGTCGCCTGGGAGGGGAATGGTGTCGAGGCCGGTGGCGCAAACGGCGGAGTAGCTGAGGAGTTGGTCGAGGGACAAGCGGCCCTGATTCCAGCGCTCGGCGAGGGTCGGGTCTTCGAGGACCGGAAGCATTACGCCGGAATAGCCGGTGCGGCGGGCGCCGATTTCTTTTAGCGCGGAAGTGATGACGCCGACGGCGGTCATGGTGCCGCTGGAGCCGAGCGGCTGCTTCGAAATGGCTTCGATGGCGGCGCCGATGGAGGCGCCTTGAGAGGAAGCGGGAGAGAGATCGATCCCCAGGTAGATCCAACCCTGTTCACGGTCGATGCGCTGCGCGGTGTCTTCTACGTCGAAGGCGGCGTTGAAGAAGGCGTCAATAATCTGACGGCGCGCGGTGGGGAGATCGGGGGCGTTTTGCGCGGCGCTGGTGAGAAGGCCGGCGGAGGCGAGGCCGATGGCGAACTGGTGGCCGCTGCCGGTGTGATACGCGCCGGGGAAAAAAGGAGAGTAAGGCGGGACGCTGGCATTGGCGGCGAAGTGGAAATTGCCTTCGCTGTGCTCGGTGGTTTCGGAAAGTTTCTTGATCAGGCGTGCGGCGGCGTTGACAGCGGGCCAGTTGATGCCGGAATCGTTGGTGATGGTGAGATTGCCGAAAATGTTTTTTGTGTTTTGCAGGACGGCGGCGAGGAGATCGGCCTGGGCGTCGCCGTCGTTGCCGGAGAGGTAGGCGGAGCCGATGGAGAGGCGGACGTGGTGCTGGTCGGCGAGGCCGTCGAGATTCTTGAAGAAGCGGACCGCGTCGTCCGTCGAGAGGCCCTTGGTGTACTCGGGGAAGGGCTGCGTGACGATGCGAAGGGTTTCGACCGTGTAGCCGCGGGATTCGAAGACGGTTTTCGCGTAGCCGAGGAACTTGGCCGTTTCGGCGAACTGGAGCTGGTATTGCGAGCGATCGAGAGTGACGAAAGCGGTGATGGTACGGACGTGAGGCTTTGCGTTTGCGGGAGCTTTCGGCGGCGCCTGCGTCTGAGAGGAAGCGGCCGTTGTGAATACGAAAAGAGCGAGCAAGAACGGAAAGCAAAATTTGGCGTAGTTTTTCATAGGATCAGACAAAGGCAGAGATGCCCGTGATTTTTTCTCCGATGATGAGTTTGTGAATGTCGTTGGTGCCTTCGTAGGTGTAGACGCTTTCGAGGTTGTTCATGTGGCGCATGATGCAGTAATCATCGACGATGCCATTGGCGCCGAGGATGTCGCGTGATTTGCGCGCGGTTTCGAGCGCGATGGCGACGTTGTTCATTTTCAGCATGGAGATGTGCGAGGCGTCGGCCTTGCCTTTGTCTTTCAGGCGGCCGACGTGGAGCGCGAGCAACTGGCCTTTGACGATTTCGGTGATCATCCAGGCGAGCTTTTCCTGAACGAGCTGGTGCGAGGCGATGGGCTTGTTGGCGAACTGCTTGCGCGTCTTGGCGTATTGCAAAGCGGTGTCGTAGCAGCCCATGGCCGCGCCAAGGGCTCCCCAGCCAATACCGTAGCGCGCCTGGTTGAGGCAACTGAGCGGGCCGCGAAGGCCGGTGACGCCGGGAAGGAGATTTTCCTCGGGGATGGCGCAATCGCTGAAGGAGAGGCCGGAAGTGACGGAAGCGCGCAGGGACCATTTACCGTGGACGTCCCAGGCTTTGAAGCCTGGCGCGCCTTTTTCCACCAGGAAGCCGCGGATTTTATCGTCTTCCGTTTTGGCCCAGACGACGGCGACATCGGCGAGCGAACCGCTCGTGATCCACATTTTTTCGCCGTTGAGGATGTATTGATTGCCCTTTTTCACGGCGCGCGTGAGCATGCCACCGGGATTCGAGCCGAATTGCGGTTCGGTGAGGCCGAAGCAGCCGACGGCTTTGCCGGATTGCAGGCGCGGCAGCCACTTGTCTTTTTGCGCGTCGCTGCCGAAAGAATAAATCGGATACATCACCAGCGCGCCCTGCACGGAGACGAAACTGCGCAGGCCGGAATCGCCTCGTTCGAGCTCCTGGGTCATCAGGCCGTAGGCGACGTTGGACATTCCGGCGCAGCCGTAGCCGTGAAGATTGGCGCCGAAGAAGCCGAGTTCGCCGAGTTGCGGGATAAGCTGCTTTGGAAAAGTGCCCTCGCGGCTGTGCTTTTCGATGATGGGGATGATTTCGTTGTCGACGAACTGGCGGGCGGTCTGGCGGACAAGTTTCTCTTCGTCGTTGAGCTGGGAATCAAAATCGATGAAATCGACACCGGGAAAAGAGGGCATGAAGAATCCTTCGTCAGGCAAAAGGCGCGACGCAGGAAGTGTAGCAAGGCGGTTCAGGAAGCGGCAAGAAAACGAGGGGATAGCGGGGAGCGGGTACACTAGTGTGGAGTTGGAAAGGAAGAGTGGCGTGGCGAAACGGGCGGCGGGGAAAGTGAATCCGGAGATTCTGATTTTTGACGTGGATGGCGTGCTGATTGATGTGAAGGAGACGTTCTGGCGGTCGGCGCTGCAGACGGTGGAAAAGCTGACGGGAAAGAAAGCGACCTGGGCGGAGCTGCACAAATGGAAACGCCGGCCGGGGAACAACGACGACTGGATGATGGTGTCGCAGTGGGCGACGGCGAGAGGCGTGCCAACGACGTATGAGGAGGCGCGCGAGGCGTTTCAGCCGTTTTATTGGGGGAGCAACGGAAAGCCGGGGAATGTGGCGAAAGAAAAATGGCTGGTGACGCCGAAGTTGGTGGAAAAGTGGGCGCGGGGGCGGGAGTTGAATTTATTTACGGGGAGAACGCGGGCGGAATTTGAATATTCGTTCGAGCGGTGGCCGGCGGCGAAGCATTTCCGCAAAGTGGTGACGATGGACGACGCGCGGAAAAAGCCATATCCGGACGGCTTGCTGGCGATTTTGCGAAAGCGAGATCCGAAGGCGGCTTTGTATCTGGGCGACAACGTGGACGATGCTTTGTCGGCGCAGGCGGCGGGTGTGCCGTTCATGGCGATTCTGCCGAAAGGAGCATCCGACTATCGGGAACGCGCAAAGAGGTTTCGCGAATTGGGGGCGCTGAGGCTGCTGGGGCGGGCGCGGGACCTCGACCACTGGCTTGATTAACAGGCACTACTCACAAGATGAGGGTAGCAACTACCGAGCGATTGTCGTCCTGAGCCTACCCGACGAGGATAGGCGAAGGATCTCAACTGTTGGATTGTGCCTGATCTATCAGTTGAGGTCCTTCAGGCCGCAAACTGCGCGCCCCTCAGGATGACAAGTTTGTAGTGGCGCAGCAGCAAGGCGCCCGCCCCGCAGAACCATCCGGGACGGGCAAAAGGCGCCCGCCTCGGAAGGCGGCCGCTACAAAATCATTCGCGATTCCGTGAGAAATCCAAATTAGGGATGGGAAGATTCGAGCTGACGCTGGGTGTCGGCGCGGATTTGTTTTGCGGTGTGGCCTTCGGGGCTGTCGGGATCGAGGCGGATGTAG
>Ga0210383_10004178_pt1 | contig 12798 bp, 6 predicted proteins | sample IncBWC14OmetaG_FD_160072 | JGI IMG/M metagenome (GOLD analysis project Ga0210383, IMG submission 160072) | Forest soil microbial communities from Barre Woods Harvard Forest LTER site, Petersham, Massachusetts, United States - Inc-BW-C-14-O ...
GCGTGATCCTCATGCCGGAACGAACCGCAAACCTCAATTGGGCTGGCTCTGACCGCAAGACCCTTTACATCACGGCAAGCAGCAGCATTTATAGAATCACACTCAAGGTTCCGGGAATTTGATTCGAGCGATCGAATAAGCCCACTAAGGGATCGAGCCAAAAATAAATCTCAAAAATGTGACATTTTTTCGACGCCGAAAAATCACCATCTCAGAACCACGTTTTCACCACAACTTCACCACAAAAAACCATCCAAAAACCACGTTCTGCACACCATTTTTCGCAAAACCCCCTCGGAAAACACGCTTTCACCACAGCTAGAAAAAACTGCAAATTAGGCCTCGATGTAAGGGTAGCGCTGCGGTCGCGAAAGCATCGAGTTGGCCTCATCATCGTTCTGGAAACGCTCAAGAACCGGGTCCCAGTGGAGATGCCGCGGCAACTTCATCGAAATGTGATGAAGCAGACAAGTCGAGCAGGCTCTATGACCTATCTCCACCGGAGCCGTAGGCTGTTTGCGCGTATGAATGCACTCAATCCAGTTAGCATGCTGCTCGGTGGCGGTGTAGAGATGGATCTCATCGGGGCCGATGAAGGAGTCGAGAACTTTGGGGTCGCTTGCCATGAGCGGCTCGATCTTTACGCCCGGAGCACCGTTAGACGTCGGCGTGGTCATCTCGTCCCGAGTAACAAAGATCCATCCCTTTGTCCCAATCCACTTGATTCCATTGGGAAAATCGCCCGAGATGTCCATCGTCACGCCGTTGGCGTATCGCGCGTGCGTAAGAAATTTGCCATGCACATCCCAAAGTCCATGAGTAGGAAACTCAGCAGTACCCCAGATCTCAACGGGCCCCGTGTACTCAGTGTTCATGCCCCAGTGGGCGGTGTCGACATGATGAGCGCCCCATCCGGTGATCATGCCAGCGCCAAATTGCTCCATGCGCAGCCAGCCTGGACGGTCGAAGCCTTTCAGGGGCATGACGCGGTCGAGGGTGTAGTAGACGTCGGGGGTTGAGCCAAGCCATGCGTCGTACTGAAAGCCTGCAGGGACGGCCATCGGCGTGGGGTCGCCGCCCGCGGGGTCGCCAGGGAGGCCGATTTCTACGTGCTGGACTTCGCCGATGCGGCCGTTGCGCACGAGCTCGCACGCACGGTGGAACTGCTTCCAGGAGCGCTGCTGGCTGCCGATCTGGAGGATGCGGCCAGTGGATTGGACGACGTCGGAGAGGTAGCGGCCTTCGGCGATGGTGAGCGATGCGGGCTTCTGGAGGTAGACATCCTTGCCTGCGCGGACGGCGTCGGCGCCTACGCGGGCGTGCTGGTGATCGGGTGTGGAGATGACGACCGCGTCGATCTCCTTGTTGGCGAGGAGGTCTTTGTAGTTTGCGTAGCCTGTGACTCCGTCACACGGTTTGCCATTTTTCTTCGTATAGAAATCGTTGACGAACTGTTTGCCTTCGGCGACGCGGTCGGTGGAGAGGTCGCAGACGGCGATGATGCGGGCAGTGTCGACCTTGAGGATGGCTGGCATGTCGTGGCCGCGGGAGATGCGGCCTACGCCAATGGCTCCAATGTTGATTTGTTTGCTGGGGGCGTATTGGCCGAGGACGCGCGAGGGGATGATCGTGGGGAAGCCCGCTACTGTTGCGGCTCCCGCTGCTGTCTTGAGGAATCTGCGCCGAGAGATTCGGGTGCTGGATTGCTTCATTGGCTTCTCCTCAGCTTTGGAGGTGGATGAGTTTTGCGTTCTTCTGGGCTTTGATGACCAGCTCAGCGGCTAGCAGGCACTGGGTTTGGTCTTGTGCGATGTGGGTGCGGTTGACGATGTCGGCGACGAATTGCGGGCCGAAGGGAAGGTCGAGGTTGTTGCAGTCGATGTAGTGGGACTGCTTCTGGTCGACGATGAAGAGGTTGTTGCCCTGTTTACCGACTGCGACGTTGGTGTATTTACGGACCTCGATGTAGCCCTGGGTTCCGAGGATGAAGAGGCGGCCGTCGCCCCAGGTGCCGAGGCCATCAGGGGTGAACCAGTCGAGGCGGACGTAGCCGAAGCCACGATTGCCGCGGAGGACCATGTCGCCGAAGTCCTGGAACTGGGGCTTGTCGGGGTGGTTGACGTTGGCGATTTGGGATTCGCCGACCTCGGCCTCGGTGGAGCCGGTGTAGTAGAGGAACTGGTCGACCTGATGGGAGCCGATGTCGCAGAGGATGCCGCCATACTGGACGGGGTTCCAGAACCAGTCGGGACGACCGCCTGAGCCGCCGGCATCTCCGCCGTGCCCTTGAATGATCTGATGCGGAGCGATGTTGATGGTCTGGATGACGCGGCCGATGGCCCCGGCCTGGACGAGCTCGCCTGCTTTGACCGCAGCTTTGACCTCGAGGCGCTCGCTGTACATGATGGCGTAGATTTTTTTGGTTTCGGCGATGGTCTTGCGAATGGCGGCGAGATCTTCGAGAGTGGTGACGCCGGGCTTGTCGCTGAGCACGTCTTTGCCGTGCGTCATGGCGCGAATGCCAATGGCGGCGCGCCCGTTGGCGATCTGCGAGGTGAGGATGAGCTGGGTGGAAGGATCATTGATGATCTCGTCCTGGGTGGCGACGACTTTTACATCGGGGAAGCGCTTTTTGAAGGCGGCGAGTTTGTCCTCTTCACCACCCCAGGCGGAGACGAGGGTTCCACCGCCGCGCTGGACGGCGCCGATCATGCCGTAGATATGGTCGTGGCTCATGCCGCAGACGGAAAATTTGATGGAGTATTTCGGCTGGGCGGCGGCGTCCTGGCTGGGTGCGGCAACTTCGTGGAGTACGGGGCCGTTGCCGGCTGCGAGGCCGAAGGCTGCTTCGGGGAGCGCGGCTAACATTCCGGTCGAACTCATGGATTTGAGGAATAAACGGCGGTTGAGGCCATCTTTCAGCATGGGGGTGCTCCGCGAGATGATTTGTTTTGCTTGCGAACTATCTTGGTCAACAATCTAGTCACTGAGAGTGGCTTTGGCAAATCCGGCGATGATGTTTTGTGAAGAAATAAGCAAATGGCCCACCGCTGGTGGGCCATTTGCTTTGGGGATGAAACGGCTCAGTCTGTCGATTCAGGCTTTGTGGGCTTCTTGCCTGCGTCGAGCTGATCCCAGTTGAGGATAGTGTTGAAGCCGAGGGCGAAGGTGCCTTGGGTTTGCCAGCGCCAGAAGGGCCGCAGCGCGAACATGACGACGTGTCCCTGACCCAGCGGTTGATCAAGGGCAAGGGCGCGATTGGTGAGGGCCTGACCGCCGGCGAGTTCTCCGGAGAGGAGGATTTCGTCGGGCTTGGCTGGGAATTGGAGGACGACCCGTGGAGTTGCGGAGGCATCTTCTACGATTCCGAACTGACGCATTGCCTGACGCATTGCCGCTGCGTCGCTGATTTGCGATGGCAATCCTTTTGGTTCTGCTGTGTCGTCGTGTTCGTAGGGAGAGAGAGCAACCGGAACAGCGTTAGGAGTGATGTTGGCTCCTACACCGGGAACTTCTGGTCCCCCGCGGCCGCCTCCACCGAGGCCGCCTCCCCGGGCGTTGAGGACCGGGTCCTGGTTGAAGTAGACGGGCATCTGATCGCCGGTGTAGCCGTAGACGATGGGACTCTTCTTGTCGACGATGATGCTACGGATGAGGGCGCCACGAGCGTACATGGTTCCGGGGTGTTCTACGGTGACGCGAGTGGTGATGCCGTAGTCGGGCAGGATGGTTGTGGTTGAGCCTTCGGTGATGAGTGTGCCTCCGGCTTCAACGAACTTGACGAGTTCGGTGAGGCCTTCGATTCCCATGCCACCCCGGATGTCGGGGCTGGAGTCCTCGACGCCAAGGTTTGGAGTTAGTTTGGTTTTCTCATAAGGGATTGCGTCGGGGCCCGTCTTGGGAATTCCGTTGACCTGGGAGACAGAGGTGCCACCGATGCTGGGGAAGATGATGACGTCATATTTGGAACGGAGATTGCCGTCGCGGAGTTTCTGATCGGCGAAGTAGGTGTAGGGAATTTCGTAGTGGTCGAGCGCGGCGCGGACCCAGCCTTCATCTTGCGTTCGCTGCCAGGAGTGCACGTAGCCGATGCGCGGAATTGTGAGTGGATGGGTTTTTACGCTGGGCGCTGCAGTGGCGTATGCGGTGAGGCCGAGCTCCTGAATCGAGGCTCGAACCTTCGGGTCGGCTGCGTCGCGGATGATGAAGGCACCTGCGCGCAGGTGATGGCCGTCGAGGTCGAAGTCATCTTCGGCTGCTTCCATTTTGACTCCCGCGTTGCGGAAGCGAAAGGTGGCGAGGACGTTGTCAGTGGTGTTTTCCACCACGAGTGTGTCGCCGGTTCCGTGGATGCTGCCGGGGACGGCAACATCTTTGGAGATTGCAGTCATAGGCTGATCGAGCAGCGACTTGTCAGTGATGTTCTTCACCGTGACGTTGCGCATGAGCGGCATGGTCCAGGCGGTGTCGTCGTAGGGGATGGGGTTAGCTGCCGGATAGTTTTGCAGACTGAAGTACATGTCGACGAGAGTGCGGTATGGCTGGTCGGCGCGGATGATGTAGTCGCCGGAGGAGACCTTCAGGTTGCCGAGAGTGGTGTCCTTGTCCGCGATGTTGATTTCGACTCCCTGGCGACGGAGGTCGTTGACCATCTCTGCCGTGTTCACGCGATGGAGTTGTTGCGCCGGAATCGTCCATCCGTAGACGGGACCGTCTTTGCCCTTTTGCACCGAGCGCTTATTTTTGAGCCAGTAGTTTTCGAGGTAGAGGTCTTTTTCCTTGGCGACCTTGTTGAGTGCGAGAAGGATTGCGGATTCCTGGATGTTGGTGTTGTTGCGCGGGCCCCACTTGATTGTCGGAAGTGGAGGATTTGGCCGATACCACTCGCGACTGGTGGTGGTTGCGGGGAGTTGGAGTTTTTCGGTGACGTCCGGACCATAGGATTGGACTTCGTAGAATCGGCCGAAAGAGTTGTGGGTTTCGGCGATCCAGAAGAGATAGTTCGGTACCCAGCCGTCGTAGAAGCCATAGGTCCAGACGCCGGGGACGCCACGCTTGGCCATCTCCATGACTTCGGTTTCGGCGAGCATCCACCACTCGTCTACAGCGATTGGGTCGAGCGAGGGGTTGTAGGGGCCGGTCCCGGTGGAGACGTATAGATAGGACTGCGCTTCGTGGAGATCGTGGAGGATCGTGGGGTGCCACTCAAGAACTCCGTTGGTGATGTTCTGAGTGAGGTGGAGATATTGGCCCATGCCGTCGCGGTTGTTGTCATGCGCCACGTATTTGCCCCAATACATTAGCGGCGGGCGAGGTCTCTTGGTGTCTTTGCCGTAGTAGTAGGTGTCGACCTGCTTGTCGCGGCCGTCAGTTTCGACTACAGGCGTGATGAAGACGATGGCGTTGTTGCGAATCTCCTGGATGAACGGGGACTCTTCGACGATGAGGCGGTAGGCGAGTTCGACGAGCATCTGCGGGCCGCCGGTCTCGGGAGAGTGAATGCCGCTGGTGATCCAGTAGATGGGCTTGCTGGTGTGGATGATCTTTTGCGCCTGCTCCTCGGTGGTCTTGCGCGGATCGGTGAGAGCGGCGAGATCGGCTTTGTAGCGGTCGAGATTCTTGATGGTGTCTTCATTGCCGATGGCAAGGACGACCATGTCGCGTCCTTCTTCGGACTTCATGCCGAGCTTCCAGAACTTTGCGCGCGGGGAGTCCTTTGCCAGCTCTTCGTAGTAGCGGTTGATGTCGGCGGTGTAATAAAGTTCGCCCGGTTGGCCGGGCATGGATCCGAGGAACTTCAGCGGCGTGGGCACCTTTGACGATGCAGGAAGATGATCGACCAACTCTGTGGAGAATCGCGGATCCGAGAGATACTCCTTGATCTTCTTGGTGTACTCTTCGTCGTTTGCCTGTTTGGGGGCGTTGGTTTGAGCGGAGAGGACAGACGCCGACGCGACCAGAATGGACAAGGCGAGCGAACGGGCGATGGATGGCCGAATTCGCAGAAATTTCCTAAAGGCGGGGGAAGAAGCCGGAGGTGTATTCATGCAACAAACCTATAACAGCGGCCTGACTACCCATAGAAGTTTTTATTGAGCGCGTGTACCGCCGCGCCTTGTGCTCTTGATGCTAAGTATGCGTGCGCAGTGACTTACAGACCTCCAGGGGCACGTTCTTCTTTTGTACTGTCGCTGGGGGAGTCGACTGACCGGTCAGACCTCGTGTGTCAGCGAAAGCTCTCTTTGTCAAATTCTTCTGAAATTTGTTGACTAGATTGAACTGACCCTGATACGGTTCGTTCGCTCTTCAAACAATAAAGTCATGGGCCCCGAAACTGACACACTTCCTGGAGGTTCACGTGCAATCGCTAAAACGTTTTAGATATGGCCTCACAACTATCGTCCTAGTGTTGAGCTTTTCGTCTTTGCTCCAAGCGCAGCAAACTACCGGCTCCATCGTAGGTACAGTGAAGGATGAGAGCGGCGCGGTGGTCCCTGCGGCCACCGTTAAGGCAACCAACGTGGAAACCGGATTTTCCCGGTCGGCGCCGACCAACGGTTACGGGGAGTACCGCATCGATTACCTGCCCGTGGGCGGGTATACGGTCGCGCTCGAGGCGGCCGGCTTTAGACGCTTCGTGCAAACGAATATCGCCCTCAACGTAGACCAGACGCAGACGGTTGATATCACACTGTCCGTGGGTGCTTCAACTGAGACCGTGACGGTCACGACTGCTCCGCCGCTGGTCAATACTTCCGACGCGGTGTTGGGCAGAACAGTTGAGGGGTCCGAGATCCTTGGCCTGCCCCTGGTCAATCGCAACGCATACTCCGAAATTTCCCTCACGCCAGGCGTGATGGCCAATAACAACAGCCCCACTTCAAACCCCACCGGCTCTCCCAATTTCACCGTTGGGCTACCGTCCGCGGACGTCCAGATCAACGGGTCCATTGACGGCGGCAATCCCGAGGTTGCCTTTTACCTGGATGGCGGCAACAACATAACCGGTATGCGTAACTATGGAAATCCGGCGCCCAACCCAGACGCACTCGAAGAGTTCCGCGTAGAGACCAGCGCGTTCGGGGCGCAATACGGCCAGTTCTCCGCCGCCGTCATTACCGTTATCACAAAGTCGGGAACAAATAAATTTCATGGCTCATTGTTCGAGTTCAACCGCAACACCGACTTCAACGCATATCCCTGGACCGCGGGACAGGGCGCTCCGGCAGTCAAATTGCCTTACCACCGCAACCAATTTGGCGGTACCGTCGGTGGCCCCATCAAGCACGACAAGGCCTTTTTCTTCTTCAGCTATGGCGGTCTGCGTCAGGTGGCCGGACAACAGCTCAATGGCGCCATCGTGCCAACGGCTGCCGAGCGTCTGGGCGACTTTACTGCGGACACCTTCAAGGTCAACACACCGGGCACTAAGACGCAGGTGAATGGAACAAACAGCAGCCCAAATTGCCATGTTGCCACACCGAACTGCGTCCCCCAAGCCCTTCTGGATACGACCATTGCGAACTTCGACAACGTAAGCAACACATTTGGCACTTCCGTCCCGCTGCCCAACGGCGCTCTCAAGCCCGCGACCGGGGGAGGGGCTTACACGGGCACCTACACCACCCCAATAACGGCAAACGAATACCTGGGCAAGTATGACCAAGTCCTCGGCGACAAGGACCATGCGACGGTGACCTTCTTCTTTGTCAGGAACGTGCAAGGCGCCTTCGGAGGCGGCACCAGCGGCAGCCAGGTCCCGTGGACAATCAATCAGTCCGCTGCGGATCAGTACAATGTCAACCTCAGCGACGTTCATACCTTCAGCCCCACCACGGCGAATCAGTTCTGGTTTACGTTCACGCGGGCAGCGGGCGGACGTGTCAACCTGCCAGTAACCGGCCCGGCGACGCAAACCCTCGCCACATACGGCTCGAACTTTCTCATCCAGGGACCGAACGCTCTGCCCAATTTCTCTCCATCCGGAGCCTTTAACGCGACCACGACGAACGCCGGTCCGTTCACGGGCTCTAACAACTATGAGATACGCGACATGGTCAGCCTGGTCAAAGGTAAACACACCCTCTCCGTTGGCGGTGAGTTCGCTCTCGATAAGACTATGTTCTGGGCCGATCTGTTGAACTTTGGGACTATCAGCTTTGCGACCTCCGCACCCACGTCCACGGGCAATGTGTTCTCGGACTGGGTTACCGGCCAGGCCTCCTCGTTCGAACAGGACACGCCTTATACAACGCTGATCAGCTATTGGCACACTGCGGCGTTCGTGCAGGACAATTACCGGATCACACCCAAGTTCACAGCAAACCTTGGAATCCGGTGGGACATCGATACGGTTCCCGTCGAGTCCCTGAACAGGACAGCATCATTCGTTCCCGGCGTCCAATCCACCGTGACGCCTGTCGCGCCGAAGGGCATGTTGTTCCCGGGGGACACGGGCATCGGTCGCGGCATAATCACCACGAAATTCCACCATCTTGCACCACGTGTCGGTTTTGCATGGGACCCATATGGGGACGGCAAAACCGCATTTCGCGGCGCCGCGGGTGTCTTCTACGGCACTACCAGCGGCAACGAGTGGAACCAGCCCGGCAACGGTGCGCCGTTCGCCATTCGCCAGACCTTTGGTCCTCTTAATTCAATCACCAATATCTACTCGACCCCGGGGGACTTCCCCTCCACGGCGCCTGGTGGAGGTATCTTCCCGTATATCTACTCACCAAGTTCGCCGAAATTCTTCCCGACGGCCGCCGTCGAGAGCATCGACAAGAACGCACAATATCCTTACATCTACCAGTTCAACATGTCCGTGCAGCGACAGTTGCCCGCCCAGGTAACTTTGACGGTGGCGTATGTAGGCACGCTGTCGCATAACGTGCCCACCATGATCGACGGCAACTACGCTCCTTATTCGACCGCTTTCGGTAAGCCCAGCACTTCAGCGACCAGCATCGCCAACCGGCGCCAGTTCGATCCTTGTGTTGGGCCTTGTCCAACCGGTCCGGCCGGCATCAACACGGGCACCATGGGACAGAACATCTACCTGATCACAAACCAGCACGCCAATTACAACGCCCTTCAAGTCTCGGCGAGGAAGCAACTGTCGCGCGGCTTCACTATCAGCGGTTTCTATGTCTGGAGCCGCGCGCTACAAAGCTCAAACGAGTCGGCGATTGGACAGATGACCGCGCAGGATTTCGGCTACTTAGGGGGTGCCTTCACCGCCGCCAATAATTCTTTGGGTGCCATCGGCGGCGGCCTCGCGGAGGAAAGGGGCCCGATGGATGCTAACCGGACCAACAACGCGGCTATCTCCGCCATATGGACCTTCGACTACTTCCACGGATCGAGCATGTTCCTGAAGCAAGTGTTAAACGGCTGGCAGATCGCGCCGGTTCTCTATATGACCAGCGGCGCTCCGTTAAATATGACCACAGGGTCCAACCTTAACTTTGACAGTTCGAACGCGAACCGCCCCAACGCGGTTCCTGGCGTTAACCCCAAGCTCCCTCACGGCTGCCGGATATGCGCCACCGGGAGTGAGTTGACGGCGTGGTTCAATACGGCAGCTTTCGCTAACAACGGCCCCGGGCTCGGCATCGGCCCTGGTGGCGCCGATGGCAATGTGACGCGCGACTCCATTCTCGGGCCGGGGTTCCGCGACATGGATATGGGAATCTTGCGCACCTTTGCCTTCGAGCATGGAATAGCGTTCCAGTTCCGTGCCGAAGCCACCAATGCCTTGAACTGGGTGAGTGTCGGCAACCCGACAACGTCCCTCTCTTCAGGCAACGACGCGAAGATCACCGGGGCGCAGGGCACCCAACGTGTCATCCAGCTGGGAGGTCGGCTGACGTTCTAGATCGAACCCGCGCAGACTCAACTCCTACCTGCTCCACGAAGCGGTCGGTGTACTGCATCAACCGCCTCTCCTCTAAGTCCACGGAGTTCCTGCGTAATCTCTGTCGGCGCAGTTGGACGGGAGGGGGTCGCACATTGCAGGCGTCGGTAAAATTCATCTTCTAAAGGCTGCTTAAGAAAAGTTAACGTTCTAAGGGCTGCATCAGATTGTTACTCTATTGGCTGGTCACTGCTTGTATGGGGGTGACTGGTATCTAACAGGATGAAGCTTAGTGCAATCCACCCTGGGGTTATCACCAAGAATCAGGATAAGCATGGAATTCGTCTCGAGACGAAGTTTTCTTATAGGAGCAGGACTGACTGTTGCGGCTTGTGCGGCACGTCCACTCTTTGGCATGACAGCGGCATCGCAGTCACCCTTCAAAATCGCCGTTATCTCCGATGAAATCTCGCAGGACTTTGAGCACGCATGCTCTGTCATAGCGAACGACTTTGGCCTGCAGTGGGTCGAACTCCGCGAGATGTGGGGCAAGAACCTCCAGGCCTCCTCGGATGCCGAAATAGCCGAAGCGCAGAAGATATTGGCCAAATACAGTCTGCAGGTCACCGACATCGCAAGCCCCTTGTTCAAGGTGGACTGGCCCGGCGCTCCTAAATCCCAGTACGGATCCAAAGGGGATATGCATGGCGCTGCCGAGGTCGCCTACAAGCACCAGGATGAAGTCATCGAACGCAGCATCTCGCTGGCGAAGCAGTTCAAGACGAACAAGATTCGCTGCTTCGACTTCTGGCGGCTCGATGACGTGGCTCCCTACCGCGCGGCCATCGATGAAAGACTTCGCGCTACAGCAGAGATCGTAGGCAAGCAGGGACTTCTCCTCGTCATCGAAAATGAGTTCGCCTGCAACACCGCGACTGGCCGTGAAGCCACCAAAGTTCTGGCTGCTATTCAATCTCCCAACTTTGCGCTCAATTGGGACCCCGGAAACGCTGTGATGCGTGGCGAGATGGACGCCTTTCCCGGCGGTTGGGACGGCCTGCCCAAGAATCGTATCCATCATTGCCACTGCAAAAACGCGGTCAAGGACACCGCAGGCAAGATCGTATGGTCACCGGTCGACAAAGGCTATGTCGATTGGGTTGCACAGTTCCGCGCTCTCAAGGCGGCTGGCTACCACGATGCAGTAAGCCTCGAGACACATTGGCGTGGCGCTGGCACACCTGAAGCCTCTACGCGCATTAGTTGGGCGGGCATGAAACAGTGCCTCGTCGATTCAGGAACTTTTTGAGATGAGAAACTGATGTATCTTCGTTGGGTAGGAAATTCGCTGGCTAAAGGCGTTGCTTACTGATGGAACAAACTCGGGGCCGAAGAAACGTGCGGCCCGCAATTGTTTTGAAGGAGAAAGTAAATGGTTACTCGGCGGGAGTTTCTCGACACACTTGCGGTAGGAGCGGCTGGTTTGGTCGTTAGTTCGACAGCGAAGAGCTACGGTCAGATCATGGGCTCCAACGACAGGCTCAACTTTGCGGTCATTGGGCTGAACTCGCGGGCTTACGCTCATCTTTCGGCGCTCAAGGCGAACAAGAGTTCTGCGCGGATTGCTTATGTCTGCGATGTGGACAGCAACACCATGGCGAAGTTTGCCAGTAATGCTGAGAAGGAGATGGGCGAGGCTCCGAAGACTGAAAAGGATTTTCGGCACATTCTTCAGCTGAAGGATGTAGATGCGATCACGATTGCGACACCCGACCACTGGCATGCTCCGATGGCGATTGCGGGGTTGCAGGCGGGGAAGAATGTGTATGTGGAGAAGCCGTGCAGCCATAATCCGGCGGAGGGGGCGCTGCTGGTGGAGGCGCAGAAGAAGTATGGCAAGGTGGTGCAGATGGGGACGCAACAGCGATCGTCTCCGCACACCATTGAGATCGTGGATAAGATCCACAACGGTGTGATTGGGCGAGCGTACTTTGCGAAGGCTTGGTACAGCAACATTCGGAAGTCGATCGGGGTTGGGAAAGAGGCGCCTGTTCCGGCGCAGCTTGACTGGGATTTGTGGCAAGGACCGGCGCCGCGTCAGCCTTACAAGGACAATGTGCAGCCTTATAACTGGCATTGGTTCAAGATCTGGGGAACTGGCGAGACGCTGAACAACGGGACGCATGAGGTGGATGTTTGCCGATGGGCGCTGGGCGTGGATTATCCGCAGCGGATTACAGCGAGCGGCGGAAGGTATCAGTTCAAGGACGATTGGCAGTTCTACGACACGCTGATTACCAGCTTCACTTACGACGACAAGATGATCTCTTGGGAAGGGAAGTGCTGCAACGGAATGAAGTTCTACGGTCGCGATCGCGGGTCGACGATTATGGGAACGACGGGCAGTGTGCTAGTCGATCGCGATGGGTATGAGATTTACGACCTGAAGGGAAACAAGACGAGCGAGGTCAGGGCGAACAAGGAGAAGACTTCGTCGTCTGATCTGACTGGACGCGATTCGATGACGGATCTTCACTTTGCGAACTTCATTGCGGCAGTTCAGAAGGGTGCGAAATTGAATGCGCCGATTGCCGTGGGTAATGTCGCGGTCACGATGCTGCAGCTCTCGAACGTTGCTTGGGAAGTCAATCGCGAACTCGAACTCGACCCAACGGATGGCAAGGTGAAGGATGATGCCCATGCCATGAAGTACTGGAATCGCGAGTACGAGAAGGGCTGGGCTCCGCACTTGTAGGAACCAAGCTAATTGAATTAGATAACTGCGTCATCATGGATGGTTATGAAAAATACTCTTTCCCGTCGTAGCTTTGTTCAGTCTAGTGCGCTTGTTGCTGCTGCAAGCGTTGCTTCGAGAGCGGTTCCTTCGTTTGCCCAGGCGCCAGCACCGGCAAGCGGAAAGCCTTCGCCGATTCATCTGG
>Ga0210383_10004181_pt1 | contig 12795 bp, 14 predicted proteins | sample IncBWC14OmetaG_FD_160072 | JGI IMG/M metagenome (GOLD analysis project Ga0210383, IMG submission 160072) | Forest soil microbial communities from Barre Woods Harvard Forest LTER site, Petersham, Massachusetts, United States - Inc-BW-C-14-O ...
GTCTTCACTTTTCCGCCGCGAATTCCGAACCAGGGGGTGAATTTGTAGGTGGCCAACGCCCAGTCGAGCGTAGGATGCCACCGGCCCAGCCCGCCCAGGTTGCGGTCGTAGAGCTGCGCGCCGATGCGGAATTTGTCGGTAATCTGCGTGGAGGCATTAGCGCCGAAATCGGTGAATTCGCCGCTGCCAAAGCCGCTGGTGTTCATAGTCAACCAGTTGTTGTCGCTGGTGTGCACGAATCCCTGGGAAGCGAATCCGTGGATTTGGACGTCCCGGTCGAATAGCTTAAAGTCTTGCGCTTGCATTGGGGCCTGACATAAGCACAAAGACACAAAGATTAGGCCGAGTACTCGGTGATACATAGGTCTCCTTTATGAATGGGGGATGGGCAGGGTATTTTCTTTATTGCGTTTACGCTGTCAACATGACACTGTTAACGTTTTACTAATCGAGAAGTGGAATGGCAAATGACCAACGTAACCGCAGGGCCGGAGAATTTTTTGCGATTGGGGGAGCCCCGGGGAATCCGTGAGTGCGCTTGACAGGTTCAGGCCCACGTCGGTGAATGCGGCCCAGATGACGAACGTCATGGCGGGGCAGGGAGCCTCGCAATTGACGATTCCCGACTCCGCCCCTTACCCTGTAACGTGCTCACAAAAAGTTCAGAGACGCCCCGCCTGCGCGTGGCCGACGACATTACTCAACTGGTCGGCGAAACTCCGATGCTGCAACTCAAGCGTCTGGTTCCCGCGGGAGCGGCGGATGTTTTTGCCAAGCTGGAATATCTGAATCCCGGCGGCAGCGTGAAAGACCGCGCGGCGATTGGGATCATCCGGCGCGCCGAGCAGGAAGGAAAACTCAAGCCCGGCGGCACCATCGTTGAAGCCACCGCCGGGAACACTGGGATCGGGCTGGCGCTGATCGGCGTGAACCGCGGGTATAAAGTGAAGCTATTCGTTCCGGAACTGTTTTCCGAAGAAAAGGTCAAGATCATGCGGGCTCTTGGCGCAGAAGTTACGCGCACGCCTGACGCGGAAGGCATGGCGGGCGCCATCCGCCGTGGCAAAGAATTGGTTGCCGGTGACTCCAACGCCTTCATGGCGGGGCAATTCGAAAATCTGGCCAATCCCGATTACCACTACGCAACCACCGCGGTCGAAATGTTCGAACAGCTGGACGGGAAAGTGGATGCCGTCGTTTTTGGATGCGGTACCTGCGGAACGTTCAGCGGCATCGCACGCTATATGAAGGAGCACGCTCCGGGGGTGCGGGCGGTCGCAGTGGAAACGCAGGGCTCGATCCTGGCCGGAGGCGAACCGGGTCCGCACAAAGTGGAAGGCATTGGCGTCAGCTTCATCCCGAAGACATTTGATGCTTCAGTCTGTGACGAAATCATCATGGTGAGCGATGACGACGCGTTCGGCACGGTCAAGAAGCTGGCAGCGATCGAAGGCGTGCTCGCCGGGTCGAGCGGCGGGGCGGCAGTATTCGCGTCGCTTCAGGTGGCGAAGCGGTTGGGACCGGGAAAGCGCGTCGCGACCATCATCCCGGATTCGGCCGAGCGTTATTTGTCGAAGAAGATTTTCGAGGGCGGGATTTAACCGCGTAAGCTCACTGCAGGCAACCACTTCAAGATTAGGAATACGAAGAACACGATTTTAGTATTGAACGGTGCCAGCCGACATGAAAAGCGAGAGGCAACCCGGTTTCGCGACACGCGCAATCCATTCTGGGCAGGAGCCGGATCCGTTGACCGGCGCGGTGTCCGTTCCCATCTATCCGACTTCCACTTACGTTCAGCAGGGGATCGGCGAGAACAAGGGCTACGAGTATTCGCGGGTTTCCAATCCCACCCGCGACCGTCTCGAACAGAATCTCGCCGCTCTTGAAGGCGGAGTCGCAGCCAAGGTTTTTGCCAGCGGCATGGCGGCGATCAACGCCATAACAAGCACGCTGAAGTCTGGCGACCACGTGGTCTGCGGACATGATCTTTACGGCGGCGTGCCGCGGCTATTCAACCAGGTGCTGACCAATTTCGGGCTGGAGTTTTCCTACGTCGATACTTCGGACGAGAAAAACGTGGAACGGGCGATCCGCAGGAATACGCGGATGGTGTATGCGGAGACGCCGACCAATCCCCTGATGCAGATTAGCGATCTGGCCGCGATCAGCCACATCTGCCGCGCGCGGAAAGTCCAGTTGGTGGTCGATAACACGTTTCTTTCGCCATATTTCCAGCAGCCGATTGCGCTGGGCGCCGACATGGTCATCCACTCCACCACGAAATTTCTGAATGGACACAGCGACGGGATCGGCGGCGTCGTGGTGTGCACGACACAGGAGCAGGCCGACAAGCTGGCATTCCTGCAAAAAGCCGCGGGAGCGATTCTATCTCCCTTTGAGTGCTGGCTGGTGCTGCGCGGCGTAAAGACTCTGGCCGCGCGCATGGAAATTCACGACCGCAACGGCCGCATCGTCGCGGATTTTTTGTCGAAGCATAAGAAAGTGAAGCAGGTGCTTTATCCCGGACTGCCCGATCATCCGCAGCACGCTTTGGCCAAGCGGCAGATGAGCGGGTTCGGGTCGATGATTACGTTTGAAACCGGCTCGCTGAAAAACGCGAACAAAATGCTGAAGGCGGTACGCCTGTGCTCGCTCGCCGAATCGCTGGGGGGAGTGGAGTCGCTGATCTCCCATCCCGCAACCATGACGCACGCAGCGCTGGGCGAGAAGGGACGCAAAGCCATCGGACTCACCGATGGCCTGGTCCGCATTTCGGTAGGGATCGAGGATATTCAGGACATTCTTGACGATCTCGATCAAGCCCTGGCCGCGATCTGAGCCGGCGATTCGTTCCCTATTTTGTTTTTCTTTGCCTTACTGTTTTTCCAGCGCGTCGATTTCCTGTTTTGCGCGTTCCAGGATCTCGCGGATCTTCGCGATTTTCCCCGCATCGTGAGAGCCACGAGTTGCGGCTCTCAGCGCCGCTTTCATGACTGCCGCTGCCGGACGCATCACCTCCGCGCCCTCTTCAATCCACGGTGCCCAATCTCCGGCTTGCTCTGCGCGCTGCCAGATTTTCTTTACGGTCTCGGCTTCGCGCTGCAGTTCCTGCCGACCGCCATCGGTCAGCGAGTAAGTGCGCTTCCCTGCCCCCTGGTCTGAAGTCACCAGCCCTTCATCTTCCAGCTGCTGAAGCGCCGGATACACCGCCCCGGCGCTGGCCTTGTAAATCCCGCCCGACTTCGCCTCTAGTTCTTTCATCAGTTCGTAGCCGTGTTTCGGGCCGGCCTCCAGCATCGACAGCAACGCCAAACGGATTTCTCCTGGACCAAAGAAACGGCCCCAGCGGCCTCCGCGGCCCCAGGGAAACCCGCCGCCCATAAAAGGAGCGGCCATTCCGCCCTTCCACCAACTTCCACATGCTCGATCCATAAACCAACTTCCTCCAATCTTTTCTTGCTGCTTTTGTTTGCTTAGCATTACCAATAGTTCTATCGTTATGTATATCTTTAGATATATATGGCTGTCAAGTACAAAATCGCCTTTCCTGCTAGCTTTTCGGTGCTGCCGGCCCGGCAAGAGTGCCCGCTCCACCCAGAGGTTGAGCCAAGGAGTGCAGAGCGGGCTTCATTTACAATCGCCACATGTTCTTTCGCTCGGATAATCGCTCGCCTGACCAGCTTCGTCCCGTCGTGATTACTCCTGACTTTATTTCCACGGCCGAAGGCTCTGTCCTCATCGAGGTTGGCAATACCCGCGTCATCTGCACCGCGTCGATCGAAGAAACTGTGCCAGCGTTCATGCGCAACTCGGGCAAAGGTTGGATTTCCAGCGAATACGCCATGCTTCCCCGCTCCACGCTGACCCGCACGCCGCGTGAAGTCAGCAAGGGCCGGCCGAGCGGACGCACGCACGAAATCCAGCGGCTGATCGGACGCTCGCTGCGTGCCGTGACTGATCTCACACGCCTCGGCGAGCGCACCATCTGGATTGACTGCGACGTGATCCAGGCCGACGGCGGCACGCGCACCGCCTCGATCACCGGGGCCTTCGTTGCACTGGGACTGGCTTTGGAAAAATTGGTGGATGCGGGAACGCTGACCTCGGTTCCGCTGAAGGATTTTGTGGCTGCCGTCAGCGTGGGAATAGTGGACGGAGAAATCCTGCTCGACCTGTGTTACGAAGAAGACTCGCGCGCGGACGTGGATATGAACTTCGTCATGACGGCCGGCCACAAACTGGTCGAGGTGCAGGCCACCGCCGAGCACCAGGTTTTCGACGATCAGCAGTTCGCGAAGATGATCGTGCTGGCGAAGCAAGGCGCACAGTCGCTGATTGCCAAACAACAGGCGCTGTTGAGCGGGCTGACGCTACGTCAATAGCGGCGAAACGCGCCGGATCGCTGCTCCCGCTGGGCTGAAGATAAGGCCTCGAGTCTGGTGTTCACTCAAACGTCCGCCGCGCCAGCGGCTTCGTCCAAGTTCCCATTACGCTCATCTTCCGACCAGTTTCGAACGCTTCAGATGCGAACCGAATCGAAATAAGTCGAAATTTGAGCGCAATCGCCTGGTTTCGACAACTACGGCGGAATCCTGACAATCGGGTAAACTGAAATCGCCGATGTTCGAAGAAATTCCATCTCCACCAGCGCCGCCAAGTCAGCGGAGAGCAATCAGCGTTTTTGCTGTTATCTTCTCATCTTTCTTCGTCGGCTCAGCAATCGCTTGGTTCCGCTGGTCTCATCCACTGTCGGTAGTCCGCAAAATTGCAACAGCGGAGTTCATTCTCGGCTTGGTGGTCTCTGGAGTGTGCCTTCTGACCGCGAGAGCAGCCACGCCGGAAGATAATCGAACGCGCCTTTGGGTCTTCTTCTGGGCAATTATGCTTCTTCAGCTGATTATCGATGTTCTTCAGTAGTCACGGTGCTTTGGGACAACTGGCGAGAAATCGCCATTACGGGTTTTGACCCTGGACCGAAGGTCGGGCCGATTCTCGGTGAGCGTTATCGCCCTGATAACAACACCTACGCGCTGGAAATCAGCGCAACCGGAGTACAATCCTCACCGAAAGGTATTCCGATGACCATCCGCATTTGTGCCATCCTTTGTTTCGCAGCCGCTATCTCGATAACCATGGCAGCGCAGAGCGAGCCGGTGTTGGTATCTGCGAACATACCAAGGCATCCTGCGCTGGCGTGCCAAGCACGCATTGGAGGAGTCGTGAAGTTGACTTTCACTCTGGGGGCGAACGGCGCTGAACCAACCGACGTTGAGGCGGTGTCGGGTCCGACGTCATTGAAAGCTGCTGCCCTAGAGAACGTGAAGACGTGGCGCTTTGGCACCCATTACGCGGACGGCAAGTACGAAACAACGTTCGATTATCAGTTCCCCATGTCTGGCCCGGAAAAAATAACCTTTGAATCGTTCCGCCGAGTGGAAGTTGCCACTTGCCTTCCGACCCTCGTCAATGAGTGATAAGGCTGTTCTCGTCTGTTAGGGCAAACTCGGAAGGGTTGGTCTAGACTAGCATGCAATGAAGCCGTCATTTCTTCTCGTCGTATTTGCCGCCTCGTCCGTTGTCTATTTCAGTGGGTGCTCCCGGACGCCAAGCAATCCGCAAGCTGCTCTTGTCGGGCAATACAAACTGCATGTGGGAAACGGCAATTGTTCCGGGCGCGGAATCGAAAACTCGACGCTACAACTCCGCGCGGACGGTACGTCCGAACAGCGAGACAGATTCAAAGACGGTTCTCTGTTTGTAACGGCGGGGAAATGGTACCTCGATGCCAATGATGGGATTGGAATCGACAATCTCCGAACCACCACGACATTAGAGATCGACAAAAACGCATCGCCAACTCACGTCTCGCTGCTTGTGCAGTGGTCAAAACCTCCAAACATTTTGCTTAATCCCCACGATGACTGTTTCTTCGCCAAAGCGGAATAGAGCCAGCACCGAGTTCAATTGGGCGAAAAATCGAGATAGCACTCATCGTGCCCACGCGCGGAGTCGAGTGTAAGGCCGATAGCCTCAACCACCCGAGAGCGGGCCCATTGAATCGCCTATACTCGAAAGAAGAATGAACGATCGGCACATTCTTTTCAGGTCTGACCGCTTCAACCTATCAAAAGTGGGTGAGCACTTCATCAATCCGTGCTGTTTTGGCGAAGACTTGGCGGCTTGGCTCCGGCCCAAATTGGCTGAGAAGAACGTTGAAACGGCCTCACCGCATCAGGAGGATTGGGGCTGGGAGCTTCCGGCAAGAACGGGAACAGATTCCTATTACCTGTGCATGAGCGGCAATGCTGACAATCCCGGATACGACGAAGGCGAGTGGCGGATCATTGTGGAGAAGCGGCGCTCGATCCGGGAGCGGCTGACTGGCGAAGGGAAGATTCTTGCAGACGATGCGGTTGTAACGCTGATCGAGCAGATTCTGTCTGACGAACCCAACATCAACAACCTGCGCCGGGAGCAATGAAACCTGCCTCAACTGTTGCAAAATCGGAAAAAGTACCCGACCATCACGCAAAGAGATCCGTCTGCGCAGCCACTGTGGGAATACTGGTCGAGCCAGGCAACGGTCGAGCGTGATATCGAATTGCTTTTCCCGAAGGATCTCAGCCGCGAAAAACCCAGCGAGACCTTGCGAAAGGTCGCCAATATGATGAATGTGTGGAAGACAAAGATTGACAGCAATCTGGCCCTGCAGAAACTGAATACCATTTTTCCGCCGATCTCTGAGTCATCTGAGGATAGGTAACCCGCTGTCACACCCCCAAAGGGTGCGTTTTATTCGTCAACCTGCAGCGAAACCGAGGCAGCGCCGACGTAACATCTCGATAAGGCTCACTGACCGGCGGTCAAAACGTGCTAAGACCTGGTTACAACATTTGATTGAAACCGCCACCTAATTGGCAAAGCGCGTATCGCTTTTTCGAACCTGGCGTACGCCGCCTTGGCTGCTATCAGAGGTCGGGGTCGGCGTCTCTCAGAGGACACCAACCATTTCCCCCCACCGAATGGACTGCTAATTCTTGTCTCCTTGCTCAATCCCCTTCTCATTTGTCCTCGATGCGTAGGAACCCGTGCCCCTGATTGGCCACCCCAACAATTGTTCCCGCAGAGTTGATTCCGTAGGGGTTGGTATCTGTGGAGCCCGGAGGATCGAAGGTTGTAAATGTGCCATCGCGAGAGCGCAGGAACCCGTGGTTCACGAAATTCGCGTCATTGTAGACCCCCACGATAACCCCCTTGGAATTGATGCCGACAGGGCCGGTCAAAATCGCCCCCGGAAAATCGACCACTGTGAGGGTGCCGTCCCGAGAGCGCAAGAACCCGTGCGACGCACTCCTATTGTCCAGGTAAAATCCGGTGATCTCCTCCGCTTGATTAATGCCTATGGGGTTCGTGTAGTTCGAGCCGGGAGCATCGAAAGTTGTGAGGGTGCCATCGCGAGCCCGCAGGAAACCATGAACAACAATCCCGTCAACATCGGATCCTGTGATCTCCCCTTTATTGTTGATGTCGAAGACGATGGTACCGGAGCCCGGAGCGTCAAAGATCGTGAAGGTGCCATCGCGATAGCGCAGGTAGCCATGAGCGCTAAGCCCCCGGTTCGGACTATAAGTTCCTGTAATTTGCCCCCTCCCATTAATGGCTGTAGCGTCGGTGCTCGTCGAGCGCGGAGGATCGAACGTTGTGATCGTGCCGTCACGATCACGCAGGAAGCCGTGGCTGGCGCCCTGCGCGTCATTGTAGGTCCCCGCGATCATGCCAATCCGGTTAATGCTTGCCGCGTAGGTGTAGGTCGAGCCCGGAGGATCGAACATTGTGATCGTGCCGTCACGATCACGCAGGAAGCCGTGGCTCACGGACTGCGCGTCACGGTAGTATCCCGCGATGGCACCTTCCCGATTGATGCTGTTGGGTTGGGTGTAGGTCGAGCCCGGAGGATCGAAGATTACATAGGTAGCTTCTTGAGCATTTGCGGCATGGGTGATCCCCAGTGTGCTGAGGGCGAGACAGGAGAGAGCGAGCATTGCTTTCTGTCGAGTGGTTGAGACAATTTGGGCTGCGGAAACTGGGTGCGAGATCATTAGGGTCAGCTCCTTTGCAAGGGACTCGGAGCATACGAAGGAGAACGGGATAGCTCCAAGCTAGCTGTATTTGTTGCCGTCGGGGCTGCGAAGGTTGGCGAGAAATCGATTACACTCAAGTGTGCGGGCCGCCGCCGAACTGCAAGAGGTTCGAAGCTCCTGCGCGGCTCTCGGTTGCGTGGACGGCGGGCGAGTGTAATGATGGGCGAACGGACGGCGCGAGCTTGTCACATGGTCTGTTCGACGGTACGGAGAATCGACGACCCTAGACGGAGTCCCAAGCTGTTAAATCACGGCTTCGCCGTCGAAGCATGTTGCATGATCAGCCAGTTGCCATTCGCACCGACGAGCACTACGAGGTAATTACCTTCAACATGTTTGCCATCCGAATCTTGCTCGTAGGTGCCGCTGTCGTAGGCGAGTCCACCGGAGCAAACAATCCCTACGCTGTGTGCCACAACCTTCGAGCCAATCTCCTTCCCGAGGGAAGCTCGAATCTCGTCCTGCCCCGAGGCACGGCTCCCGTCGGCGGGTAAGAGGGCCGCGTGAGTCGCGTACAGCCTGACCACATTGTCGAGTTGCTTCTCGTTCCAGTTCTTCACCCATGAACTTCTCACGTCAGCAATTTGTCCCTCCACTCCTGGCCCACATTGCGCCGCCGCCCGAACTGAAGTCGAGCACGCCAGCACGCAAACAGCGATTAAAGCCGCGCAACAACGCATATGATCCTCCTAACATGTCGGTCTGGTGGAATTGCATTACGATCCGAGAGTGGTACACCCGAGTGGTCGCTCGCACCACGCCTAGTCCATAACTGTTGCAAAATCGGTTACACTCAAAACCCGAACTGACGGGCGAACAGAGGGCGCAAGCTTGTGACATCGCTGGTTTCGACGGTTGAATCTTCCGCTCCTATAATGCCGTCATGGAAGTGCACTGCGGCAGGCTCGGTATAGCTAGTCAAATGCTGCTCATTGTGATGGGTCTGGCGGTAGCGCTTTGCAGTCTTACGGCTCAAGTCCCAACCAAGGATCAAAAGATCGAGCCTCAGGTAATTTTGCGCAAGTTGTTTCCGCCGGTTTACTCGCCGCTCGCCCGGCAGGCGCACGCCCTAGGGGATGTCCATCTGAGAGTATCCATCCACTCGGATGGAAGCATCGACGCCGTCAGCGTGATTGATGGAAGTCCGATGTTGCGGCAGGCAGCACTCGACAGTGCGAAGCAATCACAGTTCGAGTGTAAAGACTGCGGGGAATCAGATCACCTCGTCGAGGGAACATTTACATATTCCTTCCAAGCTTCACCGGAACAGGAACCCGCAGACTCGAATTGTTGTTTGGAAGAGCGGGCCTCGCCTGACAAAGTGCTGACCACACAAGCGTCTCGGTCCGACGAGCGTATTACGATTACAATTCCGCCCGTGTGTATATGCTCCGCTGAATATCTTGGCACTCTAATGGATCGTAGAATGCGGCTCATTGCCGGTAACGACGCTTTGGATTGTGGAAGGGTGAAATTGAGTGCTGACCCGGAGGCCAGTCTCGCGTGTGCGCGTCAAGCGATTTCAAAGAAACGAGCCTTCTTTGTACGCCTAGACAGTGTTGGCATAGACTCGTTTTTATCTGACGGATTCGCTGGCGACGGCTCGGGCAAGGTATACAGCGTCGCGTTTGATAGCCTCGGATGGGGAGCAGATCCCGATATCAAAATTCTGGACAATAGCCACGACGCGGTTGAGATTTGTCCCCAGCCTGTTCACATTTGGAAGGAGGTTTCCCCCAAAGGCGCATTCATGGGATATCGTTGCACCCTCTACAAATAGAAGCCGTGGTTGGTGAAATCCCCATATCACTCGTTGACCGGAGGTTTGGATTCTCTATTGGAGCGTGGCTACCTTTGCCGCGCAAAAGCGAGCAATTGAGATCTTTCAAAAGGTCTGGGCAGGACCGGATAGGCCGGTCGAAAATCCAAGACCCTGGTCCGGCTTCTTCTTCAAAATCGCTTCAATAAGATCCATCCCAGTTCTCAATAAGCTTCTGAGCACCTTGGGATTGCGGTGTAGGAGTGGGGTTCCCCGGCGAAATCGAGAGATTATTGTGGGTGAGGTCTTGCGAGTTCCAAATGCGCGTGTCCTCCGAACGGTGATTGGCGAATGCGTCTGGCGCGCTCAGCCCACTACAACGCTAACAAAATGTAAAGACATAAGAACGAAGCGGTTCATCACGATCCCAGCACTCTGCAAAATGTCTCGCCTTCTGTCAACTTCATTTGCTTTCAGAACCAAGAACCCATTGCGGCGGCTCCGGTTCTAGTCTGCCGTTCACCTGCACATTCAGCTCTTTTGCCCAACGGTAGCCCCACATCCAGCCATATTGAGTGATAAACGTATCTGGGATACTGTACGCAGGGTCCGACTGAGCAGTGGCCAAAGAAACGAACTTGTAGTTCTTTCGGACGAACAGCTCAAGCAAACCTTTTATCATCCAGGTGCCGCAGCACTCACGGGGATTGCTGTTCCAGCCGGGAAGCAGGGGCCTCAAGCCATTTCCGTTGCGCGCGACCTCCCAGAGCGAACTGGAACCATTCCTTGGATCGACAATGAAAAAGCGAAGCCTGCCCCCGTCGGGAGAAAAGCGAAGGTCATAGACCGGGTTCTCCGCAGTGACGAGCTTACGGGGATCGCTGAAGTCACTCTTTGCGGCATAGATTTCCGAGCCCTCGGAGAAGACCACCTGGGTTCCATCGGGCGACCAAGCTACGGAGGCCGCGCGAGGGTCGCCCATTCGACGAGGCGGTCCGCTTGGCAATGGCAGAGACCACGTTTCGACTCCTTCGCTTGTTCCTTGAAACGGAAATACGGCCAGGGCCGACCCGTTGGGCGTGATGCCGCCGATCATGACGTTCGCGAAAGGCGTCGGCAGTGTGCTGGTCTCACCACCCGCAACCGACACCTGACTCACCACGAAGTGATCACCTTGCAGCTCGGGAAAGTAAAGGCGCTCGCCGTCGCTGAAGATCACGCGCCTGCCGCCGCTGAAACCCCCAAGCTTGGAGAGACCATCGTGCGTGATCTGGGTAAATCCCAGGACTCGCGGTGGCTGAGAAGGAATGAGGCGATACGCAACCAGCGCGGCCAAGATGAGAAGCAACGCGACCGCCCCATAGACAAGGGAACGTCTTTTGGGAATCGGACGCGGAAGCGTTGTCTGGACTTGGACCGGCTCAAGAGGTGCCGCCGATGCCGGCGTCTGCACCAACTCCATCAGTTCGGCATCAGAGTTCGCAGCTCCATTTACGGGGCCGATAAATCGATAGCCCCGGCGGTAGAGGGTTTCGACAAACCGAGGATTTTCGGAATCGTCTCCCAGCGCCTGCCGTAGTTTCTTGACCGCGCTGTTCAGGCTGAGATCGAAATCGACGAACGTGTCCTGGGGCCAAAGCCGCCTCTGCAATTCCTCCCGGGTGACGATTTCACTCGGGCGCTCCAGCAGCATGGCAAGAATCTGAAAAGGCTGCTCCTGCAGCTTGATCCTGACGCCGGACTTGCGCAGCTCGCGAGCATCGAGGTCGAGCTCGAAGAGCCCGAAGTGGACGATTCTGGGATTCGTCGCTGGCTCGGCCACCCACTTCACTCCTATGATCTTGAAAGCTTACACCCGATGGCGGCTTCCACCTATTTAGACGTCTCGGTTCATATTCTGTTTGTTCTCCCTTCTTTTCAATGGCTTAGCCGGCCACATTCGTTCCTGACCCAAACCATCGCCCATCCATTGTTCTGCCCGGCGTGCCGAGCGAAAGTGGGCGCGTTCGCCGCGGAAGGCGGACAAGCTGGGCGGTTCCAATCCGGCCGGCAAATCAGGAAAAGGGAGAACTTCTATGAAAAAGCAAACTCTGATGTTTGCAAGCTTCTGCTGGGTAGTCGCACTGGCCATGGTTCCGGCTCACGCTCAGTCGTGGAACGTTCGGGCAAAGATTCCATTCAACTTCACCGTCCTGGAAAAGACGTTGCCCGCTGGCGACTACAGAATGATTGCCAAGCCCCATCAAGTCGACATCGAGGACGCTGAGGGCAAAATCGTCGCCAAGGTGTTAGCAATTGACGTCTCAGGCCGCTCCGGCGGCGATAATGGCGGAATCATCTTTCGCTGCTACCTCGACCGCTGTTTCCTGGCACAAGTTTTGTCGCCGACCCAGGGGAAGGGTCGCGAGTTGCTCACGTCGCGAGCCGAGTCAAATCTGGCGAAAGAGGACAAAGAGAAATACTTCGCCATCCTCGGCGAAGAGACACAGAAGCGGCATTGAAACGCAGGCCGCCGCAGAGCTGGCGCGCCCTACCAAGGCGAGCACCGCGGAACCGAGGAGTCTTCCGGGGAACTCCGCCGGGAGACTCCGTTTGTATGTCGAAGGTCCGGAGCACGATGACGGTCGCAAAACAGGCCTCTCTTACACGCATCGAGAATTAGCTTAACCGACAACCGGCCTACGCGATCCACACCGTCTTGGCGTTCATGAACTCGCGGATGCCGACCGCTCCCAGTTCCCGCCCGTGGCCGGACTGCTTGACGCCGCCGAACGGAATGCGCGTGTCGGAGGCGACCATCTTATTAATGAAGACCATGCCTGCCTCAAGTTCGTTGATGAAGCGCTCGCGTTCTTTTTCATCGTTCGTCCAGGCGCTCGCGCCCAGGCCGAA
>Ga0210383_10004183_pt1 | contig 12794 bp, 18 predicted proteins | sample IncBWC14OmetaG_FD_160072 | JGI IMG/M metagenome (GOLD analysis project Ga0210383, IMG submission 160072) | Forest soil microbial communities from Barre Woods Harvard Forest LTER site, Petersham, Massachusetts, United States - Inc-BW-C-14-O ...
CAATCGTAGTAGATGCTAACACAAAATCTCAGAGAGACCAGGCAGGAATGGAATCGCGGTGTTACAGGGAGATGGCGAGGTTACAACAGTATGAAAGGGGTAAGATGGAACATAGGAGGTTGACAACAAGATTAGATGTAGAAGGAAGGGCGAAGATATTGGCCAATAGGAATATGGGACAAGGTGGGCACGACGAGTCAATGATAAATCATCAAGGAAGGATCCAACGTGAGGCGAAACGTACTTAAAATATCGGTCGCATCGTGTGGCTTTGGCCTGGGGTCGATTTAGTCCGATGCTAATGGACAGTTGACGATTGAAAAGGCGGGAGTGTGATTGAAGTGGAGTTGTTGGTGGATCATGGTGGTTGTGGTGAGAGCTGAAGAAGGAGTTGGCGGTGATGGAATCCTTTACCGTGACGCTCCGGTGTTTGACTGTTTGGGTGACTTTGTGTCCAGGCAGGATTGAAATGGGCGTAAGAGTGGTTCCGCAAGCGGATGTTAAGCGTGGAAGCAGCTTGAATTGGGAGACTGGTGAACGAAAATGGGGGGCGAGGCTTGGACAAGGCATAGATACATATAGGCAGACATGAAGTCAAAGCGGGCGCGGGGCATGGTCAAAGCGGTTGCACTGAAGTGGCACTACTAGTAGTAGTGGCACCGTGACTGTGCCCGTGACGCGTCTCGTCCAAGACTCCAAGATCATGTGACGGGAATCAAGTGGAAATTAAATAAATATGAGGGTCTATGGACTGTGGTGCACGGGGTCCTTCATCATGGCCTATGTACGGGAAGTCACGTTTCTTGAGCTGATCAGTCTTGCTTTCCATACAAGCTACAACTCTGGCTATACCTAGTTTGCTTACGCGAAGAACGAGGAATACTTAACCATAGCTCCTTGTCTTCATGACGCTTGTGTTAGAAACCCCCCAATAATTCAACACTCCCTGCATGGAAAATATATTCAAGTTTGCGATTTTTGGTCAGAAACCAATTACCTTGCTCAATCCACCAGTAGTCGTGAAAGAGCTGAGAACCTTGCCCCCATATACAACCTGCACAGGTCTGCTCCTCGCATTCGCATCGACGTTCAGCGTTGCGTTCCTGGGCTTCCCACCACTCCACTGTAAATCGAGCGTGATCCCGCCCCGGACTCGTGCACCTTTGATCGCACCGGAGGACCATTGTCTTGGAAGCGCGGGCAGCAGGGTGATGGTTAGGGGTATGGACAAGGTAGGTACGTCGGGAGCTTGGAGGAGCGCATTCTATAAATGGTGCATTATTGGGGTGATGATTTGAAGAATTAATGGGGAGCTCAGTAATACTCACCAAGACCGCAGCGGGATACCCGAGATTAGCATCTATCTGGAAAACCGGGTTACTCTGGGACGAATTATAAAGACTGAACAAGTTCGGTCCAAAGTCTCCAAAGATCGAATGCTTACATTACCAGGTCAGTTCTATTTGACCCTACACAGACACTCAAACTCACCGTAAGAATGTGGTAAAACTCCTCCGTGTCTCCCAACTGCGCCCACGATGCCGCTCTCCACATCTTCTCCCATCCTGCATTCGCATCGGGACCCGTTCCATTCCCTCTGTGCATTAGACTGACTTTGGCTGCGTCGATGACTTGGTCTTTAGTGTAGGCCGTAGCGGTGCCATTTACAAGTAAGTTTCCCTGGAGGGACGTATCATAGGAAGAAATTGCGTAACCCGGGTACAGCCCAATGAGGTGTGAGAGATGACGGTGGGTGTCTGTGGGGGAGTCCCTGTCGACTTTCCATTCTGTGGGAGTCCACGATGAACACGCTAAGTGCAAATAGTGGTTTGAGAGATACGGACCTTGCAGTTGACCCCAAGACCCGATCCGAAGCCCTTTGTCCATTTTCGCCCGTTTATCTTTGACCTCTATACCGTACATCCAACATAAGCATTAATGACAATAATTGGTTAGGCGTACCTTCGAGGAAAGCGGCATCTGTATCGCCACTAACCGCGAACCCTTTCTCGACGGCATTAAACAACTGCCAGACCATCTGCTGCGAATGTGCACACCCTGATGCCATACAGTGTCATTGATACACACATGAAACGGGAATAATTGAGGTAATAACCAAATGTGATTGGCACCTGCTCAGGCGAATTGCATGGGCTCACCACAAGCGTCGAGTCGTTGAAGTGCAAATCGGGTATTAGTTTGTCGAGGTGGAAGCTTGTGACACCCTATTGAATTGTATAATGCTCGTGTCTGTGAGGTGAAGGAGGGGGCGTACCTTGACAAGCGGCCACCCTTGGGCCTTCCACCACGCCACATCGTTCGTGTGGTCGAAGTGATCCCATACGTGGATCATCTAGTATTACGTTGTAAGAATCTGGAGTGGAAGGAAAGCAGGATAAACTTACCATCCAAACAGCTGCCTCTGGAAACAGCACATAACTGAGGCACAACACGGAAATAGACAGGTCACTACAAACCAGGATAGTTTGCCCATAGCGCTGTGTTCCCGCCACCTTTCATTCCCGTGTGTCCAAATATCTATACCATTCTCAACTAAACATTTTACCAAAGGCAGTTTGATAATTAACGCGTACATTCATCTTTCACAGCTATTCAGCAGGAAGCCGGCAATTCACGAGGCAATGAAACACACCTCGTTATGTGTAACCCACCCCCTGGTGATGTTGTACAGTATGTTAGCAGTCTGGGCTCCTCTCGGGGCCCAGTTTTTCTACAAGACAAGGTCATGTAAGCGAACAAAGCTGTCGGGGTAGATACGAATGAGGGTGAAATAGAAATTGACTTCAAAATAATCGAACAACGACTTGGTCACATCCAAGTTACTCATTTCCGCGCTCCAATAGTTCATTTGGATGTTGATGTTCGAGTCTACCCACCCCCGATCAAAGCAATTGTTTCACGTGAGAGTCAAAATGTTGGTTAGGTACTCACGATAATCTACGACAGGAAAAGCATTCGACATTTCAATAACTCCACAAAGAAAAGAGAGATGAAAGATCAATGAAAGAGGATGCTTACCAGCCCCCCAAGAATTCCTAATTTGATCCCCCCACTTCCCCTGCAAATTAGCCGGCAAAGCGCCCCTTGCACTGCTCCACAACAAATATCTTCCATAATTAAACAACAGCCACTCCAGATATACGTTACCAACGTCCGTCTTGTACTCTGCCTTCAATACATCTGTCGGGGCATCCAATTGTGGTGTTTGACCCAGGGATAGGGAGAAAGAAGAGAAGGTGGAATTGTAGTCTGCGATGTGTTGCAAGAGCATAGTGGAGCAAGTGGGTATCAAAGGGTTAGAGAGAAGGGTGACGAGGGAGGCATGTGGATCAGGTCCGCGGAATGAGAAATTGTGTGAAGAGTCGCCAGCGTCTTGGCAGTATTCGGTGCCTCCGACCCAAGTTATCCAAGCCTCCGTCGCCCCGCTTACCAACATGCTTGCATTCTGAGAGGCATCCACCGGTCCGACGGTGTGCGTTGCCCTGCAAGTGACTGTACCTCCTGTAGAATAGACTCGACCTAAAATTTCATAGAGCATGCCTGGGTTGGCGACGTTGCCACGTACAAGGAGGGTCGAGGGATCGAGGCACGTAATGTTGGGTGTTGGGAGGCCTGCTTCAAGGGAGGAAGAGAAGGTATATGTTATGTTTGGCAAAGACAGCGCTGTGCTTGCTGTAGATGTGGTGCGTTGGGTGCAGGATTGAGTTGTGTGGGAGCAGAATGCTTCACTGTCACAGGGGAAGGTTATTGTTGTCGGGGATGAGGAAAGAAATAATAGTGGGGAAGGCTAACCGCATGTAAGTCGTCTCGTCCTGTGTCCATGTTGTTCGGGCAATAGCTTGATCGAGGTCTAGCCATCTTCCATATTTGGAGACTCTGCCTGTGGAACTGATGGTGGATATCAAGTGGCCTGCACCGGCGTATGAGCCTGTGCAATCAATTAGAGTCATGTTGGAATTTGGGAGGGTTGCGTAAAAGCTGTCTATCGGTCACCATAATGGGTTGGACATACCGTAGGCACCTGCATCAGTTGCCAATAGTTCGATATCTACAGGTGAGAGATGAGTAAGAGTGTACTGAGCGTGAAGTAATGAAAGGAGACACACTGTCAATATCACCAGTGGGACTTTGGAATATTGTCTGGCGGATGGTTTGCATGTGGTGCGCTGTGGCTGCTCGTTCTGTCGGTTGTTTGTTGCCACCATTATAGGACTTGGAGGCGCGAAGTAAGATCAAATAAAGAACGCGTTGAAGGGAAACAGAAATGGCGGCGTAATTCATATATAACGAGCATGCGACTTACAGGATCAGCAAAAGGACCCCCCGACCATAATGATTCAATATTTAATTGTATTATTTCTTGAACAGTCCCCCCAGGGACCATAGCTTTCCACAGTTCAGTAAAACTGGGACGCAAGTAACAAACAAGTAGCACATGCATACCAGCCAAATAGCCATTCCCAATCGGCAAAAACTCTTTGGACCATATGGACCCCGGTTTCGTGAACCACAACCCATTTCCAGAACAGGGGAATCCAGCCGGAGCTGAGGGTCTGAACGACAGAAAATACACTATTGCCAGTAAAGCGCGTCCGAGCCAATACTCGATGAACGAGATGAGAAAACAGGGTGGATGGACGACGGAGAACCTGAAGGAGATAGATTCGGATGAGAAGCAGAGGTCCCAGAGTTCTTGGGGAAGTTGTTGCAGGAACATTGCGACTGTTGCAATCCTTGACTTGATTTGTCGGTCGGGATCACGCAGGAGTGGACGTGAAGTGAGAAGCGGAATCGCAAGTTCGGAGGGAAGCTCTTAAACATGGAGGTCTAGCATATCCAGATATTCCACTGTCGCGGTACAAAGGCAGCCATCAGACTCGAGAGTACTCAAGTTGTAGAGTCAGATAGAAGGTCTTGATCTCTTTTGTATCTTCATTAGCGAGGCATTAATGGGGTAGTGGTAACCTGGGTCGTTGCCATATAAGTACTCATTTGTAACTGAAAGACTCGACCCGCCGGGAGTTCGATTCTCTCTTAATGCAATTTGTTTTCCTCTCTGCATTTTGGAATATCATTTTTGCTGTAACACTTGGAAATGCCATCTGAAATGACACTTAATTTTTATTCCTTGGGGGTTGAACGTTGCAATTTTCCTTATTGCAATTGAGAAATGGTCGGCCGGATCCGAGTCGAGATGTCAAGTTTAGAAGCTTGTCGTCAAGGACAAGTCCATCATTCAACTTCCTTTCTGTAACGTTACCTCTACCTAGCCTTTGAGGCAAGACATTCTTTTCACTTCATGGCGTTCTCTCGCGTAGGCAGGACCAAAATCGCCGCCCATGGTGAGCTGCTCGTTCGATCCAGCTTGTAGGACATTGCTAAGTTACTCAATGATGTGCAATTCCGTATCTGTGCCTCAACTGTGCTTTCTTGTTCGTCCTCCGATCCGTGCTTCATGACTTTCAGCGGCCCTTCTTCTTGTCAATATCATTGTCCTTGCGCTTGCCGCACGGGTCAACCTCTTTCAGGAATTCTTCTGTGCGTTCAATACCCTTCCATTGATGACCCCCTCGTCCTGACCTTCCCTATTTGCCTCATCGGAATATCTTATCCAAATCCTATCTTACACAAACGCACCCAGTCATTGCGGATCTATTCCCCTTGGGCCTCTCTATTGTCACATTCGTGTTGCTCACAATGATGTACGATCGCTTTGTTGTCCATCCCTTGCGGTCACAACTTTATCTAATCCCTACTATCTACATATCCAGGCTCGTTCTTGACTTTGGTCTCCAGAACGCATACACCGGCCGTCCCCAATTCGAGATTGGTCTCTTTGGCTTGCTTAGTATTTTTTGGCTCGGTGTGTTTACATCTCATCTTAATCCACTTCCCTTCCATTCAACGTCTGATCAATGCCAGCCTTCAATGCATTCTCCACCGCCCGCTGGCACCAGGTCCCCCTCAACTGTGGCTCGATTCCTGCTGGTAAGGCAGACTCGTTCTCCCTTCCCACTCTTCACCCATCACTCAAAAAACTGACACCAACACCCATCCTGTCGTCATCATAGACTTCCCTGAGCGAACCTGGTGCAAAGATCTTCAGGCTCTCAAAGCCTTTGTTTGGGTCGAGTGGTTGATGTGTAAGTCCCCTTCCCTATCTATCTTATTTCATCCTCAACTCTGGACCTCATCTGATGCATACACTCTCCAGTCTTCCTGACAGCAGCATACACCCTGCGCTACACCCTCGTCCAACGCTCCCTCGGGAACAAACACATCTTCAAAATGCCCCTCTCGCGGTACGAGCCCTACGTTGACCGGAAGGTCGGTTACGGGCGTAGTAGCGAGTTTTTCCAAATTTGAGAAGTTGACTTTGGAGCTTGAGTCATTCGCTTACTGGGTTTTATGTCCGTGATTGTCGTAGTGGTACGTCGTAATGGTTGAAGAGGCAAGGAGGGTGGCGAGTTGGTAGGTTGGTCTCCCGACTCCGTTGTTATATTTTTGGGTTACCCTCATTGTGTATGTATACCCTGCTTTATTTGTACTCCTGCTGGTCAGGATGGTAATTGTATGGGTTGTCTCGTCCGTTTCGAATGATTGTGCGCGAGAACAAGCAAAATGATGCGGCTGTCCACTATATGTGCAGAATACTCCCATATTCCACATGGCTACCGCTGCAGTACTAGCACTTCCTTCTCCCCACGATGTCCCGACTACACTCAGCTACTGAATTGAAGTGCTTATAGTTACTCGTGGGAGTGTTTCCGAAGGTAAACCTCGCACAGCAGAGGGAGACTTGGCTAGATTTCAGTTCGTGAAACACACAACTTGAAGCGAGGGCAAGGCAGTTTTAGGAGGACGGGATCAAGGTATTGCAAGGAAGTCGAGGAGTCGTTGAAGAAAAAACGGGTGCGAAAATGATCTTCATTCTCGAATGAATTGGTGTGGAGGTGTCAGCTGGTCTTACCACATGGATAATAGAGGGCGAAGTCTTCATCTACCTGACGCTCCTACATAGAGCGGAAATCGTTAATATTAAAATGTGCTCACCTGCATTGCCTTCGATGAAGCTTGAGTGTCGATGGGAAAACTCAAGGTCAACTGGTCGTTGAATCAAGTTCACGATCTGCCAACTCTAGTAACCATGTGAAGGAACCTTGTATAATTTCTTAAAATACGAACAAAAGAACACACCAGGGATACAGTTTTCTGACGACGATACGCGATAAACCCATACGTGGAAACACCACAGGTTGTCCGAATAAATAGAATCCGGAAGGGTTGAAGCGAGAATTGAACGAAGGAGAGGACAGGGGGAGGGAGAAAGTGCATAAATAGCAAGTACAAGATGTGGCAATGACATCTGATCCACAGAAAGAAAGTTTACCTATTGTGGGAAATGAAGGTGGGCCAAGAAAAAAGGCTTGGAATATAAAAACACGACGTCCGAATCACCAAATACGTACCTCCGATCCCACCCCAATATCACCTCACCCTACTCCTCAAGTACAGGAAACCAGCCGCTCACATCACATCACATCACATTGGGATAACTAACGCTTTCGCTCAGATGTTCATTGGCGGGGTTATACGTGAAACCTCTAAACTGGTCTTGGACCGTCTCGGAGAGAGCTGAATCTGTGACGACTGAATCTTGTGCTTCTTCGTTGGTAAAGTCAGGGTCGAAGTTGGCTACGTCTAGGACGGATTCCTGTTTAATTAAGGTCGGCAGGAGATGAACACTATGTCAGCATTGAGAAGGGAGGGGAAGGCACGTACAACGCTTGGTTTGAACGGAGGCTGGATCTTCTTGGCGAGTAGTCTGTTGATGGCATCAGCAACGACGAACGAAGGAAAAGAGAAGAGAAGAGACGGGAAGGACAGGAAGATAAGGGAAGTCGGACACGCACTGATTCCAGTGAACATACTTGGAAAAGAACGGATGTCTCTTGATCTCCTCTCCCCCATTCACGCCCAGGCGTCTTGTCGGGTCCCGCTGCAACAAGCCTGTCATCACGCTTCGGGCCTCGGACGGCATGTCTGGGGGGAAGTGGAGCGGGTCGGTGAGAATACGTTGATACATTGTGTTCACGTTCTCGTCGTAGAAAGGTGGGAGTCCAGTCTAAATTGGAGGGAAATTGAGTGTTGATAATCGAGCGTAAGAACGTGAAGCGAGGACGGACCATCATTTCATATAGCAACACGCCAAGTGTCCACCAATCAACTGTTTTAGTGTATCCTTGACTCTCGAGGAGTTCGGGGGCAATATATTCCGGCGTGCCGCAAAAGGCTGGGAAGTGGAAGAATAGATCACTAAGAGACCAGACATGAATATTGAGTGTAAAACATACTGTTCGTCTTTTCCGTTTCTGACATGTTCAACTTGCAGAGACCTATGTTGGGTTCGGGTTAGTGTTTGGTTGAATGGGTGATGGAGCAGCAGGATTGACCGAAATCGCACAGGGCGATGTGCCCAGTATAATCCAGGAGGATATTTTCAGGTTTGAGATCACTGTTTGAGAGCGTTTAGATGGATCATTCACGAATCGGATCCCATTTGACTCACCGATAAACGACATTGAACCCATGCAAGTGCTCCAACGCGCATAATAACTCAGCAGCGTAGAACCGACTCCGACCTTCATCGAACTTGCCCTCTCGCTGCAGGTGGTAGAAGAGTTCGCCTCCATTAACTGATAAGGGCGTCAGTAGATGGTCTTCCGTGAGAGGAAGAGACATACCGAACGACATCACCAAATAAAGCTTATCGGGATTCTGGAACGAGAATTTGAGAGGAACAATGAACGGATTGTTAACAAGCGCAAGGACAGTGCGTTCCGCAAGGATATGAGTGATCTCCCCGGGGCGCTGCGCGATGTGCGCCTTGCGAATAGTCTTGAGTGCGTATATCCTCTGCGTGTCCTTCTTGCGAACCTGCATCACTTTACCGAAACTGCCCTTTCCAATTACTTTGAGGAGATCAAAGGCTTCGATTGTGAGTGGTTCATTGCGGATGGGCTTGAAATCTATCTTGAGGTGGAAAGAACCAGAACCGGCAGTGGCGCTGTACCATTGGTCGGAGGCGTGCTACATTGCAAAAAGGGTGAGAGGTGAGGAGGAAAGAGGTGAGAGAATGGACTTGCATGTCCATCCAGCATGGGAGTGAGATCTACTCTTGCCATGAGCAAGTCGTTACCCATGTCATCCTGTCCATGTACAGCCGCTGCTGTTCGCAAGTAAGATGAGACTGAGATGTTAGAAGTTCGCGACACGTCGCTGTATGGGCACAAGTTTGGAATGGTAAAGATAAGCCACGATTACACGACGGATTGACGCACAAGTCTGCTCGGTAGTTCCACACTGGACTGGCAAGGTCTCCGCCCATGGCATCGATCAAGATTTCATTTTTGTCGAATTCGAGGACGACGTAGGGGAGCCACCAGTATCGTTTGCGCTGCAAGCTTTCGCGATTGCTTGTGGACTTGCGAGTCGGAGGGGCCGAGTCGAGCGCTTTCTGTATGACATCAGGGACTTGTGCACCAGGTGCCAGAGAGAGACCACGTCCTATGGGTGAATTAAGCATTAGAGATGCCAACGCCAAGGTGGCGACATGATTCGTCGACTTACCTGAGAAAATGCGGATGGTTAGCATACCAGACCGAAACTGATCGGATCCATGGAGGGGTTTGGGCGTGGTCGGCCGGGAGGGTATTGGGGTAACAGATCTCGAGATGACACCATTCTCTTTGGCGTCCTTGGACTCTGCACAAATCGATGTGAGTTTGTTGTACGGAGGTAAATGGACGCCATACTACGTACTTTTTGAGGAGCCTAGTTTCCAAGACATTGCGGCCTGGATTGTCGGGCAGGAGGATGACAACAAGGAAGGAGACTTTGTGTATAAGGTGGAGACAGAGCAGACGCCGGCCAGCGACTTTGTAGTTATATAAGGAAACTAACTGCTACTACTAACGGGTCGATGACACAATTGCAAGGTGTGAATAACTTATTTAACACCTCTTGGATTTCTAACAGTTTGGTGGATACCTACGCTTATCTCAACGTGATTCACTGGCAAGACGTTATGTAAAGATCTGTTTGCCATCTTTCTGTTCAACTTTGTCATGTCAATGGCATGATCATACCAAATTTCCCTGCATCACCGCTGATTGATCACTACCGGTGAGTACTGAAGCTCCTCAAGGCCTCAAGGATCGGGACTGCAAGTTAGAATTGCGACCTCGATCCGAATGTCTACTCGCGTCGAAGCGATAGCTTCCCACAGGTAGATCGGATTTCTCTTGCTGGTTCAATGCGTTGGGCGCTAAGATCGAATCGTGTCGACCATGAGTATTCAGATCGACAAAATGTATGGCCATTTAGCAGAATTATCAATGAAGCCTCGTGCTCGACATCAACGCCAATGTGGTTTTATGCGCTCCCAGGAAATCAAATGGGTGGCCGGTCGCCCCCGATGTATGCTTCCTCCTCCACATACTGCTCCTTATGCATCTCCTTTAAACTAACTGATTCCAACTCGAGTTCGCTGCCTGTAGGGTTGTCGTTTTCTTCGCGCTCTAGAAACTCAGGCACTCTGCCAATTGTAGGTCCTGCCACAAGCTCTTGGGAACTGCTCCTAGCATCTTCCCTGTCATGGTGTTCTAGCCTCTCTCCGCCGACGGTTCGCCGTCGCCCCGGATTTCGGTGGCAGTTATTGCCTGCCACTCCTGGGACGGCAAGATTCCTGTCTGTCGGTCTGAGCCATCGCTTACATGCTGCGGCATCAAAGTTCTCGGTTTGCGCAGGCGTGAGGAGATGGGAATGCCGACTCTTGTCTTTTTCCGTTACTCCTCCCCTGTGCAGTCGTCGGATGAAGCAAATCATGTAGGTCCGACCCATAATTCATCATCTTCGCCGCTCGCTGGCAACCAAGTATGAACCGTTTTAAGCTTTGGCGGCCGATATTCCCAGTCACGTTCTTCAAAGAAATTCTCCGTCAATGAGCAAGCCAATTAATAAAGGCCGCACCTTGATTTGAATGAAAGGATCAATGACACAGATTTGATGTCCGTTCCAGATTCGCGGCTGCTGCCGATCATGCGTTAATCCAGTCTTCAGCAAGAAGTGGTCGAGCATTTCGTCTGCCAACCGATATATTTCTTCCGTTTTAGTTGTCGATGTTTGCTGCTCCGTCGTCCCTGTCATTGATGTCGAGACAAGGTCACTATCTTCCATTGACGGTTCTGGTTCTGCTACATTCGTTGCACCCATCTCAATCTGAGGCCCGATGTGAGGATGGAGAAACTTGTTGAGATCCCGAGAACGGGAGACTAAACCACCCCGGCGAATGCTAAGCATTTGTTCATCGTAATTGTGCTCATGGCCAAAGTAACTGGTAACCGGGATGAAGGATAGTGGTCAGATCAACCCCACGAGCGAAGGATTGGAACAAAACCCGCTTACTTGAACCAATCTGCCAACACCTGAGCAAGCTGTTGCTCCTTCGGCTGAACCCAACTTTCTCCGGAATTATACCGTGTGTCGCAGCGGATCCGTTTGGGGGCTCGTAGCCAGAAGGTACCCTCGACCGCATGAGGAGTCAGCGGGGATAGGTTCGCTTGCAGATTCGGTAACAACATCCGTATCTGCAGAAGATTAAACAGGTTATTAATAAGGTTAATCTCTCTCAATCACTGATCGATGTTCCACAGCTAACTCTGACCTGCAAAAAGCCAATGGTCATCAAGGCAAGTGCATAGCTACTAAATGTCACAGGCCCGCCTTTGACCGTCGGACTATTCAACCCAAGAGGTTTCGCCCATCCTTTGATGAATTTCAGCATGGGCCGGAGGACTGGGGAGATGTCGCAATATTGGTTTATCAGGTCAGAATTGAGCAATCCGAGTCGGTCGTTGACGTTGATGTCACAGTCCAGACTAGTCTCGGGGTCTCTGAATCTAACTGGAGGCCGAAGTGCTGTCAATGAGGGAGAAACAAGGAGGGAATGAGTAACAATAATAAGCTACATACCTATAGGAACACTCGCATTTGGTATGGACTCGATCTTGGTGAACTTAGCGCGGCGCAGGACTTTCGCGAGTTTCCTGTGCGACACTGAAGTTGGTGAAAACGAGGGATGTATGGATGCGAGGACGGTGCTTACCGAATATCATAGATATCTATGATATCCGAATCTAGATTAGAACCAAAATTGCAACGGTAGATAGGGCTCACGAAGCCTACCAGGTAGGCGGGTGGACTTATTTGGCGCAAAGCCATTGATCCTCTCCGGATCCTTCAGGGTAATTAGACATCAACGTGGCATACACATCGAAAACTAGACCGAACAAGACCAACTTACGATGACGACAATGTCAAGATCACTGTCGAACGATGACACACCATATCTTGTGCTGCCAAACAACTCAACAGTATACATCGTTCCATACGTATCCCGTATGGCCTTCTGCACACGTTGAACCGTTCTGGACCGTGCTCGCAACACCGAGTGCGGGGGATCTATTGGCTAGCCCAAAATTTAATCAGCAGTCACAGAACCAGACAAATAAACGAACCTCCCATTTCTCTTCCAACTCCCACCTCGACTGCGCGCTTGTATGAAACCTCTTGTACCCAATGCTCAACTCACGCCTTGACCGCCATAGAGATAGATCTGTAAGACGTGGTAGGCCCGTGCGAAGAGTCGGATGCCGTCCCTCGAAGCTCTGACCAGATCTCGGCCTACTATCTTTCTCACATCCCTGCCGTCC
>Ga0210383_10004185_pt1 | contig 12792 bp, 8 predicted proteins | sample IncBWC14OmetaG_FD_160072 | JGI IMG/M metagenome (GOLD analysis project Ga0210383, IMG submission 160072) | Forest soil microbial communities from Barre Woods Harvard Forest LTER site, Petersham, Massachusetts, United States - Inc-BW-C-14-O ...
GGGTTCGGGTTCGCGTGAGAGATTCAAACTCGGCAGGGCTCGGCAACTCTGCCGCGTCGAGAAGAGATTCCGCGAGTTCTCGTTCAGCGTCGACGGGGATCGAATGGTTGGTCGAGTAGAGCTCGGTAATCTCGCCCTCGGACAAAGGCAGCCCGGCACCCAAGACGACCGGTGTTGGAATCCACGCGCAGCGATCTTTTTCTCTCGCGATCCATCGGGCGGCCTCCGAAGGGGCCCACGAGTGTCCGCCAACAACGAGGTCCCGATACTCGTCTGCACGGGCGTTCGCTAGACGCTCGCGCAGGCGGGCGAGCCTGTCCTGCAGATCAGCTCGTTGTTTTGAAAAACGGTCGGCTTCGATCTCCAGACTCTTGCTGTCGGCCTGCGACAGTCTCTCGGCGATCGCCCCTACGGCGCTTTCCAGTTGCTTGCGACTGTCGAGATCGCTCTCGAGAACACTCACACAGAGCGGTCTCAGTTTGGACTCGACCTGAGAGCGGACCATGCGTAGCGCTTTGGTGGTGTGGCTTGTGACCAAAACACTCTTGCCTTGCGCGAGAAGATGGCCGATGAGGTTTCCAATGGTGTGAGTTTTGCCGGTTCCGGGCGGACCTTGCACGAGAGTTCCTCCGGCCGCGGCGGTATATTGGGCGATGCGAATCTGCTCGGGGTTGGCAGGTTTGCTCAACAAAACGTCGTGCGGAGTGTCGGAAGAGGAGGACGGAGATTTGGATTCAGTCTGGTCGGTTGCGATCGGAGGTTCCAGGCCTACGATATTGAGAAGCGACCAGGGCAAGTCCTCCCGGCTTCGCAGGTCTTCGATGATCGCCTCAATAGCCGCCGCGAAGCCGAGTGTTCGGGCGCGCAAGAAAATGACCGGCGACCTTCCGATCCGTGGATCGTCTCTCTCACCTTCCGGCGCGGCACCTTCTATAAATTCTCCTCTGGGCGACAGTTGCACGACCAGGCGCTTCAGAAAGCCAACCGTGTCACGATCTCCCAGCGGATGATAGTTGCCGTGTTCGAGCTCCTCGCGGCACCGGCCGATTGAGCGGCCATCAACATCAGGCATGGATTGAAACATCGCCGAATAGAGCTCGACGGGGTGTTCCGTCTCGGTCAGGCGGAACTGCGGGATGGAAGGTTCGAACGCAATTTGCAGTCGCTGGAGAAGAACAGGGTGATGAACGCCACCTTCCGGCCTGCGCCACGTGAGAAGTCCGTCTCCGAGGACGAGCTCGACGCGCTCGGCTTCACGCTCGGTGCGGCCATAGAGTTCATATAAGTTCTCGAAAACTCTCGCCGCCGCGCGCGCCGGCTTTTCGCTGGCAGCCCACAGGTCACGCTTGGCTCGCCAGGTCTCAAGCGCTGCGATTCGATCCGTGTCGTCTTCGAATCGAACGACGACTGTCTCGCCTTCGGGACTCTGTTCGTTCCGAGTCTTCCTGACCGTCAGTTCTCGTGCCGGGTCGTCCCATCCGGTTTCAAGCCACAACTTGATTTGAGCGGGAGGGTCAGCAGGGCGTGTCAGCTTGGGGCGCGAAACCTTGAGAATAAAGTCGTCGTCCTCGCGTGCGTCCGAAGCGGCGGGAGTTTCGGGTTTACCTTCTTCAATTCGCGGCCTTGCGCGCTCAATCGCCGGATGATCGGGCAGATCCCTGAGCCAAAGTGTCCACAACTGCTCGCGAATCTGTCGCTTGGGAGGGTTGCGGTGTTGATTGAGCGCCTCGAGAAACTGGAAGACGCGCAACAATCGCTCGCGCCCATCGCGCAAATACTCAGAATCCATCGAATCACCTACGGCGGCCATTGAATGAACGGCCGGTGCTTTGATAGCAATCTTGGGTAGAACCAATGATATACGTAATCGAGTTATATGGGGGAGCAGTCATCGTCTCGGGTTGTGATGACGAAGGCTTCGGCCGAAGGCGGGAAGTGTCGACATGTTCGGGAATCGCGGCAAGCGCCCATTTGAGAGGATTGCGGAAGCGGAACAGGCGTGGCACGCCGGCGATCTGGCGCACGCGGAAAGGCTGTTCGCGGCGGGTATTGCTGCGTACAGAAAGGAAGAACCAGAGGGTTTGGATTTCGCAATGGGTCGATGTGGAGCTTTCCTGCTTGCGCAAGGGCGCAGAGACGAAGCGGCAAGCGTTTTCGAGCAGGCGATCGAGCTAAAAACTGATCTGCCAGCTATCTGGTCCGACTACCTTCAGATCATCGTGGATCGCAGGGACATGGATTCACTCAAGCGCGCTATAGCACGCTCGGATGTTTCGATGAAGCATCCGATTGAGCCGGAGCTGCTGTTGGCCCACGCCCGCCGGGCCGATCGGGACGGTGCAACCGGATTCGCTGAACAGCTCGCGCGCTGGACGATCGAAAGGTGCGTGCGCAGCGGAGATCAAGAAGGACGCTGGGCCGCAATCGGTGATCTTGGCCGAATTGTTGAACGGGCTGGCGAGTTGGACCAAGCCGTCGCGTTGTGGCGCTCGGCATTTGAGGGAGGGAGTCGCGATGGACAAACCGCGAATCGGCTCTCGATGCACCTCGAGCATGCCGCGGATTACGCGGGTGCGATGACCGTGATTCGAGAAGCACTCGGCCGCGGGCTTCCGGCCAATGTTGAGGAAACGCTCCGCAAACGGCTGCTTCGCTGTGAACCAAAGTTGGGTCGGGGACAAGCGCAGGCCGGCAAACGCATCGATGTGACGGCATACTCGATTCGTCGAGGATCGAGTCTCATCAAGCCACAGTTTCAGGTTCGGCTGAAGCGTCCCGTTCGTCAGTTTGGCATCGTCGGTAACGTAGTGCGATGCTTGTTGACCCTCAACGAATCATCAACGCTCGTCGACATTGGTCTCAGCGATGGGTCCGAGTTGCGCCGTGTGGAGGGGCTGCCGGTCTTAAGCGACATACGATTCAGCGCGGACGGTTGGGCGGTCGGAATTTGTCGCACCGGAGCCGTGGGACAAGGACGGACGCTCCTCAAATTTCTGAGCGTCGAGGGACGCCTGATTTCGGAATCATCCATTCCGGATGCGGTCTCCGAGGTATCCAGAGTGAACGACCTCTGGTACGTGGGCTGCCGCGATGGGTTTCTATACGGATTCGGGCTCGATGGGAGGCAACGCTGGTCTTGGCAGACGCCAGGTGCGAAGGATTCAACGGACAATGCGTACTTCCGGCCGTGCCCGTATTACGTGGCATCGCACGCGGAATTCGCGGTTGTCGCCAGTATGGGCAATGTCTATGCGATTTCCTCGAACGGTCGGACGCTTTGGCACACCCGTCTGCCAAACGAGCATGAAACACGTTGGCAGTTTACGATTCCGTTTCCTGGCGTCAAAGTTGTGCAGGAGCCTTACAGAGTTCTCGATCTTTCGCCGTACGCGCCGCTGGAAAAGGTGAAATCGGCCTACCGCCGATTGGCTCTTGCCACGCATCCGGATCGCAACCCTGATGATAGGGATGCGACCGTGAAATTCCGTCGAATTCAAGAAGCGTACGAACGGATTCTCGCGGGCGACACCAGAGGCGGTACCGCAACGGGCGGTCTAACCGTCACGATGGGAATCCAAGGTCTGGGCCCAATGGTCACATTTCTAAGCGCGAATGCCGCAGGGGTGGTCGTTGGGTCGTCCCAGGGGCGACTTTATTCGTTCGACCGCAACGGTGGTTTGCGGAGCGCTCGGGTTCTGGGCGATGGTCCGGTTCGTGTGGCTATACGACCCGGTGGGGCGCTGGGAGCTGCGTGGTCGACCAACGCGCTGTTCTTCTTCAAAGAGGAGAATGTCATCAACGCGGCCGAGTCGGTTGAGTGGCCCCATGGCCTGACGATGTGGGGAGATGACGTGGTTGTTTGGCGCCGCAACGAAATGGAAGTCAGGAATGAGTTCGGTCAGCTGCGATGGTCAGTGGAGTTCTCGAAAAGCGTTGGCAACGCTCTAAACTCCGGGAACAAGCTGTTGTGCACTGCTGGCGTGCTCGCAGTATTCGTGCGACATGCCGGTGGCTAATCGGAAGTGCCGCTAACGTCGTGACTGTTTCGCAGTTTCACGGGTGTGCTCACAACGAAAGAATCGGGACTGAGCCAGTTCGTCAGAGCTAAGGTTTCAGCTGAACCAGAGGAATCGAAATACGGGGGTCCCGCAGGCCGTTAGTATTTGCCGGAATCGTGCCCTTTACCATCGCAATCTCATCGCAGTGGGTAAGTCTTGGGCAATGGACGCAATCTTTGTAGACCTTGTCGGGCAGCAACTCTCGCCGGGCGACCTCGAAACCAAGGTGTCCGAAGAAATCGGGAGTCCTCGTAAATAGACAGACGCACGTGACCGTGTGACGTCGCGATTCCGCCATGAGGGCCTCAACCAAAGCCTTGCCAATACCGTGCCCCTTGCTTTGCGGTGGCACAGCGATGGATCGGATCTCGGCTAGGTGCGTCCCGTAAAGATGTAGAGCTCCACACCCGAGAATCGGCCCGTCGTCCTCGGCGACGATGAAATCGCGAACGTTTTCGCAAAGCTCCGCGATGCTGCGAGGAAGTAGTGTGCCTTCGCGAGCGTAGGGTTCGATGATCGCGTGAATGTATTCTACATCGGGGAGCACAGCGACACGGGTTCGTAAGGTCATGGTAAAACGCAAGAATGCACCAGAACCGACAACGATGCGACGCATTCTTTCATCAGTTTGTTCGTAGAGACGTGAATTTGACTTTTGGGCGACGCCAAGTATGATGATGGCGAAGGCCAAGGAGTTCGGCCTTAACCGCTGCCTTTGTTATGCCTGGGCAGATGATGACTCCTGACAAGGGATTCTTGTCGCGGAGTCATGTTATCCCGGGCAACGATCCCTCAAAACCAAAGTGGAGCAGAAGCAGGCTGCCGTGTAGCAACCTGTTTCTAGAAGACAAGAGCGATGAGCTTCCACAGCATTCTCTTCGAGAGCGATGGACAAGGGTCTCATGCGGGGATCGAAGCGCCCTCCCATTTCGAGGATCTGAATCTGGATCAGATCGTCGCTGCGGTCACAGCCGAATTCGAGGACTACGATCTGAAGCCGTTCTATTACGAGCCGCTATGCGATCTCGGGACGATCCGATACCGTCAGGAAATAATGTGCGATCTCGACAACAGCCTTGTAATGCGGAGCGTGAAGGGTTTTTCCGAAAAGATGCGCTCAATGCGCGTGTGCCTGAAGCAATCCAAAGGGTTCCATTACTACAAACACGCCATGGCGCGCCGGTTTCTGGCCGCCGTCGACATGTATTGCCAGGCTGTCGAATCGATCGAGCGCGACCTGCGCGTGAGTGCTGTCACATCCCGAGGACTTCGGCGATTCGGCGAATACGTGGCCGAATATGTGGCCTCGACTCCCTTCCAAGATCTTGTGGCGGAAAGTGCCAAGCTGAAGGCGGACCTGTCGGCCATCCGGTACTCATTGCTTGTCGACGAGGGAAGTATGACCGTCCGGCACTACAACGGAGAGTCTGACTACAGCGCTGCGGTAGAGGAGACATTTGAAAAGTTTAGACGCGATGTGGCGGGTAATCACTGGGTCGAAGTGCCGAAGTGGTCAGGCATCAACCACATCGAAGCACAGATACAAGACCGAGTCGCTCTCTTATACCCGGACGTGCTCCTTTCTCTTGAAGTGTTTTGTGCAAATCATGCTGACTATCTGGATAAGAAGATCGAGGAATTCGATCGCCAAGTCCAATTTTACGTTGCTTATCTCACGTATATCGGGATGCTTCGAGGCACTGGTCTCACCTTTTGCCAACCTGCTCTGTCTCAAACGTCCAAGGAAATTCTTGGCCGCAACACGTTCGATCTAGCACTCGCGAACAAGCTGGTAAGTAAAAAGAGGACTGTTGTGCGCAACGATCTCTTTCTGTCAGGGCCCGAACGCATTCTCGTGGTTTCGGGGCCTAATCAGGGTGGGAAGACGACGCTGGCGCGCACATTCGGACAACTGCACTATTTGGCCACCCTGGGTTGCCCGGTGCCGGGCGACGAGGCGCGGCTGTTCCTATTCGACCGGCTCTTCACACACTTCGAGCGGTCTGAAGATCCGACGAACCTGCGAGGGAAACTTCAAGATGATCTGATTCGGATGCGACAGATCCTCGACGAAGCGACGCCGAACAGCATCATCGTCATGAACGAAATTTTCTCGTCGACGACGGTGAAGGACGCGATCTACTTGGGCAAGAAGATTATCGGGGAAATGTGTGCACTGGACCTAATCGGGGTGTGCGTCACGTTCCTGGATGAGCTGGCTACGCTCAACGAGAAAACCGTCAGTATGGTCAGCGTTGTGGATCCGAGTAATCCGGCGATTCGGACGTACAAAGTCGAACGAAAGCCTGCCGACGGACTGGCCTATGCGCTTGCGATCGCTGAGAAATACCGCGTCACATACGGGCAGATTATGGAACGGGTAAAGGCATGAAGGCGCTGTTGATGCACCGGGACGGCGACTTCGACTCGAACCAGCCGTTGCCGTGGAATGCTGGTGATTTGGCCCAGGACCTTGACCTGGAGGTGCTGCTCGATGCGATGTCCGGCGACGACAAATTCCTTTTCGAAGTCTCACGCAGGGCACTTCTCTGCGGGTCGGTAAACGACATCGATACGGTGAAATACCGCCAGGACTGTTTGAAGGATTGCCTGCAAAATCTCGCAGTTGTACGGGGGCTGTACGATCTCGTTGTGGACGCAATCGAAAAGACGAGGCGGGAGACGTGGGGCATAACCAGTCACTACCCATCTTCGGCGCTCTACAGTGCCATACATCTCCTTGAGCTTCTCGTGAGCAAGCTGCGGAAGCTTCGAGATACAGCAGCGGCCATCGCAAGCCAATTCAAATCGGAGGGCTTTACAACGCTGTTCGCGATGATTGCCAGAGAACTGGACGAGGAGTACTTGGCCACCATCGAAGACCATCTGCGTATATCGATGTTTGAGCAGGGCGTGTTGCTAAGCGCCCAATTGGGTGACTGCAACGAAAGCGCGGAACTCATACTCCGCAAGAGTGTCGACAGGAAACGAAACTGGTTCGAGCGACTCTTTCGCAAAGGGCGGCCGGGTTACACGTTTCATCTCGCGGAGAGGGATGAAGCGGGAGCAAGGATCTTTGGGGAGATGCGGGGCCGCGGAATCAGTCGAGTTGCTGTGGCGCTGGCGGAATCGGCCGAGCACGTTCTAGGTTTTTTCAAGATGCTCCGCACAGAATTAGCGTTCTATGTCGCGTGCATGAACCTTCACGCGAGGCTCGCCTCGAAGGGCGAACCGATCTGCTTCCCGCAGCCGATCGCACGCGGCCAGCGCCAATACCACTTCCGAGATGTCTACGATGTATGCTTGTCGCTGCGAATGGAAAACAGGATCGTGGCAAACACAACCGACGCCGACGGCAAGAACCTGATCATCATTACGGGCGCCAACCAGGGAGGGAAATCGAGTTTCTTGCGCAGCGTGGGTGTAGCGCAGCTGATGATGCAGTGTGGCATGTTCGTGGGTGGGGAAGAGTTTGAAGGTGAACTCTGTTCGGCACTACTGACCCATTACAAACGCGAAGAAGATGCCACCATGCAGAGTGGAAAATTCGATGAGGAACTCGCCCGGATGAATGAGATTGTGGAACATGTACGTCCCAACGCGACATTGCTTTTCAATGAATCGTTTTCCGCGACCAACGAACGGGAGGGATCGGAGATTGCCCGACAGATCGTCTCTGCTCTGCTGGAAAAAGGCATCCGCATTTTCTATGTCACGCATCTGTATGAATTTGCGCGGACGTATTTCGACAAGGCGGGCCTGGACACTCTCTTCCTGCGGGCCGAGCGAAAGGCAGATGGCAGCCGAACCTTTAAGCTTGGCGAAGGCAAGCCTCTCGATACCAGTTACGGCGAGGATTTGTACAGGCAGATTTTTGACGCGCATCATGAGCCTGTAAATCGACAGCTTGGGAAGACAGCGTCGATTTTAGGGCCCGTCGCACAAGACTAGAGAAATCCGCTCTGGGGATTCGAGGTGTTCCGGTCTGGAAGGCATGCCGAGTTCGGATGGCTGTCCGCCCCGGCCATCCGGCGAGGGCCCAGAAACACCTCCATAACGGCGCAGAAATTCGTCTCGATTCATCCACAGCTCTTCCCGGCTCAGGTGATGCCCTCTTTTCGTCGGCATGGTCGGATTGAAGGCGAACAAGAGGCCGCGTACGAGAAAGTTTTCGAAAAAATCGTGAATGTGGCCAGCGGTTCGTGACTGCACGTGAACAGAGGAAAAACCATACATGCGTGCCAAGGTCTGGAAAGCAGGGAACCGGGCACCGAAAGGCATCACAACCCTTGCATGTATGGCCTTCGTGTTTTGGGTCTCAGGATTTCGGGAGAGATACTCGGCGAGCAAATGGAACGAATGGTGGAGATAGCGCGATACCAATTTCGCTCGCGCAAACGGAGGCCTATTGAGTACGCGGGCTGCTACGTGCTCGTTCCAAAAGTGCAGCTCGATGACCGGATCACCCTCGTGGATATGGGTGCTGTCTGGAAGCACGACATCCAGGTTGGATTGTGCCCTTGCAATGCGAAGCATGCAATCAGGATCGTCAGAGAACTCGAAGATGCCCAAACGGGATCGAAGGGCCCTGTCGGTTTTTAGAATGGCTCCGTAAAGGATGAATTGGAAGTAGCTAGTTAGCCGAGAATGTGTGACCGGCGTAACAACTTGGGTTGAACAGGAAACTGCGGAGAACCGTTGGGCGGTGGGCACGACATCTCCTCCTCAAAAACGCTGAGAAGGAGTCATCAGTCCCTAAGGACTCTTTGGGCGGACTCCATCGCCACACTGGAATTCAGGGCGACAATAAACTGCAGCACAAACAAGACAACGGCAACGCTCCTTGGCTATTTGATGAAAAGCATCTCCCGATAGGTCGCGAGTGGCCACAGACTATTCGGGATGAGCACTTCAAGGGCGTCGCCGCTATCGCGGAGTGCCGTCATCGCGCGAATGACAGCGTCGCGGAAGTGCTTGGCGTGTTTTTCGACAGACCCGTTGCTTTCGTGATTCAACGCATTCTGCAGGTTCGCGGTATGCCGGCTGAACTCATCGGTCAGCTTGGCGACCGTTCGCAGTAGCTTCTTGCCTTCCACAAAGGTGCTGCCGCCGGCCTTCACGGCCGCCAGGGCCTGGCCCAACTGATTCATATATTCGAGCGCCGCGGGCAGCACGTAGCGATTTGCAATGAGGGTCATTAGCTGTCCTTCAATATTGACGGTCTTGTTGTACTGCTCGACCATGACTTCGTAACGCGCGCGGAGCTCCCGCGCGTTGAGAACCTTGTATTTCTCGAAGAGTGCAATCACCTCGTCGGAGATCAGTTGTGGCAGCGCGTCGACCGTGTTCTTTAGATTAAGCAAACCGCGCTTGGTTGCCTCTTTCTCCCATTCTTTGGCGTAGTTGTTGCCATTGAAGATGATGCGTTTGTTTTCTTTAATCAGCTTGGGAAGCAATTCGGCGGCGGCTTGTTCGACCTTTTTGCCGCCCTTGGTAGCTTTTTCCAGCTCGGTTGCGACATAGTCGAGCGATTCTGCCACGGCAATGTTCAGGGCAATGATGGGATAGGCGATGCTCTGGTTGGACGACACGGCGCGGAATTCGAACTTGTTGCCCGTAAACGCGAACGGGCTGGTGCGATTCCGGTCTCCGGCGTCTCGCGGTAGCTTGGGCAGCACCATCACTCCGGTGTCGAGCGTGCCGCCATGTTTGGTCGACGTCGCACCGCCCTTTTCAATCTGCTCGAAGATGTCCGTCAGCATGTCTCCGAGGAAGACCGACAAGATGGCCGGCGGCGCTTCGTTGGCGCCGAGACGGTGATCGTTGCCGGCACTCGCGATGGACGCGCGCAGAAGGCCCTGCCATTTGTTCACCGCGCGGATCACGGCTGCACAAAAAACGAGGAACTGGAGATTGTCGTGCGCATTCGCACCAGGACTCAGAAGATTGTGTCGCTGACTGTCACTCATGGACCAGTTCAAGTGCTTCCCCGACCCATTCACGCCCGCAAACGGCTTTTCATGCAAGAGACAGGCTAGACCATACTTGGGTGCGGTACGGCGCATCGTCTCCATAGTCATCATCTGGTGGTCGGTAGCCAAGTTCGCGTTTTCGAAAACGGGGGCGATTTCATATTGGCTCGGAGCGACTTCGTTATGCCGTGTTTTTACCGGCACGCCCAGCTTGTAAAGCTCGGATTCGACATCGGCCATGAACGCGAGAACGCGCTCCGCGATTGCTCCGAAGTATTGGTCCTCGAGCTCTTGCCCCTTGGGGGGTTTTGCTCCGAATAAGGTTCGCCCGGCATTAATCAGATCCGGCCGCGACAGATAGAAGTACTGGTCGATCAGGAAGTATTCTTGTTCAGGGCCACAGGTCGCAAAGACGCGGTCTGCTGTCGAGCCGAATAGTTTTAGTATGCGCACCGCTTGCTTGGAGAGCGCCTCCATTGATCTCAGTAGCGGCGTCTTCTTATCAAGAGTCTCGCCGGTCCAACTGACAAACGCCGTTGGAATCACGAGGGTCACTGCGCCGCCGCTGCAGAGTAGCCAAGGAGGGCTGGTGGGATCCCAGGCCGTGTAACCTCTCGCTTCGAATGTGGATCGCATGCCGCCGGAAGGAAAGCTGGACGCGTCAGGCTCTCCTTTGATCAACTCTTTTCCCGAGAAGTCGGCCACCGCCTTACCAGCAGCATCCGGCGAAAAGAATGCATCGTGCTTCTCCGCTGTAATGCCCGTCAGAGGCTGGAACCAATGTGTGTAATGCGTGGCACCGTGTTCGACCGCCCAATCTTTGATAGCGGCGGCGACGGCGTCAGCCACCGATACGTCCAGGGAATCACCGTTCGTGGCGGTTCTACGCAAGGCCTCATAGGCCTCGGGCGGCAACCGTTTTTTCTGCTCTTCATTATTGAACACCAGACTCCCGAACTCTTTGGACGTATGAAAACCGTTGGAGTTCTTCGCTTGCGTCACCGGCCAATCTCGAATCGCAGTTATGGCTTGGCTGAAGACTGAAGATTTCATTGTGGTTCCCCTTTTTGTGTAAGACTTGGAGACGCTGGCGCTCACTTGTGAACACCCTTCCTGTTGAGTACTGAAGGCAAGTCTCACCTACACCACAGTGCCGATTGAACAGCAACGATCAATGCGACCATCACTTATTGTGAGGGCTAGAAAAGCGGACTCCACCGCAGAAGGCGCTCAGTATACTTTAGCCCTGTCGGTTTTCAAGGCCATTGTCGGTTCGTCCATAGTCAGCGACGTTGTATCTCGCAATCCGGAGCGTAGCTACGGTCAGACCTGGATCAAAAATTGTTGCATCAGGAACTTCCCGGTCGAGAAATCGTAACAACTGCGATACAACTCGCAACGCTGGCATTCGTCCCAGGCCGGGATATCGGTTTCGAAGTTTCGGTCCCGCTGGAATGGACCGAAGGTGTCGATCTTGAGTTGAAATACCTTCCCAACCATTTGTTTGCCGAATCGAAATTGGGTTAGGTCGGGGTAGATGGTGCCGAAGCATTCCTTCATGTTGTTCTCCTTTGTTCTGAAAGTTCCGTTTGTACTTTCCGCACACCGACGACGGCGTGACCCTCAAGCATCTCCATACTTCCTGCGACGACGAACAGACCGAAAAATCTGAAGTGCCACACCATGAAGAACGTAAGAAGCTGCGATAACGAGCAAAGCGATCCCCGAGAAATGCACGACCCCAGCGAGGAGAAGCGTCACTAGGATGACGACAGTCGATCGATGACGCCGTGTCCAGTGGATGCGCTTGAAGCTGTAGTGACGTATGGAACTCAGCATCAATAAGCCCAGAATGGCGAGAAGAGAAATCAGAAGCCACGACAAGCCCACATCCTGGATGGGACGACCAACATAGTGGATCACTCCTGCTACTAGCAGTGCGGCGGCAGGTGTCGGCAGACCCACGAAATAGCGATTTTCGCGCGGTCCTAGGAGCTGAAGATTGAATCGGGCGAGACGCCAGGCGCAGCAAACGACGTAAAAGAGACCAACGACACAGCCCACTCCCATCGCAAGCACTCGATCCTGCGAGGCCGAGAGAGGCGGCGGTCTCAGAGCCCAAACGTACGTGAGGAACACGGGGGCTATTCCGAAGGTCACGATATCCGCTAGCGAATCGAATTGTTTGCCAAACGCGCTGGTCGTTCCCGTCACGCGGGCCAGTGCGCCATCGAGCGCGTCGAACATCCAGGCGATCCAGATCGCTCGCGCGGCATAATCGTATTCCATGCTATTCCCGTCGACGGCGACTCGAATCACGTAACAGCCGCACATGAGATTTGCGACCGTGAAGACACTCGGCAGTAAATGGATCCCCCGACGAAGTCGACGTTTGACCGAAGAGGATGGCGCTGCGTCCAAACGCAGAATCGGATCGGCGTCATCGATCGCCATTTCCTTAGGCTGCATGGAAGCCTGTAGCAGAAGAGCGGAGTAAGGTTCGTAAGAGGGGAGCGACAGCAGCCCCTCGGGTGTGCGAAAGGCTATGGCTGCGGGCTCTGTGGTTGGGATTCAACGCAACCCCTCCCGGAAGGATCACGCGGAGCGAGGGCCTCGCGTAGATCCAAGGAGGAGTTATCAGCCGTAGCGAATAACGGCGCTTTGCCCGCTACAAAGGTGCAGGGAGGCAAACTCCTTTGCCTGCCTCATTGAAGCATAGTCGGAATTTTGCGGCAACGTGTTTCGTCGGTCCGCAAACGGTT
>Ga0210383_10004186_pt1 | contig 12789 bp, 9 predicted proteins | sample IncBWC14OmetaG_FD_160072 | JGI IMG/M metagenome (GOLD analysis project Ga0210383, IMG submission 160072) | Forest soil microbial communities from Barre Woods Harvard Forest LTER site, Petersham, Massachusetts, United States - Inc-BW-C-14-O ...
CCACCGAGCAGCATGAAGCACAGACCCATGACGGGGACGATGGGAACGGAAAATGCGCCGCCGGTCATGATGCCGGCACCGTACAGCAGGAGCCAAGTCGCGGGCAAGGCAGATTGCAGACCAGCGCGAAAAACAAGAAAAGTGAGAAAGGCGCCGGCGACCAAGGGCGGCGCCAATCCGAGTGCGACTTTGCGGGCTGGGCCCGAAAACAACGGAAGCCCGCGACGATTCGCCTTCCAGGTACAGGCGAGCAATCCAATGGCGGCGGCAAGAAGACCTTCCGCCAGCCAGACGCTCAACCAGGCGAATGACGAGGCTTGCTGCGCCGCCAGCCATGCGGCGCTCGCGGCGGTGATGCCGAGAAGAACTTGCCCCCAGCCAGAGACGGCGGTGAAAGCCGCCGAGCGCTCCATCGTGTCGCGAATGAAACGCAGGTCGGCAAAGACTTCGGGGGCGCTCCGCGATGGCCACGGACGCGCGGAACTGGACTCAACCGAACGGTGAAAACGCCTGATGCGGTGCGGGCGCGGGTCGAACATGGGGAGAGAGTAACGCGGAAATCGATTTATGTCAAGTACTTTTCGATGCAAAGCGAAATCCCAAGGTTGCGGCCAACCCCCACCCTCACCGGGGTTTATGGGACTACAATCGCCGAGAAGAACAGAAATCTGGAATGACGGAACTCGGCAAACTGCTCGTCGTACTCGGAATCGTGCTGGTGATGGCTGGAGTTGTGCTGACAGTACTCGGGAAAACGAACTTACCGCTGGGGCGACTGCCCGGGGATATTGTGTATCGCGGGAAGAACACCACTTTTTATTTTCCGCTGGCGACTTCGGTGCTGGTGAGTGTGGTGCTTTCCATAGTGCTCTATGTGGTCGGACGGTGGAGGAGGTAAGGTATTTCTTCTTTCGCCCCTACCGGGGGTCGCGGCCTTGTTTATGGGGCGCCACCCACGGCTTGCGCTGTGGGCTGCATTCTCTCCTCGCTGCGTTCTTTCATGGTTACGTTCTTGCATCGCTGGCGATGACTGCTGGCGAGTTCGTTTGTCGCTGTCTGCGGCTGATCCGCGGCGATAAAGTCTTCATTTGACTTCCGTAATGCGCAGCCGTTAAATTTTTCGGACGGTTGTTTTTGCTCTTTGCAGAATCTTCGGAACGCGCGTCTTTGCCGCTAGGCGAAGACAGGGAAGCGGGTGCAAATCCCGCGCTGCCGCGCAACTGTAAACGAGGAAAGGGCCATCGGCCACTGGGAGAGGTCCCGGGAAGGCCGCAGGCGTTCGCGGATGGGTAGTAACCATCCTTACTCGCGAAGCCAGGAGACCGGCGCGATCCGTCTACTGCAACCTCTTTCGCGTGAAAAGGAGGATGGGATGCGCGTACTGGCTGGTTTATTTTTTGTTGTGCTTCTCGGCGCGGCTGCTTCGGCGGCCGATCTCAAAGTTAAGGTGGTTGACCCGCAATCTGCTGCCCTGGCGGGCGCTCAGGTGAACTTGATGCCTGCGAGCGGAGGGAAAATTCTGGCCACGCAGAATACGTCTGCGGAAGGGGCTGCGCTGTTTCGCATGCCAACTGGGGCCGTGTCTGCCGATTATAAGGTGCAAGTCTTGGCGCCAGGATTTGCCGCAGAGACGGTCTCAGTTGCATCGCAAGCCGAAATCACTGTGCGTCTGCGGCTGGCGACCGCCGCGGAAACCGTGGTGGTGAGCGCCACGCGCACTCCTGTAGCGGGAGAAGCAACCGGAGCCGACGTGGACACGCTCAACGGAGCGCAGTTGACGACCATGGAACCCATTGCCGCGAACGACGCGGTGCGTTTTCTGCCGGGCGCGGTGATCAACACCGCAGGGCAACACGGCGGCTTATCGTCCTTGTTCGTTCGGGGTGGAGAGTCGAATTACAACAAGGTGATTGTCGACGGCGTCACGGTCAACGAACCCGGTGGCACGTTTGACTTTGGAACTTTGTCTATGGCGCAGGGCGATCGCATGGAATTCGTTCGCGGCGCACAGAGCACGCTCTATGGATCGGATGCCATGACGAGCGTAGTCCAAGTGTGGACTCGAGCCGGCAGCACGCGTGTTCCCGAACTGCGCTTTGGCGCCGATGGTGGGAATTTCGGAACGGCGAGTGGTCATGCATCGTTTGCCGGCGCGAATGGACGTTTCGATTACAACGTCTTCGGCGACCAGTTCAATACGAATGGCTCCGGCGTAAACGACGCTTACTCCGACTCGCTGGAAGGAGCAAATGCGGGAGTCAGGCTGGGCGATTCGGTTTCTCTCCGCACTCGTTTTCGTCATTCCAACAGCCACACTGGTGTGCCGGGCGAATGGAACTTCAACGGAACTCCTCTTCAGCCGCCAGATCCGAGCGAATGGTCTCAGCTCAACAGCCTGCTGGGCAGTGTGGAACTAGCGGTGGCGGCGCCGAATGGGTGGCAACATCGCTTCACCGGATTCGACTACCTTTATCGTTATAACGAGCTCAACGTGAACGGTGATCCGGCGAGAGTCTTCGACTCCCCTTCTCACGAAGTCGACCGGATCAATCGTGCTGGGTTCGAGTATCAGGGAGACTATTCGGAACGAGTCTGGGCGCATACAACGTTCGGATATCGCGTGGAGAATGAAAACGGATTTGTGGGAGATGTGAACTTTCCGCCGCAGACCCACGGCCAGCGCCTGAACAACGATGTGTATCTGGAACAACAACTCACATTGGGCCGGCTTTCCGTGATTGCGGGTGGAAGGTTGATCCACGACAGTGCCTTCGGCAGCACGGCGGTGCCGCGCGTGGCGCTGACCTGGCAAGCGCTCCGTGGCGGCGAGATTCTTTCCGGGACGCGGCTTCGCTTCACTTATGCCACCGGATTCAAGGAACCGCGTCTCGAGGAGACCTTTGCCGGACCTCCGTTTACCCAACCCAATCTGAGCCTCAAGCCGGAGCGCTCGCGCTCGTTTGAGGCGGGCTTTCAGCAAGATTTCTTCCACAATAAGTACGAGTTGAGCGGGACGTACTTCAACAATTTGTTCCACGACCAGATTAATTACGTTACCGTTGACCCGGTGAATTTCATTGGCGAATACGTCAACGTGAACCAGGCTTTCGCGCACGGCGCGGAATTTGTGCTGAGGGCGAAACTGCGGCCGCGGCTTCTGCTCAACACGGCTTACACGTATACATCGTCGCAATATTTGGACAACCCCGCACCGTTTGATCCGACTTACAACCCCGGGCAACCGCTGCTGCGGAGGCCCAAACACTCTGCGACTGCGTTGTTGTCGTACATGGGGAATCGTTGGGGAACAAACCTGAGTGGAGGTTTTGTGGGGCGTCGGTCGGATTCGGACTTTCTTGGGTTCGGTATTGATCACGCAGCGGGCTATGTGCGAGGCGATGCCGGGGGATGGTACGCGGTGCGGCCGCGGGTGACGGCCTATGTGAACATCGAGAACGCGCTGGACCGGCGATATAACGAAGTGGTGGGATATCCCGCGCTGCCGATTAATTTTCGTGCGGGGTTGAGATTTCGGATTGGAGGGGAATAGCTTGGGCGAAAGCCCGGCAAGCGTCGAGGCGCTTACGCGGCGCTCCTCCACGACACTCGCGGCGTCTCAACAACCAGCTACCCTTCATCGGCCAGTTGAGTCTGACTCGGTGAGCGAATTTCTCCCGCAGTGAACTGAAGGGCGAGATGTCCCGGTGAGGCTAGCTGACTTTTTCCGGTGAATTCGGCAAGGGCATCGCGGCTGCGATTTTTGCGCCGAAATACTTGGTGCGGGCGAGCAGAAGTTTCTCTATTTCTACTTCTTTCAAGGGCTGCTGGCGTCCGAGCAAGTGCGTGACGAGGGCGATCTGGGCAAAGTGCTCGACGGTTTCCATCTTCATGTAGGCGTGTTCAAGAGTGTCGCCGTAAGTAACCACTCCGTGATTCGACATGAGGATGGCATCGTAGCCGGGGACGTAGGGCTCAAGCGTCTGAGCCAACTCTGAAGTTCCAGGAGTGCCGTAGCGCGCAAGCGGTATGCATCCCAATCCCATGACGACCTCGCATACCAGTGGCTCGGTCAGCGGAATGCCTGCGGCGGCAAAACCCGTGGCGGTGGGCGGATGGGCGTGCACAATCGCCTGAATATCAGGGCGAGTGCGATAAATCAGCAGGTGCATGCCGATTTCACTGGTGACATTGCGGCGACCCGTGACCTTGTGACCTTCCAGATCGACGATGACCATGTCCGTGGGCCGCATAGCGCCTTTGCTGACGCAGGTGGGAGTCACCAGGACGCGGTCGCCCCGAAGGCGGACGGACAGATTGCCGTCCATAGCCGCAACGAACCCATGTTCGTGGAGCATGCGTCCGTAACGAACGATTTCTTCCCTATGTTTGCGTTCCGTAGGCACGAGTACCCTTGGGAGAGAAGATGAAAAGCAGGCCGCAGTCGGGCACTTAAATATTATCAGCTGGCGACCGGCGTACACAATCCTAATTTCATGGAAAATCAAAGCCAGAAAGCCTGTCTGAAAGCCCGAAACGCCCGTCAGTCCCTATAATCGGACGCGTGTTGGTCTCAGATTTTCATTACGAGCTTCCGGAAGAATTGATTGCGCAGGCTCCGCCGGCGGATCGCGCGGGGGCGCGGATGCTGCGCGTTTCGGCGAAGAGCGGAGATTTTGAAGACCGGCAATTCAGAGAATTTCCCGAGATCCTGCGGCCGAGTGATCTGGTCGTGTTCAACAACACTCGCGTGTTTCCGGCGCGACTTTATGGACGACGAGAAGGACTACGGTCGCAGGCGGTGAGCGTGCGGAATCCAGCGGCGCGAGCTTTTCTGCGTGGACGCATTGAAGTTCTTCTGACGCGGCAATCGCAACAGGAGCCGAATGAATGGGAATGCCTGGTGCGACCGGGGCGGAAAATTGGTGTGGGAGAAAAGTTGTTCTTCGGGGAGCGCGATGAACTTCGAGCCGAAGTCATCGAGCGCTGCAAGTTTGGCGAGCGGCGGATTCGGTTCGCGCCTGCGCACGATTTCTTCGAGCGCCTGGAAAAGATCGGGCACACTCCGTTGCCGCCTTACGTTGATCGCGAAGACTCCTCCAGCGATCGCGAAAGATATCAAACTGTTTACGCGCGAGAGCGCGGATCGGTGGCCGCCCCGACCGCCGGACTTCATTTCACGCCCGAGATTCTGGCACGGATCGGAGAGCGTGGAGTGGAAACAGCGGAGGTTACGCTGCACGTCGGCTTGGGAACTTTCCAGCCGGTTCGCAGCGAGCGCGTGGAAGAACATCAATTGCACTCGGAGGCTTTCCGGATCTCTGCCGACGCTGCGGCGAAAATTAATCGTGCACGAAGCCAGGGGCGGCGCGTAGTTGCGGTTGGAACCACCACCGTGCGCACGCTCGAGTACGCGGCTCAGCAGGAGACGGGCGAAATACGAGCGGGTTCCGGCGAGGCCAATCTGTTTGTCTATCCCGGGTACAAGTTCCAGGTCGTGCAGGCTCTGCTAACGAATTTTCATTTGCCGCGGTCGACCCTGCTGATGCTGGTGTGCGCCTTGGGCGGGAAACAGAACATTCTGCGAGCGTACGAACACGCGGTCGATCAGCGATACCGGTTTTATTCTTACGGGGATTGCATGTTCGTGGAATAGCGGGTTGTGAGTATAAGCGCCGAGTTACAGCAGCTACATGTCTATTTGATGGCCAGCGGAACGGGATACTGGTGGACTTGTGAACTGCTCGGTATTCGATCGAGTGAGGATGAATGGCCCAGAACCGGGCATCTAACGGGCGAAGTCCCTCAACCCGCATGTAAAGGATGACCTACACTCCCCGGAAGCCCGCCAGCACGAGCAGCGGGTACCACAAACGCCGAACGAATACGAGGACGATGCATCCCATCGATGTGACCTGCAGCGGCGACCATCCAGAAAAATGGGAACGAGCATACCCAGGCGGTCGAGGGTCAGGGCAGGATTTTTAGTTGGCACCGAACTTCGCGGCCGGGACGCCCGCGCGACAGCCGCACCTTCTTAGTGAAAAGTGAAACGGGCACCCCTGCGGATGCCCGTTTCGAACGGTGACCATCGGCCTAGATCTTTCGCGCGAAAATATCGAAACTACGCCCGGGCGCCAACTGCGGCAGGCTCGGTCGCGGGAGTAGCTGGAACCGACTTGTCTTCGCCGTTGGCCTTCTGCTGTTGGGGCTGGCCGCCCTTGCGGATATCGATTCCTCCCTTGAAGAACGCACCGTCTTCAATCGAGATGCGAGCGGCGATGACGTCGCCGGTGAGCGAACCGTCGCTGCGGATATCGACGCGATCGCTGGCCGTGAGGTTTCCGCGGACTTTGCCAAGGACGACGATCTCACGCGCATTAATGTTGGCGGCAACGACGCCGTTGCGGCCTACGGTGACGCGATTGCCGGAAAGGTTGATGGATCCCTCCACGCGGCCGTCGATGTAGAGCGACTCGGAACCGGTGACTTCGCCCTTAATGACGAGAGACTTACCGATGGTCGCTTGGTCCGCAGTCGTGGTCGTGACGGGCCGGGCAGTGGCGGGTTCGCTCGCTGCTGAAGACATGCTGGGCACGCTCGGGACGGACGGAGTCGGGCGTTCCGGCTCGGCAGGGCGGGCAGGAGTCTGAGGCTGATTGGTCGGCTTCCACATGAGTTAAAAGGTCCTTTCCTTTTTTGGGATTAGGGGTCACTCGCCGCATTTTCGTGACCAAACCTAATTGTACTCCCGCGTCTCAAACCGAGTACTGTGGAAAATCCTTTATTTTCAATCGGGAGTTCCTAGGACGTAACGATTAACACCCATTTCTGGGGTCGGATAGGTCGTTGGGCCGCATACTTTCTTCCTCCTCTGTGTGTAACGATTCCCGAAAGATACCCTCCTGCGTGTCGTTTCCCGTCGTCGGGAGTTATCCTTATTTAGGATCGAAGATTTAACGAAAACGGAATTTGGGATCGAGAGTCTAATTCTTCAGAACTTGCCTTGGGGACTTCTTTCGCATTGGAGCAGAACATGTCAGAAGCAGCCATCGTTTTACCTCCACAATTGAAGATCGCGCGACCCCCATCTGGGGAGTACGCGCTTTATTATGAACGTTATATCTCGCTGGCAGCAGGATCAGACATCCTTGGGACACTCGACGCGCAGAGGCGGCAGACGATGCTGCTTCTTTCAGGACGCGATGAGAAAGATGGGGATTTTCGCTATGCGCCCGACAAGTGGAATGCCAAGGAAGTGCTGGGGCACGTCTGCGACACGGAACGGATCTTTGCATATCGCGCGCTGCGGATTGCGCGCGGCGATCAGACACCAATCGAGGGCTACGAGCAAGACGATTACGTGAAGAATGGTCCGTTCGCGAGCGCGCCGTTCTCCGAGATCATTGAGGACTACATTGCAGTCCGGCGGGCGACACTCACGCTGCTGCGCAATCTTGATGAAGCTGGCTGGGCGCGGCGCGGAGTGGCGAACAAGAATGAAGTGAGCGTTCGCGCGCTGGCTTACATCATTGCCGGGCACGAGTTGCATCACCGGAGGATTCTGGAGGAGAAGTACTTTGGGGTGAGCCACCCGTGAGGCGGGAAATGCAGTCTTAGGTCTTAGGTCTTGGGCACCCCTGGACTGCAACGGCCGAAGATCTAATACCGGAAACCTGACAACCTAACTTAGATATCCTATCTACTCACCGTGGGGGCGAGGCCGCCCGCGAAAGCCGCCGGACGGCGGTGCTACTGCTGCATGCTGCGCCGAGTTATGCTGAGAGCTGACGACTGCAAACCGAAAGCTCTCTATGCTCTCCGATTCGATCATCCTCAAACACATTGCGCGACAGCCTAAGCGGACAGCGGGTTTCAAACAACTCGTGCGTGAACTCGGACTGCATGGGCACGAACGCCGGCAACTCGACGAGCATCTGCGGAAGCTCGTGGTCGGCGGAACCCTGATTCAGGAAGACTCCGACCGTTACGCGTTGCCGCAGGCGGCTGACGACAAGAACCTGGTCGCGGGACGGCTCACGATGCACCGCGACGGATTTGGGTTTGTCATTCCGGATGCGAAGTCGCTGAGCCCTTCGCTGAAGGCCCGGCTCACGGGCGATATTTTTATCGCACCACATTTGATTGGCAATGCCATGCACGGGGATCTAGTGCTGGTGGATATCAGTAACGTGCGTCCGGATGGTCGGGCGGAAGGCCGCATTGTGCGGCCGGTGAGGCGCGCACATCCGACAGTGGTGGGAACGTTTCACTACGGCAGCCGAGGCGGCTACGTCTCGCCCATGGACTCAAAGATCACGCAGGATATTGTGATCCCGGCGGGGCTGGAGAGACCGGATACAGCGGCGCCGTCTCACCGCGAAAACCGAGGGCGAGACCCCCTCGGGAGAGCCGGCGTGACGCCGGCGCTACCTAAAAAGTCGGTTGACCGGGTACTGGGGGACGAGGTGGTTCGGCGGACCGATTGGGACGATCTCGAAGGAGTGGTAGTCGACGTCGAGATCACGGACTGGCCTTCGCCGACGCAGAATCCTCGGGGGCGCGTGCTTGAAATTCTGGGGCGCGAAGACGACTTCGGCGTCGATGTCGAGATCACGATTCGCAAATTTCATCTCCCGCATCATTTTCCGACGGCGGCTCTCGAAGAGGCACAAAACACGCCTGCTGTCATCCCTGCGACGGAAGTGGAACGGCGGCGTGATTTTCGCGGACTGCCGATTGTGACCATCGACGGCGAGACCGCGCGCGACTTCGATGACGCAGTTTACGTGCGGATGCTTCCGAATGGGAATTTCGAATTGCACGTACATATTGCCGACGTAGCGCAGTACGTGACGCCGGAATCGGCCCTGGATCAGGAAGCCCGGCTGCGCGGCACCAGCGTTTACTTTCCCGACCGCGCCGTGCCCATGTTGCCGCTGGAGCTATCGACGGACATTTGCAGTTTGCGGCCCCAAGTGGAGCGGCTGGTGTTGTCGTGTGTGATGGAGATGGACCATCGCGGCGAGATCGTGAACTACAAATTGAGCGAGGGCGTGATCCGGTCGGCCGAGCGCATGACATATACCGCCGTAAACGCGGTACTGGAAGGGGACGAAACCTCTCGAAAACGTTATGCGCCGCTGGTGTCGACGTTTGAGTTGATGCGCGATCTGGCGCTGGTCCTCAACCGCAAGCGGCAGCGGCGTGGATCGATTGACTTCGACCTGCCGGAGCCGGTGATCGAATTCGATGAGCTTGGATTGATGAAGAGCATCGGACGCTCGGAGCGCAACATTGCGCACCGGCTGATCGAAGAATTCATGCTCTCGGCCAATGAGTGTGTGGCGCAGCATCTGGAATCGAAGCGTATCGCGTCGCTGTATCGCGTTCACGAGAAGCCGGATGCGAAACGCGTGTACGACTTTGAAGTGATCGCGGCCACGTTCGGGTATTCCCTGGGTGTGGTGGCGCTGCCAATCCATCGGGTGCAGATGAAAGCTGACCGGCGCGCGGCTTACGGCACTGGCAAGCGGGTGCGCGAAGTCGAAGTGCCGAAGGAAGTGCACATCACCCCGCGAATGTATCAGAAGCTGGCGGAGAAGATTGCCGGCAAGCCGGAGGAGCGCATTCTGAGCTACTTGATGCTGCGTTCGCTGAAGCAGGCTCGGTATTCGCAGGAGAATCTGGGGCACTTCGCGCTGGCGGCGACGAGCTACACGCATTTCACGTCGCCGATCCGACGGTATCCGGATTTGATCGTGCATCGGATTTTGAAGGACGTACTGCGGGAAGGCAGCGCCAGCGCACCGCCGGATCACGAGCAGGCGGAACCCCCGCGCGGGCTCGACCCTGCCGAGAGCGCTGATTTAACAGCATCTCATCGCAAGGGATCGGATTCCGAGCTCAAGCGGGCTTTCAGCCCGCCAAAAGGCCGGCGGGACGCCGGCGCAGCTGAAGACGCACCTTCGCCCTGGTCGAAGCGGCGCGATCATGCGGCTCATCGCGAAGCGCTCGAGCCTCTGGCTGGACCGATTGGGATTGAGGAACTGCATGCGATCGCGGAAGAATCGAGCCAGTCCGAGCGTCGAGCCGACGACGCCGAGCGCGACCTGATGGAGGGGAAGAAGGTAAAGTTCATGCAGAATCGCGTGGGCCAAGACTTTGACGGACTCATCACCAGCGTTACCAAGTTCGGGTTTTTCGTGGAACTCACCGATCTATTCGTCGAGGGTCTGGTGCCTTTGAACACTTTGACCGACGACCGTTACACCTTCCACGAGAACACACGGGAGATTATCGGGCAGAGGTCGCGGAAGACTTATCGACTGGGACAGCGGATTCGGGTGCTCGTGGACCGGATCGATCCTGTGGAGAAGAAGATTCAGTTTGCGGTGTTCGAGGAAGCACCGCCGCGAGTGACGGGCAAGAGGCGCAAGCGGAAGTAAGAGCGATCATCGCTCGAACTTCATTACATCCGTAATCAGTTTCTCTGCCAGCATTTTGATATCGTCGAGTTGTCCAGCGGAGCCCCCAATGTTCGCCCACGTGCATCCTCGATTGTTTCAACGGCGCCCGTTTCTGGGAGTTCGGCTAGGTGCCGTCTCTCTGGCATTTTGGAGTCCTGTTGGTGATGTTGTTTCGCGCCGAGGGCTCGGGAACACACCTGCCACAGTGGATCTGAGCCAGATTGCGCCACCTGGCGAGAACCCCGAAAAGTGGGTGGGGTCGACCAAACCATGGTCGTGCATTGCGATCTCAGCACCCAGGAGGTCAAGGAGCCACCGGAAAGCTGGTTCTTCGGCAGAGTCGCAGAGACTTTCTTCATCGCGGGAACTGAAGGTTCCGATCGCAGCTTGTTGCTGGTCTACGACGGCGACGCAGACTACGAGAACCTGAAGGATCAGACGATGGAAGGCGTTCTCGAAGAGATCAACTCGCGCCGTCGAAGCTATCTGGCGGGCGGCAGATTTGTCTTCCCGCCGAAGACCGAGCTGCAGCAGTCGGTCGAAGAAGATCCAGCAAGCTATCGCCAACTTATGATCTTGTGCACGTTCTTGCCGTTATTATCGATCTTCTGGATGGTGCGGTTCTGGCCTAAAGAGAGAACAAGTCAGACGATCGGAAAAGCCAACGACCTTGAGCGCTCCCTACACTCCGAGCGCTTTCTGAATCTCGGCTGCGATGCCTGCGGTCAGGGAGCGCATCATTGCTTCCGACTCGGCTTCGACCATTACGCGGGCGAGTGCTTCGGTTCCTGAGTAGCGCACGACTACGCGGCCATTGCCATTGAGTTCGCGCTCGGCGGCGTCAATGGCCGCCTGAACCGCCGGAACCTGCGCAAACGGAATCTTCTCCTTCACTCGCACGTTCTGGATCTTCTGCGGAAATACTTTGAGGTCACCGACCAGTTCTGCCAGCGACTTCCCTGCCCGGACGATGATATCCATCAGGCGGAGCGCAGTAAGCAGGCCGTCGCCAGTAGTGGCTTCGCCATCGCGGAAAATAATATGGCCCGACTGCTCACCGCCAAGAGTGGCCCCGGTCTTGAGCATTTCCTCGAGCACATATTTGTCGCCGACGTTGGCCCGCAGCATGCGGATGCCGGACTTTTTCAGGGCAATCTCCAAACCCATGTTTGACATGATGGTGGAGACGACCGTATTAGCCTTCAATTTCCCTTGAGCGTGCAGGTCGCGAGCGACGGCGAGCAGCACCCCATCCCCGTTGACGACGCGACCTGCGGCATCGCAGAACAAGGCGCGGTCGGCGTCGCCGTCAAAGGTTACGCCGAGATCAAACTTGTCGGCGGATTCAGCCACCATTTCCCCGAGAGTCTCGGGATGCAGCGCGCCGCAACCATCGTTAATATTTTTGCCGTTAGGCGAAACATGGATGAATGTAGGATGGACTCCGAGAGAGCGAAACAGTTCCGGGGCTTCCGCCGTAGCCGCGCCGTTGGCACAATCCACGAGGACGCGCAGCTTGCTCAGATCGGAAGACACGTCCGCGGCCAGCGCCTTAACGTAGGCATGGCGCAACCCGGCCTCGCCCGGCAGAGATGGCTCCGGAATCTTGAGCGCAGTATCGTCGGAAGCAGAGTCGGCGGCACCATTGGCCTTCTGCAGCAAAGCAAAAATCTCTTTTTCGATGGCGAGCTCTCTGGTGTCGGCCAATTTGAATCCATCCCCGGAAAACACTTTGATACCGTTATCAGTCCAGGGATTGTGCGACGCGGAAATCACAACTCCTACCGCCATTTTTCGCGAACGAGCGAGGTACGCCACGCCCGGCGTGGTAATTACGCCGGCACTATGGACCTCAACACCCACCGCACCCAGGCCTTGGGCGACTCGGTCGGCGATCCAGCCGCTTGACTCGCGCGTGTCCTGGCCAATCACTGCCTGTGGCTTTTGCGTCGTGCGCATCAGATCATGGCCCAGAGCGCGCCCAATCAGATAAGTGCTTTGTTGGGTCAGCGGAAATTCTCCCGCCACACCCCGGATGCCGTCGGTCCCAAACAACTGCCTTTGCTGGCTCATAAATAGGTTTGCGGAAAATTCAAGAAAACGATGAACAGAAATGATAACTGAGGACGCGTAAAAGCCGCGGGCCCAAGTTGCTGTAGGGCTTCAATGGGTGGAGGCACTTCCCGCTTTCTGCACGACCACGGTTACGCGAATTGAAGTCGCCTGTAGCACTTGCACCAGCGGATCGGAAACATACACATTCGTGTTGAAAAGCGCGCTACCCCGCGTGCCGGTCGCGTCGACGGGATCCGTCGTCGCGGCA
>Ga0210383_10004187_pt1 | contig 12787 bp, 10 predicted proteins | sample IncBWC14OmetaG_FD_160072 | JGI IMG/M metagenome (GOLD analysis project Ga0210383, IMG submission 160072) | Forest soil microbial communities from Barre Woods Harvard Forest LTER site, Petersham, Massachusetts, United States - Inc-BW-C-14-O ...
GACGGCAAAAGCGCTTACGCCCTGTTGAACCAGAACGACACGCTCACCCAGATCGACCTGACCAAAGCTACGCAGGGTGAGCAAATCCGCGTTGGCAACGCGCCGCACAGCGTCTTGATCGCCAGCGATGGCAAGACCGCCTACGTCAGCAACGAAGGTGGCCGGGCCGCTACACAGGCGGACTTCCAGATCTGGTCCGCCGGAACTGAAATCGTCGCTGACCCAGTAGTGGGCGCTGCAGTTACCGGTACGGTTTCTGTGGTTGATCTGCCCTCGATGACGGTCACCGCTACCATCTCAACCGGTCTGCACCCAACCGGGATGGCGTTCTACGGCCAGTACCTTTTGGTCGCCAATACTTATAGCTATACCATCACGGTGATCGACACCACGACCAACGTGGTGGCGCGGACGATCAACCTCGCGCTGCCGATCGGAGTACCCGGTCAAGGTCCGGCGTATGGCGCCGCGCCAAACTCGATTGCGGTCGATAACGTGGCTGGCGTTGCCTACGTCGCGCTCTACAATGCCAACGCGATCGCGGTAGTCAACCTCGCCAAGGGCGCTACGAATGCGGTTCTGGGCATGATTCCGGTAGCCTATGCGCCAAGTTCGGTCGTGCTGGACAAGTCCAATAACACGCTCATCGTCGCCAATGACAAGGGCATCGGCACGCGTTTGTCGTACGAATGCGACTACGAGGTCTGCAGCTACAACACCCACCAGGACAACGGCACCGTCAGCATCGTTCCCGTGCCGCTTCCCGGAGTCTTGCAGGCGATGACGCAGCAGGTTATCTACAACAACCACTGGGATCTGGCGGAAAATATCAAGTCTGCTTCCGGCGGCAACCCGAATACCAAGCCGGTTCCAGTTCCGGCCAAGATCGGCGATCCGTCGCTGATCAAGCATGTGTTCCTGATCGTTCGTGAGAACCGCACTTATGATCAGGTTCTGGGCGACGTGGCCGCCGGTAATGGCGACTCCAGGTTGGCAGTGTTCGGCTATGACGGCCAGACCCGTCTGGACACGCCAAACGTGCACAAACTGGTCAAGCGCTTTCCTCTCTTGGACAATTTCTACGATCCAAGCCGCCAGTCGGCTGACGGTCACCAGTGGATCACCGAGGGCATGGCGCCTTACGCCGACGACATTCAGTCGCCTGACTGGGTGCGTAGCTATCCTGGCGGGAACGCTGGCGATGCACTTGCTTATCAGAAGAAGGGCTTCCTATTCTCGGAAGCCGCAGCTGCAGGTCTGCCGGTAAAACTGTTTGGCGAATATGTTGAGAACGACACGTTCCAACAGCCGAACCACAGTACGACCGAGCCGACGTGGAGCGAGTTCTATCACGACGCACAGCGTTTCCTCTCTGGGAAAGAGACGACACTGTTCTATCAGAACACGGTCCAGGCAGAATCCTCTGTCCCGGCCGTTTACAACCACATGATCAAGAACTTCCCGCAGTTCGATCTGGGGATTCCTGACCAGTTCCGCTACGCTCTGTGGATTCAGGACTTCAATAATGATGTCAAGGCCGGCACAGTGCCTGCCCTGAGCATCCTCTGGATAATGTGCGATCACACTGGTGGGCCGCCGACTCCGGACGCCGAACAGGCCGATAACGACCTGGCCGTTGGACGCATTATCGACTCCATCAGCCACAGCGGCGTGTGGTCCTCGTCGGCAATCTTCATCGAGGAAGACGATGCGCAGAACGGCGTCGACCACGTTGACGGTCACCGCAGCCCCGGCTACATCGTCAGCCCATACACGGTGCAGTACCGACCCACCCAACACTACTTCTACACGCAGGTCAACATGACTCGGACGATCGAGCAAATCCTCGGTCTGCCCCCGATGAACCAATATGACCTGGTGGCATCGCCAATGAGGACAGCTTTCGTCACGGATGCGACGAAGGCCAACTTCACGCCGTGGAAGCACGTTTCCAACAGAGTTCCGTTGGACCAGGGTGTTACAGAGGAGAACGAAGCCAACACAAAGGGCAACTCCAGACTCAAGGCACTGAGGGCGGCTTGGCTCGAGAAGAAGGAAGAGATCTTCGCGGGCAAACTAACCAAGCCAGATTCCGAAGACCCGGATACCGTGAACCATCTCAACTGGTACATGTCCACCGGGTTCAAGCGGCCCTATCCTGGCGAGAAGACGGTTCGCCCGCCGAGTGACTTCAACAACGCGGCACCTGCTGGCGAAGACGCGGACGACTAAGCCACGTTTTTACCCTGACAACCCTCTCCTCCGATAACCGGGGGGAGGGTTTTTTATTCATGCTCAAACGCAAAATCAAGTTGTGGATTGGCAGCTCGCAGAGTTGGACGGGTGAGATTCCGGCATGAGTTGTTGAAGTGCGCGTTACGCCGAGGCCAATGGTAGAGGCGCACCCAGAACTTGAACGAGACTATTCGGTCCGCAACAAGCTTTGTTCAGCCGATGAAAATCCCGCTGCAGTTCCTTGTTTTCCCAAAGTGCGTGCACGGTAGCGCGGAGTATGGCAGCCGCGTGTAAATCGGATGGCATGACTAGCTTGTAGTGCATCCACTTGCCTTCCCGTCTGGCTGCCACGATGCCAGCGCGCCTTAAATAAGCTAAATGGCGCGAAATCTTCGGCTGAGGGACGCCGATAACTTCGACGAAGTAGCAGACACAGACTTCCTGCTTTGCAATCAGGTTGATGAGCCGAAGACGAGTGGGATCAGCCAACGCACGGAAAAGCCGTTCAAGTGGAAACTTCTGTTTCATACTAGGAGTCTAGCACAACACACATGCGGCTTGACGAATGTGATGGCAGTTTGTATTCTTAACGCATTCGCCAATGCGAATATGATTTTCATTTCCCGGAGGCAGTAAATGACGACAAAGAGCGTAACCGGTTTGAAGGCGCATCTGGCCATCAACGTCCGCAACGTTGAAAGAAGCATTGTTTTTTATCGCAAGCTGTTCGCAATCGAGCCCAGCAAAGTGCGGACGGGATACGCCAAGTTCGATGTGCAGAATCCACCGCTGAACTTCACGTTAAACGAGGTGCCCTTCACCGATGCGGGGGCGTTATCTCACATGGGCATTCAACTCTCGTCCACTGCCGACGTGCTTGCGGTGCGTCAACAGTGGGCTAATGCGGGTCTGCTCACAAGAGACGAAATGCAGACCGATTGTTGTTTTGCGACCCAGGACAAGACATGGGTTCGCGACCCTGACGGCAACGAATGGGAAGCATTTGTGGTTCTGAAAGACAATCTGCCTGAAACGCAGACTGTACAGAGTGCGGCGTGCTGCGCACCCGGATGCTGTCCACCATCGGAGCATTCCAATGGCTAAGGCAAGGGTTCTATTCCTCTGCACGGGCAACTCCGCGAGAAGCCAGATGGCCGAAGGGTACCTGCGTCACATCGCCGGGCATGAGTTTGAGGCATTGAGCGCGGGAATTGAACCGAAGGGCTTGAATCCACTGGCAGTCGAAGCGATGCGGGAGATCGGTATCGACATATCTCATCAAAAGTCCAAAGATGTTCGCGAGTTTCTTGGTCAAGCGATACCCTACGTCATCACTGTTTGTGACAACGCCAAAGAGCGGTGCCCGATATTTCCGCGCACTTTCAAGTTCTTGCATTGGTCGTTCGAGGATCCAGCTGAAGCGGCGGGTTCGCACGACGAGAAATTGGCAGTGTTCCGCCGAGTGCGGGACGAGATTGCGAACCGAATCCAGCGCGAATTGGTGAATCGGCGTATCGCGGCAACTTCATGAACCAACCATCGCTGTCGAAGAGGGTTGTAGCAGAGATGCTCGGCACGGGCCTGTTAGTCGCTGCGGTGGTGGGATCCGGAATCATGGGTGAAACTCTGTCGGCTGGAAATGTAGCGATCGAGCTGCTGGCGAACACCCTAGCAACTGGCGCTGCCCTGGTTGCGTTGATTCTGACCTTCGGACCAATATCTGGCGCTCACTTCAACCCAGTCGTGACTATGGGCATGGCGATGCGCAAACTCTTACCGTGGTCGGAAATGCCTCTCTACGTCGGGTCTCAATTCGTCGGCGGCGTGATGGGTACGATGCTGGCGCACGTCATGTTCGGGAAAGAATTGTATTCTTTATCGCATCACGAAAGGTCAGGACATGCGCAAGTGGTGAGCGAGTTTGTCGCGTCGTTCGGCTTGTTGTGTGTGATCTGGGGTTGCCTGAAGATACGTTCTGCACTGGCCGTGCCGGTTGCAGTCGCCAGTTATATCACTGCCGCGTACTGGTTCACCGCGTCCACCTCGTTCGCGAATCCCGCCGTCACAGTCGCACGGTCAATCACTAACACCTTCTCGGGAATCCGGCCTATCGATGTACCGGGTTTCATTCTGGCACAGGTTGCTGGAGCGATATCCGCTACGCTACTCTTCCGCTGGTTAGCTTCTGGAGAAGGCTGAACCTTGGATTGCATCGTGGGATGTGGCGCAGCCTTCCGCGCCGCCAAAAAAGACCGGCAGCCCAAGCATTACGCGGAGATCACATTCTTGTCATTTGCGGAACAAGATGGGACGTGTAGCGTGACCCTGGTGCCTTGTCCCAGTTGGCTAGAAATCTCTACGTCTCCGCCGTGAAGCACCACAATACTCTTCACAATCGCCAGCCCCAGACCGGTGCCTCCGGAACCCTGAGATCGCGATGGGTCGACGCGGAAGAAGCGATCAAAAACTCTGGGCAGGGCCTCCGCCGGAATTCCAACACCAGTATCTGAGACTTCAATGCGAATCGTGGAAACGTCGATATTTGTTTCCAGCACGACGGCTCCGCCCGGTGGCGTGTGTGCCAAGGCATTCGAAACCAGGTTGCCCACTGCCGTCTGCAAGAGCGTGCGGTCCAGTTCGGCAACAACCGGTTGTTCGGCGATCTTTGTGGTGAGCGTAACTCCCCCGTCCGCTGCCGATGCTTCGTAATATTCCCGCACCCCGCTCAACAAGTCACCGACATCGATTCGCTCGCGGCGTAAATGGGTTAATGGGCTGTCCGCCCGTGCCAGAAACAGGAGGTCGCCAATGAGATCCGATAGTCGCACGGATTCCTCGAGGCAAGACTCGATCACCTCGCGATATTCATGGGCGCTTCGGGAGCGGGCCAGGGAAACTTCTGCTTCGCCGCGAATGTTGTTCACGGGCGTGCGTAGTTCGTGCGCAATATCCGCCGAGAATCTTGAAATGCGTTTGAACGACTCCTCCAGTCGGTCCAGCATTCGGTTAAAGGTACTGGCCAGCGATGCCAGTTCGAAAGGGTATCCTTCCGCGACAATCCGTTCGCGCAAGTTCGTCGAACTGATGTGGCGCGCGGTCGTCGCCATTTCCTCTACCGGGCGAATACCGTGCCGAGCAATCTTATATCCGACGAATGGAAAAATAATGAAGGTCGCCAGCAGAATGGTCCAGAACCAGAAACGGTAGCGCGCCAACAGCTCTTGTTTTTGAGAGACATCAATCGCAACCTGAATAGTGTCAGTTTGCCTTGCAGCCGATCCGACTGGCGCCGACACGCTGGTCACGCGAAAAGATCGGCCGTCCCTGCCTTTCATCCGAACGGTACGATCGGGGTGGCTTTGGGTTTGATTGGCCAGTTTCGCGAGATCCAGTTGATCCGCCATGCCTGGCGTCATCAGCAGCGCCGTGTTTTGTTCGTCCAGCAGACGAATATAGAATTGCTCATATCGTCGTGCGGCCGATTCCAGTTCCACTTCCTCCCGCAGTGCGTCCCAGTCGTCGGGTCTCTCCCGCAACATCGTGCGTAACACGTGCACCTTGTCTGCGAGGAATAGATCGGTGCTTTTCTCCAGTTCGCTAACCAGCACCAAATAAAGACTTGCTGTGGCCGAGAACAGCAGAAACAAGCCTGCCAATGCGTAGCCAGCCGTCAACCGGAAGGCCAGTGTTCGCCACAAGCGTGAAACCGGGGCGAGGCTATTGTTCGGATTCCAGGACATATCCGGCACCCCGCACGGTATGAATCAGCTTGAGCGAGAAAGGATCGTCCCCATTACTGCGTAGCCTTCGCACGTTGACGTCCACGACATTGGTGTCGCTGTCGAAGTTCATGTCCCACACCGCTTCGGCGATCAGGGTTCGCGATAGCACCTCGCCCGCACGCCGCGCCAGCAAGGATAAAAGAAGGAACTCTTTAGAGGTCAGATCCAACCGCTGACCGGCGCGTGTGGCACGCTGACGCAGCAAGTCGATTTCAAGATCGCCAAAGCGAACCGTCTCTTGGGCGCGCAAAGGCCCACGACGCAGGAGAGATCGCACGCGTGCCAGCAATTCGGAAAAAGCAAACGGTTTTACTAGATAGTCGTCCGCTCCTAGTTCGAACCCTCGCACCCGCTCGTGCACGGCATCGCGAGCAGTCAGAAAAAGTACCAGCGAACGACGGCCTTGTTGGCGCAAGCGAGTCAGGACCTCCCAGCCATCTATCCCCGGGAGCATTACGTCGAGAATAACGAGATCAAACTGCAACTCCTGCGCGAGGTGCAAGCCGTCCAAGCCATTTCCTGCAACGTCAACGACGAAGCCTGCCTCCCCGAGTCCGTTCTTCAGAAACTTGGCGGTCTTGGCTTCATCTTCGATGACCAGAATTCTCATGACGAATCAACCTAGAAAGTGAATCGCGCGGAGAACTGCAGCACTCGCGGAAGACCGTTCGGGCTGATTTCCTGAAGAGTTCCGAAATTCCCCGGCCCTGAGTTGGGGAGCAGATAGCAAGTCTGATTCAGGGATGCACCGTCGCCGCAGTTGGCCCCGATGGGGTTGTATTGCAGCTGGTTGATCCCGTTGCCATTCTGCACGTAGTAGTTGGCATGGTTAAACAAATTGAACGCTTGCGCCTCCAGTTGGAGTGCCTTGCCTTCCCCGAGCGAAAAGCTTCGGGCCAACCCAACGTCGATCCTCTCCAGCCAGGGGCCGTAGAAAGAATTCAATCCAATTCCCGGCGTTGGGCCCGCACCATTAATGCCCCCAGCGGAGTTCGCGGTGTCCTGGTTAAAGGCGCTGTCGTTCAGGTTGTCGTTGGCGCCGTCGCAGTTTCCGAAGGACAAGGTCGAACTGGTGCATGCCGGACTCAACAACCCAGCGTAGGGACGACCGGAAGCGAACTCCATAACCGTGCTCAGCATCCAGCCTGAGAGCAGGGCACGGCCTGTCTCCGAACCGGTTAGTTGTTCGAGACCAGGCCGGTAAACTCCGGCAACGCTAATGCGATGCCGCTGGTCCAGCAGCGAAGGAGCGTGAGTATTGTTGAAGTCGAACTGATTGTTGAAGTCCATTCCATCCAGCATGATGCTCTTGGCGTAGGTGTAAGACACCTGCAGAGAAAATCGCTGGGACATGCGGTGCTGCAACTGCACGAAGAGAGAGTTGTAATTGTTCTGCGCGGGACTGATGAGTTCGTTGATTTGGCCGAAGTTGGGGTTGATGCGGCCTTCGGTCAGGAGATCGTTATCCATATTCGGCAAGGTAATGGTCGGCCCGCTGCACGGCGCCGTGGTCGCGCCGGCAGGACACGTGATGTAGGTGGTGGTGCCTTGCAACGGATTCAGGTTCGCGTCATAAGCGCTGCCCGAAAGAAGGTGCACCCCGTGATTCCACATGGTTCCGATACTTATAGTTGTATTCTGGAAAATCTCGCGTTCGATCTGCAAACTCGCCTGCAATATATAGGGCACCCGAAATTGCGGAGAGACCAGGGAAATGTCCGGGGACGCGGTGAACAGAGGGGAATTGCCGGGAAGGACATTTGGAAATGTCGGCTGTTGCTGGTTCGGCGGGCCGCCGATGTAGCTCACACTTGCCGAGGACTGCTGTGACGCCAGGCCGTTTGAGACCACGGCGTTTCGATAATTCAGCCCGTTCATGTTGGTGTAGAAGTCTCCGAATCCGCCGCGCACCACAGTCTTCGGAGCGGGCTGCCAGGAAAATCCGAGGCGCGGCGCCAGGCGTTGAAACTGGTTGGGATACTGCCCTGTGAGCGGGAAGGCGGGATTTTTCGCCGGCTGGGGGTAGACTTGAAAGTCCTCGCGCAAGCCCATTTCTATTGTCAGGTTCGGCAAAGCGCGGAAAGTATCCTGCACGTAGAATCCGTAATAAGGCACGGCAAAATTGAAAGTCGGGTTTCCCGCGGTCTGACTGAAAACGTTGTATTGACCGAGGGCCAGATCCTGCAGATTTGAAAATTCATAACTGCCGAGAAACGACCCGAAGTCGACGGCCTCGTTCGGGTCCGCACCGCCGTCGTTGTTGTCCGAATCCCACGCGCGATTAAAATCGAAGCCAAATTGCAGTGTGTGTTTGCCTACAACGTAGTCGATTCGGTCGGCGAGAGAGTATTGCCTTTCGAAAACCCTTCCTACCGAGAATGGGGCATTGCCAAAAACGAAAGCGGCCGGACTGTCCAGAATCAATGTGGGGGTATTTGGAGCGAGTCCGGTCGGCGTCGCGATTTCGTTGTCTTGCGAAGTGCCGACGTGAAATTCGTTCAGCACGGTTGGGGAGAACGTGTGCGTCCATCCCAGACCCGCTTGAAAAGTATGCACGTAGGCGTTCGCCAGCGTTTGCGTCCCGTAATTCCCCACCGTCGGGTCGGTGATGACGCCTCCCGGCGAGTTGAACCGGTTAAAATTCAAGCTGAGGAAAAGGCTATCGTGGGGACTGGCCTGAAAATCCAGCCGAGGAGTAAGCACCCAATCATTGCGCTGTCTTGCTTTGGTGCCGAGATTGGAGTTCAGCGCGTTCACCGTGTTTGACACTTGCTGGAGGTATACCGGATTGGTCGGATCAGGCGCGGTGTCGCTGCCCGGCATTGGCAAGGGCCCGTTGGGCGCGGGTAGCGTTGTTCCGGCTGGAATTCCAAAATTAGCACTCAGGAAAGCAGGCAAGTTCGCCGGCGTCGTCGCTAACGCCGTATTGATGACAGAGATCGGATTGTTCCGCAGTTGCTGCTCATAATCCACGAAGAACCATAAACGGTTTCGCAGAATCGGCCCGCCCACCCCGCCGCCAAATTGCTGCAAAGCGTCCAGCGGCTTGGGAAAGCCGGCGGCTTTATCGATGGCGTCATTGGCTCCGGTCGCAGAGTTCCGGTTGTAATAGAACGCGCCGCCGTGGAACGCGTTGCTTCCCGACCGCGTCACCGTATTCACAAAGCCCGCTCCACCTCCGTAGACCGCCGTGTAAGGGCTGACTGAAACCTGAAACTCCTGGATCGCGTCCTCGCCGTACAGGTACGGAATGCGGTAGCGGCCTATGATGTCGGCGAAGTAGTTGTTGGTGGCGTTGCCTCCGTCGACGGTGAAGGCATTGGAGCCATTTCCGTTGGCATATCCGGAGTCTTCTCCGCCCTGCTGCCCGGCCATGCTCACCAGGCCAGTGTCGCCGTCGTAACTGGTATTCGGCGACAGCACCGTAAAGTCAGTGTATTTTCGTCCGTTCAGTGGCAAGTCTTCAATTAAAGGCCGATCCAGCACCATGCTGGAGGAGGATTCTTCCGGCCGCAGGAGCGGTGTCGTCCCGGTTACTTTCACTGTGTCTGCGCTGGCTCCGACCTGCTGCTTGATGTCCTGCGAAGTGGTGTTACCGACGAGCACTTGAACCAGCGTCTGGGCATCGCGAAAACCCTTGAGACTGACCGTGATGGAATAAGTGCCCGGCATGATTACCGGAAAGCGGTAAAGTCCGGCGCGGTTTGTGGCGCCAGTCAACTCCACTCCGGTCGCGAGGTTCCGCACCACCACCGCCGCTCCCGGCACGACGGCTCCGCTCTGATCTGTAATCCGTCCGCCGAGTCCTCCGGTTAGCACGACGTTCTGAGCGGGTAATGGGAGCGTACTCAGTAACACGAACAACGCGGGGAGGAGCAAGCGGGATGCCAGCAGGCTTAGCGTTGCGAAGAACGCAGAGAGTGTTTTCGTTTTCGGCTTGATTTTCATTCAACCGATCTCGTGTGTCGCTGCCTGAACGTTGGCAAAAAATCCATAGGATGTCAACTGGCGACAGGTAACCAGTGACCCTAATGCGCAAAGGTTACGGGAAGTTGATGCGAATGTTAATTTTGCGTGAAAAGCAAATGAGGATCGCTGCCTGCACCCAAATTACGGATGGCCTGTGAAGTCCTCTTTCCGGAGTAACCAACAAAGGAAAGCTAAAGCACCACGCCAACTACTAAACCCGAAACCACGAGGTTCAAAGCGCGTGTAGGAAATACTCGCTCTCGCGGGCGCTTCACTCAGCTCTCAATCCGTTTAAAAGCGCGGAATCAGTTCCACGAATCTTTCTACCGGAGGAGAGAATGAGTGCGACGCAAACCCTTGTCCTAGCCCAACAGGAATAAGCTACTCCTGCCCGAAGTGGGCCGCTCGCTGTCTTCGGACATTTTGCCGCGAGGGGTTTCCTCCGTGACCCAGGTCAATGAGCGTAATGGCCTGATAGCGACAGTTGAGGAGTCGTGCGTTTTTATCGCGTCGCTCTACGGTGAGACCTTGAGCACAGTGCCACAGCCGAAAGTGCAAGCCCCCGTACCGCCCTGGGTTGTTGTGCTGTATAGATTGCCGGCCTTATCGAAGACCAGCGCCGCAGCCGGCTGGCCGCCGTCCGGCGGAGCCATGAAGCCGTAAAGCAAGTTGAAAGTCCAGGTCCTCTTTTTTTGCTTTGGCGGCTCCAACTGAAAGACGATCCCGTAATAAGTCCCACCGCTATCTAATGTCGTTCCATAGAGGTTTCCGTTTGAGTCGAAAGTTACGGCGGACTGGACGTCTAGTCCGTCACCTGTACCGTCGAAGCCATATAATATATCCTTCTTCCATCTCCCGCTTTTCTTTGAAGGCGGTGCTAAACGGAACACAGTTCCGCCTCCACCACCGTCGCCCCCTGTTAGAGTCGTGCCATAGAGGTTGCTTCCGCCGAAGATAAGACCTGCTGAGGGATTTTCACCGTCCTGGCTGTCTGTGAAGCGATGAAGCATTGTTTCGCTCCAAGAGGCGCCTCTCGCGACCGGAGGCTTCAGTTCAAACGCCGTGCCACAGCCCACGCTAGCGGTGGTCTTACAATTGTTGTTGCCCCCAGCGGCGGTCGTCCCATAGATTGCGCCCGTGCCGTCAAGAACCAATCCGCCATTCGGGTTGGCTCCATCAGTGCCGCCGGCGAAACTGTGCAGCACCTTTTCCGTCCACTCGCCACCCTTCCGCTTGGGCGGGCTTAGTTCGAAGACTGTCCCACAGTATTGATAGAACGGGTCGCAGGTTGTTCCCTTACCTCCGCCGAACAGCGTGGCACCGTACAAGTTTCCCGCACTGTCGAACACCAGATTGCCCTGTGGAACGTAACCGTCTTCGCCGCCTTTGAAACTGTATAGGATGGTTTCCTTCCAGGCGTCCCCCTTCTGCACTGGCGGATACATTTCGTACACCGTCCCACAGCCGCCCTTGACGCCCAACAGCACGCAGTCGCCAGTCCCGCCATAAGCCGTAGCCCCATAGAGGTTGCCGGCCCGCATCTATGACCAGCCCACCGTCCGGGTTTTCTCCGTCGTTGGAGACTTTGCCCTTGAAGACGTATAGAACCGTCTCCGTCCAGGCATCTCCCTTCTTGGCTGGCGGCTGCAGTTGAAAAACCGTTCCACAGGCCGCCATGGGAGAGCAATTGTCGGCGCCACCATCTACCGTTGCTCCATAGAGGTTGCCAGCTTTATCGAAAACCACCCCACCCGCCGGAGTTTGACCATCGCTACTACCTTGGAAACTATAGAGCACTTTCTCCTTCCACCCGGCGGAGACAGGAGAGGCGATAACTAGAACCATCAGGCATATCAGCGAGAGGTGGGTCTTGAAGAGAGGGCCATTCGTGTGGGTCATAGCGCCAGACGATTTCCTAGCCTGGATTCATAGCTTTACCGAGGCGGAAGCCAAGAGCAGTACGGCTTCTCGCGATGTTACACCCGAACGGATGCCGCGTCCACAGTTGTCAACTGGCGTAACATCTCGATTTCACTCATTGGTCCCTGTAACCGGGGGTTTTGAGTGTAACGGCCTGTTTTCGCCAACCATGAACTGTCCAACCCCCGCCCTGTGAAATAAGTACCTTTGTGAATTAGACTTGGCGTCAATGAGATGCTGCACTCGCAAACGGGCACTCAGGTTTACAGCATCGCTCGCGATCCTCACCATCGCCTTCGCGTGCGGTAAATCTTCTGAACCAGAGCCATTCTTTCGCGAAGACTTGCACCCTTTCGGCTTTTTGACAGAGGCCCACACTCGCATCATAGGAAATTTTCCAGACATTAACTTTCTAACCGATGACCTTGTTTTGGTTAGCGTGAACAGCAGAGTTTATGGGTCTGTTGAGGAATCGCTTTCCGATCAGCCGGTTTCAAACTTGCTCTTATTCGACGCGTCGCGACACACTCTCCTCAAGACCACGGAAATGCCGGTCGAAAAGAATGTAGGTTCCGTGAAGGCTACTCGTAACGGAGAATTTGTTCTGCTTAATGAGTCAGGGGTACGTCTCTGCTCGCGTGAATTGCAATCTGTTCCCGTCGCATCGTGCCCCTCTCTGTTTCGAATGTAGGCGAGAGGGGGGAGGGAGCATTTTGCCGTCGGTATACACAAGCCCCTAACTGGTTTGAGGGGATAGTATGTGGGTGCTGTAACGATGTACACACCCGCGTTTCCATCGTTGCGCAATCCCCTGTATTCATGCGGCTCCGCGGTATATGGCATGCGTTTCACCCGCGTCAAATGCGGGGATGAGTGACATG
>Ga0210383_10004189_pt1 | contig 12786 bp, 10 predicted proteins | sample IncBWC14OmetaG_FD_160072 | JGI IMG/M metagenome (GOLD analysis project Ga0210383, IMG submission 160072) | Forest soil microbial communities from Barre Woods Harvard Forest LTER site, Petersham, Massachusetts, United States - Inc-BW-C-14-O ...
CATGAGAGACAACCCTTCCAGTTCTTCAAAGTCGTAGGGACTCGCACCGTCATGGTTGTTGTGTTTGGCATCCGGTATTCTCTTGTACACAATCTAACAGACCCGAAGAGTTTTTGTGGCGATTCCGATTTTCGAAGTTCCCTAGGTCCGTTTTGTGTAGCGGCTCCTTCTGAGGCCGACGCTTGGTTTGACGCACGGTCACCAACCACTAGTCGCTGGTGCCCCACACTTCGGTTCTACGTGTGGGTCTTGGGTTTTCACCAGTCACCAACCACCAGCAGCCACTAGTCACCACTCGCCACTTTCTTCTTCCTCTGCCGAAAAGCCTCATAAAACAGCACCGCCGCTGCTGCCGCAGCATTCAACGACTCAATCTCCGTAGCCATCGGTATATGAATCCTCGCATCCGCCGCGTGCACCACCTCTTCCGGCAATCCTGCTCCTTCATTTCCCACCAGCAGCGCGACCGGCTGGCACCAATCCACTTCCCACGGCAGCATCACGCCATTTACCTTGCCTAAGTCTTCATGCACGCAAGACGCTACCGTGTGAATCCGTTCGAGTTTCAATCGCGTCAACAAAATTCCCAGCGGCATTCCCGCAACAATCGGCAAATGCAACGCCGCTCCCGCCGAAGCGCGCAACGCTTTCGGCGAAAATGGACTCGCAGTCCCGCTCTGTCCTGTCGCGGTAGTCACCCCAGCCGTCGCTCCAAAGGCCGTCGCCGTCCGCAGAATCGTTCCTACGTTTCCGGGATCCTGCACTCCCGCAAGCACCACCAGCAGCGGCGAACAAGCCCCAGCCGGCGTTTCAAATAATCGGTCCAGTTCGACGTTCGGCGGTGCTACCAGCAGCGCGACCCCTTGCGGATGCTCCGTATCCGCGATTCCATCAAAAAGCCGGTCGGTGGTGCGCAGCACCGGAAATGCCATCTCCGGTTTGTCGATCCACGGAGCCAGTCTCTCGCGATGCCGCTCGCCGCTCTCGCTCAACAGCACCGCCTCGATCCGGCAACCCGAACGCAACGCCTCTTCTACAAGACGCACTCCTTCTACTCCGACACTTCCGTTTGCCGTCGGCAATCCGCCGCGCAACGCAATGCGAAACTCTTTCAGCCACCGATTTTCCCGGCTGGTCAAAAGGTTCCCCTCCGCTGCTCCGCGAACAGTTCGATTAGCAACCGCAGGTTTGGCAGTCTCAGGCTTAGCCATGCCGCGAGCGTAACAAACTCCCGTTTGCCTCGCCATCTCAACCTGTAGCCGTTCCTTTACAACCTCTCTCGCTGCCTGTTCATCTGAACGATTGTGATTTCAGGAATCCTCTGGCGCCTTGCTTTGACCCCAGGTCGTTGCAGCCGGTGCTGCGTCCTGCTCGCTGCTGCGATTGTCGTCCTGTTTCCCTCCGTATCTTTCACGTCTGCGCAAACTATCCCCACCGTCAAAGCCAAAGCGCTCGATGACTCCGACGTGATCCTTCCGGCGCCCAACAGCCGGCAATTCCTTATCCTGATTGTTGGTTTCTCTCACAAAAGCGGAGAGGTCTGCTCTGCCTGGGGCAAGCATGTCTCTGGCGATTACGCAAAAAACTCGCGCGTCAACTATTTTCAAATACCTGTCTTGCAGGATGCCCCTTCACTCGTCCGTCCCATGATTCTGCACGGTATGCGCAAGGGAGTTCCCGCGCAGGGGCTATCCCACTTCGTTCCGATATATGAGAAGGAATCCGACTGGAAAAAACTCGTGAATTTCAGTGCGCCCGACGACGCGTACCTGTTGATTACCGATCCGCAGGGGCTAGTTCGCTGGCAGCTTCATGGCTCTTTCACGGATTCCGCGTACAACGAATTGAAGAGTGCAGTCGAAAAGATGATTCCAACTCCAGCCTCAGGCCGCTCGAACGCCACACCCGCAATCCCCCCGAGCCAGCCATTCCAGCCTGCTGGTCGTTAACTTTCCTACCTGGGTAGCCGGGCTCCTCCTGCCTCGTCTCACGATCCAAACCACCGCGACCCGCGCCGCTGCTCAACCGCCAGCTCTTCTACAATTGCCAGCGTACGGGGCCGCCGAAACTCACCCACAACGGTCAGAATCGCATTCGCCAACGCAATCGGCGCTACGTACGACGAACCGTAGTACACCGAATCCGTCGAAGCCAAAAACACTTCATGGCAAGTCCGCGCAAGTGGGGAAAGGTAGGTATCCGTAATTCCCACGCAGTACGCTCCATGCTCCCGAGCCTGCTGCACGCCCTCCACCGTCTGTCGCAATCCTCTGCGGAAGCTGATTGCGATCAGCACGTCCTGTTTGGTCATTGCGCGTACCGTGTGTGTCACGGCGCCTGGGGAAGTCGCTACAAATATTGGCAAGCCCAGAAGATTCAGTTGGTATCCCAGGTATTCTGCCAGCACTGCCGCAAGATCGCCGCCAATCAGCACCACCCTGCGTGCTGCATAGATTTTCTTTGCCAGCGCAGTCAGTCTCGCCGCGTCCAAAGAATTCTTCAGCCCTTGCAGGTTCTTCAAATCGGCATACGCGCATTCGATTACTGCCGGGTGCTTCCCGTCGCCAGGATGACTCTTCAGCATCGTGTCCTGCGAGGTTGCGTAAGCCAGGGAAAGTTCATGCAGGTGATGCTGAAATTCTTTATAGCTCCCGAATTCCAGCCCATGCACGATGCGGATGATCGTCGCCGGATCCGTCTGCAGCCGCTTCGCCAGCGCTCGCACACTCAGGAGCACAAACTCTCGTGGATGCTCGATTATCGGCCGTATCACTTCCTGTCGTTTACTGCTGAGTTTTGCAATTCGCTCGGTAAGCGGTACGGTGTCTTTTGAAAAACGTGGCAAGCTCGGCATAGCGCGCAATACTCTACGGGAAGCGTAAAATTGTCAATCGCATCCCCATCCTTTTAAAGTTTATAACGGATTTCCAGATCGTCCGCTGAGGCGACTAAGCCGATGCGGAGGGTGCCCCAGGTTCGGTTTGCATACCTGGGTCCTGGGTTTCTTACAGACCGCCTTCGCCTCCAACTCGCTCTGTTGTCCTGCCTTTGTAGGGCCGCCCTCTGCTCGCCCTAACGAAGGAAGGGAAGTGGCCCGCACCCGCGGATGTTTCTCGCCCGCAAATTCATGCACCTTCTGGGCGGTCCGTACACGCCAATGTGTCTCGCTCGCGAATCCGCCGTCTACTTCTTTCCGCTCGCGGCCGCTTCACCAACTCCCGGAGCCACCACCGGATTTAGAAATGGCATCATGGCCCGTAGCTTCGGCCCAAGTTGCTCAATCTGGCTCTGCTGCTCCGCCCTGCGCCGCGCCAAAAAGTTCGGGCATCCTTTTTCGTTCTCTTCGATCCACGCCTTTGCAAAACTCCCGTCGCGAATCCCCGCTAGCAGCTTCCTCATCTCTTCGCGCGTTTCCTGCGTGACAATCTTCGGTCCGGCATGATAATCGCCCTGCTCCGCCGTGTCGCTGATCGAATAGCGCATGTAGCTCAACCCGCCCCGATAGATCAAGTCCACAATCAACTTCAATTCATGCATGCATTCGAAGTACGCCACCTCCGGCTGGTACCCCGCATTCACCAGTGTCTCGAATCCCGCCTTGATAAGTTCGCTCACGCCACCACAAAGCACCGCCTGCTCGCCGAACAAATCCGTCTCGGTCTCTTCCGTAAAAGTTGTCTCCAGCACGCCCGCACGCGTGGTTCCCAATCCCTTCGCGTACGACAGCGCGAAGGCCTTCGCGTTTCCCGAAGCGTCCTGTTCCACCGCGATCAGCGCAGGCGTGCCTCCGCCTTCCACAAAAACTTCTCGCACCCGGTGCCCCGGCGCCTTCGGAGCGATCATGCTTACGTCCACATCCTTCGGCGGAGTAATCGCGCCAAAGCGAATATTGAACCCGTGCGCGAACATCAGCGTCTTCCCGGCCTTCAGGTGCGGCTCAATCTCTTCCTTGTACAATTTCCGTTGCCGCGTGTCCGGCGCCAGAATCATGATTACATCGCCCCACGCCGCCGCTTCCGCCGGGGTCTTTACGATCAAACCTTCTTTCTCCGCCTTTGTCTTCGATGCGCTGTTCGCGGGCAGCCCGATCATCACGGACACTCCGGAATCCCGCAAATTCAAAGCGTGCGCATGTCCCTGCGACCCGTAACCAATGATCGCCACTTTCTTTGCCTGCACCAGCGAAAGATCCGCATCCTTGTCGTAATAAAGATTTGCCATTTCCTTCCTTTCAGTGGCACAGACACTCCTGTCTGTGCTCTTGGGTTTCTCTGTGTAGGGGTCCAGCATTGCTGGGCCCCATGTCCGCAACATTTCTAAATCTGTACTCCCGCCGGGTGCCCCATGCGCCGTAGTTGCGCGTGGGTCTTGGGTTCCTCTTCCCCGTGAACTCTGTGCTCCGACCTCCGCGTGCTCTGTGGTAAAGCTCGTCTCTTGGGTGTCCTTTTCGGCCGCTTCCTGGGTCTTGGGTTCCTCTTCTCCGCGAACTCGTGCTCCGACCTCCGCGTCCTCTGTGGTAAAGCTCGTCTCTTGGGTGTCCTTTTCAGCCGCTTCCTCTAGCCCACCACCACGCCCGCATCCTCCGCCACCGGCGGCTGCAACAAATCCCCACCCCGCGTCATCGCAATCCTCCCCGTCCGTGACATCTCCAACACCCCAAACGGCCGCAACACTTCCAACAATCCATCAATCTTATCCACCGTCCCCGAAATCTCCACAATCAATGATTCCGGCGCGACATCCACCACCCGCGCGCGAAACACTTCCAGCAATTGCATCAAATGTGGACGATTCGCCTGGTCCGCCGAAACCTTAATCAACGCCAGATCCCTCTCCAACATCGGCCTCCCAGAAATGTTTTCCGCCAGCAACACGTCGACAAGCTTCTCGAGACTAGCCTCTAGCCGCCGCGCGCCGCCTTCATCCGTGTGCGCGCAAATGGTCATCCGCGCCACCTCTTCGTTCTCCGTCGGCCCCACCGTCAGCGAATCAATATTAATCGCCAGCCGTCGCGTCAACGACGCCACCCGGTTCAACACCCCCGGCTTATTCTCCACATACGCGACAATCGTCTGCATCTTCCGCTCCTATCGGCCCTGTGTCTCTGCGAACCCGGCGAAATCTTGCCTTGCTTCGTTCCGTGGCACTCGCGATGCGGTTCCTGATCGCTGATCCCTGATCTCTCACTACTCCGTCGCCGTCTCCACCAACGGATTCCCCGGCCTCCGGATCATCTCGTGCAATGACGCTCCCGCCGGAACCATCGGATACACCGAATCTTCCTGCTCCACGCGGAAATCAATCAGCACCGGCCCATCCGTCTCCCGCGCCGATTCGATCGTTGGCACCACTTCGCCTCGCGCGCTCACTCGTTCCGCTCGGATCCCAAACGCATTCGCCAACGCCACAAAATCCGGCGCGATCATCGGCGTCGCTACATACCGCTTGTCGTAAAAAAACTCTTGCCACTGCCGCACCATTCCCAGATACCCGTTATTAATGATGGCGATCTTCACGTTGATCTTTTCCTGCACAATCGTCGCCAGCTCGCACATGGTCATCTGGAATCCGCCGTCGCCTACCACCACCCAAACCTCATCTTCCGGCCGCGCGAATTTCGCGCCCACCGCCGCGGGCAATGCAAATCCCATCGTCCCCAATCCGCCCGAAGTAATCAGCGTCCGCGGAGCATCATGGTGGTAATACTGCGCCTCCCACATCTGATGCTGACCCACGTCGGTCACCACAATTGCCTTCCCCTTGGTGACCTTCCACAAATCATTGATCACGTGCGCTGCGTACAAATGTCCGCTGTCCGGAAGCGACTGAATGTCCCGCACCGCCGAATCGCCCTTCAATTCTCTAATGTGCGAAAGCCACGCGCCGTGATCCCGCGTCTGCACGTGCGGCAACAAATTAGCCAGCGTCTCCCGCGCGTCACCCACAATCGCCGCATCCACCTTCACATTCTTGTTGATCTCCGCGCGATCCACCTCAATATGAATCTTCCGCGCATTTTTCGCATACGTCCGCAAATCGCCGGTCACGCGATCATCAAATCGCATGCCCACCGCAATCAGCAAATCCGCTTCCTGAATCGCGGTGTTCACCCACGCCTCGCCGTGCATTCCCATCATTCCCAAATTCAGTGCATCGCTGGCAGGGAAGCAGCCGATACCCAGCAGCGTCATCGCCACCGGAATATTGCTGGTGTGCACAAACTTCTGAAACGTCTCCATCGCGCCCGAAAGCATTATTCCGCGTCCCGCCAGAATCACTGGCCGCTTCGCTGAATTCAGCAACTCCACCGCGCGGTCGAACTCCACCTGATCGTGATTATTGCGCTTCCGCTTCGGCGGCAATTTCGGCCCGCACTTCTCCCAATCAAACTCCGCCTTCGCCTGCTGAGCATCCTTCGTAATATCCACCAGCACTGGCCCCGGCCGTCCCGAATTCGCGATCAAAAACGCCTCGCGCACCGTTCGCGCAATATCTTCCACCTTGGATACCACCACGTTGTACTTCGTGATCGGCATCGTAATACCAGTGATGTCCACTTCCTGAAACGCATCCGATCCAAGCAACTTGCTGCTCACCTGCCCGGTAATGCACACCACCGGAGATGAATCGAGCATTGCCGTCGCAATTCCCGTAACCATGTTTGTTGCGCCCGGTCCGGACGTCGCCATCGCCACGCCCACCCCGCCCGACGCGCGTGCGTATCCATCCGCCATGTGCGTCGCGCCTTGCTCGTGCCGCACCAAAATGTGGTGCAGCTTCGACCTTCCGATCGCGTCGTATACCGGCAGAATCGCTCCTCCCGGGTATCCGAAGATGTGACGCACACCCAACTGCGTCAACGTCTCGCACAGTATTTCTGCGCCAGTCAGTTTCATAGAGTTCTCCCAGGGGACGCCGGCACTCCGCCGGTGGAAAAAGATGCTGGAACAGTTGTGATCGCGCCCAGCGAAGCCGACGACACCAGCAGCGCATATTTCGCCATCACGCCGTGCGTATACCGTGGAGCCGGCGCCTTCCACGACGCCATCCGCGAGCGTATCTCCGCGTCGGTAATCTCCACATCCAGCTTCCGTTTTGGCAAATCAAACGTAATCATGTCTCCATCGCGCACCGCTGCAATCGGTCCGCCCATCGCCGCTTCCGGAGCAACGTGCCCGGCCATCAACCCATGAGTCGCTCCAGAAAATCTTCCGTCCGTCAGCAGCGCCACCGAATCGCCAAGTCCCGCGCCCACCAGCGCCGCCGTCACCTGCAGCATCTCCCGCATTCCCGGACCGCCGCGCGGCCCCTCGTAGCGAATGACCACCACATCGCCCGCCTTGATCTTTCCGTTCTCGACTCCGGCAAATGCCGCTTCTTCACCCTCGAAAACTCGCGCTGGCCCACGAAAAGTCTGCGTGTTGTGTCCAGCAACCTTGATCACGCAGCCCTCGGGTGCCAGGTTCCCCCTCAAAATCACCAATCCGCCTGTGGCCTTCAGAGGCTTGTCCTTGCTGCGCACCACTTCCTGCCCCTTCGTTTCTTTTGCGTTGGCCGCTTCTTCTGCAATGGTCTTGCCGGTAACGGTAAGGCTATCGCCGTGCAGAAGTCCGGCCTCCAGCATCCGTTTCGCCACCAGCGCAGTGCCACCCGCCGCATACAAATCTGTCGCCACAAATCGTCCCCCGGGTTTCAGGTCTGCGAGGATCGGGGTCTTGGCGCTCACTCGGTCAAAATCGTCAATCGAAAGCGCGATCCCGGCCTCGCGTGCAATCGCCAGCAGGTGCAATACAGAGTTTGTCGATCCGCCCGTCGCCGCTACTCCCGCAATCGCATTTTCGATTGCCGACTTCGTGATGATTTGCGACGGCGTCGTCCCTTTGCGCAGCAAATCCAGCACCAGTCTCCCCGCCAACTCTCCTGCGTGAGCCTTACCCGCGTCCGTGGCCGGCACGCTCGAAATTCCCATCGGCGCCAAACCCAGAAATTCGCAAACCAGCGCCATCGTGTTCGCCGTAAACTGTCCTCCGCAAGCTCCTGCCCCCGGACACGCCGCGCACTCCAGCTCCTTCAATTTTGCGTCGCTCATTTTTCCGCTGGCGTGCGCTCCGATAGCCTCATAAACATCCTGAATGGTTACCGAGTGTCCCTCGAAGCTACCCGGCGCAATCGAGCCGCCATACAAAATCAATCCCGGAATGTTCAGCCTCGCCAGCGCCATCGCCCCGGCCGGAATCGTTTTGTCGCAACCCACCAGCACGATCAGGCCATCCAGCAGATTCCCGCGTGTCACCAGTTCAATCGAATCCGCAATCACTTCGCGGCTCACCAGCGACGCGCGCATCCCTTCCGTCCCCATGGTGATGCCGTCCGAAATCGAAACGGTGTTGAACTCCAGCGGCGTTCCTCCGGCTGCCTTGATTCCCGCTCGCACGTGCTCCGCCAATTCCCGCAAGTGGTAATTGCACGGCCCAATTTCAATCCACGTGTTCGCAATCCCGATCAGCGGCTTGGCAAAGTCCTCATCCTTTAATCCCACTGCGCGAAGCATCGCGCGCGCGCCCGCTCTGCTGGCTCCATCGGTCAGTGCGGAACTCCTGGGCTTCAATGATTCCTTGCTCACCGTATCTCCTCTCAACTTCTGGCCGTGCTCTTGGGTTTCCGACCCGATATCGCCAAACGTTTCCTTCGCCTCTTCTCCAAAAAAATCGGGCCACCACTTTGTTTGAGTGATGGCCCCGAAACCGCTCTCGGATTGCGCTACTGGCCCGCCATCACCCGCTTGCTTGTCCTGTAACGACTACAGGGCTAATTCGCACGACCACACGAATCGCTACAGCAACCCCAGTTACCGGTTCCGCGACACTTGTGGCTTGCATGGCGATGCGCGACATAATGGCTCGCCTTCAAAGTAGTAGAATGACGCCCGATTGTCAATCAGTCAAATTAATAGAAATTCAAATCATTATAAGTTGCAATTATGGTACAAGATTGAACCGACAGCCGTACAATCCTCGACTATCTTTGTCATCGTGTTAAGGAGTCGCACCGTTCATCGCCCGCTCCTTACTTTGCAACGCAAAGGGCATCCCTGCGGCGCGGCTCTGCATCCATACATTCCATATGGCATCCACTGTCAAAACCATCGCCAAAGTTGAGCCCACAGACTTCTACCAACAGTTCGTCAATCCACAATGGGTGGCCTTACTCAATTTGCTGAACATGAATGTCGAGTACGACCGCTGTGTCGGTTCTGAACTGTTTACGAAAGACGGCCGCCGCATCCTCGACTTTCTTTCCGGCTACTGTGTGCACAATGCCGGCCACAACCATCCCTACATCGTTGACGCCCTCAAAGCTGAACTCGACAAAAGCGGCCCTGCCATGCCGCAAAGTCACGTGCCAGAGCTCGCTGGCGAACTTGCTCGTCGGCTGTGCCGTCTCGCCGGTGGCGGATTGGAAAAAGTTTATTTTGGCAGCAGCGGCAGCGAGGGCGTCGAAGCAGCCATCAAGTTTGCGCGCGCAACAACGGGCCGATGCAAAATCGTCTTCGCCAATCGCAGCTTTCACGGACTGACAGCCGGTGCGCTCTCGCTAATGAACGATGCCTTTTGGCGCGAGGGGTTTGGCCCTCTTCTCCAAGACACGGAGGGCGTGCCGTTTGGTGACATTCGCGCGCTCGAAAATGCCCTCCAACACAAGGACGCTGCCGCTTTCGTTGTTGAGCCACTTCAGGCTGAAGCGGGCATCATAATGCCGCCGCCTGACTATCTTCGGCAGGCCCAGGAACTGTGTCAAAAATACGGGTGCCTCTTTGTTCTCGATGAAGTGCAGACGGGAATGTATCGGACCGGAAAGTTTATTGCCTCTCAACACTACGATCTCACGCCAGACATGGTGATTCTCGCTAAGGCTCTCAGCGGTGGACTGATGCCCGTGAGCGCCGTCCTTATGACTGACAACGTGTATCGTTCCGTGTACTCATCACTTAAACGCGCCATTGTTCACACCTCCACCTTCAGCGAAAACAGTCTCTCGATGCGCGCGGGGCTGGCCACTCTTGACGTGTTGGAACGTGAAAACCTGGGGAGCCGCGCACAGGAACTTGGAGAGCGATTTCGAGCCGAGTTGCGCCAATCGCTGGCGCCTTTTGAAATCGTCAAGGAAGTACGTGGCCTCGGACTCCTGAGCGGCATCGAATTCAAAGCCCCGCAGAAACTGTCCTTGCGGGTCTTGTATGAAGCGTTTCATCACATTCATCCCGCAATGTTCGGTCAGATTATCGTGATGAAAATGTTTCGGGACAATATATTGACCCAGGTATGCGGGAACAATTTCATGGTGCTGAAAGCCGCGCCTCCGCTCGTCATTACGGGTAGGGAGTTAACGGAGTTCGTAGGGAAGATTCGCAACGTAGTGGAGTGCGCCGACTCCTCTCCCTCATTTTGGACCGAAGCACTAGGCTTAGCCCGCCGCGCCGTAAATATTTAGACGAAAGTTGGACGGGAAGGCTCGCGCAGGAAAGGTGGAAACTTGATTTTCCCAGGGAAGCGCATGGATGTCCTCGTCATCGGTGGTGGGCCGGCTGGCCTGGCGGCGGCCATTGCCGCGCGCCGAAAAGGCTTCGACGTGATGGTCGCGGATGGCTCCGCGCCCCCGCAGGACAAGCCTTGCGGAGAAGGTCTAATGCCGGAAGCGCTAGCCGCACTCCGGGACTTGGGTGTTGACGTCGCTCTATCAAATGGCTTCCCGTTTCGCGGCGTTCGATTTCTGGAAAACGGTTTGGAAGTAAGCGCGGACTTTCCTGACGGAGCGGGGTTGGGTGTTCGGCGTCCTGTGCTCCACCAACTCTTGGTGCGTCATGCGGAAAATGCTGGCGTTAAACTCCTCTGGAATTCTCCTGTCACGCGCATGACCGAATTGGGCGTGCAGGTAGGCCACGAATTTGTCACAAGTCGTTGGACAGTCGGGGCCGACGGCAGCGGTTCTCGCGTACGCCGCTGGACTGGCCTTGACAGCGGCTCTCGGCGTACCGGGCGTTACGCCACGCGCCGTCACTACCGGGTGCGCCCCTGGTCGGATTACATGGAAAGTTTCTGGGGCGAAGGAGTTCAAGCGTACGTTACCCCCATTTGTGATGACGAAGTTTGCATCGTCGTGATGGCAGAGACCATGGATGGCGCTAGATTCGCCAATGCCTTAAAGAATTGGCCGGAATTGAACGACCGCGTGGCCAATGCGGAACTCGCTAGCCGCGAACGTGGCGCAATCACGGTGATGCATTCGCTCCCTCGCGTCTTTCGCGATCGAGTCGCCCTGGTTGGAGATGCGTCGGGTGGCGTTGACGCTCTTACCGGTGAGGGCTTGCGCATGGCCTTTCGTCAATCCAACGCGCTTGCCGATGCTATGGCCAATGACAACCTCGAGGAGTACCAGCGAAGTCATCGCCAAATCGCTGTCCGCCCCATGCGCATGGCCAGAGCGTTGCTCTGGATGGGCCGTCATGCAAGGCTTCGCCGGCGTTTCCTGCGTTCTGTTTCGGCAAAACCCGCCCTTTTTTCCAGGCTGCTTGACGTTCATGTTAACGGCGCTACGGCACGGAACTTGTTTTCCATCAGCGCGCGTGTTGGGTGGCAATTCCTGGCTCTGTAGCCGCATCGCTTGCACTCTATTGGAACGAAACTTGGCGAAAGGAAAACGATGAAACTATCTCGCTGGAAATCCACGGGCGTAAGTTCTCTCGCAGCTTGCAGCCTTGCCGCCATATTGTCCGCCGCCCCGGCGGCGTCGCGGCCTCAAGCCGTGGAAAGCGCGGTGCAGGGAGTTTCGCTTTCCCTCGATCCCGCGCAAAGCAAACTTCACTGGACCGTCGACAGCACTCTCCATATGGTCCACGGGACCTTCAACATTAAAAACGGAAGCCTTCGTTTCGACCCCGAGACCGGAAAAGCCTCCGGAGAAATCGTCGTGCTGGTCACCAGCGGCGAGAGCGGCAACAGTTCCCGCGACGAAAGAATGCACAAGGAAGTTCTGCAAAGCGCTAAATATCCCGACGCCATCTTCAAGCCCTCTCAAATCGAAGGCCACGTTTCTCGCACGGGCGCCTCCGATGTAAAGCTCCACGGCACTCTCTCGCTTCACGGCAGCAATCACGATCTAGTTATCCCTGTCCACGCCGAACTCGCCAACGACCAGTGGAAGGGAACCGCAAAATTCGAAGTCCCCTACATCCAGTGGGGCCTCAAAGATCCCAGTAACTTCCTCCTGAAAGTAAAGCCCACAGTAAACGTAGAACTGGAAATGTCCGGCCCTCTCCGTCTTTTGTAGCGGCCGCCTTCTGCTTGCCTGAGGAAGGAAGGGAGGCGGGCGCCTTGCCGTCTCCGTAACCTCTGTGCTCTTCCTCAGCGCACTCTGCGTTTAAGCTTTTTCTTTCTTCGCCGTGCCCTTCTCTTGTAGGGGCGCAGCACTGCTGCGCCCCATGTCCGCAAGATTTCTAGCGCATCTCCGGTTTTCTCCCGCCTTTGTAGGGGCGGGGCTTGCCCCGCCCTCCTGGGTTGTTCCCCGCGTCTCGCGATTCTCTCGCCTTCACGATTTCTGCTCCTCCTCGAATCTTCTCCCGCCCCTTTCCCATTTGCATATCCTCACCGCTTCCCTCATCATGAATAGTTTGGGACGCAGCATTTTTGTGGGGTATCTGCGGCCTGCATCGTCCACCAATTGGAAAACTGAGGAACTTCATGGAAAAGCCAACGAATATCGCTGCGCCAAAAGGGAAGCTAGGCATCC
>Ga0210383_10004192_pt1 | contig 12780 bp, 10 predicted proteins | sample IncBWC14OmetaG_FD_160072 | JGI IMG/M metagenome (GOLD analysis project Ga0210383, IMG submission 160072) | Forest soil microbial communities from Barre Woods Harvard Forest LTER site, Petersham, Massachusetts, United States - Inc-BW-C-14-O ...
AACAGCTGCTGCCATGGGTTGAGCGCGCCCTGCAGCAGCATCGTGGCCAGGAAGAGCGCGGCCACCACGCCGCCCACGACCCCGATGGTGAGCAGGGCCTGGCCACGGCGGGCGCGCAGATCCGCGCGTGCCCACCGCAGCGTGCCTCGCATCAGGCTTTAGCCTCTCAGCTCCAGGACGTCGCGGACGCCGTTCATGCCGCGGGGGAGGGGCACGACCTTGGCGTCGTCGGCCACCATCCCGTCGAACAGGTTGATGACCCGGTCGGCCATGCTGGCCACCCGGGCGTCGTGAGTGACCAGCAGGATGGCCTGGCCGGCCTGGTGCGCCCGGCCGAGCAGCCGGAGCACGTCGCGCGTATTGGAGCTGTCCAGGTTGCCGGTCGGCTCGTCGGCCAGCAGCAGGCTCGGCTCGTTGGCCAGCGCGCGCGCCAGCGCGACCCGCTGCTGTTCCCCGCCGGACAGGCGGGCCGGAGCCGCGTTCGCCTTCTCCGCGAGGCCCAGCTCGGCCAGCAGTTCCTCGCGCCGTTTCCGAGCCTGGCGCGCGGTCGCGCCCGCGAGCAGCGCGGGCAGTTCTACGTTGTCGGCGACGGTCATGTTTGACAGCAGGTTGAAGAACTGGAACACGAACCCGATGTGACGCCGGCGCAGGACGGCCCAGCTGGCCGTGGACAACCCGTCCACGCGTTCCCCCCGGAGCCAGATCTCGCCGCCCGTGGCCGGCTCCAGCCCGGCCGCGACGTGCAGCAGGGTGGACTTGCCCGAGCCGGACGGGCCCATGATGGCGACGAACTCGCCGACCGCGAGCTCGATATCCACCCCGCGGACGGCCTGCACCGTGACCCCGTCGGTCCGGTAGGTCTTCACCAGCCCGGAGGTCCTCAGCAGTGCCGTGTTGTGCCGGAGCGGCGACGGCTCTCCCCCGGGGGGACCCGTCCCCCCGGACCTCCCTTGGGCATTCCCCCGCGCCTCCCCGAGCCGGGACCTGCTCACACGAATTCCTCCAGGCATCGTTCAAGCCAGTCAAGGTCGGCCTGCAGGTGCAGGACGGCCCCCTCGATCAGCAGCCGAGCGGGAGTATCCGCTGGATCGGTGTCGGCCTGCAGCTCGGTAAGCCGGCGCATGAGGCCGAGATAGTGCCTGCGCTGCTTGTTCATCAGGGCCATCCGGTCGGCCAGTCCCGCCATGGGGGCGAGGATCAGCTTGACGAAGAACTCGTCCCTGATGCGGGGTCCATCGCTCGGCTCTTCGACCCACTCGTTGAGGGCCTTCCGGCCGGCGGGCGTGAGCTCGTACACGCGCTTGTTCGGCCGCGTGGTCTGCGCGACGTCCTGGCTGCACACCAGGCCGTCCTGCTCGAGGCGCTTCAGCGTGACGTACACCTGCCCGATGTTCGGGGAGGGGTAGGCCTGGCCGAAGGTTTGTTCCAGCGCAAGCTTCAGCTCGTAGCCGTGAGCCGGCTCTTTAGCGAGGAGCGCCAGCAAGGGCTGCCGCACGTTCCGTCACCTCCATGGGGCCTGGACTGATCCGTACAAGCCCGCGAACAGATTATCGCTGTGCATAACAGATATGTAAGACCCTGAGGCTGGTGAGTTGTCGCCAGCCGCGTGGGATCGTCGCCCGCGGCCGCACGAGATCCCTTCGCCGAGGTCACGAAATATGCCGGTAGTCGTTACCTGATCCGGTTGACATATGTCTGACCACGGTGCATAACATGCATCTACGAATTACAGGGACCTGGTGGGGTGGTGGCCCTCATGCGGCGTGCGATGCCTCGGATCGCCGCCGTCGCGGTCGGGCTCCTCCTGGCCGCGAGTGCCGCGGGCTGCGCTTCGGGCGGTGCCTCGCAGGGCGGCTCAACCCCGTCCACCAACGGGATCGGCCCGATCACCCTGGCCATCGGCAAGGACAACTCCGGCTGGGTGCAGCATGTGGTCGGCGGGTGGAACCAGCGGTATCCCGGGCAGAAGGTCACGCTGCTGCTCCTGCCGGAGGCAGCCAACGACCAACTGGCCGAGCTGGTGGCGAACCTCCAGGCCAAGAGCGACGAGTACGACGTCATCGACATGGACGTCATCTGGACCGCGGAGTTCGCCTCGAACGGCTGGATTATCCCGCTGCCCGAGAGCCAGTTCCCGCTGAAGGATTTCCTCAAGCCGGCCGTCGACACCGCCATGTACCAGGGCCGCCTGTACGCCGTACCCGACTACAGCAACGCGGACCTGCTCTACTACCGCAAGGACATCCTCGCCAAGGCAGGCCAGCAGCCGCCCAAGACCTGGGCCCAGCTGGCCCGGCTCGCCGAGACCGTGGCCCCGAAATACGGCCTGGACGGGTACGCCGGCACGTTCGCCCCGTATGAAGGCCTCACCGTCAACTTCGCCGCGGCGGTCCAGTCGGCCGGCGGGTCCATCTTGTCCGGCGATGACAACAAGATCACCGTAGACTCGCCCCAGGCTCTGGCCGGGCTGCAGTTCCTGGTGAGCGGATTCCAGCGCGGCTGGATCCCCAAGGTCGCCCTCACCTACGAAGAAGAGTCGTCCCAGGCCGCGTTCGAGGCAGGCAAGTTCTTGTTCCTGGACAACTGGCCCGACGTCTACGCGGCACTGTCCGCGCCCGGTCCGGCCAACAAGGTCTACGACAAGTTCTGGTTCACGGCGCTGCCCGGCCCGCACGGCCCCGGGTCCAGCTCGCTCGGCGGCGCCAACCTCGCGATCAGCGCGTATTCCCAGCACCAGCGGACCGCGCTGAACTTCATCAAGTACATGACGAACCTGACCAACGAGAAGGAGATGCTCGAGCAGGGATCCTTCCCGCCGGTGTGGACTCAGCTCTACACCGACCCGGCCCTGATTCGCAGCTACCCCTACCTTCCCGTGCTCGAGCAGGCCATCAACTCCGCGCAGCCGCGCCCGGCGATCAGCAACTACGACCAGGCGAGCCTGGCCATCTCCAGCTCGGTGTATCAGGCCCTCACCGACCAGAAGAATCCGCAGCAGGCCCTGGCCGAGATGGCGGCGCAGCTGACCCAGATCGTCAGCGACGGCTGACGCGCAGAGCTGGCCAGACCTCCGGGCTGGTCACACCAGAGCTGGCCGCACGGGGGCCGGCCAGCCCTGGCGGGATTTCCTGGCGGGGTGTCGGAATGCCGACTACTCCGCGCACCTGGTTGCGGGTAGCGTTCGGGTATGACGACAACCAGCGCGCCGTTCGGGCAGATGATCACCGCGATGATCACCCCCATGACCCCGGATGGGGCCGTCGACTTTGACGGGGCCGCCCGCCTCGCGGAGTACCTGGTTACGGACATGCGCAACGACGGGCTGGTCCTGAACGGGACGACCGGGGAGGCGCCGACCACCACCGACGCCGAGAAGGAGCGCCTGCTCCGGGTGGTGCTCGAGGCAGTGGGCTCGCGCGCCAAGGTCGTCGCCGGGGTCGGCACCAACATCACCGCGCACACCATCGAGCTGGCCCGCAGCGCCGAGCGCGCCGGGGCGCACGGCCTCCTGGTCGTCACTCCCTACTACAACAAGCCGCCGCAGCCGGCCCTGGAGGCCCACTTCACGGCGGTCGCCGACGCGACCGGCCTGCCGATGCTCATCTACGACATCCCCGGCCGGACCGCCGCCGCCGTGGCCTCAGAAACGCTCATCAAGCTGGCCGCCCACCCCCGGATCATCGGCGTCAAGGACGCCAAGGACGACCCGTCCGCCACCTCGCACGTACTGGCCCGGACCGACCTTATTTATTACTGCGGCACCGACATGCTGAACCTGCCCTGGCTCTCCCTCGGGGCGGTCGGCTTCGTCAGCGTGGTCGGTCATGTGGCGGGGGACCGGCTGCACGAGATGATCGACGCGTTCGGCGCCGGCGACGTCGGCCACGCCCGCCAGCTGCACTACGACCTCATCCCGCTCTACGACGGCCTGTTCCGGAACCAGGGCGCGGTGATGACCAAGGCGGCCCTGGACCTGTTCGGCCTGCCGGGCGGCGCGGTGCGCGGCCCGCTGCTGGCCGCCACCGAGGCCGAACGTCGTCAGCTGGCCCTGGACCTCACCGCGGGCGGCGTGAAGCTGCCCGGGGATGGCCTGAGCGCGTGAGCCACCCGCACCCGGATCTGGCCCCGCCTCCCGCGCTGCCCTCCGGCGGCCTGCGCATCGTCGCCCTGGGCGGCCTTGGCGAGATCGGCCGGAACATGACGGTCTTCGAGTACCTCGGCCGCCTTCTCATCGTCGACTGTGGAGTCTTGTTTCCGGACCCCGACCAGCCGGGCGTGGACCTGATCCTGCCCGACTTCGGCTACCTCGACGGCCGGCTCGACGAGGTGGAAGCGCTGGTCCTCACCCACGCGCACGAGGACCACATCGGCGGAATCCCCTACCTGCTCCGGGAACGGCCGAACATCCCGCTGGTCGGCTCGAAGCTGACCCTGGCCCTGGTGCAGAGCAAGCTGGACGAGCATCGCCTGGACCCGGTCACCATCGAGGTGGTCGAGGGCAGCCACAGCTCGTTCGGGCCCTTCGACTGCGAGTTCCTCGCCGTCAACCACTCCATCCCGGACGCGCTGGCCGTGGCCATCCGGACCCCGGCCGGCCTGGTCCTGCACACCGGCGACTTCAAGATGGACCAGCTGCCGCTGGACCACAGGCTCACCGACCTGGCCGGCTTCGCCCGCCTCGGCACCGCGGGCGTCGACCTGCTTATGTCCGACTCGACCAACGCCGAAGTCCCCGGCGTGGTGACCTCCGAGCGCGAGATAGCGCCCGTGCTCGACGAGATCTTCGCCAACACCAAGCAGCGCATCATCGTGGCCTGCTTCGCCTCCCACGTGCACCGCGTCCAGCAGGTACTCAACGCCGCGGTCAAGCACCGGCGCAAGGTCGCCTTCGTCGGCCGGTCCATGGTGCGCAACATGGGCGTCGCCCGCGACCTCGGCTACCTGCGCGTCCCCGGCGGGCTCCTGGTCGACCTGCGCGAGGCCGAGGAGATGCCGCCCGGCGACGTCGTGCTGATCTCCACCGGCTCGCAGGGCGAGCCGATGTCGGCGTTGTCCCGGATGGCCGGCCGCGACCATCCGATCCGGATCGCAGAAGGCGACACCGTCATCCTCGCCTCGTCGCTGATCCCGGGCAACGAGACCGCCGTGTACCGCGTGATCAACGGGCTGACCCGGCTCGGCGCCCGCGTCGTGCACCGCAGTTCCGCCCTGGTGCATGTGTCCGGGCACGCGCCCGCCGGCGAGCTGCTCTACGTGCTGAACCTGGTCCGCCCGCACAACTTCATGCCTATCCACGGCGAATGGCGCCACCTGCGCGCGCACGCCCACCTCGCCTCGCTGACCGGCGTGCCCGACGCCAACATCGTGATCGCCGAGGACGGCGTGGTGGTCGACCTGGTGGACGGCGAGGCCAACGTGGTCGGCGCCGTGCCCTGCGGATACGTCTACGTCGACGGCCTCACGGTCGGCGAGGTCACCGAGTCCCAGCTCAAGGACCGGCGCATCCTCGGCGACGAAGGCTTCGTCTCGGTGGTGATCGTGGTCGACGCCAACTCCGGCAAGATGGTGGCCGGCCCGGAGATCCACGCCCGCGGCGCCGGCATCGACGACGCCGCGTTCGGCGAGGTCCTGCCCAAGATCGAGGAAGCCCTGGCCCTGGCCGCCGCCGACGGCATCACCGACGCCCACCAGATCAGCCAGCTAGCCCGCCGCATCGTCGGCAAGTGGGTCAGCGACAACTACCGCCGCCGCCCCATGATCATCCCCGTAGTAGTCCAGGCTTAGCCCCCGCCCCGCCCCCGCCAACACCACCCCCCGCCAGCCTCCCACCCTCCCCATCCCCGCGCCCCAGCCCCAGCCCAGCTCCCGCGCCCTAGCGACAGCCCCCGCCCCCGCGCCGCCGCGAGTCCCGCCGCGAGCCACAGCCGCACCACGGCCGCACCTCACGCCCCACATGCCTCAACCCACCCACAGGCCCCAGCCTCCGGCCTGGCCCGCACTCCTCTCGCCGCGTCACCAGCGACACCGATGGAACATTGCTGTCGCTATAACGGCACCGATGTTCCATCGGTGCGCCCGGCGGCGCGCCCCGGCAGCGCGCCCCCGCGGCGCGCCCCCGCGGTGCGCCCCCGCGGTGCGCCCGGCGGCAGCCCTAGGCCGCCCGCGGCCACGCCCCTGGGGCCGAGGCGGGCGAGCTCGCGACACGCAACCCGGAGGTTTGTCGGACCCAGGTCGCATGATGCCCCTATGAGCGTAACAACGCGTGCTGGCGACGATGCAGTCTGCCAGCTTTTGAGCCGACAGCTAGATGTGATCACCCGTCGTCAAGCGCTGGCCGCTGGCGTGACCGCTAGTTCGCTCCGGCATCGTCTCGGCCCCGGGAACTCGTGGCAGAGCTTGATGCCTGGCGTCTACCTGGCTGCGACCGGGACGCCCACCATCATCCAGCAGCAGATGGCCGCCATGCTCCACGCGGGTCGCGGCAGCGTGATCACCGGTCCGGCCGCTCTCCAGCAGCACCGCATCCGGGGGCCAGCCGCGGACCTCATCGACGTTTTGATCCCGGCGTCGCGACGACGCCAGAACGCAGCCTTCGTCCGGCTCCATCGCACGACCCGGATGCCGAAGCGAATCTGGCGGTTCGGGCCGTTGTATTACGCGCTTCCGGCCCGGGCCGTCGCCGACACCGTGCGCGACCTGACCAGCCTGCGCGACGTGCGGGCGATGGTGGCCGACGCCGTGCAGCGCAGCGCCTGCACCGTCCCGGATCTGTCGGCCGAGCTCGATCACGGTCAGAGCGTTGGATCAAAGCTGTTCCGCGAGGCGCTGGCCGACGTCGCCGACGGGATCCGCTCGACTGCGGAAGGAGACCTCAAGGACCTGCTCGCGAAGTCCGGCCTGCCGGCCCCGCTGTTCAACGCCTCGATATATGGCGGCGACGGCACCTTCATCGCCCGGCCGGACGCCTGGTGGCCGGAGAGAGGCGTCGCGGTCGAGGTCGACTCCCACGAGTGGCACCTGTCGCCGCACGATCACACCCGGACGCTCGAGCGGCAGCGCCGGATGGGCAAGCACGGCATCGTCGTCCTGCCGTTCACGCCCCGCGAGATCCGCACCCAGCCCGCCGACGTCATAAACACGATCCGGCACGCCCTCGAAACCGGCCGTCCGCCACAGAACGTACAAACCGAAGCGGCCTAGCAGTAACGGACAAACCGAAGCGGCCCAGCAAGGAGCAATAAGGAGCGATACCGGCTCGGCGGCATCCCGATGGTCGCGGTGAACTCCCGGGTCAGATGCGCCTGGTCGGCGTAACCCAGGTCGATGGCCAGCGCCGCCCAGTCGACCGGCTCGCCACCGTCGGCCCGCAACGCCGCCTCGTGCAGCCGCGCCCGCCGCATCACCCACTTGGGATTCACGCCCACGTAGTCACCGAACAACCGCTGCAGGCTCCGCACCGACAGGCCGGAAACGACAGCAAGCTGGTCGACCCGCCGCAGCGACGGATCCGAGTTGATCAACGCGACCAACTCAGCGACCTGCGAAGCCACTGGATCGGGCTCCGGCAGACAGGAGAACAGCAGCGACTCGGCGCCACCCACCATCTCGCCGTCGGTGTCGGCAGACATGATCGCCACGCGGGTTTTCTCCGCCAGCGGCCCGAATACGCGCACGCCCGGCACCACCCGGTCGCTGAGCTGCGAGATCGGTGCTCCCCAGAACGGCCGGAAGCACCCCGCCCGGAACCGAACCCCCAGCGCCTTCCCCTGCCCGGACAACCTGCGTGCGAACAACGAGCGGTCCACGCCGTAGATCCCGGCGCCGGACGCCTCGAACACCAGGTTCACATTGGGATGCGGCAGGATCGTCTGCTCGTACGGCGGCTGCCCGCGCAGGTCCCAGCGGACGATCCAGTAATAGTCGACAAAGAAAGCGAGCGGACCCGAGGGCGCGATCCGGGCCAGCCCGAACCTGTCCGCGGCGAGACCAGGCCGGAGCACCCCGCGTCCCATCCCCCCAGGTAGAGCGCCCACGGCGGAGTCGGAACCTGCCACGTAACCAGCGTAGCTGTCGCATTTCTTCAAGACCGGGCCACCCGGCCCTAGCTAGGGTGAGTGGATGACTACGAGCCCAGAAACAGCTAATGGCCCGGCCCTGATGGCCGCCGCCGCGGCCGAGGCCGCCCGCGTCGTGGCCGGCGCAGCGAAAGCAGCGAACACCAAAACCCTCGAGCAAACCACCCCGTGCACCGACTGGGACCTGCGGACCCTGCTCAACCACACGATCTTGTGGACCTCGTACTCGGCCGAACGCCGGGCTTACGGCGAGAGCGTGGCCGAGGAGCTGATGAGCAAGGATTTCACCGCCGAGCCCGGTTACGCGCAGGACTACCAGGGCCAGATCGCCAAGGCCGTGGACGCCTGGTCCAAACCCGAGGCCTGGGCAGGCGACCGGAACGTGATGGGCAGCGCCACCCCGGCCGCCGACATCGCCGCGATGCTGATCGCCGAGATGGTGCTGCACGGCTGGGACATCGCCAAGGCCACCGGCCAGGACTACCGCTGCGATGACGCCGTGGCCAGAAACGTACTGAAGACCGTCGAAGCCCAGGGCGAGCTGTTCCGCCAGTACCAGGGCTTCGCCGCCATCGTCCCGGTCCCCGACGACGCGGCCGCCTTCGACCGCGCTCTAGCCCTGTCCGGCCGCGACCCCAGATAAGACGCCGGATAACTAAGACAGCACCCGCACCGGCGAGCCGTCCGCGAACGCCACGATGTCCTCGGCGGCCTCACCGTAGAAGATCCGGTAGGCCTCCTCGGTGACGTAGCCGAGGTGCGGGGTGAGCACCACGTTGGGCGCGGTCCGCAGCGGGGAGGACAGGGGCAGCGGCTCGACGTCGTACACGTCCAGGGCCGCGCCCGCGATGCCGCCCGACTTCAGCGCGGCCAGCAGCGCTTCGCTGTCCACCAGCGGACCGCGCGAGGTGTTCACCAGGAACGCGGACGGCTTCATCAGGGCCAGTTCAGCCTCGCCGACGAGTCCCACGCTGCGCGGACTGAGCTTGTAATGCACCGTGACCACGTCGGAGGAGGCGAACAGCTCCTCCTTGCTGACCGCCTTGACGTGCGCCTTGCGCGCATGCTCGGGATCCAGGTTCTGGCTCCACGCCACCACATGCATGCCGAACGCCCGGCCGATATCCGCCACCCTCCGGCCCTGGTGGCCCAGGCCGACCACGCCCAGCCGCTTGCCGTCCAGGCCGATGCCGACCGTCTGCTGCCAGCCGCCGCCCACGCCGAGCGCCGCCCCGCCGGCCCGCCCGGCCGTCTTCATCCACCGGTCTTCCTCGGGAATGTGCCGGAGCAGGGCCAGGATGAGCCCCCAGGTCAGTTCGGCCGTCGAGGACCCGATCCCGCCCGTGCCGCACACGGTGATTCCGCACAAGGCCGCCGCATCCAGGTCGATGGACGCGTTGGACATGCCGGTGGTGACCAGCAACCGCAGCCGCGGGAGCCGGCCCAGCCGCTCGGCGTCGAACGGGGTCCGCTCCCGCATCGCCACGATGACATCGAACGGCTCCAGCGCGTTGACCAGCGCCTCGGTCCGCGCGATGTGCGAGGTGAAAACGTAGATCTCGGCCCGTTCCCGGACCGCGGACCAGTCCGCACTGGCCAGCGCAACCTGCTGATAATCATCGAGGATCGCGACCCGCATGCGCCGACCCTATCGGTCCCGGCCGCACGGCTCGCCACCGTATCGCCTTAAAATATTTTTGCCGAACGGAGCGTGGTGCGTGGGGTCGGCCACGTTTTACGCTCTGCGCGACACGCGTGTCGCGGTGCTTCGTCTGAGCCAGCCTCTTCGCTACGTTTGTAATCGTGGCGACCCGTGTCCGGAACCAACCAGCCCGTCAGCCAGGTGCCCCCACGGCCCGGACCGGCGCGGGTGGTCGCGGCACGTCAGCGAGCTATTCCCCGGGGCCCGCCAAGAGGAAAAAGAGGCCTCCCCAGTCCCGTAACCCTCGCCGACCGCGCAACCAGCCTCGCAAGCCGGCTCGTTCCCGCGATCCGGTCGTGATCTTGATCGGGTGGATCGGCCGGGTGCTGCAGGGCGCCTGGATGGCGCTGGCCGGGGCGGTCGGATGGGTGGCCCGGTCAATCGGCCGCGGCGCGCGCGACATCGAGCCGCATCACCGCCGGGACGGCGTAGGCCTGCTCACCCTCGGGGTGGCCATCGTGCTGGCCGGCGGCCTGTGGCTGCGGATGGACAACGCGGTCGGGCGCGGCATCTACGAGGCGGTCACCGCCGGGGTCGGGTCGCTGGCCTTCGTGGCTCCCGTGCTGGTGGCGCTGCTGGCCTGGCGGCTCCTGCGGCACCCGGACCGCAACCAGGCCACCCGGCGGGCCGCGATCGGCTGGGCCGCCCTGCTGCTCGGCCTGAGCGGCCTGCTCGAGATCGCCAAGGGCATACCGCGCCCGTCCGACGGCGCGTCCGCGATCCGCAAGGCGGGCGGCTATATCGGCTACGGAGTCGGCGGGCCGCTGGCCCGTGCCCTGACCCCCTGGGTTTGGGCACTGCTGCTCGGCCTGCTGGCCCTGTTCGGCCTGCTGCTCATCACCGGCACCCCGCTGCACCGGATCCCCGAACGCCTCTCTGGCCTGCGCGAACTGTTCGGGCACGCCGTCCCCGAGCACGAGCACGACGAAGACGGCCTGGAGATCGACGAGGACTACGAGGCCGGCACCGGGATCCGGGCCCGCAGATCGCGTGGCCAGATCGCCAAGAACGTCCGGCTGCGACCGGCCCTGGAGAGCGGCGATCAGGTCAAGCCGTACGACACGCCGCTGGTCGGCCCGGGCAAGAAGCGCGCCGACGCGGCCAAGCTCGCCGCAGGCGGCCAAGCAGGCCCAGCCGCCGACATCCGTCCGACGGGCGAGGCCGGCCTGATAGAGGCACTCGGCTTCGGGGCCCACGAGGACTCTGCCCCGTCCGCTCATGCGCCCGAGGCGGCCAAGGAACCCGCTGAGCTCAAGGGATCGATGCCGCTGCGCAATCCCGAGCAGCTCATGCTGACCGGCGACGCGGTCGCCTACACGCTGCCGCCGGTGGCGCTGCTGCGACCTGGCTCGGCGCCCAAGGCCCGGACCCGGGCCAACGACATCGTGGTCGAGGCGCTGACCGAAGTGCTCGAGCAGTTCCAGGTGGACGCCCAGGTCACCGGGTTCAGCCGCGGTCCCACGGTGACCAGATACGAGATCGAACTCGGGCCTGCGGTCAAGGTGGAGCGGGTCACCGCGCTGCAGAGGAACATCGCCTACGCGGTCAAGAGCGCCGACGTGCGGATCGTCTCCCCGATCCCGGGCAAGTCCGCGATCGGGGTGGAGATCCCCAACGCGGACAAGGAGATCGTCAGCCTGGGCGACGTGCTCAAGTCGCAGGTGGCGATCAGCGACCACCACCCGATGGTGGTCGGCCTGGGCAAGGACGTCGAGGGCCGGGTGCTGGTCGCGAACCTGGCCAAGATGCCGCACATCCTGATCGCGGGCGCAACCGGCAGTGGGAAAAGCGTTTGCCTGAATAGTCTGATCACCTCGATCCTGACCCGGTCCACGCCGGACGAGGTACGGATGATCCTGATCGACCCCAAGCGGGTCGAGCTGACCATCTATGACGGGATCCCGCACCTGATCACGCCGATCATCACCAACCCCAAGAAGGCGGCCGAGGCGCTGGAGTGGGTGGTCGGCGAGATGGAGCGCCGGTACGACGACCTAGCCGCCAGCGGGTTCCGGCACATCGACGACTTCAACAAGGCGGTGCGGGCCGGGCGGCTCACCCCGCCGCCGGGCAGCGAGCGGGTCTACCTGCCGTACCCGTACCTGCTGGTCATCGTCGACGAGCTGGCCGACCTGATGATGGTCGCGCCGCGTGACGTCGAGGACTCGGTGGTGCGCATCACCCAGCTGGCCCGCGCGGCGGGCATACACCTGGTGCTGGCCACCCAGCGGCCCAGCGTGGACGTGGTGACCGGCCTGATCAAGGCGAACGTCCCGTCCCGGCTGGCCTTCTCCACCTCCAGCCTGATGGACTCCCGGGTCATCTTGGACCAGCCGGGCGCTGAGAAGCTGGTCGGGCAGGGCGACGCCCTGTTCCTTCCCATGGGCGCGTCCAAGCCGATCCGGCTGCAGAACGCGTTCGTGGCCGAGAAGGAGATCCGCGAGATCGTCGCGCACTGCAAGAAGCAGGCCGAGCCCGCCTACCGCGAGGACGTGGCCGCGGCCAAGGAGTCCACCCGGGAGATCGACTCCGACATCGGCGACGACATGGACCTGCTCATCCAGGCCGCGGAGCTGATCATCACTACCCAGTTCGGGTCGACGTCGATGCTGCAGCGCAAGCTGCGCGTCGGCTTCGCGAAGGCCGGACGGCTGATGGACCTGCTGGAGAGCCGGAACATCGTCGGCCCCAGCGAAGGCTCCAAGGCTCGCGACGTGCTGGTCAGGCCGGACGACCTGGACGACACGCTCATCTCGTTGCGCGGCGGATAGGCTGCGTTCGCCGCGCCGATCTGGCAGTGTTTCCTGTCTACACTTGGTGATGGCCCCCGTACTAGGGGAGTGGGAAAATCACGACCGAAGGCACGTGGAGGCGCAGCGTGAGCATCGGCGAATCCCTGGCCGACGCGCGCCGTCAGGCCGGTCTCACCGTTACTCAGGTCAGCCAGCAGACCCGGATCAGGGAGTCGATCATCCGGGATATCGAGCAGGGTGACTTCGCCGC
>Ga0210383_10004193_pt1 | contig 12780 bp, 18 predicted proteins | sample IncBWC14OmetaG_FD_160072 | JGI IMG/M metagenome (GOLD analysis project Ga0210383, IMG submission 160072) | Forest soil microbial communities from Barre Woods Harvard Forest LTER site, Petersham, Massachusetts, United States - Inc-BW-C-14-O ...
GTACCTTCTCAGCTGACGTTCGGGGCGTGTTGTCGGCAATCCGGAAATTATCCTGCCATCGGCAAAGGGGGTTCCGGACAACATCGACGCGGGACGTGGACGGGACTGAGGCCGGGTGCTGCGGACGGCGGGAGGGTGAAGGACTGGCATTGCGATGCGGAGTTAATCGACTATAAAAAGCTCAGGCTTGAATTCGGCGCAACGTGGGCGCAGACCCGCCCGTATAGACGCACCGGCGATCACGGACGCCCGCGATCACGCAGCGGCATTGATGCATCGGAAAGCGTAGTCTCGGTCTGTCAATGCTGTAACGGTCTGGGCTGCGCATTGAGCAGGAGCAGGGCGAAGGTCATTGCTGTGCCCGCTGCCCCTTGAGAGCGCGTTCAAGATTCTCCGTGCGTTGCTTTCATCGCTGCGATGGAACTGCCGTAAACCGCTTTTTTCCAGGGTGTGAAGCTGAACGCGCAGCAGTGACATCCCCTGACTGAGATCGTCGGCTTCGGGCTGACCATTCTTGGCGCGAATGGCTTGGGTTTCAGTGAGCATCGCAACCGTCTGTTTCAACCCTTCTAATTTCTTTTGCAGGTCAGGTTTCTACTTATCCTCCCTCTTGTCCATCGCATTTCGTTGTCGTTGCGTGAGATTTTCTAAGCGCAAATTTGCCGTATCGTAGCGCCACATTGCCGGTTGATTTCATGAGCCGGTCGAGTTGATTCTCGATGCGGTTGTTCAGTTCCCACAGTGCTGACGTGAACCTCTTGAAAAACGGGGTTCTAGGTAACTTGCAGATGGCCCTTGATGCGGCGTCAGTTGGTGCAATCTCGTCCGATGCACCATCAAGGACGGGATTAGTACCTATATGTCGGTATTGCGGAAGTGATGTATTGGGAGAGAGTGACCGGCAACTCGGCAATTACCAGTTAATCAACAGGGCGGGACACCGGCGGCGCCTTGCTTTCTTCGTTGCCCTCAAGCTTCTGTTGGCAACATAACAGCGCTCTGGCCAGCACCCTCGACTCCGCCGGGAACGCGCATCTTAACCCCCAAAGCCAGGCACCCATTGCCGCAATCATTTTGTATTCTGCTGGTTAGAGCTTTTCGCCGAAATAAGTCCTCGAATGTCGGCTAGTGTGTAGCCATATCCTTACTTTCGGAGTTGGCATCTCCCGGGAGCACATCAGCATTGCTCCAGCATGCATCGCGTTTTGCGCAGCGCGGCACACCCACCGACGATGAGTTTCCGGCCGATTCGCCCGCCAAATTCACGTCTTTAGGTGGAGTGAGTCACCGAGCAGATTGCCTCTTGAGCCCACATTCACGGTATGATGCGCCCGTGGTCCATCGGTCTTTCATGGGAGCCATCAAATGCAGCGATGCCGTCTGAACCCGCTGACCTCTTTTGCCCTTTCCTTGGCGATTGCTTTCTTTTCTGGCCATCTACTGGCGCAGACCTCGCCGATGACTCCGGACATTCCCCCGAAATTCACGCCTCCGGAGACGGATTACAACTATGTCAAGCGAATTGCAATGGTCTCGATGCGGGACGGTATAAAACTCTACACCGTCATTGTGATTCCCAAGGGGGCGTCACATGCTCCCATCCTGCTGACGCGAACGCCGTACGATGCGGCAAGTCGCGCTTATCGGAACGAGTCGCCGTACATGCTGGACACGCTGCCCGAGGGCGACGATGTTTTCGTCAAGGCGGGATATATCCGCGTCTTTCAGGATGTGCGCGGCAAGTACGGCTCCGAAGGCGAGTACGTCATGACGCCCCCGCCGACCGGACCGCTGAATCCCTCCGGACCGAACGACACGAAGGACGCATGGGACACAATCGACTGGCTGGTAAAAAATGTGCCGGAGTCGAATGGCAAGGTAGGGATGCTCGGCTCGTCCTACGAAGGTTTCACGGTGGTGATGGCGCTGATCGATCCGCATTCTGCGCTGAAGGTCGCCGCGCCGGAGAGCCCGATGGTCGACGGATGGATGGGCGACGACTGGTTCCATTACGGCGCGTTCCGGCAGATCAATCTTGACTACTTTACCGAGCAGACTACGGCCAGGGGCAGCGGCCCGGCGATCCCGCGCCTCGCCTACGACGACTACGCGAACTTTCTTCAGCAGGGCTCGGCCGGAGATTTCGCGCGTTACGGAGGGCTGGAGCAGCTTCCCTTCTGGCGCAAGATCGAGGAGAATCCCGCGTACGATGCCTTTTGGCAGGAGCAAGCACTGGACAAGATTATGGCCAAGACTCCGCTGAAGGTGCCCGTGATGTGGCTGCAGGGATTGTGGGATCAGGAAGACACGTGGGGCGCGATCCACTGCTACGAGGCCGTGGAGCCTAAAGACAAAAATAACGACGCGAACTATCTGGTCATGGGCCCGTGGCGGCACAGCCAGGTGAACTACGAGGGATACTCGCTCGGGGCGCTCCGCTGGGATGGAAACACCGCCCTGCAGTTCCGCCGCGACGTTCTGCTGCCGTTTTTCAATCAGTATCTGCTGGACGGTGCACCCAAAGCCAATACGCCTCCGGTCTTCATCTACAACACGGGAGAGAACCACTGGGATCGTCTCGACTCCTGGCCGCTGAGTTGCGATAAGGGCTGCGCGAACGAGGCGAAACCCCTGTATCTGTTGGCCCAGGGCAAGCTGTCGTTCTCCGCGCCCGACGCACAAACCACGAAGTATGACGAGTATGTCTCCGACCCTGCAAAGCCGGTGCCGTTCTCCCCGCGTCCCTTCTATGAAGCTGACGAGGACGCATGGCGAACTTGGCTCGTGAGAGATCAGCGGTTTGTGGATGGACGGCAGGACGTGCTGACTTATGAGACCGACCCGCTCTCGAAGCCCATCCGCGTAAGCGGACGGCCGGAAGTGAATCTGGTTGCTTCAACCAGCGGCACTGACAGCGACTGGGTGGTGAAGCTGATTGACGTCTTTCCCCCCACGGTGCCCTCCAACCCCACGATGGGTGGATATGAGCTGCCGATCTCACTGGACATCTTCCGAGGACGATATCGCACAAGCTTCGACCACCCGGAGGCAGTCACGCCCGACAAGCCGCTGCTGTACCAGTTCGGACTGCCGACCGTGAACCACGTCTTTCTGCCGGGGCACCGCATCATGGTGCAGGTGCAGTCCACTCTGTTCCCGCTGTACGACCGGAATCCGCAGACCTTCGTTCCCAATATATTCAACGCTAGATCTGCGGATTACCGCGGCGCGACGCAGCGGATCTGGCATACGCAAGGCGATGCAAGCTTTATCAGTCTTCCGATTGCGTCGGCCCAGTGAGGAATCGAAGTAGCCACAAAGAGCTTGCTGCCATGGTGCCGTCGCAGGAGCCGATCATGCGCCGCGGAGACCAATCTAGTAGCACGAGAGGTGATGGGGAAAAGTAAGTGCGTCGATTCGTTTTGTGTCTGCGATAACGGCCCTGTTGGCAGTAGCTGAACAGGAAGCAAAGCGACTGGTGAGGGTGGTGGATTATTACTGGAAACGAAGCGGCATTCAAGCTTTCTCTTGCGGGCGGAGGTGGGTATGGAAAGCGTCGGCGATCCCTGAAGCACAATCGACAAAGAAATCGCAGCCTTCGATGCTGAGCCGGAAACGGCTTTCGCCGAATCGACAATCCGTGAGCTGATTTCTACCTACCCCGACAATCAGGACGTCCGGCACATCCTCGTGAAGGCCATCACGATCAACGCCCTCTATTATGCGAGGGTTCTCGATATGGACACACAGCCCCTTTCGATCCATTTGAAAACAATCGACGAATTGGACACGAGATTGGGGCAAGGGACTCCGGATGTCGTCGATGCGATTTGGAAATCTCAAGGAACAAGGCGTAAATATCTTTCCTTCGCTACAAAGTTCTGCAGTTGGCATAACCAGGAAGCCTACGCGATCTACGATCTCAATATATGGGAAGCGCTTGTCGCGTACAGAGCGAAAGACGAACGATTCGCTTTTCGGAATTCGGAGTGTAACGATTACGCCGGATTTCTCGCAATCGTGAGGAGGTTTCGGAAATCCTACGGTCTTGAGGACTATTCGCTGAAGAGTATCGACAAATTGCTGTGGCGAGTGGGAGGCCGGGCTATTGCGGAACGCGGGAAGGCGCGGCCTGAGGCTCCTGAAGCCGTTTGATTCCTCCGATATTATTGGAGCTTTCGCCAAATCTCTGAGGACCACCACGTTTGCAAATCTTACAGTCCGCGCTCCGTACTGATCTTTCAACTAACGATCACGCCAAGAGCGGTACCATTAAAATCGAGTCGAAAGGAAGAAATGGCTATCGTGACAAAAGCGGAGTTGACGGAAAGGTCTGCTCAACCTGCCATCGCTGGAAACCTCTCGATGACTTTCCAAGAGATCGGACTCACGGCCCACTTCAGGGCGTCCGGCACTCCCGCTGTAAAGCATGCAGAGCGACGTACCTTCTTGGTTGCCGAGTGCTGGACATCTCTTTGTGCGATACTGCTGGCACCCGCGTGACAGGCGGGTGTTATATGGCAAACGCTAGGGCGAGACACAACCTGAAAGCGCTTCCAACATCACCATCCCTTGCGCAAACCCTGCCCAGCGATGCAGTGCTCGATGCGTTGAAGATGATTCTTCTCGGCGCACCCCTGAACGATGTTCTGACGACCATCACCCGCCTGATCGAAGCTCATAGTACAGGAATGCTGTGCTCGATTTTCCTGCTTGACGAAGACGGCTTGCACCTGCGCTATGGCGTCGCCACGAGCCTGCCAGAAGCGTATCGTGCAGCGACTGATGGATGTTGCATTGGTCCGAATGCCGGATCATGCGGCTCAGCCGCTTACCTTCGTCAGCCTGTCTTCGTCTCTGACATTGCTTCTGACCCGCGATGGGTGAAGTTTAGAGACTCTGCTCTACAGAGCGGACTGCGCGCTGCCTGGTCAACTCCCATCATGTCGCACGACGGGAAAGTGTTGGGGACCTTTGGCATGTACTACCGGGAAGTTCGACACCCCGGACCGGGCGAAATTCAGTTGATCGATCACGCCAGTCGCATCGCCGGAATTGCGATTGAGCGCGAATCGATCGCAGACGTCCTTGACAAGGGCATTCGAACAGATCGAGAAATCGGAAGCTCAACTTCGACATATTGTTGATGCCATACCCCAGATGATCGCGGTTCTGAATCCGGATGGCACTGCTCTTTATGTGAACCAGACCATGCTCGATTACACGGGTCTCACGATCGAAGAGGTCATGGCCGCGGATTTTCGAGTTCTCGTCTTTCATCCAGAGGATGTCACGCGCTTTCGAGACGAGAGCGTAAGTTCTTTTTCGCGCGACGTGCCATTTGAGAACGAAAAGCGAATCTTGCGCAAGGATGGACAATACCGGTGGTTCCGTATGCATTTCAACCCGCTTCGTGACGAACAGGGGCGTGTGATTCGTTGGTACGCGACAGCAACTGACATCGACGATCGAGTCCGAACTGAAGAAAGGACACGCAACGAAAACCTGGCATTGCGAGAGCAGATCGATCGTAACTCGATGTTTGAGGACATAGTCGGCTCCTCGGACGTGTTGCAAAAAGTGCTCCGCCAAGTCCGCAAGGTGGCACCTTCAGAGTCCACAATTCTGATACTGGGCGAAACCGGTACGGGAAAGGAGTTGATTGCGCGCGCCATCCACAAGCGATCGAACCGCGCCGATCGGGCTTTTATTGGTGTGAATTGCGCCGCAATCCCACCATCGTTGATTGCTTCGGAGCTCTTCGGTCACGAGAAAGGCGCCTTCACCGGTGCCACACAACGGCGCCTGGGGCGTTTCGAATCGGCGAATGGCGGGACGATTTTCCTAGACGAAGTCGGCGACTTACCTCCAGAGGTCCAAATCGCACTGTTACGAGTCTGCAAGAACGTGAAATCGAACGCGTCGGCAGTGACAGGCCAATTCCAGTTGACGTGAGAGTGCTGGCAGCTACCCATCATGATTTGAACGCACTCGTGGCTGGGGGCAAGTTTCGCCAAGACCTTTTATACAGACTGAATGTCGTCCCCATTGAGATGCCCTCGTTGCGTGGGCGCACAGCTGACATTCCTTTGCTTGTCGAGTACTTTATTGATCGCTTCGGAAAGAAGGCGGGAAAGAAGTTCAAAACCGTCAATCGAAAAACTCTCCAACTTTTCCAAGCGTATGGCTGGCCGGGTAACGTTCGCGAACTGCAAAACGTGATTGAGCGGGCCGTTATCCTGAGCGACGGCGATACTTTTTCTGTGGACGAGACATGGCTCAAGCGGGAACCGCCCCAAGTCGCTAGCCCAACAGTCGCACTCAATGATGCTCTGCTTGGGCAAGAGAAGGGAATGATTGAAGCCGCGCTGGCAGCGAGCCATGGCCGAATCTCAGGGCCAATCGGCGCGGCCGCCAAACTAGGGCTTCCGACGCGGACCCTAGACTCAAAAATCAAGCGCTTGGGAATCAACAAATTTCGGTTCAAAGTTCAACAGTCCAGCTGATTCGATCGCGGCAAATCCGTTAATCGACGGCGCGTTTTCCTCACCATACAGGAATTCCTCAAAATTCAGGATAGGCAGCAATTCTAAGCCACGATTCCTCAACGAATTGTGAATGGCCTAGCAGTTGCATTTGTACGATCGCGCTTTGGAGCCGGAAATCCATGACGCTGAGGATTGAACGGATTTCTGCTAAGGGCGAAACGCGGATTCGGCTGAGCGGGGAGTTTCGATCCGAGCACGTTGATCAGGTGAAGACTGAAATCGAGCGCGGCGGACCACGACTAGCTTTGGATTTGGAGGAGGTGGATCTCGTGGATGTCGAAGGCATTCGCTTCCTCAACGCGTGTGAGGTGGAGGGAATCTTAGCGCTGCATTGTTCGCCTTATATCAGGGAGTGGATGTTCCGGGAACGAGATCGGCCAAAAGCACGCACTAATAAACGTAAGAAGTGACGGCTCCTTTGGGGGATGAAGATGGCAAGCACGTATAGGGCAGTGGAAGTGTCAACACCGGGCGTACTTCGTGTTGTCGAGCGGCCGATTTCGAAGCCGGCAGCTGGTCAGGTGCGCCTCCGAGTCGAAGCATGTGGCGTTTGTCATTCCGATTTAGCGACGGTACAGGGAGATTATCCAGGCCTGAAATTGCCGAGAGTACCCGGACATGAGGTCGTAGGCCGAATCGAGGAGATTGGCCCGAATGTCTCTAAATGGAAGATCGGGCAGCGCGTCGGTGTCGGCTTTTTGGGCGGGCAAGACGGCGAATGTGAGCCGTGCCTACGCGGAGATTTTGCGAACTGCTTGAACCCCGTCATATCAGGAATCACAACCGACGGTGGTTATGCCGAGGTGATGATTGCCGAAGCACGAGCGCTCGCTTCAATTCCTGATGAGCTCACTTCCGAGGATGCCGCCCCTCTGCTCTGTGCTGGCATAACGACCTTCAACGCATTGCGTAACGCTGGCTTGCGCGCGGGCGATCTGGTTGGCATTCAGGGGATCGGCGGGCTTGGACACCTGGGAGTTCAGTTTGCCCGGCGGATGGGGTTCCGCACAGTAGCCATCAATAACGGATCGGAAAAGGCTGAGCTGGCCAAGGAATTGGGCGCGCATTCCTATGTGGATACTGCAGAAGAAGATGTAGCTGCTGCGTTACAGAAAATGGGTGGCGCCAAAGCGATCCTAGCAACCGCCCCAAGCGGCAAAGCGATTGCCGCACTCGTCCCCGGCCTCGCAAGTCGAGGCAAGTTGATTGTGGTTGGAGTCGCGCCCGACGCTATCGAGGTCTCCTCCTCGTCGCTGGTGTTCGGCCAGCGCTCGATTTATGGCAGCTTGACGGGTAGCGCCATCGACAACCAGGACACGCTGGCGTTCAGCGTCCTGCAGGATGTGCGGCCCATGATCGAAACGCTTCCGCTTGATAAGGCTCCCGAGGCTTTCGCTCGCATGATGGATGGAAAGGCACGTTTTCGCATGGTGTTGGTCAACGGCAAGGATTAGATCCAGGTGAGCACTCGGAGGGAAAACGGTGAACAAATTTCAACCAGTCTTTGACAAACAAAAAGACTACTTCAATACCGACGCCACCAAATCTTACGAATGGCGCATTGAGCAACTCGACCGCATGGCCAAGATGCTGAACGAGAACAAGGAGGCTTTTCATGAGGCGGTAAGCAAAGACTTCAAGACCGCGTTAGAAGAGAAGGTCTTTGAGGTCGCAGCTCCTCTGGCGACCATTGAATTCACAAAAATGCAATTAAAAGATTGGATGAAGCCGATCTCCGCCATTGTTCCAAATGCGCTCGCGGCCTCGGGACACACCGCCCAAGTTATCCGGGAGCCATACGGTGTGACGCTGATCATTGGTCCGTTCAACGGTCCCCTCATTCTTTTGCTTGACCCGGCTATCACGGCTCTGTCCGCAGGAAACCCTTGCATCCTGAAACTTGCAGAGTCGATCCCGGCTACAACTACGCTTCTTCAAGAGCTCATTCCGAAGTACTTTGAGCCCAACTCCGTGACTGCAGTTTCCGGATCACGCGAAGACGTAACGGAACTGCTTAAACTGCCATTTGATTTCATGTTTTTCACCGGGAGCGTAAAGGTTGTAAGGTGATCATGCGCGCTGCTGCAGAGAATCTGACCCCGGTTTTATTAGAACTCGGGGGACAAAATCCAGCGTTTGTTGATGCGACCGCTAATCTTCCTGATGCTGCCAAGAAAATTGTCTGGGGCGCGACGGCGTGGGGTGGCCAATGGTGTACCTCACCCGGTTATGCCTACGTGCACGAATCCGTTGTCGGCGAGTTCGTTGCGGAGTGCAAGAAGGCAGTGATCGAGCTCTACGGGGCTGATCCAAAGAACAATTCTGACTACTCGCGCATCATCAGCCCAAAAGCTGTTGAGCGTTTGGCGGGGCTCATTGATCAAAAGAAGGTTATCGCCGGTGGTACGTCTGACCCGAAAGCGCGCTACATCGATCCGACAATCCTCTATCCCGTGACGTGGGACGATCCAATCATGGAGGATGAGATCTTTGGGCCGTTTCTGCCTATCCTTACTTACAAGGACATCGATGCGGCCATTCTTGAGGTGAAGAAGCACCCAAAACCCCTTTCTGGCTTCCTCTTCAGCCGTGACCAGAAGGCTATCGATCATTTCCTCGCGAGTCTGTCCTTCGGCGGCGGAGCGATCAATCAAGTTAATGTTCATCTTTTTGTGGAGTCTATGCATTTCGGAGGCGTTGGATACTCCGGCATCGGTCACTACTACGGAAAGGACGGCTTTGACGCTCTCACTCATGCGAAATCGATCTTCGTTTCGCCGCCCGACATAGCCATCGAGCACCTTTTCCCGCCCTACACGCCCGAAAAGGTACAGGAACTCAACCAATGGTTCGTGTACTAGAAGGCGATGTTGCGCAGCAATCCTTGAGCATCGCGATCTACCAAGATCGATAGGAAACAATCCATGAACCTGTTGCACGCTCTCTTTACCCGGAACCTCTTGATGTCGGGAGTAGCAATTGTCCGCTATACTCCTCGGGCTTTTCGGGTGAAGCAGGTGGATGGGAATCTCTATTTTACGGAGGAGAAGCGGCAGCAGTATCGCCGTCGTGCAGAGAGTGTGATGCCTCACTCCACGCGTCAGTGGGGGACCATGGAGGTTGACCAGATGCTTCACCACCTCAACTTAGCGTGCGGAGGCTCATTGGGTTTCTACAATCTTCCGGACGAGAGTTACTTTACTTCGCGGACGTTCTTTAAGTGGATTCTCGTCGATTGGTTTCCGGAGCAACCAGTCGGCCTGCGGCTTCCGGCGGACTTCAAGATCCCGCATTCGCAAAGATTTGAGTTCGCGTACGAAAAAGCACAGCTGCTGAAAATCTTAGAGGCTAATTGGAACGCGAGAACTGCCGATGCATGGACACCACATCCCATGTTCGGCAAGATGACGCGAAAGGAGTGGGCTAAGCTCTTGCAGATTCACGTGGATTATCACTTGAGACAGTTCGCAGCTTAGCTGCGTATTTGCTATGAAAGTCATGATTCTCGGAGCAACGGGGTTGGTGGGTCGGAACACATTGACGCAAGCTCTTGCGCAGCCGGCAATCACACAGGTCATAGCGCCAACCCGGAAACCGCTCGCAGCGCACGATAAGCTGATGAACCCGGTTGCCCCAAAGTTGGAGCTGCTGCTACCGGCGGTGACAGAGTGGGGACCCGACGCTGCAATCTGCGCGACAGGTACAACGATCGAGAAGGCAGGATCGAAAGAAGCCTTCCGGTCGGTCGATCACGATCTGCCGTTGTCATTTGCGCGGCTAGCTCACCAAGCAGGCACACAGAACTTCGCACTCGTCTCGGCCATAGGAGCATCCGTCGATTCGTCCTTCTTTTACGCAAGCGTAAAAGGCGAACTCGAACGAGATGTTCGGGAGATCGGTTTCAGGTCGCTCACCATCTTGCGGCCCAGAGCACAGCCGTGAGGCCCAGACCCGCGAGTAAAGAGAATTGAATGCCATGCGTGATAGATAAATCTGCGGTGTGGTGGATGACCGACGGCCACATGTAGAGTCCAGCCCGACGGCGAGGATCAAATAGCAAATGCGTAAGGTGTAAGGCGGACAAGTGAAACCTCATGCATGACGGCACCTCGAAATCTGCGGTCTATCATTCGGTTCCTAAGCAGAACTTTGGATTCGTAACGGCAAGTCGGCATGGCGACTGGAATCGGCTGCCGCGGCCAAGGCTATCAGCGTCGCCATCGGCGTTTCCCGGTACTAATCCCTGATTCGTAACAGTGCTGTGTCGAGTCTGAAAACGCTTCGCAGCGAGGAGGCTCTGGGCCTCCCCTGCAACGAAGCAGACTATTCCTGCGACACAGGCTTTGCGGCTAGAACATCCTTGAAGCTTGCGCGATATTGCACAAAGACCAGGACCCAGAGCACAGATGCTACCAGTGCTGGAGCAATGCTCGCCGGCGCAAGCGTTAGATGAAACGCGAGGATGTTGTACAACTCCGCCGCAAGCACCGTGAGTGCGAGCGGCACAAAGAAGCCCGAAAGCAACAGCAGCCCGCCAATCAACTGCGCTGCGAAAAAGAACGCCGCAAAATGCGACGCGCTGACGGCGACAAAGAACTGCATCGCCAGCGGATTCGTCGGCGGTGGCTGGTGAATGAAGTTGAGAAATCCGTTCAGGCCAAAGACGATAAAAATCAGCCCCAGCAGGTAGCGCGCAACGACGGAAACAATCTTCATGGTCGTCTCCCTTAGATCGTCTGCGCGTGCGTTTGCACGGCCTGAAGATGCGGCGCTAGAAATGCATCACGGTCCTGCCCGTAGTTGAGTGCCGCAGTTCCGCCTGCCGTGAGGAAAGTCACATCCAACACGCCGAGGAAGCCAAAGACCGACCGCAGATAGGGCTCGACAAAGTTGAAAGAGGCCATCGGTGTCTGCGCATCATAGATCCCGCCGGTCGCGATGATGAACGTCGCCTTTTTGCCCGTGAGCAGTCCTTTCGGCGTTCCATCCGCATATGAAAAAGTCCTGCCCACGCGCGCGATTTGGTCGATCCAGAGCTTGAGCACCGAGGGCACACCGAAGTTATGCATCGGCACGCCAAATACGTACTCATCCGCCTGCTCCAGTTCGGCGAGCAGCGTGTCCGAAAGCGCCAGCAGATCCTTCTGTTGTGCAGTGCGCGCCTCTTCCGGTGTGTAGGCCGCGCCTACCCATTCGGCGGTGACCGGTGGGATTGTGGTTGCGTTAAGGTCGCGATCGACGATCGTTCCATTCCGGTGTGAAGACTTCCATTGAGTAACGAACGCGTCGGTAAGCTGGCGCGAGACGGATCGCCCATACAGCGGGCTCGAGTCGATGTGAAGAAGCTTTTGCATATAAATCTCCTATGCGACAAATGATGTTTAATCAACATATGTTGATTCAAATAAATCGACAAGTGTCGCTCACGCATCTAATGCTGGCAGAAAGGGCTATGCTTTAATCGCAATGGCAGGCGCATTCCAACCCGTCAATACAGCGGAATACACGGACCCCCGTGTCCTACGCAGCCGTCAGTTGTTGATGGAGTCGTTACTTAGGTTGTTGGGCCACAAGGAGTTCGATGATATCTCCATCCAGGAGATCACCGACGAAGCCTCCCTGAACCGGGCTACGTTTTACCTACATTACCCCGACAAGAATGCCCTGCTGCAGGCCATGACAGCCGCTCGCTTCCGGGACCTTATCGCGCGCCGCGGCCTTTCCTTCTCAAACTGCAATGGGGCACTGCGCGCCATCGCGCTAGGCGTCTGTGACTATCTCGCCGAGACCACGGGCTGCCCTAGCCAGTTAGTTAAGATGCCCCTCGAAGGCTCAATCATCCCGGTCGTGGAGGGCATGTTTCTGGAGGGTTCCGCGCATCACGCGATGTTACCTGGCACCGATCCCAAACTGCTGGCAACCACGGCTGCCTGGGCCATTTTTGGGGCCGCGCGACGGTGGTATCAGACTCCCGATCGCATTCCCGCTGAGGAAATGGCTGCCAAGATTGAAGCGATGGTGAAGCCGATCTTCCTTACCGCTTCCGTGTAGGTCCGTCAGGAATATTTCACGACCTCATAGTTGGGTCCACGTCAAAAAAAAGTAACCGCAAGTCGGCTAATGAGATGGTCCGCCGCTTGATTCACCCGCGAGAGCGGGTGATCGTAGTGGCAGCTTCTTGAAGGAGGATCATCGACATGCAAGTACACTCGGTTGGCATCGATCTGGGCAA
>Ga0210383_10004194_pt1 | contig 12779 bp, 10 predicted proteins | sample IncBWC14OmetaG_FD_160072 | JGI IMG/M metagenome (GOLD analysis project Ga0210383, IMG submission 160072) | Forest soil microbial communities from Barre Woods Harvard Forest LTER site, Petersham, Massachusetts, United States - Inc-BW-C-14-O ...
CCACGGCACCAGCCGCGGCGGATCGAACCCCATATCGTTGTTCCCCACCACCGAGCCCAGCGCCCCCATGAGCGTCGCCGCCCCTAGAATCCCAATTAACCCGCTCAACCCCGTCAGGGTGAGCCCCTCGAGGAAGAACTGAAACAGGATGCTGCGGTTGGTTGCGCCCAGAGCCTTCCGCAACCCAATCTCCTTCGTCCGCTCGCTCACCGTCACCAGCATGATGTTGATAATGCCCACCGCGCCTAGCGCCAGCGTCACAATCCCGACGCCGCCCAGAAAGATATCCATCGCAGTAAAGATCAGCCCCACGGTCCGCTGAGACTTGATCGTGTCCCACTCCTCGAACGCCTCTTTCGCACTCGGATCGAACCCATGCCGAGCAGCAATAATCTTGTGCACCTCGGCCTTGGCGGTCTCATTCAGATCCTCGGTCCGCGGTTGATACTGAATCGAGGTAATCGAGTCCTCCGGAATGTTGTCTCCCGTGATCGGAAAGAACTCCAGCATGGTCGGCAGCGGGATATAAATCCTCTGGTTATCCCCGTCATTGTTACCGCGGCCAATCTTCTCCGCCACGCCGATAACCTGGAACCGGTACCCATTCAGCGTGATAAACGCGCCGAGAGAAGGATGCCCGAGAAACAGTAGTTTCTCCATCTTTTGGCCCAGCACTACAACCTGCCTGCGATGCGCCACGTCATCCTGGTTCAGAAACCGTCCCTGCGCGATGGGCAGATGCCGTATCTCCGGGTAATTCAGCTCGACACCGAACACCTGTCCGCCCGCGCTCGAAAACTCGCTCACCTGCTTCAAATCGCTGCGCTGAATGATCGCCGTAGCATTGCGCACATCCGGCGCCCCGGCACGAATCGCATCCGTATCGCTCACCGTCAGCTTGTACGGATGCATCCCGACATGCTGCTCCGGCAGCACCGGAATATTCCCACCCCAAATCATGATGACGTCCGTACCCAGCTCCGCCAGCCCCCTCCGCTGGCCCGAGCGGAATCCCTCACCCAGCCCGATCAGCAGCAGCAGCGAAGCCACTCCCCACGCGATTCCGAACATCGTCAGAAACGACCGCAGCTTATTCGCCCCAATCGATCGAAACACCTGGGCCAGAATATTGAAGAGAGCGCGCATATCAGTCCTTGGACGAAGCCGTTTCATCATTCGTTACGCAAACGCGCCCCTTGTAGTTCCCTTAGTGTCAATGATTTCGGCCGCCCCCGAAAATCCCCCAATCGTCCCTGATTTGAGCTATTCAATCATCGCTTGCTTGTGCTTTCAGGAACAACGTACAATCCCTGCCCATCAGAACGTTTGACTTGTGCCGGGGCTGCTGTGAGCATTGGCCTTTGGCCGGGAGAGGGTTTTCCTATGAGGCAGTCTTTCACCGTAGGTATCGGAGGCGCCGCCGGTCAAGGAGTAGCAACGCCCGGCGATATCTTTGCAAAGATCTTCAGCCGCCGTGGCCTGCACGTAAATGCTTACAACGCCTACCAGTCTATCATTCGCGGTGGCCACACCTTCCTGATGATTCGCACCGGCCCCGACGCGGTAACCAACATGGGCGACCGCCTCGACCTGTTGATTGCGCTCAACCAGGACACGATGGACCGACACCTTGGCCTTCTCATTGCGGGCGGCGCGTGTCTCTACAACGCAGACCAGATTAAACCGGGTACTGCGGCCCCTGGGGTCCAACTCTGCCCCATCCCCGTCTCCACGCTCGCTGACATCTCCAAAAATAAAGTGGCACAAAACACCCTCGCACTCGGTGCGGCTCTCAGCATGATGGGCATCGGCTTTCCTGCTCTCGAAGTTGCGCTCGCCGAACAGTTTGGCAAGAAAGACCAGGCAGTCATCGACGAGAACGTCAACGTCGCCCGCGCCGGCTACGACTACGCCAGCAAAAACTTCAAGCCCTTCGCCTGGCCGCTCCCCATGACCGACACCAAATACGCCGTGCTCAGCGGCAACAGCGCCCTCGCCATGGGAGGCGCGGCTGCCGGCGTCAAGTTTTACTGCGCCTACCCGATGAGCCCCTCCACCGGCGTGCTCCACTGGATGGCCTCACACGCGCGCAAAGCCGGAATCGTCGTCCGCCAGGTGGAAGACGAGATCGGCGTGATCAACATGGCCATCGGCGCCGCACAGGCTGGGGTTCGGTCCATGTGTGCCACCTCCGGCGGAGGTTTCGCGCTCATGAGCGAAGGCCTCGGCCTCTCCGCGCAGGCTGAAATTCCCGTCGTCGTCATCGACTGCCAGCGCGCAGGCCCGTCTACCGGCGTTCCCACCAAGACCGAACAGGGCGACCTCTGGCAGATGCTCGGCGCAGCCTTCGGCGACTACCCCAGAGTTATCGCAGCCCCGCTCGACATCGGCGACTGTTTCAAACTCATGCCCGAGATCTTCAACCTCGTCGATCGCTTCCAATGTCCTGGCATCGTTCTCTGCGACCTGCTTCTTTCAGAAGGCAGACTGAGTGTCGACCCGCAGGACCTCAACTTCCAGCCCTTCGTTGATCGCGGCGGCCTCATCACATCAAACGGCGAGCCGCATGAAGAGTACAAGCGGTACCTGATCACCGAAAGCGGCGTCTCTCCTCGTGCCATCCCGGGCATCCCCGGCTTCACCCACGTCGTCTCGAGCGACGAGCACGACGAGAACGGCGTCCTCATTAGCGATGAGTACACCAACGCCACCAAGCGCCGCGCCATGATGGAAAAGCGCATGCGCAAGGTCGACGGAATCGAAAAATCCGTTCCACCTCCGCAACTCGTTGGCCCGGCCAACGCTGACGTCACCCTCATTGGGTGGGGCTCAACCTGGGGAGTTATTGAGGAGGCCATCGAACTCCTGCGCGACCAGGGGATATCCGCCAACCAGCTCCAGATTCGCTGGCTCGTCCCGCTTCACGGCGATGCCATTGTCGAAATCCTCAAGAATGCCCGCCACACCATCATCGTCGAGAACAACTATAGCGGCCAGTTCGCCCGCTATCTGCGCAGCGAAACCAGCTTTGTTCCCAACGGCCACATTCGCAAGTACGACGGCGAGCCATTTATGCCCCACCACATCGTCGAGGCAGTCAAAGAACAGCTTGCCGGCAATACAACCCTTTCTGTACCGGCGCACGAAATCATGGTTTGAGAACTCTTATCTGAGCGAACAGAAATTCCCAAGGAGCTTCCCGAATGGCGACTGACGTAATCACTCCTAAACAGATGGTGATGGCTGATCTCAAGGGCAAAGTCGACCCCGACTGGTGCCCGGGATGCGGGGACTTCGGAGTCCTTGCCGCCGTGCAGAAGGCTCTCGTCGAGCTACAGATCCCCAAGCATGAAGTCATGACCATCAGCGGCATCGGCTGCTCCTCCAACTTTCCCGGCTTCATCGACACCTATGGGATGCACACGCTTCACGGCCGATCGCTTCCCGTAGCCAGTGGCATGAAGCTCGCCAACCACGCCATGACCGTACTCGTCACCGGCGGCGACGGCGACGGCTTCGGCATTGGCGCCGGCCACTTCGTCCACACCATGCGTCGCAATCTGGACCTCACCTACCTTGTAATGGACAACCAGATCTACGGCCTCACGACCGGGCAGACCAGCCCCACCAGCCGCGTCGGGATGAAGACCAAGAGCATGCCCTTCGGCAATGTCGACGCCCCCGTGAACCCCGTCTCTCTCGCTCTTTCCGCCGGCGCAACCTTCGTCGCGCGCGGCTTCAGCGCCGATCAGAAACATCTCACCGAACTCATCAAACGAGGCATACAACACAAAGGCTTCTCCTTCATCGACATCTTCAGCCCCTGCGTCACCTACAATCACGACAACACCTTCCAGTGGTTCCGGCCGCGCGTCAAAAAGCTCGAAGACAACCCCGGCTATGACACTTCCAACTGGCTCGAGGCGATGGAAAAGTCCCTCCTCTGGGGCGACGAAATCCCCATCGGACTCTTCTTCGAGCGCACCGACATCCCCACAGCACACGACGCAGACCCGGTCCTGAAGTCAGGTCCTCTCGTCCAGCAGAACTCTCGCATCCCTGCCGACGTCGCCAAATCTTTCATCGACGAACTGATGTAAGGATTGCGCTAAATCACCGCGTTCTTCATCAACGCTGGCACATCCGGATCAACCTCGCACCGCGCCTCGAGCCCAAGTGCCCGCAGAAACCCGCTCACCGCCGTCAAGGTCTCCTCTGCAGCCGCAGCTGGATGCAGCAACCGGACCACGCTCCCGCCAACCAACTCTCCCCTCACCGCCACGCACCGTTCCGGCCGGTAAACACACGAAGCCAGGTCCGTGATGCTCAGCGCATAGCTCGGCGTGCAAAGAATCGTCTTCGGCGGAGCCATCCGGTCGATCATGCTGAATATCTCCAGCTTCGACTCCAGTTCATCCGGCACAAAGTCCACCGCGATATCGGCCTCGCGCACGGCATCTTCTACGGTCGTCGCCAGCCGTAGATTCCCAGCCGCACGGAGATCTGCGTACTCTGCCTCTGCCGTGCGCAACTTCGCTGGCATCACGTCTTCAAGGACAACGTCGAAGCCGGCCCGGGCACACGTCAAAGCGAATCCTCGTCCCGCCGCACCCGCTCCGATCACCGCGACTGTACGAATCTCCAAAGAAGACGGCCCACGCTCGAGCCCGTCCTTCACTTCTTTCCCGAAACCGCCGTAATCACCGACTCGTAGCTCGGCTCCGCGGACTTGATGTGGGCCGCCACGCGCTGGCGTTCGTCCTCAGTCAACGACGGCAGTACAGCAAGAATCCGGCGCAGCGTTACGGAAATATCGTCGACGTAGTTCATGGTGCGGATGGCTTCGCCAGAGAGAGGCATGTCCTGTTGCTCCTGAAATCAAAAGTTCCTGAAGAGTTATTTCTTCCTCTCCAGTCTAAATGCTCACGCCGTGCTCTGCTCGCTTCGAGGCCTCCTCCATCGGTTTGCCGGCGTCCGCTCCCTCCAGCGGCTTCTCCCACCCATCCCTGTCTGTCATCTCCATCAGCGCGGCAAGCTGCACCGCAAAGTCCGGGTGCACCGCATCGTGCCCATATCGCCACGTCCAGTTCCCCGCACCCGCCGACGGAGTGTTCATCCGCGCCTCGCTCCCCAAGTGCAGCACGTCCTGCATCGGGAAAATGCACAGGTTCGCTACCGACCCCGCCGCTGCCCGAATCATCGCCCACACAACGTCGTCAGCGACCTTAATCGGCTGCAGATAAGTCTGCGCGTGCGTTTTCTCCGTCTCGGTCGCATCCTCCTTCCACCATCCCAGCGTCGTATTGTTGTCATGCGTCCCCGTATACGCCACCGTATTCGGCACATACCGGTGCGGAAGATACAAATGCGATCCCCGATCCGTAAATCCAAACTGTAAAATCCGCATCCCCGGCATGCCAAAGTGTTCCCGCAGCTCATCCACCTCCGGAGTAATCAGACCCAGGTCCTCCGCCACAAACGGCAGGTTCCCGAACACCTCCTTCAGCCGCTTGAACAAGTCCTGCCCCGGAGCCTTCACCCATTGCCCGTTGACCGCCGTCGGCTCGTCCGCTGGAATCGACCAATAAGCCTCGAACCCCCTGAAGTGATCCAGCCGAATCATGTCATACAGAGTTAGAGCCCGCCGAATTCGCGCTACCCACCAGTCAAATCCGCGCTCCTTCAACAAACCCCATTTATAAAGTGGATTCCCCCACCTCTGCCCAGTCGCCGAAAAATAATCCGGCGGCACACCCGACACCCGAACCGGCTTGAGCCCCTCATCCAGCTCAAACAACTCCGGATGCGTCCACACATCCGCGCTGTCCATATTCACGAAGATCGCCACATCCCCAAGAATCCGAACCTTTCGCTCCGCGCAGTATCCACGCAATGCACACCACTGTTCATTGAAGAAGAACTGAATCACCTCTTCCACAGCCAGCGCGCGGCCTTGTTCGTTCATCACGCGCGTCATCGCGTCTTGCTGCCGCCGAGCGTATTCGGTCGGCCACTCGTTCCAGCTTGCATAGCCGTACTGACGCCGCAGCACGTTGAACAACGCATAATCCGACAGCCACGAAATATTGTTCTTACAAAACTTCTGAAATCTCGCCCTTTTATCATCCGGCGCCCGATCCAGAAAATTCCCCGCTGCCTCTTCAATCAGAGGCAGCTTGAGTTTATTTGCCGCCACAAAATCCACCGGCCCATCATGCCCTGGCAGCCCGGCAATCCGCTCCCCCGCGATCCACCCATCCCTCACCAGAAACTCCAGACTGATGAGCAGCGGATTGCCCGCAAACGCCGACAGCGCCGAATAAGGCGAACTCCCATACCCCGTAGGGCTCAGCGGCAAAACCTGCCACACCCGCTGCTTCGCGGCCGCGAGAAAATCCACAAACGCATAAGCCGCCGGCCCAAAATCCCCGACGCCACCATACGAAGGCAGCGACGTCACATGCAGCAACACTCCAGACATCCGCTCCTGATTGTTCGCTTCCCCACTCATCCCGCCCCCTTGTTCCTGCACCGATTCCATGGAATCTTTGATGCCCAAATCATACGTTGGCGCCCTCCACAACACAGCCAACAAAAGAACCATCCATGACACCGGACAAAAAAATACCCCGAGGCCAAAGCCCCGGGGCATCTCTCACCTACTTGCGAATCAATTCCCGACCGGCAACCCAGGTTCAGCCGCTTTCTTCGAGTACCGAACCGCGCCGCCCTTCTCATACTTCTGCGTCAGTTCGCCAATGTAGATGCGGAAGATCTCGTCCCGCTGTTGGTTCAACAGGCCCTCCCGCGTTGCGCTGAAGTTCTTCGCAATATCGTCCGCCGTAGGCTCCTGCTTGTCGACCACGCTCAACACCACGCCCGAACGGCCCGTATTGATCGGCCCCGAGATCGCGCCTTTCGCCAGCGTAAACGCAACCGCTCCCGGCCCGCTCATCGAGCCCAGATCCGGCACCTGAGCATCCTTGGCTACCAGGTCGCTCGTCTTCACGGGCAGATTCATCTCCTTCGCAGCCTTCTGCAGGTCGTTCAGCACCTTTGCCCGATCCCCCAGCTTGTTCAGCTCCGCATTCATCAGTTGCGGAACCTGCTGCTCACGATAGTCCTCGAGAATATGTGCCTTGTACGTCGCAAAATCCGGAGCATGCGCTGGCTTCACATCCACAACTTGAAATACCGCATATCCCTCGCCAGTCGAAACCGACGCCGGGTCGGCCCCTTTCACTACCGCAAACGCCTGCGTAAGCATCGCCGACCCATCCGGCAGCCCGGCAATGACGCCATCCTTCGCGACATAATCCGTCGTCACCACATGCAGCCCCTTGGCCGCAGCAGCCTTCTCCAGACCATTCTTCTTCGCATCCGCAGCCAGCGTCGAAGCAAACGTCTGCTCCGCCGCACCTGCGCGCTGCTGTTCGAGCACCGGCACAATCTCCGCCTTCACCTCTGCCACCGGCTTCACATGCGCCGGCTGCTTCTCTTCCGTCTGAATAATGTGGTACCCAAACTGCGACTTCACCACATCGGAGGTCTGCCCCGGATTCAGAGCCATCGCCGCCTTCGCATACGCCGGGTCCAGCCCACTCGTCGGATACATCGGCAGCTCGCCGCCCTGGGTCTTGCTGCCGGGGTCGTCCGAATTCTTGCTCGCCAAGTCGGCAAAGTTCGCGCCACCCTTAATCTGCTTCAGCAAGTCCTCTACCTTGGCCTTCGCGGCCGCATCCGTCTTCGCATCCGCGCCCGCAGGCACGGCAATCAAGATGTGCCGCGTCTTCACCTGCTCCTTCACCGAGTACTGGTCCTTATGTGCGTTGTAATAAGCCAGCACATCCGCGTCGGAAACCTGCGGCTTTCCACCCGGCAGGTTCGAAGCATCGAACGCCGCGTACTCAATCTTCCGCGTCTCCGGAACCGCCGTCGCATACCGCGCCGCATTAGCCTTGAAGAACGTGTCCAGTTCCGCATCCGAAGGATTGATGCCCTTCCGCACATCGTCGGCCGAGACCACCACATAGTCGAACTTCACCTTCGTGCCGTCCTTCAGGAAGGCAGCCTTCACCGCTGCATCCGAAACCGTCACTCCGCCCGTAATCAGAGCTTGCAGCCGGTTCAGCTCCATGTCGCTCTTCACCTGCGACTCGAACTCCGCCCGGCTCAATTGCCCGCCAAACGCGTTCTGCACAAAGTTGATGTACGCGTCGTCGCCAATGTAGTTGCCGTTGGGGAACAGATACTGCGCAAACACGCCGGTTCGCAGTTCGTTGCGCAGATCGTCGTCACTCACCTGCAGATTCAACCGGTCGGCCTCGTGCTTCAGGATCGCCCGCTGCACCAGAATCTGCCCCGCCCGCGGCACGAGGTACGGCAAAAACTGCTCCGGCAGGTGCTGTTGCTGCAGTTGACGCGAAGCCATCTGGTTGACTTCCACTGTCCGGATCGGCGTGCTCTCTCCAAAGACCCGGCCAATGGGACCCGGCTCTTTCACGGTGGCAAATACCGTCGCATCGTTCGTGCTGGCGTTGTCGAAGATGCCCGGCACCAGGGTAATCACCATCGTTACGGCGGCGAATCCAATAATCACCGCGAACAGCCACTTCATCAGGCGGGAGTCTTTCTGCAGAAGACGAATCATGCGTTGTTTAGAACCTTCACTTTGCGTTAGAGCCGTCTCCCTGGCGGAAGACCGGCGCATGCCCGGGATTTTGCATAACCGCGCAGGCAGCGTCCTAATAGACGCACACCAAGCCGATTGGCAGGGCAAGCAACAAGTATAAATCACCCATCCCCCGAATTCATCTTCCCGCCGGGATCCACCCCCAATACAATGACAAAATTGAAGACAGGAAAACCCATGGCCAAGGTTAGAGTTGCCGCATTTTCGATCTCACTGGACGGGTTTGGCGCCGGGCCCCGGCAAGACCTCAACAATCCCCTCGGAGTTCGCGGTACGGAGCTGCACCGGTGGTTCTTCGACACCGAGGGATTCAAAAAGATGCATGGTCAAATCGGCGGAACTCAGGGCATCGACAACGATTTCGGCCTTCAATCCTTCGAAAACATCGGAGCCTGGATCCTCGGTCGCAACATGTTCGGCCCAGTTCGGGGCCCTTGGGCGGGCGACTCCTGGAAGGGCTGGTGGGGCGACAATCCGCCTTATCATATGCCTGTCTTTGTGCTCACCCATCACCCACGACCATCCCTCACGATGGGAGGCGGCACGACCTTCCACTTCGTTAGCGAAGGGCCGGACGCTGCGCTCAAGCAAGCCAAAGAAGCAGCCAACGGGAAGGACGTTCGAGTCGGCGGCGGCGTCTCCGTCATTCGTCAGTATCTGGCCGCAGACCAGATCGACGAGATGCATTTAGCCGTCTCGCCGGTCCTCCTGGGTGAAGGAGAACATCTCTTTTCTGGACTAAATCTGCCCCAACTAGGCTTCTCCCCGTTCAAAACCGTCTCCGGCGAGAACGCAACCCACGTTTTTATCAAAAAGCTATAGCGTTGTATCTTGCCACACAATCTACGAAGCTATCTTCGCCCGCTGCAGCCCCCTCCAGTGCGCCGGTGGAATCCCCTCCCACCCACGAAATGCCCGCACAAACGAATTCGAGTCCTCAAATCCCAGCAGATAAGCCGTCTCATTCAACTCGAGCTGTGCGTTGGTCAGATAATGCCGAGCCAACTCATGCCGCGCCTCTTCCAGCACCTGTTGAAAGCTATATCCTGCCTCCTGCAGCCGCCGCTGCAGAGTTCGTGAGCTGATGTGAAGCTCCCGCGCGATATCGTGCATCTTCGGCCGCCGCCCCGCCAGTTTCTTCTGGATCGTGGTACGCACGCGCTCCGGAAAACTCTCCTGTCCCCGAAACTGTTTCAGCTCTTCATCCAGCTGCGGCGCGAGCATAGACAGTAGCTCCGCATTGCGCGTCACAAAGGGCAACCTTGCATCCGCCTCACGAAACACAATCGCATTCCGCGCCGCTCCGAACACAACCGGACATCCAAAATGCCTCTCCAGCGTCTTCCCATGATCGCGCTGCCGAACCAGCTCCAGTCGCAGCGGCGACAGACGCATGCCCGTCCCATGCCGAGCGATCGACAACATCCACGCAAAGCAGAGATCGGTCAACGCATTCGGCTCCTCCTCCTGCGCGAGCAGCCAGCGAAAATGAATGCCCCACTCATCGCCCTCGGGCCCATGAACAATCTCTTCCGGACAGGACAACAGCTTGTATCGGGCAATCTGCTGCACCGCGGCGCCGAAGTTGTCAGCCGAGAGGGCTGCCAGCGCAACCGGATCAAAATGCTCCGGCTTGGTCTCGGTTCCTAACAACAATCCAATTGCAGGATCTCCGCTCAACTCCCCAATGCCGCGCCACAACGCAAAAAACTCCTCCGTCGTCACCAGCACCCGCGACTGCTCGAAGAGATTCCTTGGGAGTCCGGCGCTGCGCAAAACCGCAGACACGCGGACCCCCAACTCCTCCAGCTTCGCCGGCAAACGGCTCGGAACCCGAAAGTGTTTGCTCATCGTCGAGACTACTCCGCCTTCAACGAAGCCATATCGATTGAGAACCGGTACTTCACATCGGCCTTCAGCAAACGGTCATACGCCTCGTTTACCTTCTGGATCGGGATCACCTCGACATCAGCCGTAATGTTGTGTTTGCCGCAGAAATCCAGCATCTCCTGCGTCTCCGCAATCCCTCCAATTGGCGAACCCGAAAGACTCCGTCTCCCAAAAAGAAGATTGAACGCAGAAACTGCCATAGGCTTCTCCGGCGCGCCAACCAGCGTCAGGTTTCCATCGCGTCCCAGCAGGCCGAGCAGCGCATTGATGTCGTGGTCGGCCGAGACGCAGTCCAGAATAAAGTCGAAGCTTCCTGCATGCTTCGCCATCTGATTCGCGTCGCGTGACACAACCACCTCATCCGCGCCCAGCCGCAAAGCATCGTCCTTCTTATTCGGCGAAGTCGTAAACAAAACCACATGTGCCCCAAGCGCGTGCGCAAACTTCACTCCCATATGCCCAAGCCCGCCCAACCCCACAATTCCAACCTTCTTGCCCTTCGTTACACCCCAGTGGTGCAGCGGCGAAAACGTCGTAATCCCCGCACAAAGGAGAGGCGCTGTTCCCGCGAGATCGAGGTTGGTCGGAACCTTCAGCACAAACCTCTCGGTCACAACAATGCTGTCCGAGTACCCACCATACGTAACTCCCCCAGAGCGCTTGTCAGGAAAGTTATAAGTCAGAGTGAAGTTCGGGCAGAACTGCTCCAGTCCCTCCTTGCACTCCGGACAGGTCCCATCTGAATCGACCATACATCCCACAGCAGCAAGATCCCCAACCTGGAACTTCGTAACCCCCGGGCCCACCTTTGTCACACGACCCACAATCTCATGTCCGGGCACGCATGGATACACCGTAGGCATCACCCCGCTCCATTCATTGCGGGCCTGATGCAGATCAGAGTGACAGATGCCGCAGAACAAAATCTCAATCTGCACATCCTTCTCGGTTGGATCGCGCCGCGCGATCGTAGTGGATGCAAGCGGCGAAGTCGCACTACCAGCGGAGTAAGCTTTTGCGTTGTACATGGCTCAAATCTAGCCCTCCAATGTTAACGGCGTTATGCAAAACACGCCATTCTCCATGCAGAATACGCCATCCTAAGCCATCCTTCATTTGCCGGAACTTTGTTTCAGATATGTAATCAGGTCCTTGCGCTCCGCCGGTCTTGTAACAAGGAAGTCCATGTTGTTTCCGGGTACAAAAGCATCAGGATCGGCCAGCCACCTTTCCAAGGTCTGCTCATCCCACACAACCTGCGCCTTCTTTAACGCAGCCGAATACGGAAATCCCTCCACGGCACCGGAAGCCCGTCCATACACCGTCCGCAACTGCGGCCCTCTTCGGTCCGTATCGAGATCATGGCATCCCATGCAGCGTCTTTCGAACAAATCCTTGCCACGAGCCGCATCGTCCTCACCACCCGCCGCAGCCTGCGAGCGCACAATGTTCGGAGAAGCAGCGTGCGTCCATTGGTTCAAGACCTCCACATCACTGTCGGTAATCCTCGAACCCCAATGCACAATCCGGTACTGAAGTAGCGGCATTTCGCGCTTCTTCGTCTGCTGCACAATCTCCGTCGCGAAAGCCTCGCGCTCATCCGGAGTGTAGCTGTCCCACCGGGAAAGATTCATCGCCTCGCGTCCTTTAACTATGTCTCGCTCCAGCAGCCACGATACCGGCGCGAACCGGCCGTAGAGCGGCGCGTGCGTCTCCATCGAATGACAGTCAGCGCACTTCGTAAGCAGCACCTTGCGCGCATCCGCCGGAATCGCACTATGCTCCAGAAGTTGCGGCGGCCCGGCCTCCGCCCGATAGAGCCCCGCATCCCCAAAAGGATGAACGCGCGCCATCAGTACGGAGGCCAGCGCAACCCACGCAACGACCACAACCCTTCCCGCCCACTTCATGCTTTTTGCTCCAGCGACGAATCCACCACAGCAAGCGATCCGCGCCTCCCCACATACTTCACATCGGTGACCCCAAGCACGCTCTTCAACTTGCCCGCAGGTACCACCATCGGCCCTGCGCTCGGAGCCTTACCGGGCGCCGGTTGCGGAAATGCAGTCGATGTCGCCGTATGAAACGAGATATTCCCCTCCACCTTCTGCACCACCTGGTGGATATGCCCATTCAGCACGGTAACGGAGCCGAAGCGTTTGAGGTAGGAGAGCGCTTCAGCTCCGTCCTTCGTTCC
>Ga0210383_10004195_pt1 | contig 12778 bp, 13 predicted proteins | sample IncBWC14OmetaG_FD_160072 | JGI IMG/M metagenome (GOLD analysis project Ga0210383, IMG submission 160072) | Forest soil microbial communities from Barre Woods Harvard Forest LTER site, Petersham, Massachusetts, United States - Inc-BW-C-14-O ...
AATCGCCTGCCAACATAGAAACGAGCGTCCCGACCGGTGCCAATCGCACGAGGCTCAAAGAGTCTTGCCGAAGATCATAGATTCTGCCCCTCGAGCACGAGCGAGGACGCTTACGCCTACATGGGCGTTGTCAGGTAATTCCCCAGTGCGCGCTGGGTTTGCAGGTCGAGTGCTTCGCCGAACTGAGTTAGGTCTTGAATCAATTGGTGCGTGTCCATCTGTCGACAGTGTTCCTGAGCTAGACCGAAAACACAACGCCGAACCAGATTGTATTCTTCGACCAATGCCATCGGGGTGAACCCCTGGGTCTGGCGCAACTGTCCATGTTTTTCGGCCGCCTTCATCGAAGCGGTTGCCATGTCCCGCACGTTCAGCTTCATGGATTTGATGGTTTCTTCCAGCACCGGAAGGATAGGAGCGGCTCGTTTCTGATCGCCTATCTTGACCCGCCTGAGATTGGGGTCGGACTGACTGTGCGCCAGCCATTGCTTGCGAATGCGGCCGCGGTTTTTCTTCACCAGGTGTGCCAGTCGCTTGCTGCCGTCCGGAGAAGCCGAATGCGCGCTCCCGGCGGCGGAAGCCGCCTGTCCCAGTTGCTTGTTGATCTCCTGCTGGGCCTGACGCAGTGCTTCTTCGATTTCGCTGGAACGCCGGTCTCCACGAGCGACCCGGCTTACATAGGAAGGATCGACTCCAAGTTTGCGGGCGATTCTTACGTACAACCCGCGATATAATGCGTGTAGTGATTGCAGTTTTCGATTTGGGTTTATGTTAGAATTGTCACGGTACATGACAACCTTTCATGAAGAACGGCGACAGGGTGCCGCCTAACGCGAGGGTTAGAACAGACGCGTTAACTTCAGTCTAACAGGCGCGCCATGAGCAACACAAGCGATGTGAAGCTTGGGTGGGCAAAACGAATCCTCGTTTTGCGTCGCCGCCTCAAAATGAGTCAATCCGAACTCGGGGAGCGAATGAACGCTTCCGCTATGGCCGTTTCACGCTGGGAGCGTGGCGTCCAGGAACCTCCGGCCAATGTCTACATTCAACTCGGCAACCTCACCGGTGATCCCGAGTGCTGGTATTTCTGGGGACGTGCCGGACTAAGCAATGAAGACTTGATGCGGGTCTTGCCGGCGATTCGATCTCGCCTGCGCAGAGAGCGGGTACCCCGTCTACAAGTGGTCCAAGCCGGAGCGCGCGTGCCCTCCAAGCCAGCGGGCAGTCTAGTCGCGATTCCTTTTCTGCCTGTGACGGTTGCGACCCATGGGGGAAAAGGAGATCCAGCCGACATTCTCGATCAGGTTCGTCCCGAGTCTATGTTGGCCGCGCCCAGCGATTGGTGCCCCAACCCCGCCCATACCAGTTGCCTGCGAGTTCACGGCCGCTCCATGATGCCGCTCATTCATGACGGCTACATCGTCGTCGTCGACACTTCGCAGACCGAGCGTCAGAAGCTGTACGGGCAGATCGTTATCGCAGCCCACAAAGAGCAAGGCCTGATCGTCTCCCGCTTACAACGTTTTGATCACACTGAAGTTCTGGTGCCGGAAAACCGCGAGTACGAGTCGACGGCCGTCTCGACAAATGGATGGAAGATCGTGGCCAAGATACTGTGGTGGATTGGACGAGCCCCTTAGGTTGAAACGGGCTCACTAAAAAACCAGGTTTCCGCGGGCTGCGGAAACCTGGACTTTCTTCTTCTGAAGCGGCGTACCCAGCTTAGTGATTACTTGGGAGGTTGCTTCGGACTCTCGTTGTGCGCTCCCCCTCCTTGTTTGGTCTGCATCTTTTGCTGCTGCTGCGTGTGCTTCTGCTCCATTTGTTGAGTCTGCTGCTGATGCTTCTGTTCAACCTGCTGCTTCTTAGCATCACTAGCATTCTGTTGCGCTAGACGCTGGTGTTCCTGCTCCTGCTTCTGCGCCATTTTCTGGTGATCCTGCTCCTGCTTTTGATACAACTTGTCCTGCTGTTGCTGGTATTTCTTGTCACGGTTCGGGTCGCCAGTGTTTGGAGCTGGCGGACGCTCGTGAGGTTGCAGGTCCTTAGCGTGGTTTGCCGGCGGCCGTGGAACATTGTTCTCCGCGTGGGTTGCCGGTTCATTGCTTCCCGGCCGAGGAGCGTTGTTCTCGGGGTGAGCGGTCTGCGCATTATTTCCCGGACGCGGAACATTGTTCTCGGGATGTGCACCCGGCTCAGGTTTGTATTCCCCTCCCGCTTCCCTGGCTGGCACGGCGTCGCGATTGAACTCTCCCGGCCGGGCAGTCGCCGCGATCGGCGGCTTGCCATGGTTCTCAGAGGCTCGCAATTCAGGGTTGTTACGGGCCGCCTCTTCATGCTGAGTCTGAGCTGCCACCGGAGGAATGTGACGCTCGCGTTCCGCAGCCTCTTGCTCAGGCGTTGGGCGCGCGTTGATGCCGCCATTGCCGCCGTTGTAGCTGACTCGATTGACCGTGGTGTTGTTGATCACCGTGGTGTTGTAGACGTTATGAATGTTGGTGACATTGATGTTGTTCACCGAGCGATTGTAGAAAAAGCGTCCATTGTCCCAACGGCCGCCTTCGTAGCCGTTGCCGAAATACCCGAATCCGTAATTAATTCCGCCATAGAATCCAATGCGCGGGCCCCAATAGCCGACATGAAAAATAAACGCGGAGCCGCCCCATCCCCACCAGCCCGGAGTCCACAGAAAGCCAGGTTGCGGCGCCATTACCCAAGTTCCGGGCACCCAATAGTAGCCAGCCGGGCCGTACGCCCAGTACCCTGGCGTCCAGATATAACCCTCAGCCGGGCAGGGGGGCTGCTCGTACACAGGTAGAGCGGGCGGACCGATTGTTACCGAGATGCCTACCTGGGCAAAAGAAGATGCTGATATCGCCAGCATGGCGATTGCGAAAAACAGCGAACGGAACAGCCGCGAACGGTTGCATCGGTTAGATGTCATAGTTCCTCGTGCTATTTAAGTTGTCGACCCCACGGGGTGGGGCACGATTTTAAAATCTCCATCTTGCACTAACAAAAACCCGCAAAATCGAAGTATGTTGCGCGGTCACGGAAACCGCTCGAAACAATCACAAGATAAGCGCGCTCTCCCGCCTACGCTATCAGGTCCACTCTGTAGGCATCTCAGTTGATTGCTGTACAGATCGCGGCGCGGAAACATCAATTTCGGTGCAAATCGAAATGCTCCGTGCCCACATTGACTTTTGGCTGATGCAGTTTTATCGTTGCCACCGAACCGAACGGCTGTGAATATCGTCAAGGCAACCCGCCGCTATGAAGAATGGCTCGGCCGCCACACTCCGCTAATCAAGGCTGATCTTCGACTCAAGCACCAGCGCATGGCGGAGGCCGTGTTTCCCTTTCTGCGCGCAACCTTCTATCGCTGGATGCAGATCTGGCCCGAGGTCTGCCCCGATTTGGCGAAAGCTCCGCGAGTGCTTGCTGTCGGCGACCTCCACGTCGAGAACTTTGGCACCTGGCGCGACCTCGAAGGCCGTCTGGTTTGGGGAGTAAATGACTTCGACGAAGCCGCGGTCCTGCCCTACACCGTCGATTTGGTGCGGCTAGCGACAAGCGCATTATTCGCCATCGAAGACGGCCATCTCGCCTTGAGGCCGAAGGACGCTTGCTCGGCGATTCTCGATGGGTACGCAGATTCTCTCCTCAATGGCGGTCGCCCCTACGTTCTCGAAGAAGGTAACGCCTGGTTGCGTCAAATCGCGACTGGCGTGTTGCGTGATCCCGTTCATTTTTGGAAAAAGATGGACAGCTTGCCACAGATACGCGGAGAAGTCTCGGCCAGCGCCCGCGAAGCCCTGGAACACTTAATGCCAGAGCGCGGCCTTACCTACCGGACAGTCCGGCGCGTCGCTGGTTTAGGCAGCCTGGGGCACGTGCGAGTAGTCGCCATCGCACTTTGCCATGGCTCAAGGGTCGCTCGCGAGGCCAAGGCACTGGTCCCGTCGGCGTTTTATTGGATCAATGGAGGCAGGGGACCGTCTGAGATTCTTTATCACGCCATCATCAGCCGCGCCATCCGCTGTCCCGACCCTTTTGTGCAGTTGCGCGGTCACTGGATTGTCCGACGTTTGTCGCCCCATTGTTCGCGCATCGAACTAAGCGTTCTTCCCACCGACCGCGACGAACTCCGCCTGCTCTCCGCCATGGGGTGGGAAACAGCCAATATTCACCTCGGGACCGTCGACGCGAAAAAATACATCCGCCGTCACCTCGAACGGCTGAACCCAGGCTGGCTTTTTGCCGCCGCCAAAGAGATGCAAAAGGCGGTTACCAGCGACTGGCAGGCCTGGAAAAAGTCCGCCGATTCCTGATTAACCTCCCCGCTTCAGATTTCTCGCGGGAAGCCGTAGGAGATTGCGTCCGCCGACTCCAGTCGAGCCGGGGTCCCAGTGCTCTCGCGTTTGAGGGCATGCAGCAGTTCGTCCAGGATCACTTGCAGCGAACCCGGATCTTCTCTGAGCGCCCGCCGTACACTTTCCCGGTCGACCGCCAACTCCCCGATCAGCCGGGCGCCCCGCGTGTCTGGCTCCTCAATCGTTGGCAGGATCCAGCTAAGCCGCTGCCGCGGCCTTTCCATCTCGTGCCCAACCGTGGCAAAGGGATATTCCAGACTCCCCGTGGTCATCCAGTGCACCACCAGTTCCTCCACGTGCCCCCCGCTACACGCGGCATAAATCCCCCGCCGCAGCGCCAGCGCATCCTGCCACTCCAAAACTTTCAGCTTGTCTTCCCAATGATTTTCAGAAACCAGAAACCACACCTGCCCCATCAGCCGCTCCTCACCGCAGATTGCGCACTCCTGAACCTTGGGGTTATCCATGACATCCCTTCTTATGCGGACTGCTCGTTCCGGCCTTTTGCGTTGTGGCACGCTTCGCTCGCGACTGCGACCACGGACGGTTTCTTCTTGACAACCTGCGGCCGTGACACGGCGATGACGCCTCGGCCCTTTTCATACGACAGAGTCAGCGCGAATGCGCATTGATCACAAAGCCAGTAGTACTCAATGCGATGGGAGAGCTGTCCCCTCCAGCGCGCCCGCTTCAGCTCGGAACCTTCCAGAGGCTCGGTTTCCACGAGAAAAAGCTTCCCTAGGCTCAACTTCCGGAATGAAACAAGGCAGGCCGGATTTGCGCATTTGCGAAGCACGAGACCTCCGAACATCCACAGGCTTGAAGCAGGGTGAGCGTTGCAGTTGCACGCCAACGACCAGCTTCGTTTTAACGCCTAAGTTAAACGCAAAGGGCCTGAATGCAGGAGCTTGACGCCTATACCTCGTGCGGGATCCAAACTTAAAATGCCCAACTGCGGTCGCCAGTGACGAAATCCCGGCCAACGCATTGCTCTAGCCCTACTGGAACTGCTCCCGTCCACCCGCTATCATGACGATGCATGCCGAAGACCGCGTTGATGTGCGCTCCCACATTTTTCGATGTACGCGAACCCAAGAACCCATATATGGGTCTTCCCATCGATCGCATAAAAGCCCAGCAACAGTGGGAGTCATTGCGCCGCGCCCTCCAGAACGCGGGCTTGAAAGTGGAGGTCATCGAACCCGTGCCCGAGCTCGACGACATGGTTTTTGCTGCCAACCAGGTATTCGTGGGCCATCACGAGCGGCTCGGGAACTTCATCGTCCCCAGCCGCATGCGCTACGCCTCGAGGCACGAGGAAGTGAAGTTTTTCGTCGATTGGTTCCGTCAGCGCGGTTACAAGGTCATCGACCTTGATTTAGACGAAGAGTACCTCGAGGGCCACGGCGACCTGCTCTGGCATTCCGACAGCTCGCGTATATGGGCGGCCTACGGCTTCCGCTCCACTCGCGGCGGCGTGGAGAGGTTCGCCGCAGCCATGCAGCAACTGGCTTTCCTCGTGACTCCCTTGCAACTCGTGGACGAGCATTGCTACCACCTCGATACCTGTCTTTGCCCGCTCAACGACGATGCCGCGCTGATCTATCCCGGAGCCTTTTCGCCGGAATCGCTAAACACGGTTCGTAGTGCGTGGAAGCGAATCCACGAACTAACCGGGGACGAAGCACACCAATTCATGGGGAACGGGATTGTCGCCAACGGTCGCTTTATCACTCCGCGGCTCACCCGGAATTTAGAGCAAATCCTCGCCCGGGAGAGCTTGACCCCGGTTGTCGTCGATACCTCTGAGTTCGAGAAATCGGGAGGAAGCGTGTTCTGTATGAAGGCATTTATCGAATGAGCCTCGACGAATTGCGAAGCAATCCCTATCATGGATGAATTACATCCGCATTGAGGAAAAGAAAATGGCTGAACCAACTTACGAAGAACTAAAAGCCCGCTTAGCCGAACTTGAAAAGCAAGGCCCGCGCCGCACCGGCAGTTTAGAATTCCGGGTCAGCGAAAAAGGCGGAGTGAGCGTCTACGGCCTCGGCCGCTTTCCCGTCACCCTTTATTACGAGCAGTGGACGCGCCTGCTGGACACCGCCGACAAGCTTCGCGAATTCCTTGAAGAAAACAAATCCAAGCTCAAGCTCAAAGATCAATAATTTCGAACGTGAGCAGTATCTCTATCTCACCACTCGCGGCCGCAAGAGTGGTCTGCCTCGCGAAATCGAAATCTGGTTCACGTATCTCGACGGCCGCTTCTATGTGATCGCCGAATATCCGACTGCAAACTGGCTGCAGAATCTGCAAGCGCATTCGGAAGGGCAGGTGCGAATCTCCAGCCAAAACTTCTCCGTTCAAGCCGGCATCCTCGATCCCCAATCCAACTTGCATCGCACTGTCGCCGATCTCTCCATCAAGAAATATGGCTGGGGCGATGGAAGCATAGTAGAGTTAGTCCGAACCGAGAACTGAGAACCACGAACTAGAAAAGGGTCCTTGCTTAGCCAATGTCCTCCGAAGACGTCCTGACTCTGCCACCACCGCCAGGCGATGCTCGCCTCGCCTACGGCACCGATGCCAATCAATTCGGAGATCTTCGCGTCCCCAAAATAAAAGGTCCATTCCCGGTAGCGATGGTCATCCACGGAGGCTACTGGCGCGCCAAATACGACTTGGCCCACACCGGACACCTCTGCGCCGCCCTGACTGCCAAAGGCATCGCCACCTGGAATATCGAGTATCGCCGTGTTGGGAATGCGGGCGGAGGCTGGCCTGGAACTTTCGAAGACATCCGTACCGCGTACCGCTACATCCCGCAGATGGCGAAAAAATACGATCTCGACCCGGCAAAAATCCTGGTCATGGGTCACTCCGCCGGCGGACAACTCGCCCTCTGCCTCGCCGCTCACGAGTCCTCTCTCAAACAAGCGGTTTCATTGGCTGGCGTTGTGGATTTGCAGAAAGCGTGGGAAGAACATCTCAGCGACAACGCAGTCGTTGCTTTTCTGGGAGGCAAACCCAACGAAGTGCCCGACCATTACCGCGAAGCCGACCCCATGCAGTTCGCCATCGATCATGCGACCACGCAATGGCTGATTCACGGCGCCGCCGACGACACCGTCCCGTCCTACTTCAGTCGCCAATACGCAGAGTTAAAGAAGACGCGGGGAGAAGATGTGCACTACCTGGAAATTTCAAACGCGGGCCACTTCGACTTAATCGATCCCCACTCCAGCGCCTGGCCGAAAGTAGAAGACACCGTCCGCCGCCTGCTAACCTGAAAATAAACAGTGAAAATCCCGTGTAATCCGTGGCCGCCGTTCAAGCGCAATTCCGCAAAACTAAAGCCGAGTTCTTCGACCCAAACGCAATGCAATTGCACACCGCATGTTCAACTGACTGTTTCCGTCCAACCTCAGGCACATAATCCAGGTCGCACTCCGGATCGGGCGTTTCCAGGTTGATGGTCGGCGGAATCTGCCCGCTCTGCATCGCTACAATCGCGGCCGCGACTCCAGCAGCTCCGCATGCTCCCTGTGGATGCCCGATCTGCGATTTCAACGCTGACATCGGAACCTCCCGCGCCCGCTCGCCAAGTGCCAGCTTCAGCGCCCGCGTTTCGATGCGATCATTCAATTGCGTAGAAGTTCCATGCAGGTTCACATAGTCAACATCCTGCGGAGCGATTCCCGCCTCCTTCATCGCGAGACCGATCGCGCGCGCCGGTTCTTCGCCGCACTCCTGCAGACGCACCCGATGAAAGGCTTCGCACGTCGATCCGTATCCGCACACCTCCGCCAGCATCTTCGCTCCCCGCGCCCGCGCATGTTCGTATTCCTCCAGCACAAACATCCACGCGCCTTCAGCTAACACAAAGCCATCGCGGTCGACCGAGAACGGGCGAGATCCCCGCTCCGGCGCATGATTCCAGGAGTCGGTCAAAATCTTCATCAGGACGAATCCTTTAATGATCCCTAACGCGATAGGCGCATCGGCCCCACCGCTTAAAACCATGTCCAGCCGTCCCGATTGAATCTGCCGCAACGAATATCCGAACGCGTCCGTCGACGAAGTACATCCCGTCGTGATCACATGACTGGAGCCCCGGAATCCGAAACGCACATTCAATTCGCTGGAAAGCGAACCCATTACGCCGGTGGGCACGCAAAACAAGCTCATCTTGGAATACTCTTGATGGAAGAAGCGACGATACTGTTCCTCGGTAAATTCCTGCGATCCACCGCCCGAGCCAATGATCACGCCAAAACGCCGTTTCTCCTCCAGGGGAAGGGAAGCGGGATCGAATCCGGCGTTGCCCAAAGCCTCCGTAGCGGCGGCCAAAGCCAGCGGCAAGACTCGCGAAACATGTTTTCGGTCGCGTTTCTCAACCCAGGCAAGTTCGTCGAAATCGGGAACCTCGCCGGCAATCTGCACCGGAATCTCCGCCGAATCAAAACGCGAAATGCGCCGCACCCCGCTGCGTCCCTGCAGCACGCCCTCAGAAAAATCAGCCGTTCCCATGCCATTTGGGCTAACCACGCCCATCCCCGTAATCATCACACGTCTTTTCAAATTGTCACCTCATGTATTTACGTAGGCAGGATATATGAAGAAAGACCAAATGCGGCGTCAAAACGACAGCCCTTACGAATTACTTCGTGAGTGGTAACGCCTTTGCCCTCGCGCTCCGTGCTTTATAATCACGTTTCGCAACGAGGAAACCTTGGCCTACGATGACTTGCGTGATTGGATCGCCGCGCTCGACCGCGCCGGCGAACTGAAAAAGATCCGTACCGAAGTCGACCCCATCCTGGAAATAACAGAGATCGCCGACCGCGTGTCGAAGGATGTGCTGGGCCGCAATCCGGCTCGGCAGCCCGGCGGCCCCGCCCTGCTCTTCCAAAACATCAAAGGCCATCCCGGCGCCCAGGTTCTGATCAATCAATTCGGCTCCGCCCGCCGCATGAATCTTGCTCTCGAAGTCGACAAACTCGACGAAGTCGCCGATCGTATACGCCAATTCATCGATGTGAAGTCCCCGCAAGGTTTTCTGGACAAAGTAAAAATGCTGCCCATGCTGGCCGAGATGGGGAAGTTCTTTCCGAAAACCGTTTCGACCGGACCGTGCAAGGAAGTAATTCGCCGCGATAACTTCTCGCTCGACGAGTTTCCGATTCTCCAGTGTTGGCCGAAAGACGCAGGCCGTTTCATCACCCTCCCCTGCGTGGTCACGCGCGATCCCAAAACCGGCAAACGCAACGTGGGAATGTACCGCATGCAGGTCTACGACGGCCAAACCACAGGCATGCACTGGCAACGCCAAAAAGTAGGAGCCGAACACTACCGCGAACAAATGCGAGCCGCAGAAAAAAATCGTGTGGGGACAAGCGACCCCGCCCGTGCAGCAGTAGACATAATGGCGCGCTCCTCAGGCGGCTCTCTCCTAGCCGAAGGCGAACGACCCACCGGCAAAATGGAAGTAGCCGTAGCCATCGGCACCGATCCCGCGATTACGTTTTCCGCCATCGTCCCTGCCCCACCCGACGTCGAAGAATATTTAATCGCCGGCTTCCTCCGCCAGAAACCAGTCGAACTGGTAACGTGCGAAACGGTGGATTTGGAAGTTCCGGCAACCGCAGAAATAATCCTCGAAGGCCACGTTAACCTCGAAGAGCTAAAAACCGAAGGCCCTTTCGGCGATCATACTGGCTACTACTCGTTGGAGGATCTTTATCCGGTTTTCCATCTTACTTGCATCACGCATCGCAAGAATCCGATTTACTCGACGACGATCGTCGGGAAACCACCGATGGAAGATGGATGGATGGGAAAAGCCGTTGAGCGAATTTTCCTTCCGCTGATGAAACTCACCATCCCGGAGATTGTCGACATCAATCTTCCCGTCGAAGGCGTTTTCCATAATCTGATGATCGTGTCGATTAAGAAGTCTTATCCGGGTCAGGCGCGCAAAGTTATGAATGCGGTCTGGTCGCTGGGTCAGGCGATGTTCACCAAGTGCATTCTCGTTGTAGATGAAGACGTGAATGTACAGGATGTTGGCGAGGTCACGCTCAAGGTGCTCAACCACATCGATCCGGAGCGCGATATTCAATTCACGCTGGGGCCAGTCGATTCGCTTGACCATGCTTCCCGCCTGCCGAATTACGGGTCGAAAATGGGCATCGATGCCACCCGCAAGTGGCCCAGCGAGGGGTTCACGCGTCCCTGGCCGGATGAGATTCTCATGGACGAAAAGACCAAAGCTCTGGTGGATAAGAAATGGAAAGAGCTGGGCATCGAGTAGTCTCGTTCGCCCGTCCCACTCCATCAGCAGGGCATCCCTGCACGGCTGTCATTCCGAGTAGAGCGAGGAATCCCTACCATGCGACAATCAGCTTGTTCGTAGCGATTCCTCGAATTACAACTTTCGTGCCACCGTGAATCTCATGCGCATTTCACATCTGGTAGCCCTGCTGACTACCCTGCTGATTCTCAGCTCTTCCAACGCTTTCCCGCAGCAGAAACCTTCAGACGCCGAGCGGCAACTGTTCAACGCAGTGAACCAGGAGCGCAAGACTCACGGATTACCAGCCCTCAAACTCGATCCGTCGCTGATGAACGCCGCCCGCGCCCACGCTGAGCGCATGGCGGAGCAGGGAACACTATCGCATCAACTTCCCGGAGAGCCCAGTCTGTCTTCCCGGACGAAGGCCGCGGGAGCCCGCTTCAGTTGGCTTTCGGAGAACGTGGATGAGGGGCCGAACGCCGCCGCGATTCACCAGAGCTTCATGAAGTCCGCCCAGCACCGTGCCAACATTCTGGATAGCGACATGGATTCGGTAGGCATCGGCGTGGCCGAACGCAACGGCCAGATGTTCGCGGTAGAAGATTTCTCAAAAGCAAAATAGGCGGCAATTCCGTCTTGGCCCTAACCCTGTCATCTTGAGTCGAAAGACCCCGAGTTCCTTAGCATTCGCTTTTGTTCCGAGAGACATTCTCACCACCCATCTCGGCTGATGAAGTTCGTGCAGAGAACTCCCTGCAGCTTCTTGCGGGTGCCGGCTGAACGCAAGGTCCCTCGAATCCGCGTGACCGTCCTTCGGACGCTCACACTCCGCTAGGGATGACGAAGCATCGAAGGGGGCCACAGCGGTGACAAAGACGTTCCGCTCGGAACGCGGAAGGGTGTGGCAGCGGTTGCCTTTGATGTTAGGTGTTGCCTGAGAATCAATCTGACTGCAACAGCGGCGGACAGGAGTGTCCGCCCTACCCAGTTTGATCTGCGGGTGGCGCCCGTTTGTTCTTGTCCAGAGATTCCCACTAGGTGACCAAAAAAATCGGGACCAGTCGACTGACTGGTCCCGATTCTGAGCGCTCTTACTACCTACTTCACTGCGGGGCGCACGCTGCCATCGCGGCTGGCCGGGAATTCGCGAGAATGATCGGCAAAACGAACCTTCTCGTAATTCTTACGCAGAGCGGTGATGCGGTAATCAAACTTCACGCTAGAGTTTCCGCCGCCAAGTTCGCGTACTTCGAATGAGCTGGCGTCTTTTTGGTGGACGTAGAGGCCCTTGCAGTCCCCATTAGGCGTCAGGAAGACGTGATACTCAGAGCCGGTGTTGACGGTTTGCTTGAAGGTCGAATCGAGGTGGATTACCGCTACGCCGCCCCTCAGCTCTGCTGAGCCGAAGTCTTCGAACCAGTTCTTTGGCGATTCGATGGCGGCTAGTGCAACTTGGCGCTTGCCGGCATCAACCGGAACTACCGCGTTCTTCGAACCGGAGCAGGACAAATCCCCAACGGTGTCGATGCTGCAGCCAACGCCATCTCCGTTGAATGCGGCCCAGGGAAAGCCAGTTGAACCGGTAGATTGGGCGAAGCCGAACAGGGCATAGTAATTCGGGCCGTTGTTCTCGAAAATTCCGCCCGACTTGTTATCGGACGTGCCCAGCACTGCATAGTTAGCAAGGGTGGACGACGAGTCATTGCCGCCGCCGTCGCCCCAGACGCCTGCACCACCGTTTGCCCAAGAGCTTCCCGTTCCGCTCTCTCCGGTCGTGGACAGCTCGCCAAACACGCCAGCGCCAGCGCTAAGGCTGTCGACCTGTGTGTTGCTTCCGAAAATCGTATTCTGGGACGCGCTGCCGCCCTTGGTCGCGTTTACGCCACCGGCTACGTTGATGCGTCCGCTGCCCTGCTTCACGATCGAATCTTTTACTGTAGCTGCTCCGCCGGTGCTGGCGAAGACGGGAACAAAGTTAGCTTTGCAGGCGGAGCCTGAAGTGCACTTTATGGCATTGAATGGAGCCTTGGAATCCTGAGCCGAGCCCAGAATCGAAGTTACCAGCAGAGTGAGCACCGCAAAAGCCAACATGCGGCTTGCGTTCTTG
>Ga0210383_10004196_pt1 | contig 12777 bp, 7 predicted proteins | sample IncBWC14OmetaG_FD_160072 | JGI IMG/M metagenome (GOLD analysis project Ga0210383, IMG submission 160072) | Forest soil microbial communities from Barre Woods Harvard Forest LTER site, Petersham, Massachusetts, United States - Inc-BW-C-14-O ...
TAGCTGCGGTCGCCTCAACGACGATCCCGACTTCGTGCGGCATGTCAGACGCATCCGGCTCCAGTTCACCCATCACCGCGTTTCGGCCGTAAACGTGGACGCTCAGGGACCACTCTGCGGGACTCAGCAAGAGAACCCGCTCCACCGCCCCATAGATGTAGGTCTTTACCTCGGCCAACCACTGGTCCAGCCGCCGAAGGATGAAAGGATCCCGGATACCACCGATCATGATTGATTGGTAGCCGACCAATTCCGCACCCTCGAGTTTTACGGTGTAGTCGCTCGATGGGATAAAGGCGCTGTCGGTGATGCGGACGGAAACATCGTCGATTGCCGTGTATTTCGAACGGGTCAAGTCGAGCGTACCGGAACATTCTTTGTGCAGGTAGGGATGCGCGTTTTCATAGAGACTATGCGCGGCGATGCTCTGCGGCGTGCAGCGCAGTCCTGCACCAACCGGGCGCAAAATCACTTCGTGCTCCCGCACAGTTGCCGTGATCACGCCGCCATGCCTGCCTTCACATGCCATGGTCCCGCACTCGGTCACTTTGCCGGCGTGCCAAGCGAGACCCTGTGGAAATCCGCGCAGAATCGGCAGGGCCGCGAACAACGCAGGATCGCTGCACCGTCCCGCCAGTACGAAGTCCGCGCCCCCCTCGAGCGCCGCCTGCAACGGCTCGACGCCCATCATGCCGACAATTCGTGCGCTGCGCGTGAATACCGCCTCGTCGATGTCGGGGGCGGCATCGAGGGCCCGCACACGTCCCTCTCGATAGAGACCCAACAGGTAATCGGGATTCTGCTCCGACCGGATGACGGCCGTGCGCAGGGACAGATCGTTCTCCTCCGCGATCTCGCGGGCGATGTCGAGGACCCAACCGACGTGCGGATCGCCGCCGGCCGTGCCGGCCGAGCCTATCAGCGCCGGAATCTTGGCCTTGCGGCTCGCGATGAGAATCCGGGCAAGATCGCGTTTGACCGCTTCGCGAGGAAACGCGGCGGTGCCCGAACCGAGCGCGAACGGGCCGGCATCGGTCGTGCCCGCGTCGGACGCGATGAAGTGCGGACGAAAATCGAGCGACTGGTTAAGCGCCTCGGCGTCGACGCCGACGCCCAGAGCGCCGGTCGCTGCCACGTACCGAATTTCGTTCACAGCCGTCAAAATCGCCTCGTCAGGCTGATTCCCACGAGTCTCGGATCGTTCCAGTTGTCGATCGACACGTAGCCATGCCCGAGGAATTCAGCAGGGGTATCGAAGAACATGGATAGGTCGGCGTTGTTGATGATCGCCCGCTTGTCCGTTAGGTTCTTCGCCCAAACGGTCACTTCGGAGCGATCGTCGTTGGACGACCACGTCGCATGGGTATTCAGCACGCCGTGATACGCGCTTTTGGCGACGATGAAACGCGGCGTATCGTTGGCATCGTCGAACTCGATCGCGCTACGATAGGTGACGTCGGCGCCGATGCGAATCTTGCCGGCGCCTCTCGGGACTCCAAAATGCGTTTCTGCGCTGAAGTTGGCTGCATTGTGCGGCGTGAACGGAATGGTGTGGCCGGAGTTATCGGTGGGCGGAGCGGGCGGAGCGTTCGGCACCAGGTAGCTGCGGTATTTCGCGTCGGTGTACGAGTACGAGAGTCCGAGAGTCAGCCACTCGAGCGGCAGCATTTCCACCTCGAGCTCGCTGCCGCGTACCCGCGCCTTGGCGGCGTTTCCGGCAATGATGTTGCCGGAAACCGGATCGAAGTTGCGCGTTTGCAAGTCCTTGTATTCAGCATCATAAACGGCCAGGTTGATCTGTAGACGCTTGTCCAGAAGCTCGGTCTTGATGCCGCCTTCATAGCTCCACACATATTCCGGGTTGTACGGCGAGGCAAGCTCGGCATTGGTGGTGCCGTTGGTGTCGTAACCGCCGCTCTCAAAGCCTTTCGTGGCGCTCACGTACATCATCACGTTGGAAACGGGCTCGTATGACAAGAGCGCCTTCGGCGTGAACGCCGTCCAAGTCTTCGAATAGGGACCGGAACTCAGCGCAGGGTTCTGTACGCTGGTATTGCTGATTTCCGTGTGTCCGGACTTCGACTCGCTGGAGTAGCGTGCGCCCGCGGTCATTTTGAGCCCCGGGGTCAATTCATACGTCGCCTCGCCAAATGCGGCCTTGCTGTCCACCGCCACGTGCTGGTTGGCCTGGTTGACGTAGGGACTCAAGAATCGGGCGAGACTCGGAACTCCGAGCTGCGCCAGGGCATTGAGCAGGGTGCCGGGGACGGCGTCAAAGGAAACCGTTTGCAGATAGGCGCGATCCGCATGCAGATAAAAAGCCCCGCCCACCCAGGTGAGGCGCTGACCGGACGGCGATGTGATCCGTGCCTCCTCGGTGATCTGATTGTCGTGGACCACCGGATCGGAAATGATGCTGTTGAACGGATCGCCCGATGTTGAAAAGTGCACGTGCTCGTCGACCTTTCGATAGCCGGTGATGGACGTGAACGTTGCAAACGGCAGCTCCCAGTCGAGGTGGGTCAGAAGGCCGCCCACTTTTTTGGACGTGTGAGCATTCGATCCCTGATTGGTGTCGTCCGGGCTGTAGCTCAAGGTTGGGAAGAGGCTTGGCTGAAAATTGCCCACCAGCCATTGCGCTTTTCCGGCGGAGGTGTCGTCCAGATAGTCGCCTCCAAAGAGAACGCGTACGTCGGAACTCGGCGTCCATAGCAGCTGCCCCCGGAGCGATCCCAGATTCTCGCCGTAAGTCTGGTCGTGGAGCGCGACGTCGGTCAGAAAATCATCGCGACGACGAACGTCCACGGCTATTTTGCCCGCCAGGATATTCTCCGCGAGCGGGCCGGTGTTGTACCCCTGTACCTCCATCAGATTGTCGGAGCCGTACGTGACCGTGGCGCGTCCGGACTCCGTGAAACTCGGCGGCAAGGTGCGGATCAACACGGCTCCGCCCGTCACGTTTCGACCGAACAGCGTGCCCTGTGGACCGCGGAGCACTTCGACACTCTGCAAGTCATAGAGGTCCGGGCTGTCATCTCCAAAGCCGGTTGTCGGCACCTCATCGATGAAGACGGATACACCCTGGTCAATACCGGCTGCGTCATTACCGATGGTCGTGCCGCGAATGGATATGAACGACTCGGAATGGTTCACCTGATTGAATGTGATGCTCGGCGCCTTCGCGGCGATCTCGCTGAGATTGACAATTTGCTCGCGCTGTATTTGCGCGCCATCGATCACCGACACAGCGATCGGAGTGTCCTCGAGTTTGGATTCACGCCTTTCAGCGGTGATCAGAATCTCTTCAAGTTGGGCGCCCGCGGCCGCCGATTGCGACGGCGCGTCTTCCGCGAGCGCGAAAGACATGTGTGCCGCGAAGCCGAAAAGCGCTCCTCCAATCGATCCCAGACGAATCCACTGTCGGTTCCTGATCGATCGTGCCGCCATAACTCCCCCTTAATATTGACTTATCTAATCAACATGTATTTATTGTCGATATAAATCGTGAGATAATCGGGTAGAGACGTCAATCTTGATTAAATTAGTACATACGTAACCATGCCAGATGATCTCTACGTATCTGCCGAGGCGGCGGCCGAGATGCTTCGTGTAAGCCTCCCCACGCTGTACGCCTACGTCAGCCGGAAGAAGATCCGCTCCCAGCCGGTTCCTGGGTCGCGGCGCAATCGGTATTGGAGAGCCGATATCGAACGAGTCGCGGGCGGGGGTGAGGCGCCTGCCGCGGAACGGCCGGGGGGATTGCGTCGCGAGACCGACATCACCCTCATCACCGAACAGGGGCCTCATTATCGGGGCGAGAACGCAGTTCAATTGTCGGAGACGCACAGCGTCGAGGACGTCGCCGCGTTGCTTTGGCAGGCGGACCGGTCTACGGTTTTCACGAGGGCGTTGCCCAACGCACCCGCTCAACTGCCGCAGATGCTGCGGCTATTTTCCGGAACCAGCGCCGCGGATCGCGCGACCGCGCTGTTCCCCTTCATCGAGATTGCCAATCCCCGCGCCTACGATCTCACTCGCGATGGCATGTGCCAGACCGGCGTCGACGTACTTCGTTGGCTGGCGGCGTTCACGGTCAAAGCACGCTCCATCAGCAGCGATCCGCTTCACGTGAGTGTCGCGCGCGGGCTTGGCGCCTCGGACGAGATGACCGACCTCATCCGCCGCGTCATGGTTCTCTCGGCCGATCACGGATTCGAGCCGGGGACCTATGCGGTGCGCGCCGTCGCGAGCACCGGTGTGACACCCTATCGTTCTGTTCTGACCGGTCTTTCAGTGTCGATGGGGCGCAGAACCAAGATCGGCCGGCATGAAGGACTCTCCCGCTTGCTGAGCGAAGTGGCCACCGCCCGCGAACCGCAGGATCCCGTGGTGCGCCGAATGCGCGAGGGGGAGGAGATTCTCGGGTTCGGATCCACTCTGTACAAGAATGGCGACCCTCGTGCGCGGGCAGTGCTTCAGCGCCTGAGCGAGATTCTCTCCGACGACGCCGACTTTCGAAAACTGCAGCGCGCCATTGCCGTCGTCCACGAGGCCAAAGGACTGGAGCCTGACTTTGCACTGACCAACGTCTACCTCGCGCGGCGTCTCGGCATGGACAGCAAGGACTCGCTGTTCATACTGGGGCGAGCTGTCGGATGGATTGCCCATTCGATCGAGCAGTACGAAGTGGGCGGCGTCATTCGAGAACCCGCCATGTACACCGGTTCATTGCCTGCCTGAAACACGACTGCCGCTGATTTTCGGCCTTTGTGTCAACGCGCACACATTGTGGCGGCGGGCCCCAAAAACACGACATCAACCGGCAAACGCGGCTTTCTAGGATGCGGCCGTGTTCTCCAAGTGCAGCGCTCCGGCGCTCGAGGCCTCCAATGTCCAGCAATCCTAGAATCGAACCGGCACGGAAGAATTCTTTCGTCCGTCGCTTAAGTGCCGTTCTCGCCGCGGTCTTGTTGTGCGAATCCGTCAAAGCGCAACAAATGGACCAAGTGCAAACGGACCAAGTGCAAATGGACGAAGTCATGGTGTCGGCTCAAAAACAAACCGCGCTCGACTCCGAAGCCGTCAGCTTGTCGGCGACTCCCGACGCCGAGCCGCACCTCGAAAAGGGCACCTCGATCCTCCTGGGTCTAGGAGTGCTCGAGTCTCCTGTTTACGACGGAGCGAAGAACTCGAAGGCGTCGCCGTTTCCCTATGTTGATATCCACGGTTGGTTTCATGACCGGGTGTATGTGTCCAGCGTACGCGGACTTGGCGTGAATGTCGTGGACGATGGACCCTTTCGGGCAGGCCTCGCACTCAACTACCGCGGCGGCCGGACCAGCAGCGACAGCGACCGGTTGAAGGGACTGCCGGATATCAAAGGGTCGCCCTCGATCAGAGGGTTCGTCACGTATTCGCTGAAACCTCTGACGTTCGAGCTCAGCGTCAAGAACGAATTCGGATCGAATCCATCCACCGAAGTCTCTTTCGGGACGGCTCTCGGTTTTGTCCCTACGCCGCGACTGCACCTCTCGATCGGCGCGGATCTGTCGTGGGTGGACAGCCGCTTTACCAGAAAATACTTCGGTGTTACTCCGGCGGAAGCCGCGCAGGCAACGGCCGAGGGGAACCTGCTCACGGCATACACGCCGGGCTCAGGGCTCTCAACGGTAGGGATGACGGCGACCGGGGTCTACGCGCTTACCCGCCACTGGGGAATTATCTCGCGTCTCGGACTCAGCGAGCTCATCGGTTCGCCCGCAAAGGATAGCCCGCTGACCCAAAAGGACTTCGGCGTGAGTTTTGGAATTGGCGCTGCCTACAAGTTTTGATCGGGAATGACTTGATGAAAAATCCGATGAAGAAGCTGATCAAGATTGTGATCGGGAGCCTCGGAGCGACCGCGGCGGCGGCCATTGCCGCGGCCGGCTACCTCACTTACCCCGGGACACCGAGCAGCGCCTCCAGCCTGGTGTTCAAGGGTTATGTGCGGCTGCCCTCCAATAAGGTCCTCTCGGTGCTCGACTATTTGACGGTGAGTGACGACACATTGTTCGTCACCGGTGAGAGTTCCGGCGATGTGTATAGGGTGCAGCACATCAAGAAGAACTCATTGCCGACGGCTGCCGATGTAACGAAATGGGCGGGGGAGGGGCCCGCGGCACATGGCGTTGTCATCGATCCCTCGACTCATCTTGCCTTTGTGACGCGCAGCGAAGCGAATACCGTCGATACCTTTGATCCCGCGAATATGACCGGGATCAAACGCATACCCGTGGCGAACGATCCTGATGCAATTTTCTACGATGACCTCGACAAGCTCCTGTACGTGGCAAGCGGCGATTCACATCTCGCAACGCTGATCGATCCGTCGAGCCGGACCACGGTCGCAACCATCGCGCTCGGCGGCGCGCCGGAATACGCGGCATTCGATGCGTCGTCGCGGCTTTTGTACCAAAATCTGCACGATACCAGTACGGTGGCAGCGGTCGACATCGCGAAGCGCGCCGTCATGCAGGCCTGGCCGCTGCAAGGTTGCGAGGCACCTACCGGGATGGCGATCGACGAGGTCCACCGCCGACTGTTCATCGGATGCAACGTGAATGACGTGCTGGCAATATTCGACTTGAACGAACATCGCGTCGTGGCCAGTGTACGAATTGGCAAGGCACCCGATTCCGTGGCGTTCGATCCGGAATTGCACCGCATTTATACGACTGGAAAATACGGGGTGCTGGTGGTCATTCAGCAAGACGAGCCGGATCGGTACAAGGTACTTGACACCGTCCATCTGCATTTTGGCGCACACACATTGACGGTGGATCTCGCGACGCATGCCCTGTATGTCGGCTATGCGGGCCTGTTCGTTGATCCGCGCGTCGCGGTATTCAGTCCTCGTGCCCAGCCGCTGTTGTCTCGCTCGTCCCCGCCACCGGCAATGTGACGCGGGCTTCCAAGCCGCCCTCGGATCGATTCTTGAGAATGATCTCACCGCCATGCCCTTGCACGATGGCTTGAGCCACGGTCAACCCCAAGCCGACGCCGCCGGTGGTGCGATTGCGCGATTTATCAATCCGGTAGTAGGGACGGAACACGTTTTCGAGGGCATCCTCAGGTATGCCGGGCCCATGGTCCTTGATGACGACGACCAATGAGCCTGCTTCGCGGGACAGTTCAATCTGCGGAGCCCTGCCATATTTGGCGGCGTTGTCGATCAAATTGCCAAAGGCGCGCTTGAGGGCGAACGGCCGACCTCGATACACGGCGTGCGCGGGGCCGGCGTAGCCGATGTCGACGTCTTGATCGGCGTAGTCGTTGGCAATCGTGAGGAGAACGTGCGGCAGATCGAAACTGGTGGTCTCTTCGGCAGTCGCATCGTCCCGAAAGAAGGCCAAAGCCTCATCGACCATGTTTTGCATCTCATCCACATCCCTGAACAGGCGCGCCTGTTGTTCCGGATCTTGGACGAATTCGCCCCGCAATCGCATGCGGGTCAACGGCGTGCGCAGATCATGCGACATGGCCGCCAACATCATGGTTCGATAGGCCACGAATTTTTGAATCTGCGCCTGCATGGCGTTGAATGTCTTGATCACCTGCCGCAATTCTCTCGGCCCTGTTTCGGGGATGGCTGGGGCCTGCGGGTTGTGTCCGAATTGGCGCACCGCCGTGGCGAGCCGCTCGATCGGCTGCGAGAATTGACGCGTGGCAAATGCGGTGACGATGGTTATCGATGCCGCCAGAAAGCCCAGCCAAATCACCCAGCGATCGGTCCAAGGCATACCCCAAGTCCGTTTCATCACACTGAAGACAAGCCAACTACCATCGTTCAATTGCACCGCCACCATATACGGTACGAGGGGACGACTGCGATCGTAGTCGATTCCCGGCGGCACGGATCCGGTGCGGGCCGGACTCAAAACAGCGACGGCTCGCTGCAGGTGGGCGCTGATCTCTTTCTGTGCGTTTCGGTCTTCGCTGCGCGGCCCGGCATCGAGCGATGCCGCCGCACGGGACGCGGCGGCGTACCAATTGATGCGAAACTCAGCAGGCGCCGCGGCCGCGGCAAGCGCCTGCCGCATCGACGGTGGAGCCGCCTCGGTCATGCGCACGATGTCCGCGGCTTCATTCAGCAGGCTCGATCGCTCCAACGGGTCATTCGACCACACGCCACCGAAGGTCTTGAACAAGCCGACCAGCGCGAGCGTCACGGCGACGGCCAGAACCTCCGTCACGGCGAAGCGGCGCGCGACGGTATCTGTCAGCCATGGCGAGGACTTCATCCCCGGCTGACCGCCGGCGAAAAGAGGTAGCCGCCGTTGCGCACCGTGCGGATCAACATCGGATTCTTGGGATCTTCCTCCAGCTTATAGCGAAGGCGACTCACCTGTACGTCGATGCTTCGGTCGTACGCCACGTGCGATGAGCCACGCGCGAAGTCGATCAACTGGTCCCGCGTCAGAACCCGTTGCGGATGTTCGGCGAAGGCCAACAATAAGTCGAACTCCCCGCCCGAGAGCAATATCAGTGCGTTGTCGGCCGAGCGCAGTTCGCGACGGGCCACGTCAAGACGCCATCCGGCGAAACGTAGCACCGGCCGAGTTTCATTGCGTGTGGGGGCCGCGGCTTTCTCGGCCGTGCGCCGCAGCACCGCTTTGACCCGAGCCAGCAATTCGCGCTGATCGAATGGCTTTGTCAGATAATCATCGGCTCCCAATTCGAGACCGACGATGCGATCCGTATGATCGGCCATGGCGGTGAGCATGATAATGGGCACCGGGGACTGCGCGCGCAACTGCCGGCACAGGCTAAATCCGTCCTCTTCGTGCAGCATGACGTCGAGAATCACGAGATCGATCGCCGCCTTGTCCAACGCGGCGAACATCGCGCTACCGGTCTCCGCCACCGAAACGATGTGCGAGTGCTTGCGAAAAAAGTTCGTCAACAAGGACAGGATGTCCTCGTCATCGTCGACGAGCAGGAGATGGGGCATCGCAAACATTCTCCAAGGACAGCATGCGCACATGGCCTGTTGATGTCCGGATCGCAGGCCTTTGTATCAGCGCGTACATATTGTAGGGGTGCTGCCCGAAATTCAAACACCAAGCGCGAAAATCGGCCCGCTAGAATCGCCGCGGTCCAATAAGGAGCGGCTCTGTCATCGGATATTAGGCCGCTTCGTCATTGACACCTATATGGTGTTCAAGACAGAGTCTAAGGCGTTCGCGATCCAGCGGTTTGGTGAGGTGATCGTCCATGCCGGCCGCCTTGCACTTGAGGTCGTCGTCCTTCATCGCATGCGCCGTCAGCGCGACGATGGGAATGTGCTGCCCGTCCCGCTCGCGATTGCGGATTTCGCGCGTGGCTTCATAGCCGTCGAGCTCCGGCATCTGACAATCCATCAGTATCAGGTCGTAGCGGCCGGTTTGCCAGGCAGTCACCGCGTCGCGGCCGTTCTGCACGGCGTCGACGAGGAAGCCGAGCTTCTGCAGCGAATGACGCGCCACCTTTTCGTTGACCACGTTGTCCTCGGCGATCAGGATGCGGCGTCTGTCGCGGCCGCGTTCGGCTGCCACGTGCTGCGCCGCGATGCCTTGAGTTCGAGCGTGCCAATCCTCCGCCCTGCCCGACAACACCAGCATCAGGCAGCTCGTGAGATCACGCTGCGCTACCGGTTTCAGCAAATAGCCGGCGAATCCAAGTTCCGCGAAACGCTGCCATTCGCTTTGTTGCCCGGAAGAAGTCAGCAGCACCAGGGGCGTTGATTTCAAGAGCGGATCAGCATGAATGCGGCGGCCGAGTTCGGCTCCGTCGCAGCCAGGCATCTGCTGATCGATCAACGCAATTTCGAACGGGCGACCGTTGCGCAGCTCATCCCTCATCGCGGTCAGCGCGTCGGCCGCCGAGTTCACGCATAGGGCCCGCATTTTGCAACGATGCAGTTGCCCTTCGAGGACTCGGCAGTTGGTGGCATTGTCATCGACAACAAGCACCCGCCCACGCGGAGCGGCACTCGCGTCCGGTGGAGGGGCAGGGGCATCGACAACCGCCAACGCGAGTCGGGCCACGAACCAGAACGTGGATCCGGCACCTTGACGGCTGAGCACCCCGGCTTCGCCGCCCATCATCTCAGCGAGGCGTTTGACGATCGACAGTCCAAGGCCGGTGCCGCCGAACCGGCGTGTCGTCGATGCATCGACCTGCGAGAATGGCTTGAATAGAGTGTGTAAACGATTTTCGGGTATGCCGAGGCCGGTGTCGCGAACCTCGAAGCGCAGCGTCGTGGAATCGGCATCTTGCGCAGCGACGCTGACGCTCAATGCGACTTCACCCTGTTGGGTGAATTTGACGGCGTTGCCGCATAGGTTGATGAGCACCTGACGCAAGCGGCCTGCATCGGCCTGCACGAACTCGGGCACAGCGGGGTCGATGTAGGCGGTGACCTCCAGATTCTTGGCGTGCGCTTGAATGGCGATCAGGCGCGCGACATCTTCGAGCAAATCGCGCACCTCGACGCGGGTCACGTCCAGCTCGAGCTTGCCGGCTTCGATTTTGGAGAAATCGAGAATGTCGTTTATCACCGTCAACAGTGCGCAAGCGCTGTCGCGAATCGTTTCCGCATAGTCGCGTTGCTGATGACCCAAGGGTGCATCGAGGAGCAATTCGGCCATGCCGATCACCCCATTCATGGGAGTGCGAATCTCATGGCTCATATTGGCGAGAAATTCGCTCTTCACTTGATTGGCGACCTGCGCGGCCTGCGCCATTTCGGTGGCACGTTCCGTTGCCGCAACCAGCTGCTCATTGATCGTCGCGAGGCGCGTATTACTGGCTTGCAGCTCTCGTGTGCGCTCACTGAGATGCTGTTCGGCAGCGACCAATCGATCGTGCTCCAGCAATGAGAGGTTCTGCCGCAGGGCCGCAAATACCGTGACCAGCAAGGCGCCGCCTACCGTTGCGAGTTTCACCGAGGACAAGACGTCCGGTAATGCCCAGACCAGGGCGACGCTGATGACCGCCGCGCCGACAACAAACAACGGGATCAGTCGCAGCACCGCCTCGCAGCGTCGTTGCCACACCAGGTCGCGGCGGGTCTCGGTATGCCACACGGAGGCGCCGTAGCCCATCGACAGGGTCACGACAGAAAATATTAAATTCAGCCAAGAGGCGCCCTGTAAAGAGTTGCTCAAGTACTCTGAATTCCATGCCATCCACAACGCACCGTTCAGCACCGTAGCGAATAGGAAGAATGCCCAGCGAGGGTCGAGCCGCCATCTCAGCGTGGGAGCCAGTACGGCACCCACGCAGCCGGGCGTCAGTAAGCATATCGGGTAAATGACCAATATGCCCAATTGCAGGAGATCCATGGTCTCGCGCCGCGGCAAGTAGAGGTCTATCGTCAGAGTCAGTATCACCAGAGCCAGTGCAGTGACGTCGAGTACGAAAGGTCGGCTCGGCACGCGAGATCGCGTCCGCAGAGAGGCAATCAGACCCAGAACGCAGCAAGGGCCGAGACCTAGGTACAGGACATCGGAAAGATTCGGAACCGGGGTCCACTGGGTGATTCCCTGCATGTCGGACAACAGCTGACCCAACAAATTGGACGTAAGGCCGAAGGCAAACCAGCGACGCGAAGCGCGGTCATGCTCATTTGCGGAGCGTGCCCCGAGCCACGCCAAAGCCGCAGCTGCGATGGCGCAGACGGTCCAATGCAGGTAATCGAGCAGCTGCACGACGGCTGGGTTGCCGCTGAGGCGGGCAGCGGCGAACGCGCTGCCTGCGATCAGGCTCGCGGGCAGCAGCACCTTCAGCGCAATGCGGCTCGAGTGCGCGCCCGTAGAAGCTGGTGAGTCAAATGACATGACAGAAAGGGCTCGCGACCGGCAGCCGCATCGGCTGCACTGACGGCGCAATGTAACCCTTTTTCGTCTCCGTCCGCCGTGTCCAAGTCACTGTTTCGGAGGGCGCGCCGCCGATTAGCTGTCCCCCAGTTCATCCTCCAGAAATTCGGTCCCGAGCGGCGGGCCGCCCGATGACAGTTCCGGGAGCCGCCCGAGATACTTTCGGCGATAATCCTTCGGCGTCAGACCCTTCACGCCTCTGAACATCCGCGAGAACTGTGCCGGGCTTTCGATGCCCACCTGGTAGCCGACCTCGGCGATGGACATGTCCGGCAGCAGTAGCAGATGGCTGGCGCGCACGATCCGGCGATGGTTGATCTCGTATGTCAGCGACGATCCGCTCGAGTTCTTCCACTTGCGGCGCAGGGTGCGTTCCGACATGCCGCAGTCCCTTGCCAGGGCCGCGATCCGCAGCGGTTGATGCAGCCGTTTTTCAATCGCATCCGCAACTCTGTTCGTCAGCTCTCGATCGCCGTGATCCTCCGCCGACAGGCGCGCCGATTCAGTAAGTGCCGCAATCACCTGGTTCAGCAATAGGATTGCCGAATCGCCATAGAAAGGGCTTTGCCTCTGGCCGACGTCGTTGCGCGACAGCCGCATCGCATGTTCGAACAAGGGGATAAGGTGCGACTGACCCGGCAAGTGGACGCTGTGACGGCGGATAAATTCAGCGATGGGTTCCTGACGCAGGCCCCGCTGCTCGCCGGAGCGGGAGGTTCGGGAAGCTCTCGCAATGCTGAAGGCCAGAAAATACAAACCGAGATCCGTCGTTCTCAGTGACCGGATCTCGTGATAAACGCCCGGGTCAGCGATGAACAGATCCCCTTCGCGCAGGGGGAATACCGCGGAACCATGCTCGAATTCGCCAGTGCCCGAA
>Ga0210383_10004199_pt1 | contig 12774 bp, 16 predicted proteins | sample IncBWC14OmetaG_FD_160072 | JGI IMG/M metagenome (GOLD analysis project Ga0210383, IMG submission 160072) | Forest soil microbial communities from Barre Woods Harvard Forest LTER site, Petersham, Massachusetts, United States - Inc-BW-C-14-O ...
CTTCGTAATCAGCTCCTTCTCATACTCAAGCTCATCCACGTCCTGGATCTCCGACTCCTTCAGCTCTAGGTACCAATCAATCAACTCATCGCGATCGATACCCCTGCCCTTCTCCCGCTCCGTCGCCGAAAGATGCAGGACAATCAAGCTCTGCAGCGTCATGTACTTATCATGAGTGATAATCATCCGCCTCTTCGGTGCCGGGGGTGGAGGTACCGCATCGGCACCCGCAGCCGCACTACTTGCCCGCGACGACGAAGACGCAGCTGCAAGTCCGGCGGCAGCCCCAGTCACCCGCACACCATTGATTCCCATGGAGCTTTCCTCCATCTGGTCCATGGCCTCCATCTCCGCAGCGCTCATTTCCACATCCTGGTCCCCGTCGACATCGTCGGTGGGATCAGCAGCAGCAGCACGCTGTCGCCCATCATCACGCTCGCCTTCTAATTCTTCCTCGTCAAAATCAATGTCGTCCTGCTCCACATGGATAATAGACTGTCGTAGTAGGGTATAAGCCTCGCGCACGAAAGCTGGGGTAATCTGGTGGCAAAATCCCAATCAATAAAAAAACGATGGACTAGATCTTTCCCTATAAATATACCTCAGAAGTACAATTGGCTCGCGCTATCGCCTCGCTCAGGCGGATCATACTTTCCAGTTGCCGCACAGTGATCCGATAGGAGTTCCTCCCAGCGCCGGTAGCATCGTCCTGCCTCAGAATACGATATTTTTCCACCAAAACATCCGCGGCCTCTCGCGTGAGCTACAAAATATCTGGTCCCCTCAAATTCTTCCTAAAGGCATCAACTATGCTCACCTTCGGGCTAAAGGTCCTGGCGTACCGAATATACCTCTGTAGTGTTTCGGTGCTAAATTCAGGATTAATCGCATCGTCCTGGAACCGATGCACATTGACAATATGCTTTGCAATATTCAGATCCGTCTTCTCGTCGCACTCATCAAGCACCACAAAAAATAAATCAAATCGACTCATAATCGGGGCGCTCATTTGAACATTCGCCCTCAAGGTCTTCTTGCGATCATACCTGCCCCCAATGGGATTCGCGGCGGCGAGAATAGATGTACGGGCATTAAGGGTAGCATGGATGCCTGCCTTGGCGATGGAGATCGTCTGCTGTTCCATCGCCTCGTGAATTGCAACTTGATCCGAGATGTCCATTTTGTCGAATTCGTCGATCGCGCAGATACCGTTGTCGGCGAGCATGAGGGCCCCAGCTTCGATTGTGAAGTCGCCAGTTTCCTCGTCTTTGACGACGGCGGCGGTCAGACCTGCCGCAGAGGAGGCCTTGCCGGAGGTGTAGACTGCTCGAGGTAGGAATGAGCAGACGTATCTAGAAATATCATTCAATAAATGCATTCATTTATTCGATGCAGAGCTGGAACTTACTTCAAGAATTGGGATTTCGAAGTCGATGGGTCGCCAACAATGCAAATGTTGATGTCACCACGCAAATGCATGCCCTCTGGGGTCTGCTTGTGTACACCTCCCATGAGCTGCAGCAACAGACCCTTTTTGACAATTTCGTGACCATACACAGTTGGAGCAATACTCTCGACCAGACGGGAATAGATATGGTCTGAGTCGATCATGCTCTTGAGCTCGTCAAATTCGGGCTCAGTGAGTGACTGGATGAAGGCCTGGCCATTGTCTTCTCCGATCTCCTCTTCGCCACGGATGTTCGTACCACCCTAAACACATTATTCAGTATGGCAAACTAAATGAGACATCAGACCACATACCCTGCCATCAGCATCGTGTACCATACACGCTAAGAATGCAGTCTTATACTGCAAATCCCGAACTCCAAGACTCTTCAATCCGGTTACACCTCCTCCCCCAACTCCTCCAGTTGCTGCATTGGCCCCACCTTTGTTCGCTTCCCGCTGCAATTCAGCCTTGTTGCCCCCAGGAAGGCCGAGCTGGCTGACATCTGGTACCACAATAAAAGTGCCAGTGAAGACACATTTGTCCCCAGCCTTCGCACGCTCGACAAGCTCCGAACGAAGGATGACGTCCAGAGAACGTGGCATCGACCCGGTGGGGATCTCGGAAGGGTTTTCTTGGATACGAACCTTTTGCCAGTCGGTGAATTTGGATGAGTCAATTTGGAGTTGCCATGCAGTGCGGTTTCCACAAGTGGGGTTCGGGCAGAGAGCGGGCTGGAAGACTAGAAGTTAGAAATAAGAAATGGGACCGAAACTAGTGTTCCTTACTTCGGTATATTTGAACTGTTGTTCAATGTCATTTACGAGACCATTGCAGATCTCGCAAATGAAACTACCAAAGAGTAATTCCGGTCGAACTTCACTTGTACGAGTGACGGTCCCACTGATGCTCATGAGGTTTCCAATTTTGTCTGTCCTCAAGTCGCGGATGCCGGAGACCAAGGGCAAGTGGTAGAATGCGATGTTGAATTCACGGGATTGGAGGTTCGCAGAATCGGTGGTAGCAGCAGTTGGATTGATTTTGAGATACTCGGGTTCGAACTCTGTGACGAGGTTCAACAGCGCGCGACGGAGGTAAGGCAAGAATCGATAGTATTGTTTTTGTATCGCGTCAGCGAGGACGTCGTCTCTTTGTAGCAGATGGCCGTAGTCGACGTAAAGGGTTGTGAGTTCGTATTCCCGCATAGTGTGGATCTGTTCGATGTAAACGAGTTCACCATCCGGTACATCAGGCAGGCCACCATCAGAGGCAGGAGTGGCAGCGAGGGCGACTTCCTCTGTAAAGCTGGAAACGCAAGTTCAGCCAAGTCAAGGATGCAGAAACAAGACAGACACACGTCTTGAGAAAGGTCTCAAAGCTTTCCGCCACACTCTCTCCAACTGCATCTTTAACCAAAGGCACGTCGCCGTTGACTTGACCTCTCTGTTTTCTTCGCCTCCGACCACCCACGCCTTCCTCATTGTCTTCTTCAGCCTCATCATCGCCCAATGTAAGGGCATTATCCGTGGGCCGTCGTGGCGACCTACCGTTGGTCGAAAGCGTTGGATTGGGAGCACTGCTAGGCGGTAACGACGAGCGCATTGGAGCAGGCGAGGAAGGTCCTTCGAAATCCATTAGTTCTGATAATATGGAAGGTCAAGGTCACGGTGTCAAGAGAAAACGCGACTTGTGGAAACGACACGAGAATGCCTGCCCTAAGCTGTGTGACGTTATGTGACATTAGACCCTTTCCGAAATGATCGTGATAACGTTCTTCAACTTCAAGTTACCCCGGTTCACTCCTGTGCAATATTACCCGCGCTCCTGCTCATTATCATGGATGACCTTGAGCCCCTCGATCCGGCCTATGTTGCAGATGTATTATCTCGTCCACCCTTTGTCACAATATCCGGCGTCATCAACGTTCGTGATCTGGGATTATATCCTTCCACCTCCGAACCGGACAAAATCACAAAGCCTAGGTTTCTATACCGCGGGGCAGAGCTTTCTCGTATCACAGAAGAAGGTGTGTGCATAAATACTTTTCCAGGATCTTTGGATTTTAACGATTCGTTCTCAGGAAAGGCTCAACTCACAGCCTTGGGCATCTCCACTGTCTTTGATCTAAGATCAGACGCTGAGATCGAGAAGTACAATGCTCCGTTACCAGAGATAGACGGTGTTGAAATCCTACACACGCCCGTCTTTCAAACAGAAGACTACAGCCCGGAGATGATGGCCAAGTACGTACGTGTTACAATAAATACCCTGCACTTCCCCTAGGACCATTCATATAAATTGGCATGTACAGGCGATATCAACTATATGCTAGTGGAAAGACTGAGGTAAGTTCTCGATCAATGTCAAAACCAACCTCCTTTCCATTTACAAAGTAAATTTCGAGGCGTTCATGGAACTATACTCGCAAATACTAGATCATGGTGGACCATCCTTTGGCACCATCCTGCGGCATGTTAGAGACAGACCAACAGAGAGTTCTCTCTTCCATTGCACAGGTATGTTTTCGAATTTCTCAAATTCATTGATTTGGCACTCATTGTAATACTAGCGGGGAAGGATCGGACAGGAATCATAGCTGCCATCATATTGAAGGTATGGCATGGTCTATCAAGCCTCCTTACCATAAATATGCATTTCTCCCTACTCCAGCTCGCAGGCGTGGACGATGAAGCTATCGCAAATGATTACGCCCTTACTCGAGTTGGTCGGGAACCAGCCCGACCGATGATCATGGCTCGTTTATCCAAAGAACCACTCTTCGCTTCCAATAGCGAAGCCGCTTTGAACATGTTCACCTGTCGGTGTGTCATCCCCCCTATACACAGCCCCACAGGAACCGTATTTTAAATGAAGATTCCTTCAGGCACGAAACCATGATTGCATTCCTCTCACTGCTGGAAGATAAATACAGTGGCGTAGAGGAGTATGTTAGACGTTATGTCGGTCTCTCAGACCAGGATATCGCCACCATCCAGAGTAACCTCCTCATCACATCCAACTCCCGTCTTTAGAGCGCGACTCAACTTTTATAATACTATCGACGTGGCATAGGGTGTGGATGGATATATTAACAAGGATGTGGTTCTGTCCATGAATGTTCACATTCGATGTTTGGATATTAGGACTGCGGTAAGGTACTTAATGCAAAAACGTTGAACGTACACAAAATCAAGGCTTCTGGGTCAAGCTAATCGTCCGCCTCTGCTTCGGCACCACGGTCGGATTCGTCCCTGCGACTCCCCCACCGGTCTGCGCAGACACCACGCCAGCCAACAGCCCATTCTGCCCCCTCGCCCGTGGATTTAGCGGCGACAATATCCCGCTCCTTGTCGGCAACGGAGGATTAAGATTCGAAATTACCGGAAGATCCCCCGTAACTTTCCTCCTTATCGGGGGTCGCGAGGAGATTGAGGGTCGACCAGACCTTTCTCCTGTGGATAGATCGCTCTGTTTTTCCGCGTCGGAGAAGCCGGAGAATGGGGTGGTGTCTGCGCCGAGGGCTGTTCGTCGCGCCTTTTCATGTTTGGCTTGGATAGAACGGAAATGCGTTAAAAGTTCCTGCCATTTGATCTCTTCTCGGCCCATTTTAGACCGAGTAGATAATGCACCCATCGATCTGGTCTATCAGTAAGTACGCTGACAATATCGAGGAAGAGATGACTCACGACTTCGGTGCAATGTGGAGGAATCCTGCCGAGTTAACAGCATTCAACCGATTCCGAAGAGAAACGAAAGCTGAGCTCTGAGGTAATAGCATCAGTAGACCGTAGAGGCACTTGAAAAGATGTGGGTATCTCTCGGGTTCAAGAAGCTGTAACCGGATGTCTGGAGTGTGAAATGAGTCTGGTTTTCTGAGCTAGTCAAGTGCTGCTTACATGTGAAGACTGGCGATTCGATCAGCTGCACCAATTTATCCACTTGAACAAGCATCTGCACGGTGATCTCCAGGTCGGCACTATACTCTCCATAAGCATTTAACCTAATTTCCAAAGCGTTCGGCCGCGACGTACAAGATGTATAGAAGATTCGACGCATGCTCATAGGCCTGCGCTAGAAGGCACAGCGAGAAGACAGCGACAGCGTTGTGGCACCACGATCGGTACAATGTTGTAAAGAGAGCCTGACCGTCTTGCTGTGAAGGAAAAAGATGGGATTAATCGACGACGCAAGACATATAGGAGAGAACCGACATACCCGCGTTTCAAGGCTCTTTAGTCTTTTCCGGAAATCCGCTAGCTCCGGAGATGTTATGAGAATTATGTTCAATTTCTGAACGATGACGCTGGCGAACTCGAGGTCCTGATCGGGCTCATCCATCAAGAGAACTGATCCAACAGGAATAGAAATCACGCACATCCTCCTTCTCCAAGATCTCTGCAAATGTCCGGTAAATTCTCTCGGTATTGAGATTCAGGCAGAGTTGTCGTATGATGAGACTCCCTCGAGTCTCCAACAATCGTCGATCAGTACTGAAGAGTTCAAGTAGGTTCATCATGAATGCTTTGAAATAGTTCTCTTCCGAGCTGGAAGATATTTGTGCAAGAAGTTGCAGGTCGTGCTTAATAACCTAGGACAAGGATAGGCAGGTTGAGCTAGGGGTGAATTTATTATCAGAACATCCGTACCTCTTCCGAACTATCCGACAGCGTTTTTAACAAGGCGGGGAAAGTACCATCATCCATCGCGAGAATCTGGTAAAGATATAAGTTCCATAGAATGCCTTCTCAAAAGCCGGTCTCTTACCTTCTTCGGTGCCTTCTGATGCAACATGATCAACCATTTCAAAGCAGCGACGCGAGTTTCTTCAAACTCGCTCAGGAACTGGATGGTGAGTTCATTCACAGTAGCCTGATAGTCGAATAGATCGGCCTCTTCAGGGGGTTGCGTATATGGGATGCCAATAATATGTCCTGTTTGACTGGTAAGTGACGTTGGAGAATTGGGTCGACTGGGGCCAGAACTTGGAAGTGGAGGCGGCGGCATATCGGTTGACGGGAGAGCACGAGGAGTCATAGTCATATCTAAGCCACTACCCCGAGATCTCTTCAACGCCGGTTGCGGTGTTTGAGAATCTGAAACGGGCTCTGGAGATGAGACGTCCCTTGAGGAATCCTTCCCGAAGGTGGACTGTCGCGAAGTGGACGCAGAAGTCGTGGGTGTTGGGGATGCTGGGGTTCGGGACGGGGTCTGCTTCTCGGGTACTGAACGCAGGGGACCCTCAGTAGGAGATGGTAGATTTTGGATCACGTTTAATAGGAGCTTGTTGGTACGAATAGCCGCAGATTGAATCATTGCGACATGATGAGCGAGGTTTGGGAGGATTGCCGGGATGAGGCGGGGCGTGAAAGGCACCATGACCTCGTGAGAAAAGTTCAGAAACTCGGAAAGCCATCGCAAAGCAGTAGACTGTTGAATTTCGTCATCTAAATGAAGAATGCAGTTAGGAATGCTTAACAAAACCAACAGGAGTTACCGACGCTCGTTGTCTAGCTGCTGGATTAGAATTTCGATGATAGCTGCATAGTCGATTTTCACTCCTTGTCCTGGAATCCAAGCTGTGAAGGACACTAGTACCTTAACAGTCACAGTATATATATTAGTCTCTTACCGCCGGTATCCCGCTGATCAACCTCAGATGCAAAGTCATCCTTCAGAGCGGATTCACCATCTTGGTTGGAATAGTCATCGTTTTCCGCAATGAACACCGCTCGTTCCGAACCCTCGAGCGTCAGGTCCGGTAGTTTCTGGTTAGCAGTGTCGGCCCGCCGAATCAATTCGGTGGGTGAACTCTCTCGCTTTGACTTGGCTTGTTCCTCGGATCGTTTGCGTACTATGCTGACGTCGCGAATTTCACGAAGGAAATCAGCGAGGAGGGTCTCCGTTGCAACTCGGACGTCTTCTGTTGGATCTGAGAGGTATTTCCTATTTCATTCATCTATGAGTATAAACGGGGATATATTTGAATATAACGCACAGAAGGCCATCAAGAAATTCTGGAAGATATGAAATAAGTTCTAGCTCTGGGACGGAGTCAAGGACGTTGATCCACGAGACCAAGTAGCTTCGTGTAAATGGGCTGACAACATATATCCGTTCACGGAGTCGAGGTATAAAGTGGGCGAGAGAGAATGCTTTCCTGGCTCCAAGATAGTTCTCGTCCCCAGGTACATCATCAGGATATGCCACCAAGACACCCTGAGCTTCATCACGTTCGTCCCGAACTTTTTCTGTTTCTGGATACAAGGGAATGTAGACCGAAGCAGACTCTGCAACAATGTCTTTGTGAAGACGATCGAGGAGTTCGGCGCCATTCTTGACAGACAACTCTGAATCGGCCGCGAGCTGTACATCGTTGCAGTAAGAAAGTTGGATATATTAAATAACACGAGTACACCCACTTTACTCAAAGCATCGAAAATATCATTGAAATAAACCAGAACTTCGCCTTTGGATACTTTGGCAATATTGTATAAGCATTCGGCAGAGAAGTACCGAATCCTATTCTCGGGATCGACAAAACAGTCAAGGAGAGGGCGGACGAATTTCTCCATGTATGGGGCAATGTCTACACCCAAAGCTATCGCAGTCCCAGCAAGCCCAATAAGTCCACCGTTGCGAATGTGGAGCGGATTCGAAGTATTGTTGAACATTTCCACCAGCTGGTCTATAATCTGACTGATCCGACGCTGGTCTCCTTGCTGGTGACATTCCCGAATTTGCCTAAGCACGCGTGCATAAGTCCCAGAATGTATAATATAGAGTCGGCTGGATCCACTTCTCAAGGTCAAGCGCAGCGGCTTTCCGTTTCTCGTAGATTTTGTCAACCAACTGTTTCGCGATGGCGGACTCTGGTTGAGACGTTTAGTTCTGTGATTCTCGAAGGGATGTCAAGGAGACGCACCCATAGTTTAAACTTTCGACAGACGATAAGAAAGAAGCAAATGAAGCATGGGCAACTTGAAAGCCTGAGGTGACCCAGACAGGACGCGTCCAAGGCACTGGTGGCTGTGTTGCTAACCACAGTACGTTTGGTCCGAGTCGAGTTTCACTTCAAGTTCTCGCTTGGTTCTCGCACAACAATTTCGGAACGCAAGCCTGATGGCAGCATTATCCAAAGCCCTCGCTCTTCTACTCATCACGCCATTCGACCTGTCGCTCTTCGGTCAAGAGTCGTGTCTAACCCCACATTTCTACGGAAACTATCAAAATGGAGATGGTTTGACACTGAGCATATTTATCCCAGACCGCCCTTGCCTCGACACATGGGCATCCGAGACTTTGACTTCAGCATCAGTTACTTTTGCATCCCCACAAATTCAACAGCTCGTGTGGCTGGAAGAAGAATCAATTGATGAAGCACTGAAAACCGAAACTCGGTCGTTTAGGAATGAATTTGACAGCTTCCTCGAGATATTGTCGTCCACCCAAGAGCAATCACCCGACGATGACGACCAGGGTCAAGATGTGCTTATATTCCCAAATATTGGATCTAGATACGAGGTGGTCTACCGCACTCAAACAGCCGCACTCCTGTCTGTTAGCCATGGGACAGCCAAGACCCTTGACACCATTCTCCCTCGTTTCTGGAAGTCGACTCTTATGCCGACATCCCCAGTACCTTTCCAACCCGTCCCACCTGGAGCAGTAAAGCACGTCGAACATATATTATCGACGTTGAAATTCGACCCGGCCGTCGCTTCTATCGTAAACAACATCTCGGTTCTTCAGATGCTAAATGACATCCGATTCCTCACAGGCGAGGACGGGAACTCGGGGATCGTCTCCCGTCATTCTTTTGCCCACGGTTCGAGAACCGCGGCTACATGGTTGAAGGATCGCTTTGAGGACACAGGAGCGGCATGTGAACTGAGACCATTCTTGATCGGTTATGCGCCGAACGTTATCTGGTAAGTTCGTGAATGTTTCGAGTTTTACCAGAGTTTATCTTTCTCATTCTAGTCGCTATTCCTCGACCTTAAACACTACTGCTACAGTCTTGCTAAGCGGACACTACGATAGTCGTGGATCGTTCGGGAGCGTCCGTGCTCCGGGTGGAAATGATGATGGTTCAGGAATAACCGCACTTCTTGCCATTGCTCGCACGATTGCACGTAAAGGTGTGAAATTCCACGCCAACGTCGAGCTCGTCGCGTTCGCTGGAGAAGAACAAGGGTTGCTGGGTTCGAGAGCTTATTCCCGTCAGTGTTGTGCAATACATCCCACGATACGTATTTCAAACTAAAATTTTCACAGGAGAACTGAGGGCGGCCGACGCCAACTTGACAATTATGATCCAAGCGGATATGCTTGCATACCGCGCGCCTGGCGAGCCGCCTCAATTGGGACTTCCGGAATTGTTGGTTCCGTGATCTTTCAATTCAGCAAATCACTAACATTTTAACCATAGGATTGGTACCCCAGCTGTCACGCAACTAGTCGCAAACATTTCCGCCATCTACAGCCCTGAGCTAAAAGTCGGCTTTACCTCAGTCAGTCCTGCCCTTTTTGAAGTTGATGGGTAGACATTTCATAAATGCTGTGGTGAGGCATGCTGTAGTGATCATCAGGTATAATCAATCTCTTCTTCCGCTTCGTTACACCGCCAACTCGTTTCTGTAATATAGTCCTTCCATGAACAAGGTTTCCCTGCAACCCAAGTCTTCGAACGCGCAGGACCCAGTAAGTCTATATTTTTCACCCTTGCTGTCCTTCGTCGATGTCTTGGCTCCTAGTTGCCGATCCCATGTATCACAACAGCGGTAAGCATGCCAATCCAGCTGGTTTTCGCCTAATCTTCTGATTGGACTTCAAACAAAAGGCGACTTGAGTGATCGCGACGGATACGACCTCGAGCAAGTCAAGTTGATTGCAAAAGTTCAGGTATGTCTTTTCTTGCGTGGTTCAGCTCCGAGAAATTTTGATTGCAGCTGAATGTGCAGTTCGCAACACTCCTTCATGCCACTGGGTTCGACCTTCTGACATAGATATCAACAATACTTTATATTGTGTTCGACCAAACATTATTGTTTGCACGCGTTAGGATCTGAAGTTGTTACCATCTCAGATCTCCACAACGATTTCAAGAAGTCCATTTGAAACGCATCAGGAGTCGAGCGAATGTCTCCCTTCTCCTGCTTTGCGAGTTAATCCCTTTCTTTTGCGTCATATGTCAAAAGTCTAGCCACGAATTGAAATTAGCGCACAGTACGGTCACTACCATCACATTTTGTGCGAGATTGGTAGACGGTGCGTCGGGTCAAACAGCTATGATGTATAGACGTATGGCATGTGTTCCAAGAGCAGTGCCTGGGATGCGTAAACGTGAAGCAAGTTGAAAGTTTGCGCCAGATAACCTTATAATATATAATTTACATACAGTATTTGGTCATTTTTGTTCTTTAACGTTTCAACTTTCAAGTTCTTCCACAGCCTTCAACTCATAACACGTCAGTATTTCTTTCGCTTCTTCCTCATATATCTCGTTGCCGGGGGCGTACGTTGTTTCCCACCTTCGCAAGCGCTACTTAAGATGTGCGACAACTTGAACTTGAACTCAATCTCCCAGGATCTATTTGTTTTCTTGGTTATCCGGGCGACAACAAGAAATGGCAAGCTCTGAGTCAGACGATATCACTGCGTTCAAGGAATGGCTTGAGATGCACGGTGGAGGATTCCACCCCCGCGTACGATTCAGCGAAGGTATATTTATTCCTTTTTCCTTGCTGCAAAATCGTCTGCACAGCCCTGACCTTGAGATTGGCAAGTTTCCTCCGGACTTTCTGTCGTCGCCAGGGAAGCACTGCCGGCAGACACCACAATCGTGACATGTCCCTTTACGCTTGCAATTACGCACGAGGTTTCAAAGCGAGCATTGTCTACTTTGATGAACTTGACTGGTTCTCCTACGTTGGCAAGCTGGTCCGAGCGACAGTTAATCTGTTCATATCTGTGTTTCCACTGCTTTGTTCGAGAATCAAGGTACTAGATGTCTGGGCCCTGGTGAAAGAAATCTGACCGAATGCTGAGCGGAGCCGATGCCGTTGACCCAGCGCAACAGATATCTTAGCACATCTCCCTTATCTCAAGACCTTACCCGCTCCAGAAAACCTTCGGACGCCACTCCATTTCACCCCCTTCGAGCTCGCTGCTTTTAAAGGGACGAATTTGTACGGAGCGACTCTTGACCGGGAACGTGAATGGCAAACTGAATGGAGTCAATGTCACACCGTCGTGTCAGCAGCGAATGCAGGATGGGGTCTGGAATTTACTTGGTCAGTTGATGAAATTGTTTCCTGCAATTTATCTATGGATTCACACCGAAAATAGGCAATTGTATTTGACGGCGTCAACATATCTGTCGTCTCGGGCATTCCCTTCATCCATTCTTTCACCAACACCTTCTCTGTTGTTCTCTCCGTCTACAAATCCTATCTTACTTCCTGGAATCGATTCGCTAAATCACGCTCGTGGGCAACGCATCTCGTGGGTTGTCGCGTGTTCAAAAGAAAATGGCATCACGGCGGGTTTGCCCTGCAGACCAGAGAAGTTGAAACAACCGACGGTCTCCCTCGTCCTCCACACCCCTTCGATCCCTGGCCAAGAGCTCTTCAACAATTACGGCAAAAAACCAAACTCAGAATTGATCCTAGGGTATGGATTCTCCATACCTCAGAATCCCGACGACACCATTGTTCTTAAGATTGGGGGTACTGAGGGGAAAAAATGGGAGGTTGGTCGTAAAGCATGGGGCGCGGATGGTGTATGGCAGGAGATTCTGGCCTTGGTTGCTCAGGACCCCGAGTCGGAGTCTAGCTATGACGACCATTTGGAGGCTGCGGGAGTTCTGGCGGATATGATACAGACATTGCTTGATCGTCTGCCACCAACTAAAGGTGAGTATGATCGTGTGGAAATGCGCCCCGAAGTGGCATTGATGCTACACGACTATATTGAAGGTGAGTATTTTGGTTGCAGGTATTGTGGGCAATAGTAATTCATAGTGAATTTGTGTACAGGCCAACGCGACGTCCTAGAGTCCGTGATTGAATTCACACATGAGAAAGAACGTCTTGCCGTTGAAACAGCTCATGCTCAAGGAATCGAGCTTGTATTCGAAACCCAAATGCCATGACGTTTTATACGTTCCGTTGGCAGTCTCTCTGCATGTAGTTACTATCCTCGTTTTCGTTATTTTACATGATGTATCTACTTATAAACCCGTCCAAGAGAAGGACTCGCCCAATTCAATCTCGCCTGTTAATCTGACATCCTCCAAAGATGACGCAACATACACGTCAAACTTCCCT
>Ga0210383_10004202_pt1 | contig 12772 bp, 10 predicted proteins | sample IncBWC14OmetaG_FD_160072 | JGI IMG/M metagenome (GOLD analysis project Ga0210383, IMG submission 160072) | Forest soil microbial communities from Barre Woods Harvard Forest LTER site, Petersham, Massachusetts, United States - Inc-BW-C-14-O ...
AAGTCCGCCTTCAGGATGGCTCGCAACGCACGCTCACCGCCGATAAATTTTTCATCAACGCGGGGTGCCGCGCTTCCGTGCCTGCGCTCGAAGGTCTCGAAAGCGTTCCGTATCTCGACAGCACGTCCGTCATGGAACTCGACGCCGTCCCCGAGCATCTCCTCGTCATCGGCGGCGGTTATGTCGGGCTTGAATTCGGCCAGCTTTTCCGCCGCTTTGGCAGCCGCGTGACCATCGCGCAGCGAGCTGCGCAATTGCTCCACGGCGAAGATGCGGACGTCGCCGCTGAAGTTCTGGCGATCCTCGAGCAGGATGGCATCGACGTTTTGCTGGACGCCAAAGTACAGCGCGTGGCTAAGGAAGGCCCACAGATCAAACTCGCCGTCGCCGCAGGCGGCGAAAGCGAAAGCCGCACGATAAGCGGATCTCATTTGCTGGTCGCCACGGGCCGCGCGCCCAATTCAGATACTCTCAACATCGCTGCCGCAGGCATCGCCGCGGATAGACACGGGTTCATTAAGGTCAATCCAAGACTCGAAACAAATGTCGCTGGAATTTACGCGCTTGGTGATATCAAGGGCGGCCCTGCGTTCACGCACATTTCTTACGACGACTTCCGGATCATACGAACAAATCTTATTGAGCAAGGAAGCGCCAGCACCGATGGCCGCCTGGTTCCGTACACGGTGTTTATCGATCCCCAGCTGAGCCGTGTGGGCCTCTCCGAAGAGGAAGCACAAGCGCAGCATCGCAAGATTCGCGTCGCAAAGATGCCCATGACCCGCGTGGCGCGTGCGCTTGAAGTGGATGAAACCCGCGGCTTCATGAAAGCCATCGTCGATGGCGACACCGGACAGATCCTGGGCGCGGCCGTACTCGGTCTTGAAGGAGGAGAAGTGATGTCGATGATCCAGTTGGCGATGATGGGCAAGCTGCCTTACGCCGTTCTTCACGACGCCGTTTTCGCTCACCCCAATCTTTCCGAAGCCCTGAACAATCTTTTCCTCGAAGCTAACTTTGTCCCCTGAGGAAATGCGCCACCGGCAGCCGATGCGGTCGCCTTTCTAGCTGGCCCTTTTTTCAAGCTCCTGGCGGTTCCATTTTCCAAGCTCTGCCCCCGCGTCATACGTGCTTTGCATGAAGGCCAGCAACGTCTCTCTCGGCGCAGGCGCCCGCCGCACGTCGTCGTACATCAACAGGAATTCCTTCAGTTGGGGCTGGTAGAACGCCTCCGCCGGGCGAACGGGATACTGCCGAAACCCCGCTGGCTCCGGCGCCGCGTAAGCATAAAACGCCGCTCCCTTAACGTCTCCGCCGCCTGGCCAAAACCCCACGCTGCTCAGCTCGTGCGAATACGCTTCTCGAGTGATCGAGTCCGCTCCCTCCCGTTCTGGAGCACGCCGCCCCGAGAAGCGCGTCGTCGCCAAATCGAAACTGCCCCAGAAAAAATGCACCGGACTGGCCTTTCCGATGAAGCCCGCGCGAAACTCTTTGAACACTTCATCGCAGCTGACCAGAATCCGCCAAAACCGGTTGGCATATTCAGGATCGTAGGAAGCATGTTGCCCGTCCTGATCGAACGGAATCGGATCACGGATTTCGACCGGCATCTTCCAGATTTTCACCGCAATCCCGAGAGAACCCAGCGCTTCCATGAAATCGCGATAAAAATCGGCAACGGATTGCGGCGCCAGGGCGAGCGCCACGATAGCGTCGTTGCTGGTTCGAATGACGAGTTTGTGATGGATGAAATCGAACTGTATTTCGAAATTGCCCCGCGCGTAAGGAATGGCCGAGGTGGTCAGCCCTACAGCATTCACGTAGAGGGGCACTCCCCACCAATGATTGATATTCGGGCTCAGCGCCAACCGCACTTTACCCACAATTTGCGTCCAAATATGGAGCGTCGCGTAAGTATCCTGCCAAGCTTCGAGAGCAAGTTCCGGCCAGAGGTCTTGCTCGGCACGAGCAGTGCTGCTTACGTTCATATTCCCTCCGCAGAGATCAAACAAGTGTTGGCAGCGAATCACGCTGCGACGGTTCCGGGCGCATCCCGGCAATGGAGATTATATGCGGCGAAGCGTCTCTCCGGGTGCTGCGAAGGAAAAACTCTCTCTCTGGTAGCGTCGCCACTCTTGGCTGCGCGTTTTTTTCGTTTCTTCGTGTGAAATTGGTCGAAGCTCGATGAACCCTCACAGACAGATCCTGATTCTTCTGCAACTTACGCCTCCATCCTGACCCCGTTCTTTTTCGCTTTAACTAAAACACCTTGAGGGAAGACAAAGAACAGCCCCCAGCGTCATCGCGGCCGGCAACGCGAGCACCCGCGCCAACAACAAATTCCGCACCGTCGCCCGTTGCGACCCCGGATGATGGGCCAGCATCGTCCCGCCAACGCCAGATGACAAGTGAGTTGTACGGCTTGGCAAGCCGAGCCCTCCGGCGAGCCCATCGTCGTCATCGTGCGAATCGCGGTGCTTACTCGTGCAGCACCACGCTCAAGAGAGAAGTGTTGATCTGCAGACCGCCGTTGTACCTGATGAAGCCCAATTTCCTGAACTTGTTCATGAAGAAATTGACGCGTGAGCGCGTGGTGCCAACCATCTCCGCCAGCGTTTCTTGCGACATCTTGGGGAGAACTCCGTGGGGTTGGTCTTCTTTGCCATAACGCGCAAGCAAGAGAAGCGTTCGAGCCAGCCGCTTCTCGCTCGAATTGAACAGCTGATCGATCAGGTCCTCTTCGATTCGAATGTTCCGCGCCAGCATGAACCTGATGAACCGGTCAGAGAGGTCATGTTCCTCGTGGAGCAGCTTCAACATTTCGCTCTTCTCAATGACGAGCACAGTGCTGGAGGTAATCGCGGTAGCCGTCCCTATGCGAACGGACTGACCCGCCAGACAGCCCTCACCAAAGAAGTCGCCCGGCCCCAGAATCGCCACGACCGCTTCTTTGCCTACTTCATTGACGACAGTCAGCTTTACGCCGCCGCTTTGTAAATAGATTATGCTCTCGGCAGCAGCACCTTGAGCGTAGACCAGCTCTCCTCGCTTAACCTCCTTAACTTTTCTCGCCACACCAGCGGAATCGAGAAAAGCTTGGGCGTCGAAAGGATGCTTCTGCTTCAGTCTTGGACTGGATTTGCTCTTCCGGGAAGTTGTGGATGCCCGCATAGCGACACCACCTAGTTACAGTTAGCGCAATCATCCGGTTGTAGTCAAGAAGTTTTTTGCTGGATGGCCACCCCACCGGATGGGATCGCTTGCTTTGCCAATTGTGTCGCCAATGGAATTTTCTTACTTCTTTGACAATTCACCCGCAAAGCGTTTTTCAACATCTTCCCGGCTCAACGGGTTTCTTGCTTTCGCCAATACGATCGAATAGACCACTTCATTGCCAGCAATCTGCGCGGTGATGAAGGCCCCGTCTTCCGGCAGTTCTTGGTAGATGAATTTCACTCTTCTGCCGTCCGCAAGCGTTTTGATCCAGTCTTCGTCAGGCATTTTCCTTCCTTTCCCGGCGGCATATAGACCGGAAGTGTGCGGGTGCGGAGGCTCTCGAGAAGAATCGCTCTTAAGATGGTCGGAGTGGATAGACCCCATCACCACCGCAACTCCGTCCCGCAAAGCGCAGCCAGCCGCTAGGACGCAAGCCTGATTCGGCTCTCTAACGCCGCGCCGGCTAGTTTTCCTTTTTAGTTTTGGCGATGGCCGTCTTGGGTTCGGCCGCAATGGTAACATCAACGCGAGCACCTTTTTTGAGCTTCACCTCATCGCCATGCTCGTCGGTTAACGAATTCTCAATACGGAGGTCTCGATACCGGCGGGCAGCCTTGTCAACACGAATCTGCGCCTCTTCCGGCCGTCTCCGGCTGCGAGACGGAATTATTTTGTCGACTCTTCCCGGCATGGTGGTGTTTGACGGTACTGGAGTGCGGCTCCTGTCCAGAGTCCGTTCCATTGTTCTTGCGGACTTGGCCATGCGCGGCTCCGCCATCTCTTTCCTGACGCTGGCACGTAGCGCGTCGGCAGGTTCCTTGCCGGCTTTCTTGGCTTGCTTATGCCGCATGTGCCCATCCTCACAGCTTGCTGGGAGCCATACAGCCCCATTTCGCACACTTGTGGAGTTTCCAGCCGATTTCTTGATCAGGCTAAACGGCGTGTCCGCGACCGCCTCACGAAAGAATAGACGATCGACGCGGTGCTCCTGATACTGCCCGGCCGCGAAGCGTCAGCGACCGAAGTAAGCCGTTCTCATGTAGTCCACACCACTACGGACGGCTATCGCATCCGTCACCCGATATTCGACTCTCCCGCCGACCGCCCAGGACAAGCTGGACGCCCAGCCTCCCGAGAGGTAATGCGCCCCCGCCAAGCGGTACCGGATCACTCACCCTGGCACCCGCCGCCAGCACTTGAACGTACGGTTTTAAAATCTCGATGGCTCAGCGGATGGAACACCGGACCTGCAAGGTAACTCAGGACTGCATTGTGCCGGCTCGTGCCGGGTAAGGTGGCGCCCCGCTCGTAGCCTAAATCGAATCTTAATTCGAAGCGGGAATAACCGACCGTGAGGTTGGCGTCCCCGCCGGTTAGGCCCACCGGGCCGGAAACGCTCTATCCCTCGCGCACGTAGGAATATCCACACCTACATCAATCATTTGAGCGGGATTAATCTCGATCAACCTGGAATCGGAGACTTCTTCCCAGCTTCAAGTTAGGAAGAAGCGATTCCGCCCGGCCCAGCCCTGCTTTCCGGCTCGTATCGCTCCGCCTCGCCGTACCGCACGGTACGTTATGGGTTCGTAAAGGTACCTACTGTTCAATTTTGTACAGTCCGGCGGAATTGATGGTGATAGTGTGCGTAACTCTTATCGAGCGGCCGCCCATCGATGGGTGGAGATTAGCCCGTCGCGCGCAGCCGCAACCGGGCGGAGCGGAAGGAACTTGTGAGAACGACATAGCAGCAGGCCGCACGAATTGCGGCCGTTTTCTTCCGAGGCCTCAGAAAGAAGGTAGAAGACATGGCCAACGTCAACCAGGTATTGGTAATCTCTCCCGAAAAAGAACATCAGGAAAAAATAACTGCGGCGATGAGTAGATGCGGGCTGATCTCCGTCTGCTGCACGAAACTCGACGAAGCACGAATCTTCATGGACAAAGAGAAGTTCGGCGTGGTTTTCTGCCATGAAACTCTGCCCGATGGCGATTTCCGTGGCGTCGTCTCGGCGGCGAGAACCACACCAGTTGTCGTTCTGTCGCGTTTCGCTGAATGGGATCATTACCTCGCCGCGCTTCGCGCCGGAGCGTTCGACTACATCGCATGCCCGCCTGATTCCGCTGAAACAGAGCGCATCCTGTGGTCCGCCATGGGCAACCCCCGGGAAGTTGCCGCCGTCGCGGTGCATTAGGCCACCGTATTCGTTTTAGCGCGCGGTCTTAGTAGGGGTTCGCACCTAGCTTGGCGGATTCGGGAAGGCTGGCGGACTGCGGGCACACTAGCTAATGCCCACAGCACATCTTGCATCCTCGTTCCAAGTAGCTATACACATTCAGTATCGGGCGCGGCGATTCGCTTTTTTGGCTGCCTTTCTCTGCGCCTTGGCGTATTTCTTCAGGGCTTTGCGCTGTTTCTTGGACGCCTTCTTGAACATCCTGTTCTGCTTTTTGGCCGACGCTCTGGACGCTTGCTGCGACTTGCGCAGGTGTTCCGCAACACCGGGGCTCTGCGCACTAACCGGTATCGACCATGTGACGCTCAAGCCCACCAGCAGCAGGAAAAAAACGGTTCGCTTCACGAGGATTTCCTTCCTGACTTCGAAACCAACACCAGTTTACACCCGGCTTGCCCAATCGCGACAGTGTGGTGAGCCGATTTTCATCGGGAGCACTCCCAGCCCATCGGCAGACTTGCGGGAAGTTGCGCTACCGGAAAGCGACCGGCTACCCCGGGAGATACGCTTGTTCGATCACCCAACATCTCAGAACACCCGGCCGAGTTGGAAAAACCACTTGTGATGGCCTGTGTCGCCCACGCTGCCGCCGACGAAGAGCGGGCCGATTACCGTTTCGGCCAGGACGCCGGCGGCAAAATCATTGGGGAATTTGCTTTCGTTTGGCGCGGCGTACATTTTTGCAAATTCGTAGGAGCCGATCACAAAGACTCTTTTTCCGGCGAGCGGAGGCAGCGTCCACAGATCGTGCAAATAGCCCGCGCGGAACAAATAGTATTGGTTTCCCTGCAGCTCGTTCAAGCCGTAGGCGCTTAGAGTCAGCGGCCCGCCCAAAAAGAATTGGGGAATCCCTGTGCCATTAAACCCAAATGTTGATCCGCCCTCGCCATTCACGAACACGGAACCTAACGCCGAAACCGGTTGAAAATACTCGATGTTCGCCTGCAGCGAAGGAAAAGCGCTCGCCGTGCCTGGACTGGTGTCAAACCACCGGAAAGTCGTTTCCGAGCGCACGCCGCTACGCGGAATCACAGGGCTATCCGCGTGGTCGAACTGGTAATGCAGTTTCGCATCGCCCACGCGTCCGCTCACGGAATTTAACACCGGCGTGCCCAAGCGCAGCTTGGTATCGAGATAGCCCACTTCATAGCCGAAGCGCAATTCGCTGAAGCGGTCGAATCCGTAGCCCACGTCCATCCCGATGTCGGCTTGGCCCAACTTGTAGTCAGCGAGCGGATTGCCCTGCTCATAAATTTTGAAGGTCCGCGTGCTTGCCGTGCCATGCGGCGCTAAAAACCATTTGCTCACCGGGGTGAACGGGCGGTACAACTCGCTTCCCAGCCCATACGTGTTTCCAAACAGAAAATCGGTCCGCCATTCGGAACGGAATCCTGCCACATCCAAATAGGTCAGTCGTGTGCCCAGCGTGAAGCCCACTTCTTCACTGGCCGAGCCGTCCACCACAAATCCCGGCTGGAGCGTGGGCGGTGCATAGTTCTTTTCACTCACCTGAATGAGTAGCCCTTGTTGCCCGTCGCGCTCCGTAATCCGGTAGCCCACCTTGTCATACCGCCCCACCCCGGTGAGCCGTGTCAGCGCGCGATCAAGTTTGTCCGTGTCCAGCGGTTTGCCGGTCAGCGGCGTTAGATAATGCTCGATGTTCTCGGTCTGCTGCGCGGTGTCGGCCCCCTCCACTTTGACAAACTGCGGCACCGGCGCCAGGGTCTTTTTCCTCGCTTGGCGATCCTGCACATACTCCTGCCATTCCGCGTCGTTGAGCGCGAATTTTCCCAGCAACTGCGATTTTCCATCGGCGGTGTTGTAGCCCTTTTGCATGATCGCTTCGTGCCTCTTGTAATCTGTCGAGCTGTATCCGCCGAGCGGCACGCTGACCACGGCGTCCGCTCCCGCAAGCCCGCGCAATTCACTTTCTGCCACCACCACGCGGACAGATTGTTGCAGCACGGTGAAGAGAGATTTGATGTCCGCCGCTTCCACGGGTTTGGTGTCCAGATGCACTGCAATAACAATGTCCGCCCCCATCTGCTTCACGACGTCGGTCGGCAGATTGTTCACCAGCCCGCCGTCGACCAGCACGCGATCCTGGTCGACCACCGGCGTGAAGGCGCCCGGAATGGACATCGTTGCGCGCAGCGCTTCGGCCAGCGATCCTTGTTCGAATACCACCTGCTTGCCGCTTACCAGATCGGTCGCCACGCAGCGAAACGGCGTCGGAAGCGTTTCGAAGGATTCCAATTTATAGTAGGGCAGCGCTATCCGGTCGATTAGCAAGCCAATCTGGTGGCCGGAATTCAAACCGCCGGGTAGCGACAAACCTTTTCGCAGCCCAAGAATGAAAGCATTGGGGTACGCCCGCTGATCTTCTTTTCTTCGGTAGGAAAGATCTTCGTAAGGTGTTGCGTCAACCAGGATTTCATTCCAATCGACTCCCTCGATCAGTTTCTTCAATTCTGCCGGACTCATTCCGGTAGCATAAAAGCCTCCTACCAGCCCGCCCATACTTGTTCCCGCGACATAATCCACCGGGATGTGATGCTCCTCGAACCATTCGAGCACGCCGATGTGCGCGAGACCCAGCGCGCCGCCACCCTCCAGCGCCACACCGATCCGTGCCCGCCCTTTGGGCCGCTCTTCGGCGCCAGTCGCCGGCCGAGAGTTCTGGCCTAGAGCGGAATACGGAAACAGCAACAAAAGGAGATAGGCGAGAGTGCGCGGCATGAGGGCCTCCTCAGTGAGAGTAAGGCCGACGCCGGACAAGGGACAAGCGGGCAGGTGACCAGTTTCGGCGATGGGCAGTTTGCTTCTCCTGAGCGCAACCACCTGCCAACTCTAGGGTTATAGGGTAAGGGCGGATCTCTCTCGCTGCGCTGTTGAGGATCGCTCACCCCCCAATCGCTGGACCGCTGAAAACACGAAACTTAGAAGCGGAAACGCACATCCAAGCCATTGGGCCAGAAGAGCAAGGAGCAAATCATGCCAAATGTCGCCAACCCTCCAGGCGGGAACCCGAATCCCGAGGCCCACGGGTCCAGAAGGGCCGCGCTGGTACTGATCTTCCGAATGGTGCGCTGGACAGTCTACGCCTGCGCCCTCATCGTATTGATTCTATTGCTACATAAGTCTGCTCCACCAATTGTGTCGAGCACTCCAGAAGCCGCCGCACGCGTCGAACAGAAATTCCAGGATGTGCAGCAGGCGGTAGCCCAGGGCCAGCCAGCAACACTTCGCATGGACGAGACCGAACTGAACTCGTATTTGGCATGGCATCTGGTTCTTCCCGGTGGCCAGTCGTCGAACCCAGCCGCGAATGCGCTTCCCGGCAATACCACCGACGGAGCGCCGAACGCCGAGCAGCCCACCACGGACGATGTCGAGCAGATGCGCTCGAACGTAAAGGATGTAAAGGTGCAGTTGATCGATGACCGCGTGCGCGCATACGTAGTCCTCGATGTACACGGTAAAGAGATGACCCTCCAGCTAGAAGGCAAGCTGGGCGCAGACAATGGTTTTCTGCGCTTTGAGCCCGTGAGCGGCCAGATCGGCGCGCTGCCGATCCCGCAGGCGACGCTGGAGGCAGCTGTGCGCCGGATGATGGAATCGCCGGAAAACCGAGAAAAGCTGAAGCTACCGTCGGACATTTCGGATCTGAAGATTGAAAACGGAGAAGTTGTCGCGAAATACCAGTGAGCCGCTAGCTTATTTCCTCTAAACCTCCCTCCGCGCGTTTTTGCGTTCGCTTGGGCTTCCCCAAGGCAAGCGAGCAAGGCACACCACGAGAGAAGATAGGCACTCGCGAGCAGGGCAAATTGTCCGCGCAACACCGTTTATTCGTGCCGGAGGGCGACCATGGGATCGACTCTCATGGCGCGACGTGCGGGGATGTATCCGGCGATGGCGGCTACCAAGGCGAGAGTAAACGCAACGGCGGCGAGCGTAGCGGGGTCGTTGGCCGAAACGTTGAAGAGCAGGTGGCCGAGCAGGTGAGAGCCGGCAAGCGCGGAAGGTACTCCAAGAACCAGGCCCGCGCACGTCAGGACGAGCGTTTCGCCGAAGACCATGCGCAGAATTCGATTACGCGAAGCTCCCAGCGCTACGCGGATGCCGATTTCGTTGGTGCGCCGCGAAACCGAATAAGAAACCACGCCGAAAATTCCAGTAGCGGCCAGCACCAACGCCATGGCCGCAAACAGTCCCAGCAAGAACGTGCGAAACTTCGGTTGCGCGACGGTGGCATCGATCGTGTCCTTCATCATCGCGACATCCGTTACCGGCAAATCCTTATCGATCTGTTGGACATCCCGGCGAATCGTGCCGGCCACGCTAGCGGCGCTCAACGAGCTCCTTACCACCACATTCGCGCCCCAAAAAGGTGCCTGGGCGTAAGGAACATACATCATTGCTCCAGGATCCTGTCCTAGCGCAACGTCGCGCACATCACCCACGACTCCGACAATTTCGCGCACGGCTCCGATATCAGGAGGAAAACCAAAGACGATCTGCTTTCCCAACGGATTTTGATTCGGGAAATAGATCCGCGCCATTGCTTCGCTGACCAGTGAAACGCGAGGCGAAGCGGAGACATCGTGCCGGTCGAATAGGCGTCCCGCGAGTAGCGGGATTTGCATCACCCGAAAATAGTCTGGACTGACGGAAACATAGTTCGCGGTCCTGGACGTCCCCGCCGATAGCGGAGGATTTCCCACGATGTCGAAGCCAAGGTTGACGAAGCCGTCGGCCATCGGTCTGGGCACAACCACGGCAGCATCGCGCATTCCAGGCTCGGACTGAAGCCGCGTGAGCAATTCTCGAGAGAAAGCCGCCCATTGCTGCGGCATGGCATACTGAAACCGCGGCAACGAGATGTCGGCCTGCACCACATGCTGCGCGTCAAAACCCGGGCTGACCGCCATGAGTTTGGAAAAGCTCTTCAGCAGCAAACCCGCCGCGACCAGCAACACCATCGCGAGAGCAATTTCTCCCGCCGCCAGGAAGCTGCGGGCACGCCGCCGATTACTGCTCTCGCCGGAACGTGCGCCGCCTTCGCGGAGGCTAGACTGTAAATTGGAATTTGCGGCAAACAACGCGGGTGCCAAACCAAACGCGCAGCTTGCGAGGGCAGAAAGAAGCAACGCGAATCCCAAGACAAAATTGTCCACGCGGATGGCGTTCACTTGCGGCAAGTCCTGCGGCATAAGCGCGGTCAAACCTTCGACGCCCAGGTACGCCAGAGCGATGCCGGCCAGTCCGCCAAGCAGTCCGAGCACGAGCGTCTCGCTAAGCAGTTGCCGAACAATTCTGGATCGGCCGGCGCCAAGGGCCGTGCGCACGGCAATCTCGCGCGCTCGAGAAGTCGCCCGCGTGAGAAGAAGATTGGCGATATTGGCGCAGGCGATCAGGAGCACGAGGCCGACGGCGCCCATAAGCACGAGGAGTGCGGACTTCACATTTCCGACGATCTTCTGTTTGAGTGGCACAAAGCGGATGGTCCAGCCGTCGTTCTCTGCGGGAAACTCCTTGGCCAGCCTCGCGCCGATGGCATCCAGCTCCGCTTGCGCTTGCGCCATGGAAACGCCCGGCTTCAGCCGCCCCGTGACTTGGAGCCAATGGCCGCCCCGGCGGTCCATCCAGCTGCCGAAGAGTGGATCTTGAACCAGAGGAATCCAGAGTTGCTCGCTTTCGGTCAGAATCGGAAAGCGAAACACCGCAGGCATAACGCCGACGATGGTGAAAGAGCGTTTGTCCAAATTGATCGAGCTTCCGATGACCTTGGGGTCCGCACCAAACGAACCCCGCCACAGGTTTTCGCTGAGTACCACGACCGCTGGCGCGCCCAGTTTGCCGTCGTCCGGGCAGAACGGGCGTCCCAGGATCGGCCTCTGGCCGAAGACCGAGAAAAGCTCCGGCGTCACGACCGAGGTGTTGACGACCGACGGCTCGCCGCGGCCCGTCAACGTGAGTTGGTGCTGTTGGCTGCCCGCCATGTCGCTGAAGATACGATTTTGCTCGCGAAGCTCCGCGAAATTTGCATACGACCAACCTGTGGCCTTGACCCCGGCCTTCGGCTGCGCCTCGAACACGGTGAGCAGCTGGTCCGGACGCGAATAGGGCAATGGTTTCAGGAGCATGGCATAAACGACGCTAAAAATAGCCGTGTTCGCGCCGATGCCGAGAGCCAGCGTGAGGACGGCTACGGCGGTGAAGCCCGGATTCTTACGCAGCATGCGGAATGCGTAGCGCGTGTCCTGGAAAAATGTTTCGAGCGCGGGTAAGCCGTGGAGTTCACGATTAATCTCTTTGAGTTGTGTCTGGCCTCCCAGGCGAATGCGGGCCGCGCGTCTGGCCTCTTCTGGCGACATGCCTCGCCGGACATTTTCGTCCGCGAGCATGTCTAGATGGGCGTCAAGCTCGTGCTCGAATTCTTGGTCAAGCTGACGGGGTGAAAGCGACGCGCGCGTTCGGGAGGCCCACGCTCTTATCCAGGCGAGCATCGCATTAACCTCGCTCCGCGCTGCGCAGTACCCGGCCAATAACTGCGGAAATGCGCTCCCAGTTCTCGGCTTCGGTATGGAGCTGTTTCCGTCCGGCTCTGGTGAGCGAATAGAACTTGGCTTTTCTGTTGTTGTCCGACGTGCCCCAGGCACCCGAAATCCAGCCTCTGTGCATCAGGCGAACAAGCGAAGCGTAGATTGTGCCCTGATTGATTTGCAGCACCTCTTCACTGATTTGTTCGATGCGGCGAGCGATTCCGTAACCATGCAACGGTCCCATGGACTCGAGGGTCTTCAAGACCATCAAATCCAGCGTGCCCTGGAGAATATCCGACTTGTCGCCGGCCATGCGGCCTCCTGTGGTGTGTCCACAGGAGTATCGCCAAGGCTCTGTGGGATGTCAACAGGAAAATGTTTTTCTGCTGGGTGATGGCCTATCGCTCGGTCGCAGCGCTTGAACCACTGCCGGGTGGAGCAAAGGTTGCGCTGGAGAGTGATGGAAGGTCCCAGTCGGGTAGATTCTTGTACAGCGCTTCCCAGGTGGAGTAGGTCCTGAGCGCGGTAACCACAATGGGCAACGGGTCGGGCAATATCTCAGGAAAACTCTTCTCCGCAGGAAGGTTCACGTGGAATGCCAGCTGCTCGACGGGCGGGGAAAACTGCGCGTTGACTCCAGGCTTGTTGCCCCGCGAATCCACTCGATACCAGCCGAATTCCGGCAGGTAAACAGCGTTGAGACCGTGCAAAGAATAGGAGGCGCCAGTGTCATCGATGCTGAGCCGTTGGTAGCAGAACCCGGCGGGTATCCCGTTG
>Ga0210383_10004203_pt1 | contig 12771 bp, 10 predicted proteins | sample IncBWC14OmetaG_FD_160072 | JGI IMG/M metagenome (GOLD analysis project Ga0210383, IMG submission 160072) | Forest soil microbial communities from Barre Woods Harvard Forest LTER site, Petersham, Massachusetts, United States - Inc-BW-C-14-O ...
TTCACAATGCTGTTGCTGCCGGTATGTTTGTGGATGGTGGAGGCGGATCGGCGCGCCAGGACACGTTGGGTTTGGGCGCTCATTCCACTGACTGCGCTATGGACCAACCTGCACGGAGGTTTCGTCGTATTCCTGGTATGTCTCGCGCTGCTGGTGCTGGCGTATGCCATCGAAACGGCGCTCGGAACGCCGCGCTGGCCTCAGATCCGCCGCTATATCGTGTTGCTGCTGGGATGTTCGCTCGCTTCAGTGGTGAATCCATACGGAATTCAGTTGCATATTCACATTTATGAATACTTGCGCGCCGATTGGATCAAAAACATCGTGCAGGAATTTCAGGCGCCGACGTTCCGCACCGAAGGCCAGCTGCAGTATGAGGTGCTGTTGCTGTCCGGCTTAATCGTCATCGGTTTTCTGCTTCGCCGCAGGCTGTACGTAGAGGCTCTGTGGATCCTGTTTCTGGCCCATTCGTCTTTGACCAGCGTGCGGCATGCCCCGCTCTATGCGGCGGTCGCAGCGCCCTTGATCGCTTTGGAAATCAGCGAGTGGTGGCGCGCCGGGCTCGCCGGCCTGAAGAAATCTTCGGCGGGGCGGATTCTTTACCAGATGGGGGCCGACCTGGAACCCGGCTTTCGACGCACCAGCATCTGGCCGGTCGTGTTCATCTTAGTTTTGGCAGCCTTGGGCTCACCTGTGAATTGGCCGCGCGACTTCCCGAAGGACCTGTTCCCCACCGCCATCGTGCACCAGCATGCAGGCTTAGTCGCCTCAGGCCGATTACTGACCCCGGACCAATGGGGGGACTACATCATCTACAGCTTCTATCCGCACCAGAAGGTCTATGTCGATGGCCGTAGTGATTTTTACGGAGAGAAACTCGGTGACGAGTATCTACACCTGATGCAAGGCGCCTACGACTGGAGAGCGATTATGGATCGCAATCGCTTCGATGTGGCTTTGCTGCCCGTGGATTGGCCGCTCTGTTCGATGCTGAAGTTAGACCCGGCGTGGCGCGTAGTACAAGACGACACCAAGGCCGTACTGTTCCAGCGGCTAAGACGGCAAACCCCAGCAAATTAGGTAGTTCATCACCACCGCCAAGCGTTGGCCGTACTAAAGAAAACCTAGTGTTCGGGCTAATGAAAACCTCCCAGCTGGCCGAAGTTAAAGGCAGGGAGAGCGACAGGCATGAGAAGCAACCAGCACCCGACCGGGTCAGCCACGCGCGGTGTCGAAGAGCGCAGTGCCGCACCCCGCGATTTGACGAAGTTAAGCATGCCGCAAATGCCGGTGGAATGGTTGGATGCAGGCAGCTGGCGGTTGCCGTCGGGTAAGGCTCTGGCTGAATTTGCGCTGCAGGCGGGGTTTCTAGCGCCGCTGTTGTTTCGAGCCGACCGGCTGGTCAACAGCTCGTCAGCCCCGAACACCCGCTCTCAGGAAACGGGAAGCCTGGCACGCGGCAAACAGTTTGACAAGGGGGACAGCCGGTGACGGCGCAGGCCCTACTAGCAGGCGGTATCGGGATTGCGGCCTGTATCGACGATCTCAGGCGACGCCAGATCGCCAATTGGATTCCCGCTTCGGCGTTGGCCAGCGGTGTGGTTTTGCAGACGGTGCAGCATGGCTGGCGTGGCACCGGTTCAGCGTTGCTCGGAACAGTGGCTGGCGCGGGCGTGTTCCTGGTTTTTTATCTGCTGGGCGGCATGGGCGGAGGAGACGTGAAGTTGATGGCGGGCTTCGGCGCACTGCTCGGAGCAAAACGGCTATTTGAGGCCGCTTTGTGGACGGCCGGATGTGGCGGCATTATGGCGCTCGTGGTTATTGCCGCGGGCCTGGTTCGAGACCTTTGGACGCGACGGGCACTCTCGGGAAACAAAGTGGCTCCCTCGGCTGACCGGAAAGCGGACAGCATTCCTTACGCTCCGGCCATCGCGGCTGGTGTCTGGTTGAGCCTGGTAGGCGCGACATGAGGAAACGGAAGCGGCGGGATGGGAATTTGGCGGCATTCCAGTTAACGATCGAAGGCGGGAGAGAGGGATATGGATCGTAGATTTTTAACGGTATTAGGCGTGAGTCTGCTGTTCGCGCTGGTGATATCAAGCGTGTTCTACCAGATGACGGCTCGCGCTGGCGGCACCAAGAAGAGCTCCGAGCCGACCGATTTGAAAGACATTGTCCTGGCGGCCAGGCCACTGGCGGTGGGAACGACGGTGAAACCGGCCGACATCAAGCTGGGTAAGATCGCCTCGAACTCCTTCCCCAAAGGCGCGTTTGCCAAGCCCGAGGAAGTGATCGATCGTCCTCTGATCAGCAACATCCTGATGGATGAGCCGGTGCTGGAGGGAAGGCTGGCCGCTCGCGGCAGCGGAATCGGTCTGGCGCCGGTCATTCCGGTGGGCATGCGCGCGGTGACGCTGCGTGTGAACGACGTCACGGGTATCGCCGGATTTGTCCTGCCGGGCATGCGAGTCGATGTATTGGTTACAGGTCATCCTCCCAATTCCGATAGCTCGGTCACCGCCACACCCGTGCAACTCCAGAATCTTCTGGTGCTGTCGGCTGGGACTGTCATGCAGCCGGACGCGCGTGGCCAGGCCATGCCGGCTCAGACCGTCACCTTGCTCGGAACGCCGGAACAAGCCGAAACGCTGACGTTAGCCAGCTCCGACGCCCGCATTCAGTTGGTGCTTAGAAATGGCAGCGATCAAACCATCGAAAAAACGCCCGGGCACGACATCGCGGAACTGTATGGAGAACGTTCGCAGCACAAAAAGACTGATAATCCGCCTCCTCCACGGCCGCGAAGCCGGCCGGTGGTTGTAGCAGCAGCCCCGCCACCCCCACCTCCTCCACCCGATCAGATCGTAGTGATTCGCGGAACTCAGAAGAGCGTGGAAGTGGTTGGCGTCGGCGGCGGGGGGAAGTAACCATGCAACGAATGAAACAGCTATACATTCTGTCAGGGCTGCTGGCTTTTGGTACCGCAAGCTGGCTTTTGGCTCAAGGTGGTCCGGAAGAGATTCGCTTGACGGTCGGCAAGAGCATCGTCATCGATTACCCATCCGATATTTCACGGATTTCGACCAGTAATCCCGACATCGTGGATGCGTCACCGGTTACCGGGCGCGAAGTTCTGGTCCATGGCAAGTCTTTCGGGACTGTGACTCTGGTGGTCTGGAGCAAGGCCGGGCAACGCAACTTTTACAACATCACGGTGGAGCAAAATCTGGAGCCGCTCCGCAGGCTGCTCAAGGAGACCTTCCCGGCTGAAGACATTCATGTTCAATCTTCGCGCGATTCGCTTTCCTTGACCGGAAAGGTGGGGAATAAGGATGTTTCCGATCGCGCCACCGCGCTGGCCACGCCGTTCGCAAAAACGGTAGTGAACAATCTTCAGATCGCCGAGGGGCCAGCCGAGAGACAGATTTTGTTGCGGGTCAAATTCGCCGAGTTGGATCGTTCCGCATCCAACCAGTTCGCTGTTAACTTGGTTTCCACCGGCGCGACGAACACCATCGGCCGAGTCACGACGGGAGCGTTTCCGGCTCCTAGCCCGACCGCCCTGGGACCGGGCGGCATCGGCTCCAATTCCTCATTCAGCATCTCAAACGCGCTGAACATTTTTGCGTTCCGGCCCGACCTGAACCTGGCCGCGTTGATCCAGGCCCTGGAGCAACGCAACCTTCTGCAGACCTTGGATGAGCCGACCTTGATCACAAGCGACGGTAAAGAAGCCAGCTTCCTGGTAGGCGGCGAATTCCCCATCCCGGTCTTACAGGGCGGCGCGAACTCGGGCGCGGTGACCATTCAGTTCCGAGAATATGGCGTGCGGCTGACCTTCACTCCCAATATCACCGGCGCCAATAACATTCGTCTGCATGTGAAGCCGGAAGTTTCCGCGCTCGATTACACCAACGCGCTATCGTTCAATGGCTTCACCATCCCCGCCCTTTCATCCCGCAAGATGGAAACCAACATCGAACTGGGCGAAGGACAGAGTTTCGTCATCGCTGGCCTGATCGATAAGCAGTTGACCGAGACGCTGTCGAAAATTCCGGTATTGTCCAGTCTTCCCATCCTAGGGAACCTGTTTAAGAGCAAGGAATTTGACCGCAACGATACGGAGCTGATCGTGATGGTCACTCCCGAGATCACGCTGCCGCTGCAGCCGGGCGACGCCAAACCTATGCCTCCGATGCCGCGACCGTTCCTGGTGCCGGTCACCCCCGGTTCCAACGTTCCATTCCCAACTAAAGCAAAGGGCAAATAGGAGCGCCCAGAATGAGCGACCGCAGGAGCGTGCGACGATGAGCCGGGGACCAGTTTTGACGGCGCTGGCGATCATACCCGATCGCGAGCTCGCGGCCCAGCTCTCGTCCGCTCTGGAGCGTACCCGTTCTTTCCAGATACTTTCTGAGTTCAAGTCCTATCCCTCGCTTCAGACGCTGGAGATTCGCGTGCGCCAGACCAAGCCGGATGTGATCCTGCTCGATCTGGCTTCGGACCTCGATCAGGCTTGCGAGTTGATTCGCTGCGTCACCGCGCTCAACCTCCGCGCGCACGTGGTGGGGTTGCACGTTCGTAACGATTCCGATGCGATTCTGCGCTCGTTGCGAAGCGGCGCGAGCGAGTTTCTTTATGCTCCTTTCGACATTCAAACGCAAAACGATGCCGTGATCCGCCTGCACCGCTTGTTGCAGCCCGGGCCAGTGGAACAAAGCGAACCCGGTTCCATCGTCGCCTTCTCCAGCGCCAAACCAGGCTCCGGCGCGTCCACGCTGGCCGCGCAAGCCGCGTTTGCACTGCGCCGCACCACCTCGCAGCGCGTTCTTCTGGCCGACTTCGACCTGATGGGTGGCATGATCGGCTTTTACTTAAAGCTCACCCACACCAAATCCCTGCTCGACGCTTTGCAAATGGCGGATCGGCTGCAGGAGGGCGGTTGGAACTCCTGTGTCGCGGTGGCAGACGGCGTGGATATTTTGCCGGCGCCTGAAACCCCGTATGCGGGCCCCATCGATGCCGCCCGGTTACACGCCGTTCTAGAGCACGCGCGTATGAACTACGAGTGGGTGGTGATCGATCTGCCGGTGGTTTTTCAACGGTTGAGCTTGATGACGATTTCCGAATCCGATCGGGCGTTCCTGGTGTCGACGCCCGAGTTGCCGAGCCTGCACCTGGCGCGCAAGGCGGTGAATCTTCTGGACCACTTGGGTTTTCCCAAGGAGCGTTTCCAGATAGTAATGAACCGCATCGATCGGCGCGACGAAATCGCGGGATCCGATATCGAGCGGTTGTTTAACTGCGCGATCGACGCGCGGATTCCGAACGACTATTTTTCGCTCCACCGAGCCGTGACGCTGGGCCAGCCGGTGGATGGGCATTCCGAGCTCGGCAAAGCAGTTGAAAATCTGGCCAACCGCCTGTCGGGTGCGGGGCCGGATCGCAAGCGGGCCGCTGTCGCGGACCTGCGGGTGGCCACCTCGCTTGTGTAGTTATGCCGGTTTAGTGAGGGGTTTTGTAGTGAAGGGTTTTGTAACAAAGGGCTTTGTAATAAAGATCTATGTTTCCTAATCTCGATACCAAATCGACGCCGCAAGTAAGCTGGGAGCAGCGCCTGCTCAAGAACGGCGGCAAGTCCAAGGGCGCGCTGAAGCCGGAGTACCAAGAGCTCAAGTTCACGCTGCATCGCAAGCTGGTGGACAAGATCAATCTGGAAGCGCTGGCCAGCATTGACAACCAGCGCGTGCGCAGCGAAGTGCGCCAGGCGCTGATCTCGCTGATCGATTCGGAGCCGACGCTGCTCAGTTCCCTGGAAAAGCAGCAGATCTGCGACGAGGTGTTGGACGAAGTCTTCGGCCTCGGGCCGCTGGAGCCCCTGTTACAGGATCCGAGCATTTCAGATATTCTGGTCAACACTCACAAACAGGTCTATATCGAGCGCAAGGGCTTGCTAGAATTGACCACCGTCAGCTTCCGGGACGCCCAGCACCTGTTACGCATTATCGACAAAATCGTTTCGCAGGTCGGACGCCGCGTGGACGAATCCAACCCCATGGTGGACGCGCGCTTAAGCGATGGCTCGCGCGTCAATGCCATTATTCCGCCGCTAGCGGTGGACGGGCCCCTGCTGTCGATCCGCCGTTTCTCGACCGACAAGCTGATGCCGCCCGACTTGGTGGATCGGCGCGCCATGACCCCCGGCATGATGGAGCTGCTCGAGGCGGCTGTCAAGGCGCGCATGAATATCATCATCGCCGGCGGAACCGGCGCCGGTAAGACCACGCTGCTGAATGCCCTCTCGGCTTTTATCTCGCCCAAGGAACGCATCGTCACCATCGAAGACGCGGCCGAATTGCAATTGAAACAACCGCACGTGGCGCGCCTGGAAACCCGTCCTCCCAACCTGGAGGGCAACGGTGCGGTGCGGCAGCGCGAACTGCTGGTCAATAGCCTGCGTATGCGTCCGGACCGCATCGTCGTAGGTGAGGTCCGCGGCGAAGAAGCGCTGGACATGTTGCAAGCCATGAACACCGGTCACGACGGATCGCTCACCACCGTCCACGCCAACAGCCCGCGAGATGCGATTTCGCGGCTGGAGGTCATGGTGTCGCTCGCCAGCGCCAACATGCAGCTGGTTTCGGTACGGCAGCAGATTGCCAGCGCCGTGCACTTGCTGGTGCAGGCGTCGCGTATGAGCGACGGGTCGCGCCGGGTGGTCAATCTGACCGAGGTCACGGGCATGGAAGGCGATGTCATCACCTTGCAGGACATCTTCGTCTTCGAAAAGCGCGGTCTCAACCCGGACGGCCGAGTGGTGGGACGATTTGCGGCCACCGGGATCCGGCCAAAATTCTATGAAAAGCTGCTAGCGGCCGGTATCCGCCTGCGAGCCGACTTATTTGATGAGGTGGTGGAGGTTTGACGCCATGTTCCTAATCATCGCCATCGCAGTATGGGCCTGCGCCCTGGTTGTCTGGTGGATTTGCTCGAACGCATTCCGCCACTCGGATCTCGACAAACTCAAGAGCCGCCTGATCGGAACCAGCAAGACCAAGGCGGCGAAGAGCTCCGCTGGCGCGGGCGGTTCGCTCATCCATACCGAGGAAAAGAATGTCCTGCTGGCGACCAAGTTCCTGCGGCGCTTCCAACTCCAGAGCAAGTTGCAGGAGATGATCGAGCAGGCCGGCATGAAGTGGAGCACGCAGCGGCTGGTAAACACGAGTTTGCTGGCGGTGGTGGCGGTTTGGGCCATCGCCTGGGTTTTGCTTCCTGCCGAGCTGCACCGCTTTTCCTATCTGCCGGCGTTGCTCGCTGGCGCGCTGCCGGTGCTCTATGTGCTCCGCAAGCGCAGGGCGCGGATGCGCCGGTTTGAAGAGCTGTTTCCCGACAGCCTGGAGTTTGTATCGCGCTCCATGCGCGCCGGACATGCCTTCTCGGTGTCGCTGGAGATGATTCACCGCGAGTTTCAAGAACCGCTGTCGGGCGAATTCCGCCGCACCTTCGAAGAACACAATTTGGGTTTACCGCTGGATGTGGCGCTTCAAAAACTGGCCAAGCGCGTTCCCTCGTTGGATGTACACTTCTTCGTTTCCGCTGTGTTATTGCAAAAGCGCACCGGCGGCAATCTGGCCGAGATTCTGGACAAACTCGCTTACGTGATCCGGGAGCGTTTCAAATTGCGGGGCCGGATCCGCGCTATCAGCGCGCATGGGCGGATGACGGGCATTGCCCTGAGCTGCATTCCGATCGGCGTAGCGATCCTTATGTTTTACACCAATCCGGATTACGTCCGATTCTTCTTTCTGGACGATACCGGCCATATGATGCTGGGCTGCGCGGTGGCCCTGCAGATCACTGGCTACCTGATCATGAAGAAAATCACGACGATCGAGGTCTAATTCATGTTGCTTCTGTTCAGCTTCGTGGTCTTCCTATTGTTTGCGGCCGGGCTCTCCTTTGCCGGCGTCAAGATGTATGTCAAGCCGAAAGAGGCTATCGAACGGGTAGCCGGCACCGGGATGAGCGCTCATGACTCCGCGCCGGTACATCCCAGCTTGCTGTTCCACGATCTGGTGAAGCGGCTGGGGAATCTAGTTCCCGCTTCGCCCAAAGACGTCACGGTGATGCAGCGGCGCTTGATCCGCGCCGGCTACCGGAATCCCAACGCTCTTAAAGTGCTGTATGGCGCCAAGGCCATACTGGCGGTTTTGTTGCCTGTGATTATGACGGTCGCGGTTTTGAACTCGTCGGCCCAGCAGAGCAACAAGGTGATGGCGATCTTGGTGGCGGTGGCAGCCGGATTCTTCGGACCCAACGAATATGTGCGGATGGCCGCCAAGCGCCGCCAAAAGCAGATCCAGCGAGGGTTGGCCAATTCTCTCGACTTAATGGTGGTCTGCGTCGAGTCCGGACTTGGGCTGGACCAGGCGATCATGCAGGTGGCCAAAGAACTGGAGCATGCCCATCCGGAAATCAGCGAGGAACTGGCCATCGTGAACCTGGAGTTGAAGGCCGGCAAGCGGCGCGCCGAGGCCTTGCGAAACCTGGCCGATCGTACCGCTGTTGAGGACCTGAAAAAGCTGGTCGCGGTGCTGATTCAGGCCGACCGCTTTGGGACCGGCGTGGCGCAGAGTCTGCGCGCCCATTCGGACTACATGCGAGTCCAGGCGCGACAAATCGCAGAAGAGAAGGCCGCCAAGCTAGGTGTAAAACTGGTTTTTCCGATCTTTTTCTGTATTTTGCCCTCTTTATTCGTAGTCACGGTAGGGCCGATTGTCATTAAAATCATGCGGGAACTGCTCCCCATGATGAATAGTATGTGACGAAATAGCATGTGACGACTCACATGCGGCGATGGATAACGTGTAGCGGAATCGTTTTCGCGGGAAAGGAGAAAAAGCGATGATGGATAGCTCGATGATTCGCATTGTTTGCGCGGTGCTGGCAGTCCTGTTTCTGGGCCTGATCGTTCTACGGCGCAAGAAGAGCGCTGAATAATTGGCGGGGGCGACCTGGCGGGGCGTCAGGGAACAAGCTCCCTGGCGCGCCACACCCTGGTACGGTTGACCCCGGACCATTTTCGTTTCACTGAGTGACGGAAACGCGGATTGACCGCGCGAAATATTAGCAACTGAATTAAGAAATCTGAAAATCTGATGCTTTCTTGGAGTATATCGTTATGCTGAAGTCATTTTGCTGGAAGGCCGTACTGGCCGCTTCGATCGCCACGGCGGCTTGGGGGGGGACCTTCGGTAAAGTCGTGTCGATCGGAGGCGAGGCCTCGGACCTGGCACTGGATCCCACACGCGGCGTTCTCTATATCGCTAACTTCACGGCTAACCGCATCGACGTGATGTCGCTCGCAAGCAATACGATCCAGACTTCGATCAACGTGGCGGCACAGCCCAACTCCATCGCTTTGTCTCCCGATGGCCACTATCTGGTGGCTACCAACTTCGGGAACGCGGCTGCGCCGGGCTCTCCCAACAATTCAATGACAGTAATCGATCTGACCAACCAGGGAACCCAGACCTTCTCGCTGGGCAATGCCCCGCTCGGCGTCGCCTTCGGAGCCGACGGCATCGCGCTGGTGGTCACCACCTCGGACTTCCTGCTCTTTGACCCCAGCACGGGCACCACACAAGAACTCGACACGCTTGCAAATGTAGTGGCGAATACTTTGCCGGTGGCGCCAGCGAACTTCCCAGCCGATATCAGCGCGGCATCAGTCGCAGCCTCGGCGGACGGCCTGCAAGTCTACGGCCTGGGCGGCACCACCAGCACGGTCACCTTCCGTTACGACGTCAACGCCAAAGCCATCTTTCCAGGTGGCATCGTCACGAGTACCGGAATTCTCGGGCCTCGCGTGGTCAGTCTCAACCACGATGGCTCCCTGGTTATGGCCGGCTGGGTGATGCTTGGCTCGGCAGGCTTCGTTAACTATTTTCCGCAGCACACCAATCAGTTCGATGTTGGCAGCACCGCGTTTGACGACAGCCGCGGTTTGCTCTACGCCCAGATTCCCGTTGTAAAAGGCGAATCGCCCACACTGCAAGTAGTCACCTCCAGCAACCTTACACTTCAGGAGCGCCTGCAGTTGCCCGAGAACCTGAGCGGAAAAAGCATACTTTCGAGCGATTCCAACACGCTCTATGCTATTTCAGAAAGCGGCATCACCGTACTGCCGGTCGGAAGCCTCTCTCAGCAGCCCCAGGTAGTAGCGAAGTCGGAAGATCTGATATTCCGTGGCAGCTTCTGCAATCTGGGAGTGTCCACCCAGCAGCTCACCATCGTGGACCCGGGTGGCAACAACACACCCTTCAGCATCAGCTCCAATACCAACGGCGTTACCGTTTCGCCTTCGGGCGGCGTCACTCCGGCCGTTGTAACGGTGTCGGCGAATCCCGCCGCGTTTCTCAATCAAACCGGGACTGTAGCCGCTACTTTGACGATCCAATCCGGGCCGGCGATTAACGTCATACCGACCGTTCGCGTATTGGTTAATAGCGCTGGACCCAATCAGGTTGGAAGCTCCATCGACATCCCCGGCACGCTTACCGATATCGTGGCAGACCCGGTGCGCAACCACTTCTTCGTGGTACGCAGCGACAAGAATGAAGTACTGGCCTTCGACGGCACCAACTATTCTCAGATCGCCGCGCTTCCCACCGGCAACCAGCCGACCACCATGGCAATCTCCTTCGACCAGCAATATCTATTGGTGGGCAATGAAGGATCACAACTGGTCAATGTGTACGACCTGGACACCCTGCAGCCCGACACGCCAATCGTTCTACCATCTGGCTTCATCGCCCTTTCGATCGCCTCCTCGGCGAATGCAACACTCGCCCAGGGCGGTTATTACGATGGGACATTTCACATTTTGCAGCTCGACATCCCATCACGTTCCGGAACCCAATTGGCATCCCTTGGCGTGTTCACTAACCTGACGAACGCCAACACGGTGCTGACTGCCTCGCAGAATGGTTCATCTATCCTGATTGCCCAAGCGGACGGGACGGTTTATCTCTATGACGCCAATTCAAACGCGTTTGCGGTTTCCCGCAAGGATTTCACATCTCTCGCCGGTCCCTACGCCGCGTCTGCCTTCAATCAATATGTCGTCGGTAACAATCTCCTGAATTCCTCCCTAGTGCCCGTGCTGCAGTTTGAAACCGGCACCGGTACTCCATCCGGATTCGCATTCGTGAACGAGACCGGGTTCCGCACCAATGCGCCGGCGCCGCCTGGAAGCGCCGCCAGCACCGGCAGTTCGTCGTCAACGACCACGACAACCACGACCACCACCACTACGACCACGCCGCCAACTTCGACCGGCAACGGACAAAGCACGTCCCCGGGCGTGATCCAACGGATCGACATGACCAACCCGTCCAGTTCGGTCAGCCAGGCAACCGCAATGTTGGAAGCTCCCCTGCTCGGAACCACGGCTTCGCCCTTCACGCGCACCGTCGCACCTTTAGCGGGCCAGACCGCGATTGCGAACCTGACCGTATCGGGCGTCACCATCCTGCCCTGGAACTATTCCGCTTCCGTCGCGCCGCCCAATATTACTTCCGTCGTAAACGCAGGCGACGGAAAGAATGACGTCGCGCCCGGCGGTTTGATTTCTGTCTATGGAACGCAGTTGAGCCCGGTCAATATGGCAACCGCTGAAATTCCGTTGCCGACCGCTTTGGCCAACAGTTGTCTGAGCGTCAATGGCCTGCCGGTTCCCATTCTGTACGTCTCGCCCACCCAGGTGAACGCGCAGATGCCCTACCAGGCGATCGGCAATGTAACACTAATCCTGCGAACGCCGGGTGGTCAGAGCAACAACTATAACCTGGTGGTTGAGCCCAATGCGCCCAGCGTGTTCCTGGCTTCGCTTGGCGGCACGAACGGCATACCTACCGTGGTCCGCAACGATGACGACGAACTGGTGACAGCTTCGCATCCTATTCACAGAAAATCGAACACGGCGCTGGTGATTTACCTCACCGGTCTGGGCCCGACGTCGCCATCCGTGGCTAGCGGCCAGCCCGCGCCCGCAAATCCCCTGGCGGTCTCAAATACTCAGCCCACCGTCACCCTCGGAGGAACGGTATTGCCGGTGCTCTTTTCCGGTTTGGCGCCCGGCATGGTCGGCGTCGACCAGATCAACGTCTCAGTGCCCTTTGATGTCCCCGATGGAATGTCTGTCCCCCTCGTCATTAGCCAGGGAGCGGTTTCGACTTCGATCCCCGAGCGAGTGGTGGATTAACCGCAAATTCTAGAGAGAGAGAGAATAAGAGAGAGACAAATGAAACATTTTCTATCGTTAATGTCTTTAGCGATTGCCGTGGCGACTCCGGCGGCATTCGCTCAGAAGTGGGAGGTCGGCTTTGGCGCCGGCGGCAGTTTTCTAACCTCGGAAACCATCGACAGTCCCGAGGGAAATGCGAATGCCACACGCAATCCCGGTTTGGCCCTGAGCGCGTGGCTCGACAACAATATCGGCAGCGGCTTATTCGGCGGCGAGTTGCGCTATGACCACGAGAACGGCGATCTGAAGCTATCTTCCGGTGGCACCAGCACCACATTCGGAAGCCAAAGCAACGCCATCCACTACGATTTCCTGTACAACTTCACGTCTTCTGAATCTGCCGTACGGCCCTTCGTCGCGGCGGGCGGCGGAGTGAAATGGTATTCGGGCACCGGCACCGAGCAGGTTGTCCAGCCCCTGTCGAACATCGCGGTATTTAGCGATGTCCGGGATCTGAGAGCCAT
>Ga0210383_10004207_pt1 | contig 12768 bp, 10 predicted proteins | sample IncBWC14OmetaG_FD_160072 | JGI IMG/M metagenome (GOLD analysis project Ga0210383, IMG submission 160072) | Forest soil microbial communities from Barre Woods Harvard Forest LTER site, Petersham, Massachusetts, United States - Inc-BW-C-14-O ...
AAGATTCCATCGGCATTCTGTATTCCGTCATCACGCTGCACCTGGGCTTCGATTTTAATTCCGACGAATACAAGATCATGGGTCTGGCGCCGTATGGAAATCCCGCGCGCTATCGCCATTTCTTCGAGCAAGCCGTCGAGCTCCTCGACAACGGCACGATCAAGATTCCCATCCTGCGCCTGAACGAACAGCGCGAAGACCGCGAGACCTACGGAGCTACGCGCCGTTACCTGGAAGAGCACCTAATTCCGAAGCGCGCTCCGGACTCTGAAATCACCGACGATCACCGCGACGTCGCGGCTGCTCTTCAGGAGTGCCTCGACAAGGTGATGCTGCACATTTGCGGGCACTTCGGCCGCGCGACCGGCTTGCGAAAGCTCGCAATGGCCGGCGGCGTCGCCCTGAATTGCACGGCCAACGGCAGGCTGCTGCAATCAGGAATTTTCGACGACATCTACGTGCAGCCGGCCGCCGGCGACGACGGCACGGCGCTTGGCGCGGCCCTGTGGCGAGCTTCCCGCAACGGCGGCGTCCGCAACTACCGGTCCCCTGTTCCCTTCTATGGCCCCGCCGCAACGCAGGCCGAAATCGACGCCGCCATTGCCCAAACTGGCGATCGCATCAGCGTCACCCGCTTCGCCAGTCTCCAAGACGCCTGCGCCGAAGCCGCCAAGCTCATCAAAGACGGCCGCGTCCTGGGCTGGTATCGCGGCCGCATGGAGTTCGGTCCCCGCGCGCTGGGCCACCGCAGCATCCTCGCCGATCCAGGCCACGTGGAAATGCGCGACCGTATCAACGCCATGGTCAAAATGCGCGAAGCTTTCCGCCCGTTCGCTCCAGCCGTTTCCCTCGAGCAAGTCCAGGACTGGTTCGAGGTCCCGCGGGGCATGGAATTGCCGTACATGATCATGACCGCCGACGTCCGCCCGCAATTCCGCGCCGCGCTCCCAGCCATCACCCACGTGAATGGCTCGGCGCGCGTGCAAACCGTCTCCGCAAAAGACAACTGCGAATTCCACGAACTTCTCAAAGCCGTCGGTAAAGTAACCGGCCGCGAAATGGTCCTGAACACCAGCTTCAACGTAAAGGGCCAACCCATTGTGAACACGCCGCGCGAAGCGATCGACACTTTCCTGCGCACCGGCATCGAATATCTGTTCCTCGAGAACACGCTCGTGCGCCGCGCTTCGCACAAATAATTGTTCTGCTGGAGCCTCCGCGTACCGGCCGTGTTGCGGCGACTACCGCGTCTTCTTCGATCTGAGAGGCGATGACGCCATTGAAATCGTCGCCGTCCCTCACCGCAAAGAGGCCTGCCGCTGCCCCCTCCCCCCGCCTTATTTTGTAAGTGCGGATTCTAAAGGACTTTAAGTGTTGTGTTTTTGGATCTGCGGATTGTAAGAGAGTTACAGGCGTATTTTTCGGATCTGCGGATTCTACAGGGGTTAGGGCTGGAATGGAATTTGGCTGCAGGAATTGCCAAGCGACCGACCGAGTGCGATGCGTTCGAATTACTAGTTGAAGTAACACGGACAAATAACGTAGTGGTAACTATTTGTCAAGGACCATTTTGGGAATGAAGTGTCAGGAGTGCGTGAAGCCAGTCGATTTGGACGGACGGGGGAGGAAAAGTCGGCACCAAGAGCTTGCAGAAAACCGCAAGGATGGGCCAGCCGCCGAGACGCGTTCAGTTCTTGCGTAGTTGGAAGACTACGCTGACGTTTGTGTCGGCCTCAGCTGGGCTGCCTCCAATCGTTGCGGGCTTGAAGCGCCACTGCTTCACCGCTGCCATCGCTGCGTCTACAAGCCGTGGATCACCCTGAATCAATTCCAGTGTCTTCACTTTTCCCTCTTTGTCGATGAGCGCCCGTAGCACCACCACTCCCTCGACGTGGTTCGCCCTCGCCGCCGACGGATATTCGGGCGGAACCTGGTAAATCGGCTCCATGGGGGCAACGAAATGCCCGTTCTTGAAAGCGCTTGGGCCGGCCCCTTCCACCCAACTCTAAAATGGCAGGGTTCCCGGTCCGACGAAACGGAACGCTCCCTGTTGATACACGAGTGTCTCTGCCCACGAACCCGTGTTTTGTCCTTGTCCACGCACAGCAAAACTGAAACGTGAAAGCGGTACCTCAGTCAGGGGGCGAGTCGAACTGAGCTGGAATCCCCGAGCGATCCTTAGGTGTTCCCCCGGGGCATTCGCGTGATTAACCGCAATTTCTGCGCCTGGGGCCTCGCAAGTGCTTTCGATGGTTTTTTCGGTGGAATCACGATAATCCGAGAAAAGGCGCTCGTAGCGTTTGGTCAGATTTGCAGCCTCGCCCGGGTCGAAGTTCTGTGCAAACCACCCAGCCGAGTCGGGAATTTTCAATTGTTCGGGAAGGCTCTGTTCCGAGGCTGTATCGCCTGAACAGCGCGCGTGAAAGATAGCCCTAAACTGTGTCTCAAACCCCGCATCGGACTCGGCGTAACTAGGCGCTTCCTTCGGAGGTGCCTGCGACGTCGCAACCTGGGCGCACACAGCGGAATCCCCGAGCGCTAGCACGCATATGAGGGTTAGGTTGAGGCCCACTTTCGCCGTAAATCTCGGTGGTGTGGTGTCCATAGGGCCGAAGCTTATCCCAAAGGGCCTGGATCAGCAGCGCATTCGGACGAGTGAGTTAACTTAAGGTTTAACGGCGGGTGGTCCGGAGTGAAATTTGTCGATAGAGGCGCGGAGGGTGCCCCAGGTTCGGTTTTTTGAACCTGGGTCTTGAGGTTGATGTTTCCTTCCTGGGGTTGGCGACGCCGGCGAGATTAAAGCGGCTCTATGGCCAAGGGCATCTACACTTCGTAACTTTCAGTTGTTACCGCTTTCTAGATCGAGAAGCTGCACTCTATGCGTGCGAATCCAGTGATTCGAGGATTGGTGACGCATCCCAAGGATTGGCCGTGGAGTAGTTGGTTGTTTATGGGAGGTGCGAAGTTGGATTGATACGCGTGGACGTTGAGGAGTGATTGAAAAAGTCAAACCCAAGATCCAGGTTCAAAAAGCGAACCTGGGGCACCCTCCGCGTCACTTTATTTGTGAATGGAAGAGAGTCTTCTCGTCCCGTCGTCACCGTTAATCTATCTGGGCCACCCGCCATACTCCCGCTCTTGCAAGCCCCATGCAGACTCGATCGTTGGTCAAGACAGTCCGCTCTCCGTTGTAATTTTAATCCCCAGATCCACGACGAATGCAAGACACATTGTTTACGTCTGATTCCGTTACTTGACACTGAAAAGTGCGTCTCATCATATGTACACGTTTTAGGAATGACCTTTGCTAAGCGCGCTTTGCGGAATAGACAGCTCGATGCGGCAGTCATTAACAGTGACGCTGAAAGAAAGGAGGTACGGTCCATGAGGAAACCCAGCCCGGGTCCTGCAGATCGAGCCATTGAACGAGTGCTCGAACTGTCAGCGGACGCCCAAATAACAAGGCGCCAAACACCCAAAAACTCGCCCACGTTCTACAGTTTGACGGGAGCGATAGCAGCCTATGGCAAAGCACTGGCCCTTCTCACGGCACTTCAGCAGCGGGAAGAGTTCTACAGAATAATCTCTCAAAGTGAAGTTTCCGAACACGCAGTCACGGTTAGCTGATGGGCAAAAGGCATAGCAGTGCGGGCATTCTTAGTCGTCGAACACACGGCGTACTAATGGCCGGAGGTAGTTTCTTAGGTTGTTCAACACGTTTGTAAACATTCAAAGGAGAAATGATGAAAAAGCAGTATTTGCGTATTCTGATGGCGGTGGTCTGCTTCGCTGGGTTAGGTTTTACGGCCAACGCAGAGGTTATAGACCAAATCGTTCTGACGATCCCGTTCGAGTTTGTCGTCGCTGGCAAGACACTTCCGGCAGGCACATATAGGGTGAATCGTCTTTCGGCCGATAGCTCGGAAGGGCTAGTCCTCAGTAGCTTTGAGAATAATACGGGAGCGATCCTTCATGTATCTCACGTCGAAATCTCTCACGTGGACAAATCTGAAGTCAGCTTCGAAAATGCTGGGGACCAGCACTTCCTGAGCAAGATTGAAACAGCCAACCATATATTCACCATTCCGGTGTCCTCTGCGGCGATCCAAGAAGCCTCTGCAAGATCGCACACCGGCGCGACGCCAGGACTTTCCTCAGTGAGTAAGTAGGAATTTCATATCAGGAAGGGCGGCCTTCAGGTCGCCTTTTTTGTTTCCACGAGGCGCGCAGAGCGCGTTGGTCATTGAGCTGCGCTGCCAGGAACAATCGACGTACCGTTACTCCTTTGGTTCCTATTCATCGTCGTTCTAAATTTAGCAACCAGCTCAGAATCATACGGTTATGTTGCGGCCAGCATAGTGCTGTTAAGAACGAGTAGGATTGCCGGAGGATGACAACAGCCCTCACTTTCTCCCGCGCGCCTAGGGACTTGGTCCCGTGCGGCAATCATCCAAGGAGGAACCATGGGCACAGAGTCGTCAGTACAGGTGTTCTGCCCGGATTACCAGAGATTGCTCAAGGAATCTCAGATCGCCTTAACAATTTGGAATAACGGTCGTGCCGACATTCATAATGCCGGGCGTCGAGGACGAGACGCCGATAACACTCTTCGCACATTGCAAGGGAATTTCGCGAGAGCTTGGGCCGCGCTACAGAAGCACGATCAGTACTGCGAAGTTTGTCAACGTGTCTCGATCATTGAGGGGCGTGCGTTCCCTGGACGAAGCCTTGCACCAGCCTTTCCTGCCTCAATGCGTAACGAGATCTGAGAACTCCGGGTGCTTCGCTACATGCTGCTGCGCCGTCGGACAAACAATGTCGACCTTAAGGTTGTGCTCTCGGGCCCATTGAAAGCAGTCTCAGGGCGGGTGACTTGGAGTGAAACTTATTACAGCTTCTCCATCTAAACGGCGGTAACAACTGAAAGTAAGAAAATGCAGCTGCCCTCGATGAGGGTCTTCGATAGAATTAAATCACTGCGATATGAGAAGGGCGAAGTTGGATTGATACGCGTGGACGTTGAGGAGTAAGAAGAAAGTTCAAACCAGGACCCAGGTTCAAAAAACCGAACCTGGGGCACCCTCCGCGTTACAGTGATGGTGAAGAGCAGAAGACTTTCTCGCCCGAACGGCACTCATTCATGTTGAGATGATCAGTTTGTTGTCCGGGGCACTTGGCCCGCCCCACGTAGACGCTACGGATTAGACGGACGGTCTACTCCTCGGCGAGAGCCTCCATCGGGGATATCCGCGCGGCGCGTTGAGATGGCAGCAGGCACGCGACGAGAGACACCAACCCCATTACGCACCCAGTACCTGCGAGAATCACCGGGTTAAGAGCCTGCACATGAAAAAGCACCGCCTGCATGGCCCTGCCTGTCAGCCACGCTCCGATCGCGCCTAATATGGTTCCGCCAGCGAGTAAGCGTAAGGAGAGATTAAAGAACTGGCTGCGGATTTGCCCCGGCTGCGCACCCAAGGCCATGCGCAGGCCAATTTCACGCCGACGCTGCGCTACAGCGTAACTCAACACGCCGTAAGTGCCGATGGCCGTGAGCAACAGAGCGATGCCAGAGAAGAGACCAGACAGCAGCGCCGGCGAACGACGGGCGGCAAGGCTGTCGGCTATGCGAGTTTCCATCGACCGAAGGTCATTGACCGGTATGTCGGGGTCAATTTGCCGAACTACCTTTTGGAGTGGCAACCCGAGCGATTCCGGCGGAAGGCTCGTTCGGACGGCGACGAAGAAGCTGTCATCAATGCGGAAGGAATATGGATAATAAATCGCGCCCTGTGCTTGGTCTTCGGTGAGTCCCACTTGTTTTGCCTCGCCAACAACGCCGACGACAGCGAACGCTTCGGCACCCTTCCCCGCTTCGGACCCATCCCACAATCGCTGGCCAATGGCGCTGGCGTTCGGCCAGTAGTATCGCGCGAAGTCTTCATCCACAACGCAGACCCTCTGAGAGCGACGTGAATCATCGGCCGTGAGGAATCGGCCTGCCCGCAAGGAGAAACCCATGGCGCGAAAGTAGTCACCCGCGACACCGTAAGAGTAGTGCCCTCGCGCTGATTGGCCTGGACGGAGGATGTGCCCTTCTACGGTGGCGGAACTTTTGCCGCTCTTGCCACTGAAGGGAACGTTGTTGACCACGCCCGCGGACAGTACTCCGGGCATGCGGCCGATTTTCTCCATCAAGCTTTCAACAAATGTCAGCCGGGTTGCGTCCGGATAGGTTGCCCACGGAAGCAGGATTTGCCCCGTGAGGACGTGGTCGGACTGGAAGCCCGGAGAAACGGCCATGGCACGCTGAAGACTGAACCCGAGCAGACCGGCTCCCGCCAACAGCATGAACGCCAGAGCAATCTGAGAGACGATAAAGCCATGGCGCATCATTTGAGCGGCGCGGCCGCTCGTTCCACCCCGGCTCTCTGATTGAAGCGCATTACCGAGATGGCGTCGAAAATTGAACCAGGCGACCGGCATCGCGAAGACGATGCCCATGATGATACCTGCGACCAGGCCGACCGATGCGAATCGCGCGTCGAAGACGATGCGACTTCCCAAGGGTAGGCGCTCAGCACCCAACACGCGCAGGAGATGGATTCCGCAGGCGCCGACGCCAAGTCCGAGTAGTCCTCCGACAGTCGTAAGCAACGTGGTCTCGACGATCACTTCGCTGACGAGGTATCCCCGACTTGCGCCAAGCGCCTGACGAACGGCTAATTCTTTAACTCGACTGCCGGCACGAACGAGAAGCAGGTTTACAAGGTTGACTCCGCCGATTAACAGAAGGGCCATCGCGCCGGCTTGCAACAGCAATAGAGTGGGACGGATTGCTGCAACGTGGTCGGCGCGCAATGGCACCACCAAGGAACGAAAGCCTGCTTCGGAAATCATTTTGGCCTGGGGGTCGTCGACCTCCAATGCCGCGTTCTGCGCATCGATCTGAGACTGGGCCTGCGCGAGAGTGACACCCGGTTGGAGGCGGGCAATCATTTGGATGACATTTCCCCCGGCGTGCCGCCGCGACGGCGTGCGATCTTCAGGGCGCGATGCCAGGGGCAAGAACAACCGCGCATCGGAAGAGAGAAAGCGAAAGGCGGGAGGCAAGACACCGATCACCGTTCTGGGAACGCTGTTGACGCGAATCTGCCTTCCGATCACATGGGGATCGGCGTTGTATCGTTGCCGCCAAAATGCGTCGGAAAGAATGGCAACCTGGTCGGTTTCAGAAGTGGTTTCCTCGTCTGTGAAACTACGTCCGATCGCCGGGCTGAGCCCAAGAGTAGAGAAAAAATCCGGAGACACTCGCATGGTAGGCTCGCGTTCCGTCGAGCCAGCGTCGCCGATAATCTCCGTGCCGTAGCGATAGATCGCGAGCGAAGTGAAGGCGGGAATATGACCGCGTCGTTCGTAGTAGTTGGTCAGTGAGGAGCCGTCGCGCTCGACCCCGGCTTTTGGATACGTGTTGAATACCGTCATGAGCCGTTCGGGCTCAGGAAATGGCAGCGGGCGGAGCAGTACCGAGTCGATCACGGCAAAAATCGTCAGGTTCGCGCCGAGACAAACGGCCAGGGTCAAGAGAGCGGTAGCTGTGAATCCGGGCGTCTTTCGTAGCAATCGGGCGGCATAGCTCAGCTCTCTGCGAAACTCATCAAACAGCGGAAGGCCACGTTCCGCGCGGCAGTCTCCCTTGACGCTGTCCAGGCTGCCGAACTCCATGCGTGCGTGGCGGACCGCCTTTTCTGGTGACATGCCGGAGCGCACCAGGTCATCGGTATATTGCTCGATGTGAAAGCGCAGTTCCTCGGTCATGCACTCTTCAAATTCACGCCGCCGGGTGAGCACACGAAACAGGGAGCGAAGGCGTTTGAACATTGTCACACCTCCTCCGACGTTGTGTTCAGCGCCGCGGTAATCGCCGACGCAAGCCGGTTCCAGCCGGCAGTTTCGTCGCGCAAGCGGCGACGCCCAGCAGCGGTCAAGGTGTAGAATTTCGCGCGGCGGTTGTTCTCGCTCTGACCCCATTCGGCGGTGATGAGACCGTGATGCTCCAATCGGTAGAGCGCCGGATATAAAGATCCCTGTGGAATCTCGAGCGCATCCCCGGAGATCTGCCGGATGCGTACCAAAACACCGTATCCATGCAGCGGTTTCAAGGACACCGCTTTGAGAATCAGCATATCCAATGTACCGGGCAGTAGTTCCGCGGTTTTGCTCACTGTAGCACGGCCTCCTAGGCTGACTAGGAGTCTAACCGATGCTCTCCTAGTTTGACAAGGGGAATGCAAGCGACTGGCCTTCCGCAAAGCGCTGGAGGGTTCGTATCTTGTTCGAAAGTCCGATGGCTCGGCTGCATAGGTCAACTATTGAACCTGGGGCACCACGCTTCAGAGGCTAAGGCCCACTGATGGCACGTGGCTTCCCTTCGGGGCTGACGCCCCGACCTCCTAAGGAACGGGACGTCAGAACCCGCATCCTTAAGTGTCCCTAAAACGCGAAGGGTGCGACGGCGCCCGCTTCGGAAAGCGACCGCTACAAATGGTTCGCAAAGGGGCTCGCGAGGGAAAGTCAAAACCCGCACCCTTAGAACCGAAGGGTGCGGCACCCAGCCGCAAAACAACAGAACGGGCGTTAACGCGGCGACTCGAGGACTAGCTTTTGCACGCGCCAGTTCAGGATTTCGGCGACGTAGAGGTCGCTTTCGGTCGGGCATGCGATTTGGTGAATCCAGCCGAATTGGCCTGGTTGCTTGCCGGCTTTGCCGAACATTCCGAGGATTTTTCCGTCGAGGCTGAGCTTGTAGATGCGGCCGGGGAAGGCGTCGGAGGTGTAGAGCACCTGGTTTGGACCGGGCGTGATGCAGACCGTCCACGGAGCGCCGGGCGACATCGTGCCAGTGGCTTGCGTGGGCTTGTCGCCGATGGCAGGACGCGCGTCTAGGGGAGCCGGGACGTTGATGGTGATCTCGCGGAGAGGTTTACCGTCGGTGTCGAAGACCTGGATGCGGTGGTTGCCGCGGTCGGCGACGTAGACGTTTCCTGCGGCGTCGAGCGCAATGCTGTGGGGGACGTTGAATTGTCCAGGACCACTGCCGGGTTCGCCCCAGGACATGAGCCAGTTGCCATCTTTGTCGACTTTGGCGATGCGCGAGTTGATGTAGCCGTCGCTGATGTACGTGTTGCCGGCGGCGTCCCAGGCCATGTCGGTGACCTGGCGGAACAAGCCGTCGACTGGAGGCAGCGGCGGATGCGCATGTTTCAGCGGGCCGGTGCCTTCGTCGGAGGCTTCCTGCTTGCGGCCAAAAACCATTGCGACGCGGCCGTCGGGGGTGAACTTGATGACCATGTCGGAGCCTTTGTCGGCGACCCAGATGTTGTCCTGGCGGTCGATCTTTACGGAGTGCGCGTAGGACCAAGCGTAGAGGTTGTGGCCGATTTCGCGGATGAAACTTCCGTCGGGAGCGAACTCGAGGAGTTGCGCGCCGGCGGCGGCGTATGCAGGACCTGTGGTGTTGCCGCGCGAGAAAACGAAAATGTGTCCTTTGGAGTTGACGGCTACGCCGGCGACTTCGCCGAAGTAGAGATCGGGCGGGAGCTTCAGAAAGTCGGGGACGGCGTGGTAGCGGATTTCCGGTGGCTGCTGAGCGAGCAGTGTTGCTGGCAGAAGACAGGAGAGGACAAGAATCAACACAGAGATTGCGGGCTTCATCGGAATCTCCTTGCGGACGCGAAAACGCCGATGAGTGTACACGATCTTGTCGCGTGTGATGGAGGTGCGGACGCAGTCCACAGTGTGGTTGGGGCACTTCGCCACGTTGCGTCGCTCGGGTGATCGGGCTGGGCGTTTGGGGCGCAGCGTGCTGCGCCCCTACGGGTTGGGTCACGATGTGACCGCTGAACTTGCGAACCGCTAATTTACGGTCAGCGAGACGGTGGCTGAGCTCGTCATGGTTCCGGACGTGCCGGTTACCGTTACCGTGCTGGTGCCTTTGGGGGTGCCGCCCGTTGGCGTCTGGCCGCCGCCGCAGCCTGCTAATGCCAGGAAGCCAACCATCGCGGCGGCCATGCTCAGCCGTATGGCGAATCTCTGCCTGCGAACCAAGAAGAGCAGCAGCGAAAACACCGAGAACAAAGGCACCGTTCGCCACAGGAACATGCGCGTGTCCGGCGTCGAGGATGGCGGAGTAACGACGGCTGGACTTGTGGTAACAACCGTCACCATGGCGCTGACGGGGGTTACGCCATCGGACGGCGTCACCGACGTTGGGGCGGCGGTGCAGGTCGAATTGGCAGGTAAGCCGGTGCAAGCCAGGGCCACGGCTTGGTTGAAACCGCCTGTCGGCGTCACGGTTACCTTAAAGGTGCCGCTGGCGCCCTGAGCGACGGTCAACGTGGTTGGTGAAGCTGAGAGGGTGAAACTTCCCGCGGTGCTGGTGCCGGTGCCGCTCAGGGTTACGGTTTGAGGACTGGTGGAAGCCGCGTCTGTGAGGACGAGGTTTGCAGTCTCGGCCGCGGCGACGGACGGCTTGAAAATTACGCTGACCGTGCAGGAGCTGTTTGCGGCGATGCTCGTGCCGCACGTGTTGGTGGATGTGAAGTCGGTGTTGGCTGCTGCAGGAACGCCTCCGGAGATGCCTGCGCTGGTGAAGGCGATCGCGGCGTTGGTGCTGTTGGTCAGAGTTACCATTTTCGCGGCGGTCGGGGTGCCAACGGGCTGATTGCCGAAAGCCAAGCTCGTGGGAGCGACCGTCAAAGTGCCGCCGGCGCTGCTGGTGCCGGTTCCTGTCAGAGTTACGGTCTGCGGACTGGTTGAGTCGGCATCAGTGATGACTAGGTTTGCGGTTTCCACGGCGGCGACCGATGGCGTAAAGACGACGCTGATGGTGCAGGAGGTGCCCGCTGCAATGCTGGTTCCGCAGGTGTTCGCGGTCGGCGCGAAATCTGTGTTGGCCGCTGCCGGTGAGCCGCCGGAGACGACTACGCTCGTGAATGCAATTGCGGTGATGTTGTTGTTTGTCAGCGTCACCATTTGCGCGGCGGTAGGCGTGCCAACCAGCTGCGGTCCAAACGTAAGGGTCAGAGGAGAAACCGTCAACGTGGGCTGGAATGTCAGCTCCGCGATGAACGCGTCGGACGTGCCATTGAGCGCCGGCTGGAAAGCGCCCGCGGGATACACCGGAAACGTGGCGGCTGTAGAGGCTGTCACACCTGTGATGTAGCCGTTGTTGGTGAGCGGGTTGACGGCAATCGCATCGACCTCGTCGAAATTCGGCCCGGCACCGCTTCCTCCGAAGTACGTCGAATAGACTAAGTCAGCAGCACCAGTTCCCGCTGGGTTCAGCTTGGTGACAAAACCTTCGCCCTGGGAGCCGGCGACTGGAGCCGTTTGGAAGGCGCCCTTGGTTACCGGGAAATCTGATCCCTGAGTTGCCCCGGCAATGTAGGCGTTCCCTGCGGTATCGGCGGCGATGCCGAACGCGCTATTTGTCTGGGAGCCGCCGACGAATGTCGAGTACTTGAGGGAAGCACTGCCGGTCAGGCTGGTATCCACCAAGGTGATGAACGCGATGCCTTGGGCATTTCCCTTGGTTTGGAATGCTCCCGAGGTCGCCGGAAAAAGAAGCGAGCTTGTCAAACCCGTGACGTACGCCACGTTCGAGGGCCCTAGTGCGATGGCGCCGCCAAAGTCGGCGGTGTCGCCTCCGAGGTACGTCGAATAGAGTAAGGATGCCGCCCCGACTTTGGTGGTGTCGAAGCGCGAGACGAACGCGGTGCCTCCCGTATTACCGGCCGGCGTCGTTTGCTGAAATGCGGTCAGGGTCGTGGGGAAGTTTGTGGAGGCGGTCGTGCCGGCCACGTAAGTGTTCCCCGTAGAATCCTCGGCGACGCCAAAGGCCGCATCGCCAAAGCCAGGCCCCAGCGTAGTCCCTGCGTTCACACCGTTGCCGCCCAAGTACGTGGAATAGATCAAAGACGCGGCGCCTGTCTTGGTGGTATCGAGCTTGGTGAGAAATCCCGTTCCAGTCAAGCTGGCGGGATCCGGCGTGGCTTGAAACGCGGTGGACGCCGTGACCGGAAAGTTCGCGAGGGCCGCACCGGGCTGGGACGCGGTTAGCCCGACGACGTAGACCATGCCGTTCGGGTCGGTCGCGATGCCATTTCCAAATTCGGTTACGGTGCTCTGCGTTCCTCCGAGGTAGGACGAATAGACGAGGGAAGCTGCTCCCGACAGCGTCGGATTAATCTTGAAGACGAAGCTGGTGCCGTTGGCATTGCCAGCATTCGGCCCCGGCTTCAAAGCATTTGCAGTTGTGGGGAAGTCGGTCGAAGAAGTTTCTCCGGTGACGCAGATATTGCCGGAACCGTCGACGGCAACGCCGAGCCCGGAATCTCCTCCGGAGCCGCCGACATACGAGGAGTAAAGAAGACTCGTTCCGGTGGGATTCATCTTGGTCACGAAAACCACGCCGTTCGCGTTGCTTGCGAGCGGCCTTGGCGTGAATGCTCCGGTGGTCGTGGGAAATTGCAAGGAGAGAGTAGTACCGGCGACAACAGCGTCGCCTAGTGAATCCACGGCGATCGCCTGCGCGGTGTCGTCGAGTTCGCCTCCCAGGTAGGTGGAATACACCAACACAGGGTCGACAATCAGCGGCTTGCTGGAATCGTACTTCGCGACGGCGAAAGTTACCTGGTGCTCGCCGGTGATGGCATAATTTCCGGCAATTTCGCGGCGCTCACCGCCAATCTGTTGGTACACCAATGG
>Ga0210383_10004208_pt1 | contig 12766 bp, 8 predicted proteins | sample IncBWC14OmetaG_FD_160072 | JGI IMG/M metagenome (GOLD analysis project Ga0210383, IMG submission 160072) | Forest soil microbial communities from Barre Woods Harvard Forest LTER site, Petersham, Massachusetts, United States - Inc-BW-C-14-O ...
CCGTTGCCGTGATTGTCCTGTGCGAAATGGCAATCCGCGCACTGCATTCCCTTTTCGAGGTGAATGTCCGCCAGGTGCACGGCCTTTTGAAACTTCTGCGGATCGTCGAACGCGATCGATTGCCCCTCTTTGTCCAGCCAGTTTCCTTTCCGATCGTGGTTGTAAACTCCGCGAAACACCCAGCCGTGGCCGTGAAAATCGGCAAATTGCGTGGTCTTCAATTTTGCGTTGAATTCCGGGCTCCCCGTCTGCTCCAGAAATTTATCCTCGCCCCACAACCCGCGGGCCGCGCCCGCTTCCGGATTCTTCAACGCTGCCCGATACCGCTCTTCTTCGCTGGGATTCCGCTGCTCCGGCGGATACATTTTGTCGCCGTCGATTTCGTTGTCCCACCAGGTCAGCCCGAAGTAGGTCGTCACCATATTTGTTCCGGGATGGATGTGGCAGATCATGCATTGGCTCGAAGGAATCGCCCGCGTGAACGTGTGCTTGATCGGATGCCCCGGCTCATCCTTGCGAATCGTAGGATCCACCGAAGCGCTGAAACCGCTGTGCCCATACTGCGCGTATGGACCCGAATGCGCCGGGTCGCGGTCGTTCGCATAAATCACATGGCACGCCGAGCACCCGCTCGACCGGTAATCACCCGCGTGATCGTTCGTCCCCGGCAGAGAAAGAACCGGATCCAGCAACCGCGTCTTCTGCAATCCCAGAAAAACCGGATCGGTTCGCAACTCCGTCCCAAACCCGCGGTCGCTCAGTTTGTCGTCGGGCTTTCCCGGACTCTCTTCCCCGCTCGGGTTCCCGATCTCCGCCTTCTTCTCTCCTCCGCGTTCGAATACGCGCAGCACATTTCCCGGCTGCGAAATCTCCCACCGATACAACGGCGTCAACTCCGGCAAAACTCCCTTCACGCGCATCTCTTCCGGTGTCGGCGGCGGGCTTGTCTTGATTGTTTGTGGCTTGCCATCGCGGTCATAGCTCTCGCCAAATCGCGTGTTCTTGAACGGAATGCCGCCGTTGTTGTAAAGCGCCGCACCCCACAGGAATCCCGAGTGCGTCATCATGTTCGTGGAAACCGCGCGCGTCTCGCTCGGATGGCATCCCGCCGTCCCGCAGGTTTCTCGCGCCACCCTCAGATCACCGGGATTAATAAACTTCACAAACTCCGGCGACTCCTGCAGCCACTTGGTATAAGCGCCTTCGGGCAGCGTCGTCCGATTCTTGAAAAACGAATCGCGCGGCTGCACGTGCGCCTTCTCTTTCGCTCCCTGATATTCCGGCGAAGCCGGCGCAACGCCCGCCGCGACTGCAACGGAATTATTTCCACCGTGGCAATCCGTGCAGCCCAGATGCACTCCTTTCGAAGGATGCATCGTCGCCTCATCCGTAGCCGTGTGGCAGGAAATGCAGCCCGTGGACTTGGCCATCGCCTCTTCCTGCGATTGCCCGCGGTAAGGCCCCTGCGCATCCTGCCCGGAAGCCGCCTGAGGGCGCACGGAACCAAACACCAGCAACGAAAACGACACAGCGACAAAAAATAGAATCAGCAGGCGCGATTTCCCCTGCTCGCCAGAAAGAGCGCCAAGCGTCCCGGATTCGAAAAGCTTACGCACGTTGGAAAAACCTCAAAACGTCAACTTCGCCGATCCAAACACCGAAAACAACGTCCGGCCCGTGTAAATATCCCGGAAACCCTGCCCCGGCTGCAACATGGAAGCTCCGCCCGTCAAAATAATGTTTTCCGTCAACGGCGGCCGGTAGGTCACACCCGCGCCAAAATCCTCGCCGATATTGTGGCGAATAGGCGATTGAAACAACACAAACTCCAGCGGCTCTGTCCGCATGAACCGAAGATAATTGAAATTAATAAATCCCTTCAATTTTGGCGTGATGTCAATGTCCGTCCCGGCGTTCACCAGGAAAATTCCCGGATTCACAAAATTTGCCTGGCCTTCATTTTTGTTCGAACGCATATTGGGCAGCAGGCTGCCATCTGTCGTCAGCGCCACGCCCGATCCCGTCAACCGGATCGCCTCTCGGTTCCAGAAGCTGAACAAACCGCCCGCAAAGCTCGGCAAATCCACAATCGCGTCAAATCCGTTTGCCCTCCCGTTGCGCGGATCGCGGTCACCCGACGCATAAAAACTCGAAATCCGGTAGCGGATCCAGTCCCGATCCAGCGAAAGCTCCACCGCCGCCATCTGCGCGTTCACCGTAACCGGCCGCCCCGCAATCGGATTGAAGCTGTCTTTCCCCGCCGCCTCGTAAAACGCATGCGTGATATTGATTCGCTTGATGTGCCCGCTGCCAAGCCAGCCGAAGTATCCCACCTGAATACTGTGTGGAATCGCCCCCACACCCTGATTGATCACATTTCCGACGGGCGCCGGCCGCACCAGGAAGCCATTGTCGTCGTAATGCACCCCGCCATCATCCTTGTTGTACGCGCCAAGAAATTCCGCCGTGTACCCGGGAAAGAAAAAGTCCTGGATATAAATGTTCCCCAGTATCACCTGCTGGTCGCGCCGGCTGAAGGTGTTCAATCCGCTGTTGGTGTTCTTCTCCAGAAAATTGAAATACGCGACGTTGTATTCCAGCCGGTCGCTCTTCAAATCGCCGAAAATGCGAAGTGCCGGCTGTTCGTCCACAAACAGAAACCCGCGAAAATCCGCATTGAACTCCTGAATCCCCGCACGCACCGAAACAAAATCATAGTTTGCGCTAAGGTCGTGCACCTTGTATTCCAAAAACGCTTCCTGAAATCCTACGTGCGAGTCCAGCCGTGTCGTCCCCGCGTGCACGTCCGGTCCCACAATCCCAAGTTCTTTCACGTCCAGATAATTCAAGCTGACTTCCGGCGTCACCCGGAAGCGCCAGTCCACCGGCTTGAAGGAAGCGTCCCCATGAAACAAATCAAACGTAAATCGGAATGTTTGGTCCAGGAAAAACTGCTCGCCGCGTCCAAAGAACCCGCTGCTTCCCGCCTGCGCTGCGCTCACATCGCTTGGGGAAGGCACTTTCCGCCCGTCAATGAAAGTAGTTTCGGACGCGGTAACATTCAAAAACACCTGCTGCCCCAGCACTGCGGGCCAGATGGGTTCATCTCCTTTGAAGCGATTGCGATTGAACGGGTCGTACCAGTGCGGCTTGGTGTAAATATATTCGCCTGACGGCCGGTATCGCCGGTAATCCGGTTGCTCCAGCGCCCAGCGATTCGGCACCACATTGAAAACATCCGAAATCGGCGGCAAAACATCCGGCGAAAGCTCCAAAATGTAATTCGGATCCGAATCCAGCCGGTGGCGGAATTCACGGTACGATCCCATCATCACTGCGGCTTCCGCGGGCAGCGGCGGCCCAAGCTCCGGCTGCCGCGGCAATCGAGAACGCGCTTCCGCCACGCCGTTCGGCACCAGCCGAATCTCCAGCGTCACCACTTCGTTCGCGTTCAGCGACACCGACGCAATCGTCAGCCCTTCATAGCCTTCCGCCTCCACCCGCAATTCGTATCCACCCGGGGGTAAAAGCAGCAGTCGAAAAACTCCCTCGCCCGTCGCCAGCGTCGTATTCACTTGTCCCGTCTGCACATTTCGAATCTGAACCCGCGCCCCGCCCACGGGTCGCATCACGCCTTCCGAAACCTGTTCCCGCACCGTCCCGTCCAAAGCTGCCGTCGTCAGCGCCTGTTGCCGCGGGATGCGCCGCGGCGGCCCCGCTTCATGGGTCTGTTGTTCAGAAGAAGTTGGCGGAGCGGAAGGCTGCTGCGCCATCGTTTCGCGGCCAGTCGCAACCCCAGCCAGGAGGCACGCAGCGACCCGCGCCAATCTGAAGAACCCCGCCATGCGCAACGAATCGGAAGTCATGTTTTCCGCAGAACCCGGCCAACCGGTGGACAACAGTCTCCGCTAACTAATCAAAAATGCGCTCTTCCGGCAACCTTTTTCCGCAGGCCCAGTGAATTTCCCGCAACACCAGCATTTCATATTTAGGAGTCACCACTTCGTTCCAACAGAGGTACAATCCACGTGATTTCTTGTTCCCGGCGTGTACCATGAAGCCCAACGCTCTCCCAATGGAACCTGTTATTCGAAAACCGGTCGAATCGAACCGCGCTCACTTCCAGCGCCGCAAGACCGTGGGCCTGGGCATCCTTATTGCGCTGATACTCGCTGGAGCCATCGCTGTTCTTCTTCTCGGTTGCGGCGGCTCTCCCGCCCCAGTCAAACAGAATCCGCCTCCTCCGGCGGACATTCCCCTTACCAAGCTTGAAGTAATGTCCATCGTTCAAAATGCCGCTCTGGCCGTCGACGGGAGCACCATGGCAATCGCCGTCGTCGATCGCCGCGGTGACGTTCTCGCTGTCTATAACAAACCTGGCGTCGTTCCCGGCACCACCAAAGACATTGGAAATTTTGGCATCGCCGTTGACGTCGACGACCTCGCGGTCGCTCTTGCGCGTACCGCCGCCTACTTCAGTAATGACCAGGCACCCCTGTCTTCCCGCACCGTTCGCTTTATCAGCGGCATTCACTTTCCTCCCGGCGTCGACAACGCCCCCACCGCTGACCTCTACGGCATTGAAAACACCAATCGAGGCTGCACTCTCTCCACAAATTTTATTCCGGGGAAGGAGATCAACCCTTCTAATTCTCTCTCCGGAGTCGCGGGCACGGGCCCGGGTATCCTCACCGGAAAGTCGCAACTCGACGACAGTGATCCCAACGCAGTCAATCCAGGTGGAGTTCCTATCTTCCGTGGAAGTCTGGTCGTCGGCGGAATTGGAGTCGCCGGTGTTTCTCATGACGCGGCGGAATTTGCCGCCGTCAGCGGCGCAAAAACCAGTGGCTTCAGTTTTATTCCCAATCCTCTGCCAGACCCCGGCGCGGTCTTCATTGGCGGAATCGCGTTGCCCCTAGTCAACAACACGTCCCTCCCCGCGGGAGCCAACCCCGGAACGGCCAATGGCAACTATTTCAAGATTTGCCCGGACCTCCCCGCGGCTTGCAGCAACGGGCAGCCTCCCATCAATGATCTGATCCAGCCCACTGCGGGAAGCATGCTGACCGCCGCCGAGGTCCAGCAGGTTTTGGACAACGCCCAAGCCACAGCGGAAAAAACTCGTGCTGCCATCCGCTTGCCTACCAGTTCTGCCACAAGCATGGTGATCGCCGTTGCCGATCTCGACGGCACCCTCATCGGCCTCCGCCGCATGCCGGACTCCACGATTTTCAGTATTGATGTTGCCGCCAGCAAAGCCCGCAACATGGTCTACTTCAACGGTCCCAACCGCACCACTGCCGATCTTCCCGGCGTCCCCATGGGTACCGCCGTAACTAGCCGCACGATCAGCTTCGGCGCACAACCACTCTTTCCGCCGGGCATTAACGGCTCCGGCGACGGCCCTTTTTACAATTTATTTTTGCAGGACGTGCAGAACCCCTGCACGCAGGGTAATCAAACCGGCGCGGCCAACAGCAACAAAAGCGGTGTGGTCTTCTTTCCAGGCGCGGTCGGATTATTCAAGAACGGCACGCTCGTCGGCGGCTTGGGCGTCAGCGGCGACGGCGTAGATCAAGACGACTTCGTCACCGCAGGCGGCTCCGTGGGCTTCGAGGCGCCCACGGCCATTCGTGCCGACCAAATCTTCATTAGCGGCGTCCGCCTCCCCTACTTCAAATTCCCCCGCAATCCCACGTTCTAACCGATCGCTTTAGCGTGGAGCAGAAGGATCGTTCGTCGTCGCTACATTCTCATCCAAAAACCATTTGCGCCCCGCATCACCGGGCGCGTAACAATTCCCATCCGGCGCATAGCCGCGGCAATGCCGCGCAGTCTGCTTTTCCCTCGGCGACCGTACACACTGCCACACACTTGCGTACGCAACGCCGCTCGCCGCCGGCGAAGGCGGCTTTTGCGGAACCCCGCACCCCGGCGAAGGCGGGCAGGCGTCGTTATAAACCCAATACACGACGTCAACTACACCAATGTGCGCGCGAATATCGTCTGCCGAAATAATCGTTGAGCCTTCTCCTTCATCCACCACGATTCCCGAGCAATAGATCCCCGGATGGAATTTCTCTTTTGTCAGAGCCTCTGCCCACGACCGCAAATACGCATGATATCCGTCGAAAAATCTGCCGCCCTCTTCCACATCCAGAAAAATCACCGAGCCCTCCGGAAAGCCCTCCCGGCGAGCAGTTGCCGCAGCTGCCCGCGCATCGGCGAGCCCTGCCTCGACCGAATCTTTTTTGTAGGGAAGCTGACTGGAAGTTCGCCCTTGATACAAAAGCAGAAATCCAAATCCGTGCGCTTGCATCACACCGCGTTTGCCAATCCAGGAATTGGCTTTCTCGCCCGGCGGCGGACTCAACCAGTAACTGGCAAAAGAATAGGATTTTCGGAGCAAAGGCAACACTCCATCGCCGGGGTATTCATTACGATCGAAGCCCACATAGATGTGTGGGCCGGCAAGATGGGTAGTCTGCGGCTGCAGTCTTGCGAAGCAAATCGCAATTCCCGAGACGGACAAAAGAAGAACCAAAATAAAAACCACAGATGCGCGCATAACCTGAATTTACATCAGCATCGCGCGATTCCAGAGCAAAATCAGCTATCCATATACTGCGCGTCGCCGTTTCCGAACGACCAGTTCTCCCACACCACTTCCACCAGGTTGATCACCAATTCCTGCGGCTTCAGCCCCGGAGATTCCGCAAGTATTTCCGCCATCCGCTTGAAAAGTTTCCGCTTTTGCTGAGGCTTCCGCCCGGCGCTCAACGTTATCTGCACGAAGACAACGCTGTCAGTTCGCGGGATGCCCAGGTAGTGCGCATCGTAGACCAATCCTTCCGCTGGATGTTCGGTAATCACCTGAAAGCGGTCATCGGGTGGAATCGCCAACGCGTCAATCATCGCGCGATGCACTCCCTCTCCCAACGCCTTGCGATACTCCGCACTCTTCCCTGCGCGCAGATCGATGCGAACGAGTGGCATAAAATGTCTCCCCTTTGCTTATTCGATGTCCGAGGCAAGCAAGACGCGAGAGCCTCTAGCCCTCGCGCAACTTGTGCCCCGAAAGATTCCCCAGCCCATCATACGCAGCGTATTTGTACATCTCGGACAGCGTCGGATAGTTAAACACCATCTCGATGAATTCATCAATCGTCAAGCCCTTGTCGAGCACCATCATCCCCACGTGAATCAACTCCGTCGCTGACTCTCCAATCACGCACACCCCCAGCAGCTTCCTGTCGGCCTTCGCAAAGATCAGCTTCAACATGCCCGCTGTATCGCCTGTAATGTGCCCGCGCGCATTGTTGTCGTAGCGCGCCCGCCCCACGCAGTAATCAATTTTCTTTTCCTTGCAGCTCTCCTCCGTCTCGCCCGCCGCGGAAATTTCCGGAATCGTGTATACCCCCATCGGCAGCAGCGATGCCACCCGCTGCTTGTACTTCAATCCAAATACATGGCACACCGCGACGCGGCCCTGCTCCATCGAAGTTGACGCCAGCGCCGGAAAACCAATCACATCCCCAGCCGCATAAATATGCGGCACCGCGGTCCGGAAATTCTCATCCACCGCTATGTATCCCTTGTCATTCAACGCAAGGCCCGCTTTCTCCAGCGCCAGCCCGTCCACCGCTGCGCGCCGACCCGCTGCAAACAGCGCCGCGTCCACCTCCAGCACTTTTCCGCTCTTCATCGTCAGCCGCGAACCCGACGCCGTATTCTCCGCTTTCACCGGCCGCTCGTTGAACCACAAGTGCATGCCCAGCGAGGCAAACCGGTCCCGCAACCGCTCTGAAATCTCCGTATCCAGGAACGGCAGCAACTTGTCGCGGCCGTCCACCAAAGTCACATCCACACCCAGCGCCATGAAAATCGATGCGTACTCGCAGCCGATCACTCCCCCGCCAATCACCGCCAGGCTCTTGGGGATCCGGTCCATCTGTAAAAACGTGTCGGAGTCAAACGTATGCACGTCGTCAAACGCAATCTCCGCCGGACGGTGCGGCTTTGATCCCGTAGAGATCAGGATCACCTCGCCACGCAAGCGCCGCATTCCCTTTGAACTGCTCACCACCACTGTATGGTCGTCTTCAAACGTCGCCTGACCGCGCACCAACTCAATCTTGTGCAGTTCCAGATTCTTCAAAATTCGCGAACGCTCCATCTCCACCACTTCGCGCTCGTGGTGCATGAAATCCTGCACCGTCAAGTTTTCCTTCAACGAATAATCGATTCCATACAAGCCGCGCTGCTTCAATCCCGAAAAATAAAGCGCCGATTCCCGCAGCGTTTTGCTCGGCACCGTGCCGGTATTGATGCAACTCCCTCCCACCGCAGGCGCGCGTTCGACCAAGGCCACCCGTTTCCCAAAATACGCAGCTTGCGCACCGGCCTTTTCGCCCGCCGGCCCGCAACCCAGCACCACCAGATCAAAGGAATCAGCAGCAGCCACAGCATCCTCCGCAAACGCCCGAATTACCTATCTGTTCGCCTCAACTTCTCCGCCATGCGCCCCCGATTGTAGAAGAAAAACAACTCCGGTGGCCACAATCCTTGTACCGGCCGCCTTCTGCTTGCCCTGACAAAGGAAGGGAGGCGGGCGCCATTTGCCCGCCCGGACTGAACCCCCCGTGGCGGGCGCAATTCCAGCCAATGTGACATCCTTCCTTGCGAACTAGCTGCCTCTTTGATGTGATACTCCCATGAACCTGCCCCCGATCGTGCGATGGGCCACCGGAATCCGCTGGCAATGGAAAGTCTTCATTCCGATTATCGCTGTGCTGCTCCTCAGCATCGTCGCCATCGCCTCGGTCCTGGAAACCCTCGGCATTCATGAAGCGCAGCTCATTCTGATCGCTTCCGTCTGCTTCGCCATTCTGCTCTGCTTCGTCCTTCTCTCCGTCCTGCTCGTTCTGGTTGAGCGCCCGCTCGAAGACCTCATGGACACTATCGCCCGCGTCTGCCGCGGCGATTTATCCGCCCGGGTAAGCTTCGCGCAACGCCGCGACGACATCGGCCAACTCGGCCGGCAATTCAACGAAATGGTCGAGCAACTCGAGCACAACCGCCTGGAAATTGAAGACCTCCACCGCCGAGAACTGGGCCGCGCCGGACACCTGGCCACGCTCGGCGAACTAGCCGCCGGCCTCGCCCACGAAATTCGCAATCCCCTCGCGGGCATCGCCGGCGTCGTCGACGTCATGGGCAAGGAACTGCCCGCCGAAAGCGCCAGCCGCGCCGTTCTCGCCGACGTCCAGAACGAAATCCTCCACATCCAGAACATCCTGAACGATCTGCTCTCCTACGCCCGCCCTCGACCTCCCACTTTTCATCCGGCCGACCTGAATATCACAATCGAGCAGGCCGTAATGCTTGCCCAGCAGCAAGTCCGCACGCGCCCCGTGAAAGTTTTATTCACACCGAACCCTTCCCTTCCTCTGATCAACCACGATCCCGCACTCATCCAGCAGGTCGTCCTGAATCTGGTGCTTAATGGAATCCAGGCCATCCCCGGGGAAGGCGCAGTCGATATCGCGCTCTCCCGCGAGGACGATCACGCCCTCATCAGCGTCAAAGACAACGGCAAAGGCATCTCTCCCGACGCGCTCCCAAAAATCTTTCGGCCCTTCTTTACCACCCGCAAGGAAGGCACCGGACTCGGCCTCTCTCTCGCCCATGGAATCGTCCAGTCCCACGGCGGCAAGATCGAGGCCAGCAGCACGCTTGGCCAAGGCACCCATTTCCGCATCCATCTCCCTATGGAGCGGCCGAGGACAAATCTTTCCAGAAGTGCAGGTCCTCCGGCGGGATGATAAAGTGACCCCATGGCGCAAAAGAGAATTCTAATAGTGGATGACGACAAGCTCGTTCGCTGGACGCTCACCCAGAAGTGCACCGAGTTCGGCTATCTCTCCATCGAAGCTTCTTCTGGTGAAGAAGCCCTGCGCATGCTCCAGACCGATCCCGTTGACGCCATCTTGCTCGACGTTCACCTGCCCGATCTCAGCGGCATCGAAGTTCTCGAAAAGCTCAAACAGGCCGGCGAGACCCGCAGCGTCATCATGATGACCGCCGATCCCCAACTTGACGACGTAAAAGCCGCTCTCCGCCTTGGCGCCTACGATTTTGTCAGCAAGCCCATCAATTTCGACGAACTCAGCGTCACCCTGCAAAACGCCCTCGATGCCGGCGAACTCCGCACCGAAGTCGAAACCCTGCGCGATGAGGTCCGCCGCCGCGCCGGCTATCACGATGTCGTTGGCGTCTCCCCCAAAATCACCGAGCTGATGAAATTCGTTTACAAAGTCGCCGCCAGTGAAGCCACAACCATACTAGTTCAGGGCGAAAGCGGCACCGGCAAGGACCTCGTCGCCAAGGCCATTCATTACCGCAGCAAACGGGCCGAACGCCCCTTCGTTGTTATCAACTGTTCGGCAATCCCTGAAACACTTATGGAAGCAGAGCTCTTCGGTCACGAAAAAGGTGCCTTTACGGACGCCAAGGCCATGAAGAAAGGCCTGTTCGAAGTCGCCGACGGGGGCACGCTTTTCCTCGACGAAATCGGCGAACTTTCCCCCCTGCTTCAGGCCAAGTTGCTCCGCGTCCTGGAGGACCAGGTTATCCGACGCGTCGGCGGCGTGCGCGACATCCAAGTGGAAGTCCGCGTCATCGCCGCTTCCAATCGCGACCTGGAACGCGAAGTCCGTGAAGGCCGCTTCCGCCAGGACCTGTATTACCGCCTGGCCATCATTTCCATCTTTCTTCCCACTCTCCGCGAGCGCAAGGAGGATGTCCTCCCTCTGGTCGATTTTTTCCTCGCCCATTACAACCGAAAATTCCGCAAATCCGTTCAAGGCATTTCCGAAGACACCCGCCGCCTGCTTCTGAATTACGACTGGCCCGGAAACGTTCGCGAACTGAAAAACGCCCTCGAGCGCGCCATGATCCTGGAAGAAGGCAGTCTTCTGAAGCCGGATGATTTGCCTTTCACCGTGGCCAGCGGACGCAGCGGCCCTGTCCTGGCCGACAAATCAGCGCGAGCCCCTGTGGAAGCGCAACCTGCTCCCGGTAAGCGCCGCTTGCCGCCGCTCTCTATTCCCGAAGGTGGCACTTCGCTCGAGGATGTCGAACATGCCTTTGTCGAACTCGCCTTGCAGCAGTCCCACGGCAATCAAATAAAAGCCGCCAAGCTGCTCAACATCAGCCGCGACGCCTTGCGCTACAAAATGAAGAAATTCGGTCTGGGCCACTCCGAAGAAGAAGAACCCGCCGCCCCGGCCAACCCGTGACCAGTGTCACCTCACCCCTGGGTGAGAAAACACCCGCCAGTGTGAAATCCCGCAAACTTCTCAAGACGCTCCTGCCTTTCCTTTCTCCACCACTCGACAAGATATTCATTGTGAATAACTTAGCTCCCTGAGGAAATTCCCCCGAAAAGGAACGGCAAATGCTCCTCGTTTCAGTGCTCAGCAATTAGGCAATGGAGCGATTGTCGAATCGCTGCGCAATGGGCGTTCCTTTTTCGGCGTTCGGGCTCGCGGTGAAGGCTCGAAAGGATGCGCCGAGAAAGGGGCGCCCACAAGAAATCTTCCAGCTAAATATCTAATGATTGAGGAATTCATCGTTCATTCCAAAAAGATTTGTTGTTCCAGGAGGCAGCTATGCCGCAGGTAATGGTTTCAAAGGAAAAGACCAGAACAGAATTCACCAACCGCGTATCCATCAGCAAGATCATGGTCACCACGGATTTCTCCGAGATTTCCGATCGTGCCCTGGATTACGCCATCGCCTTGGCGCGTCGTTACGAAGCCCGTATCTATCTCGCGCATGTCATCACCCCGGATCCCTTCCAGTTCGCGGAACCACAACTGGCGCAGGCCACCTATGAAAAGGTTCGCCAGGCCGCGGAAGAAGGAATCGCGGACATTCTGATTTCCGGAAAACTTCGTGGAGTTCCCCACGAAGTGTTGTTGGAAGAAGGTAACGTGTGGCCGAGTCTCGAATCATTGATCGTCCGTAATGACATCGACCTGGTCGTTGTCGGGACTCATGGCCGCGGCAAGGTTCAGAAACTTCTCATCGGCTCCGTCGCTGAAGAAATCTTCCGGAAGGCCGATTGCGCCGTTCTGACCGTCGGCCCCGCCGTCAAAAACCCCAACGCAAAAGAAGTGGAACTAAATCATATCCTCTTCGCTACGGACTTTGGCCCAGGCGCGGAAAAGGCCGCTGCCTACGCCTTCTCGCTCGCGCAGGAGCATAACGCCGCCCTCACTCTGCTCCACGTCATCGAAAGTGCCGCTGCATACACCGAAGAGAGCGTCGCCCGGCAACCTGAATTCAATGTGATTCGCATGAAGCAGTTGATGCCCGCGGGCACCGAGAATTGGTGCAGGCCTGATTTTCGCGCCACGCTCGGAGCGGCAGTCGAGGAAATCCTCATCGCCGCGCGCGAATCCAAGGCTGACTTGATCGTCATGGGCACCAAGGCCCGCAATAGCCTTGCCGGCCACCCTCCTCTGACAATTGCTTACAACGTCGTGACGAAGTCCACTTGCCCGGTCCTGACGGTCCGCGGCTAGTTCTTGGTTCTGCAACCACGGAGCGGAATCCCCCCATCGGGGATCCGCTTCCGTCTCCCAAGGCGGCGCCGCCTCCTCCCCAGTAGACAAGCGCCGCCTCTCCTTTTTGAGTGCGAATGCGAAGCTTTCGCTTTTACGAACTACGCCCCACGGCGAGCGAAGCGCTGTTCCTGTGA
>Ga0210383_10004211_pt1 | contig 12759 bp, 9 predicted proteins | sample IncBWC14OmetaG_FD_160072 | JGI IMG/M metagenome (GOLD analysis project Ga0210383, IMG submission 160072) | Forest soil microbial communities from Barre Woods Harvard Forest LTER site, Petersham, Massachusetts, United States - Inc-BW-C-14-O ...
GAAAAGTGCGATGCCGGTCTGGCCACCGACGGCGACGCGGACCGCATCGGCGCGGCTGCCGAGGACGGCAGCTTCGTAGACTCACACAAGATTTTTTGTGTGCTGCTGCGCTGGTTGCTGGAACGCAAGAAGTGGCCGGGCGATGTGGTGCGCGGATTCAACACTACGCGCATGCTTGACCGCATCGCCGCCAAGCACGGACGCAAGATTTACGAAACCAAGATCGGATTCAAGTACATTGCCGACCTTATGATGGAGCGGGAAATCCTGATCGGCGGCGAGGAGTCCGGCGGCATTGGCTATTCGCGATACCTGCCCGAGCGCGACGGTGTGCTCAACTGCCTGCTTCTGGCGAACGTGATGGCAGAAGAAGGCAAGCCACTCGGTCAACTGGTCGCAGACTTGCAGCGCGAGTTTGGCCCTCACTTCTATGGGCGGCGCGATCTGCACATCGCGGAAGAGATCAAGCAGGGCGCGATTCAGCGCGCCCGCGCCGACGACACTCGCCGGCTCGGACGCTATGCAGTACTCAAGAAAGAGAACCTGGATGGCATAAAGTTTTTTCTGGACGCGCCGACCTATGGCAACGGAGCGGAAGCTTGGATATTATTCCGCGCCTCGGGAACGGAACCCTTGCTGCGGTTGTATTGCGAAGCAGCCTCGCCGGAGCTGGTCACGGAGATTCTGGCCAGCGCTGAGCAGTTCGTTCGCGAGGGCTGATCGCCGCTCCGCAAACGGGGCAGGCCGTCCGAAGGCACTGCCGGCGGCTTTCTGGCCACATCCAGTTTTGCGCACTTTAAGTCGGCATTCCTGTCGAGAGAATGCGATACTTTTAATACAGATGAATTTTGCGGCAAGCCCAACCCCGGCTCCGGCGGATTCAGCCGACGCCCAGCGCTACAACCGCACGCGGCGGTGGCTGGGAATCGCCGACTTCGTCGTCGGCCTGGCATTCCTGATCGTCCTGTTGGTTACAGGCTGGTCGGGAGGGTTGCGCGATTTCGCCTACCGGCTGGGAGCACAGAACTATACGCTTTCGGTTTTTCTCTATCTCCTCCTGCTGCTGGTGATCGGCAAAGTGCTGGGCTTTGGCCTGGACTATTTTGGCTTTCGGGTCGAGCGCAAGTTCAAACTCTCGAACCAGAAATTAGGCTCTTGGATCTGGGACGAAGTTAAGGGATTCCTGGTCGGAGTGGTCCTGGGCGGCGTCCTGGTCGAGTTGCTGTATTTCACGATCCGGCAATCACCGCAGCACTGGTGGTTCATCGTTTGGGCGCTGTTCATGGGGCTGTTCGTGCTCATGGCCCAACTGGCGCCCGTGATGCTGTTCCCGATTTTTTATAAATTCGAACCTCTCGATAATGAAGACCTGCGCCGCCGCCTGGTGGTGCTGAGTGAGCGAGCCGGCACGCGGGTGCGCGGAATCTACCGCTGGAAGCTTTCCGAAAAAAGCAAGAAAGCGAATGCCGCGCTTACGGGACTAGGAAACACACGCCGCATCATTCTTGCCGACACGCTGCTCGACAATTACACCCCCGAGGAAATCGAAGCTGTGCTGGCGCACGAACTCGGGCACCACGTGCATCGCCACATTCTGAAGGGAATCTTCGTGCAGGCCGGCGTCACACTTTTCGGCTTCTGGGCGGCGAACTGGGCTCTGCATTACGCCGTGGACCAGCACCTGTTCAACTTCGACCGGCTTTCCGATTTCGCCAACCTGCCGTTGCTGGTCCTGGTTTCAACCGTGCTTTCGCTCGTGTTGATGCCGGCGCTCAATGCCTACTCGCGCTTCAATGAGCGCCAGGCGGATCAATACGCATTCGAGTCAGTGGCCAGCATCGTGCCTTTTATTTCGTCGATGAACAAACTGGCCGAGCAGAATTTGGCCGAGCGTACTCCCTCAAAGCTGGTGGAGTGGGCTTTCCACTCGCATCCCGCGATCGCTCGCCGCGTTGCCGCCGCTGAAACCTGGGGACGAAAACACGACCCCGCGTTTCACGCTTAAGTTTTGGATTTCCGCAGGATTCCGATCACACGTTGCAGATCCTCTTCCGTATCTACCCCCACCGAATCGTAAGGAGTTTCGCCGACGAAAATCGGCATGCCGTCTTCGAGGAAGCGCAACTGCTCCAACCGCTCGCATTTTTCCAGCGACGATTCCGGCAGCGTGACGAACCGGTCCAGCGCGGCTTTGCGATATGCATACAGCCCTAGATGCTTGAAGTAGCGCGGCCGCGTGCCGTCACGGTCGAAGGGAATGGTGGCGCGGGAGAAATAAAGCGCGCGGCCATTCGCATCAGCCACAACCTTCACCGCATTCGGGTTGGGAATATCCATCTCGGCCGCGGGCGTCATCAGCGTTCCAACCTGCACTTCCGGATCTTTCATCACTCCGAGCAGGCTGGCGATGTGCTCGGCCCGAGTGAGGGGTTCGTCGCCTTGCACATTGATGTAGACGTCGGCGCTCACCAGATTCGAAACCTCGTGTACGCGCTCGGTCCCGCTGCGATGGGCAGGCGAGGTCATTCGCGCCTGCCATCCATGTTCGCGGCACACCTCTGCGATCTCGGCGGAGTCCGTCGCCACGATCACCTCAGCCAGCAGCGTCGAAGCTCGCACGGCCTCGTAAACCACCCCGATAAGCGGTCGGCCGCCGATCTCACGCAGCATCTTGCGCGGCAAGCGCGTAGACGCGAGTCGGGCCGGAATGATGGCAATCGCTTTCATTCGTTCTCGTGGGGAAATAGTTTCTTAATTTCCAGCTTCTAGTTTCGGTTACAAGCTCGACTGGCAACTGTTGACCAGTACGTGTGGATGTTTGCTTTTCCGGCTACTTCATATCGAGCAGCGCGGCCGTGGTTTCAACTCCGTCCACAGACTCTGCAAAGGGCAGATTCTCATTTGCGGCGTGCTGTTGTCGTCGTAATTGGCAATGGGTATCGCGATAGCGCGAGTCTGCGCACCGCGTTCCGTCGCTCCCGGCGCCCGGCGTTCCTCCCCGGATCCTCCCCATCTTCGCGTGAAAATTTCGTCGTGGCGAGCTCGTGGATTATTTCATCTGAGTGGTCGACTCGCGTGAAACGAACCCGTCAGATGCCGGCGTACCAGGCGTAGCCTCCTTCTGGAGACGCCGATCCCAGACCCTTGCCGAAACCTTTCAGACTGTCGGTGACCGTCAGGTGGGTAATGTATTTCACGCTCTTGTAGCCGACCTGGCGGGGAACCCGCAGGCGAAGCGGCCCGCCGCTGCCCACCGGGAGTTCATCGCCGTTCATCCCATAGACAAGAAAAGTCTGCGGATGCAAGGCATCGGCCATGTCGATGCTCTCCCACCAGTCGGGATCGATCGAGAAGTAGACTACGTATCGGGCCTGCGGGTGGACTTCCACGGCTTGCAGGATCTGGGAGAGAGGCACACCGTTCCACTCGGCTATATACGACCAGCCCTCTTCACACTGCAGCATCGTGATCTGGCTGCGAGACAGGTAGCTCTTTAGCTGGTCGAGAGAAAACGAGGCGGGCCGTGCGACCATGCCGTCGACGGAGACCCGCCAGTCAGCGAATCCTCCGCCCTGAAGCCGCTTGAACGCGTCATTCAAGGGCGGAATCTCATTCGCGAATGGAGGCTTCGAAATCATGCTTCGAGGGAACTCACGGGCTAACGAGTGCCTGGTGAGCAGCCGCTGGGAAGCATAGGTCAGCGTTTCGCCGAGGCCGTAGATTCCACCGTGATCGGGCGGGATTAGGCCATACCGTTGGGCAATGCGCGCAGCCACACCCAGGCCCGCTACGCCGGCCGCGGCTGTGAGTCCGGTTGCGATCAGTTTGCGGCGTGAGAGTTTGCGAGGTGAAAGATCGCGGCGCAATCGTTCGCTCATGTGCGCTCCTTATATGTACCGGCGCGGCCCGTGATCATCGCCCGCATTCGGCTCCAGAATCCGGCAAGCCAAACCATCCCGACGTGGACCAGCAGAAACAGCACGAGAGCCAGGGAGACGAAGAAGTGAAGCGTGCGCGCCGATTGCTGGCCGCCCAACACATTGACGGTGGCAGGAAACGCAGAAACAAAGGCGGGAGACATCGCCAGGCCCGTCCAGATTACCAGGGGAAAAAGAACGAAGATCACGAACAGGTAGCTCAGGCGCTGGAGCAGGTTATACGACCAGGCGTCTGCCGCATTCGGTCGCTCGAAGCGCAAGCGGCTGGCGATTGCCGTCGAGAACGCCCGCCACGACAGATCGGACTTACCCGGGAGCAAGTTTTTCTGAAAATGCCCCGTAAACCAGCCGGAGATTACATAAAGTAAGCCGACGAATATCACTATCCAGGCAGCTTGAAAATGGAGATAGCGGCTCCAGCCGTTCTGATCCGGCAGCACATAACCGTAGCCGGTCGGCACCAGTGCCCTCGAGGCAGGGATCGGCAGTTTGAACAGCGTTGGAGTCAAATCGTTGCCGGTTTCACCCCAATAGAAGCGAGGGTGAGAGACGACAATTTCGGCTCCGCTGACGAGCAGGGCAAAAAAGCAGAGGGTGGTGATCCAGTGCGTGACGCGGACGAGCGCAGAATGCCGCGGAGTATCCGTCGCAGCCGGGACGGTGTCCGGAACCGCCGACGCAGCACTTGGGATGCAAGCGGAGTCGCTCACGCGGGAATGGTACCATGTGGCCGCGTACATTGCTCACTGGCGAAATCACGATCAAGGACAACGCTTTGGCAACCTCACAGAAAGTCAGCCTCAAGGGAGCCGGAAAGTGGCGGGTTAGTTCACCGGGAGCTGGCTTAAAGTCTGATGGGAGTCTGAATCCCATGTCTCGCAAAGATTCGAGCTTAAGCTCTTGCCGTTCATCACGCGAATCCTTGGTGCCAAACCAAGGCATCGTTGGCGGCGTACGTCAGTCTAAACGGCGGTCGTTTGTGTCGTTTCGTGGCGTATACGAAGGTCTTCGTACATAAAAACACACCTGAAGACACCTTGTCTTTTGTTCGCCATATGTTGAAGTTTGGTACGCCAGAGCGACGGTCTTAGGATAGCGGCACGAAAACTAACCATCGTGTGCTCGAGTGGTTACAACCACTGTCGGCCATTCGTCGGCTATTCCTCGGGTGTGGCTGTTTCGCCAGCCATCGTGGAACCTAGTTGAAGATCGGCGTAAAGTGTTGGGCGTGGAGCACGCGGTCAAGTACTTCAGCTTCTGGGATTGTTCCCCGTACTTTTGCGTTTGGGCGCGGCGGCAACGTGTATGGTCCTTCACGTCTGAGTTCGGCGACGACTTGGACGAAAACCCCGACGACTACGAGGTCTTCCTTGTTTCCGGTATTGGAAATCTGTCAGTGGTGAGCGACTGGAAATCTATCGAGCCGTTGCCAAAGACCTCCGTCGGAAGGGTTCCAGTCGCGTCAGTCCGGTTCGATGAATCGCGCCGCCAGTTTGTGGACGGCTCGTTCTTGGAACCATCCGGCGACCCGAAACAAAGTAGTTGGCGAGAAATCGCCATAATCGCTCAATGACCAGCGGTCAAAACGTGTAATCTGGTTTCGTCAACAATCGCCCACGCCGTATACTTGTCCGGTTCCATGAGAGGAGGGGCGACCTGATGAGGCTCGTAATACTGCTGTTTTGTGGTGCTTTTGTATTCGGGCAAAGCACCTCACCTACTCCTGAGACGAAGGCGCAACCTCGCTCCTCTGATCCGCAACGCCAGGATTTTGACTCTGGCCTGGTGACCGACGCCGGCGTGCATACCTTTGAGTTTATGGACATTCTCCGGGATACAGGAAGGGCGGATTTCGGCCCGTACGTCAAGTTAGCCCAGCAGCGTGTTCGCGAGAACTGGTCACATCTGATTCCCGAATCCTCTGAAAGGAAGAAGGGCAACGTGGCCATTCAGCTCGCCTTACACAAAGACGGCTCAATATCCGCCATGAAACTCGTCCTCTCCTCGGGAGATATCGCTCTTGACCGTCCGGCTTGGGACAGCATCACGGAGTCGAAACCATTTCCTGCACTACCGAGCGATTACACACCGTCTTACCTAGGGGTGCGCTTCCGCTTCTATTACAACCCAGATAAGAGCGAGAGCGACCTCGCTATCGCCAAACCGGGCACAGTCGGGGAAGTGGCGAGCGACCCTAGAGTGATTTCTCAGGTCGATCCAGAGTTCTCGGAACAGGCGCGCAAGGCCAAGTTCCAGGGGCTTTGCGTGTTGAGCATTATTGTTGAGCCCGATGGTACCCCCAGCAACATACGCGTCAGCAGCAGCCTGGGGATGGGCCTCGATGAAAAAGCGATCGAAGCGGTCAAGAAATGGCGCTTTCAGCCATCCATTAAGGATGGTCATCCGGCGCGTTACGGCCCAGTCGAAGTTGATGTGGATTTCCACCTTTACACCAAGCCCGCCCGATAGCAATTTCCCTGTTGACTGCCTCTCTGCCGCTGGCCCAGCAGAAAGCTGGTGAAAAATCGACGTAGCCTCATCAACCATTGGATGAAGGCTCTACCGCTGCGGCGGGTTGGCTGGTGCCCTCACTACACTTGTGCTTTTCAAAATCAGCGCGTAGCTGACGCTCTTGGGCCTCTGATTGGCGTCGCAGCTCTGGACTTGGCACAAACGGACGGCGACAAGCACCACACAGACCATAGAGCCCCCATCCATGGCGTACGATCTGCAACTCTCTCTTCTGCATAGAGATAGTTTCCCACGGGTCGAGCGCGAATTGCTAACTGTTGAAATATGCCTGATAGCAGTGGTTGAGAATTCCCAACTCGGCGACGGAATGGCCCATGTCGCTACTGGAACTTTGCGTACTCCGCTTTGGCTTTGCTTGCAGATGGGGATGTCCGGGTCGGCATCTTTCCAGAGTGCGAGGAGATCCTTGTCGGAGGCGCGTGTGCCAACCGTCGCTGCCTAATCGGACTTAGTCATCGCGGCTCGGGGCGTCGTCCAGAGAGCGGAGATGCCGTGAGCGTGCCGTGGTGTTCGTTCGTATCCCATACGTGGATCTAGAAATTTTCGAGGAGCCAATAGTTATCTTCGACAGTTCCCTGGAAATAGGCCAGGTGTCTACCATCCGGAGATGAACGCGGGCCTCCGACCCACGCGCCCGCTCGTTTGAGGAGGACATGAGTATTTCCATCCAGATCGATGCGCGAGATAGGCCAATCAGTTGCGTCAACGCCGGCGAACAAGGCCTTCCCATCCGCGGCCCAGGAGAGACCCATGATGCCCCACCCCGTTGGTAATGAGAGATTCCGCTCAGTGCCATTCTGCAAATCGAGTATGCGGATCTGCTCGCGAAGCTGACTCCAACTCGCAGTAGCGATGTGCGAACCGTCGGAAGAAATGCTCCACTCCAGGTCGTCAGCTCGCCCCAACTTAGTCCGAATGATTTCCTTACCCTGCCCTTGGACGGGATCCAAGACATAGAAAACAAGCTGGCCTTGTTCCCCACGGCTGATGACGCATGAACTGGAAGGCCGAGAAGGGCAGTTGAAGTCAATCATCCGGCCGACAGGTGCCTCAAGTACTACCTCAGGCGATCCGCCGGTGGCGGGAACACGCATCAATTTCCACGATTCGGCCTGAGACCTGGCCTCCGACCAATAAAGAATCCATGCGGCATCCGGACTAAACACAGGGGAAAACTGAACATTTGGACTGCCGGCAAGAAGTTCGGGTGCATCGGCGTCAATCCGCTGCTTGTAAATCTGAAGCCTGCCCGCACGGTCAGACATGAGAAGAACGGTTCCGCTGTCGCGTGTCCATCCCTCGACCATGTTGCTGCTATCGCCCGATGTCAGGCGTTTGGGTGAATCCAGCCGTGTGCCGTTGTCTTTGAGCTCACCGATATAGGCGTCGTTCCACTGGTGGTTCTTTCCTACAATGAGGCGACTGCCGTCACGGCTGACGCTTGGGCTGTGGGCAAGTGAATCGGCCCAGTTGGTTATCTGGGTTGGCTTCCCCAAAGGTGATCCGGTCTTCGAGTCTGTCAAGATTGCCCAAAGATTCGATTGCTTTGCAAGTACCTTTTCTCCCGACGATGAGAACAGCAGGCGCCCATCGGGAAGCCACAGCATATTGCCCCACATCAATATTCCAGGATCCGAGACCACAACACTTGGCGGTCCTCCAGTGATGGAAAGCGTCTCGATGCTACCCCCAGAATTCTGAGCTAGTCCTGCTTTTTCTAATTTCTTAAGGTAAGCGAGTCGCTCGCCGGAAGGGGACCAGGCGAGAGACTTGTAAGTGTCATTTTCCTTGTCCTGGATTTTTCTTGCATTTCCCCCATCGGCTCCCGCCAGCCAGATCTCGTGCCCGCGGCCGATGCCGCTGATGAAAGCGATCGTCGATCCGTCCGGCGAAACCTTTGCACCGAAGCTGTGAATATGGAGCTTATGCGGCGCACCTCCGAAAACGGAAATCGACCAGAGAACATTGCCCTCAGCCTCGCTATAAGACTCGATGATCAAGTTCTCCTCATCGGGAAACCATGTCACATCCTGAACATGGGTCCGCAATTCCTCTGGGAGCGCGATGTCGTGAGACTCCCCAGATTCAATGGCAATCAGGTGCAGGCCTTTATGGTCAGCATAAACGACGCGCTTGCCATTCGGCGAAATCGAGCCGCCCAATACGTAGTCCCCAGTCAGAGTATGCGTGATCTTCTCCTCGGTGAGCGGCCCCTGTGGTGCGGGTCGCTTACCTTTGAACCAAGACCATCCAACGCCAAGCGCGAGAAGAGTCAACACGACCAAGAAACCATAGAAGAGCTTCGCCACCATGGCGCCGGACGCCCATTTCCGCCAGTGCGATTGGACACCAACGATAGGGCTTGCGGTGACCGCAGCGGACACCCGCGCCGATTCCGTATCCCGCTTCAGCCGCTGCAGGTCGGTGAGAATGTCGGATGCGTGGTGGTAACGCAGCTCACGATCTTTCTCCAAACACTTGTTGATGATCTCTTCGAGTTTCGTGGGAATATCTGGGTTCAGCCGCACAGCAGCGGTGGGTGTCGAGTCAAGGATGGCTTTGAAGATCACGCCCGAACTTTCGCCGCGGAAGGGGAGTTGGCCGGTCGCCATTTCGTACAGCACTGCGCCGAACGAGAATAAGTCGGTGCGGGCATCCAGTTCTTTCGCCCGCACTTGTTCTGGCGACATGTAGGCGATGGTCCCAATTGCCTGGCCGGGGCTGGTGAGGTGTTCTTCTAGCGTGACCGTCGTTTGTCCTGCCGCTTGGGATTGACTTCCGGATTCGTGAATCGGCTGCGTCACCTTCGCCAGGCCGAAATCCAGAATCTTGGCGTGTCCGCGCTTGGTGACGAAGATGTTGGCGGGCTTGATGTCGCGATGAATGATCCCGGCGCTGTGCGCCGCGTCCAGCGCGTCGGCAATCTCAATCCCCAGCGACAGAATCTGCTCCGTCTCTATCGGACGGCCCCCGATGCGATGCTTCAGCGTCATCCCGTCCAGGTACTCCATCACCAGAAACGACTGATCGCTGTTCTTGCCGATCTCGTGGATGGTGCAGATGTTGGGATGGTTCAGGGCAGAGGCCGCACGTGCTTCGCGCCGGAAGCGCTCGAGGGCTTGCGGGTCCGTCGCCACGTCATCGGGCAGGAACTTGAGAGCGACGAAGCGGCCGAGGTCGGTGTCTTCGGCCCTGTAGACCACACCCATGCCGCCCCCGCCGAGCTTCTCGACGATGCGGTAATGCGAAATGGTCAGGCCAATCATTGGGCTGAAATCTTAGGACTGGGGCTAGGGCAAGTCAATGCAGGCGTGCAAGTTGGCGGGCGGCGGGGGGCGGCGGGAGGGGCGCTAAACATCGCATATCGGCTGGAAATAGCCAAAGCTCGGGACTGACGCGTAAGCTCGTCGGCAACCAGTGTCGTGGTGGGGAAGGCGTGACTTCATGGGCATGGGGAGAAGTAAACGGTCGCCCTGGACTTAGGACCTTCCCCCTAAGGGCTACAAGCAAACAAGAAAGTTAAGAGACAGGGAGCCCACCCATTGCTGATCAGGGTGACGCCGGAGACAGCACACGGCAGTTATTCGAGTGAGCGGCACACAAACACCGACTTGAGTCAGAGAGATCTCAAATCACCCACCGTCCAGGCAGCCCCTGTAACCAGGAAAGTCAGCGCGAACTCGGACCAATTGAAATGCGCTTGGGGGTGGTGAGAGATCAGGCGCGGAACCCACACCAGCACGCCAAAAAAGGCCAGCATAACAGTCATCAGACGCATTGCAAGCCGCGCCCATCGATTGATGAGAATGGCAATTGCAGCGAGCGCAAACGCGATCGTCGTAAGGATCGCCCAAAACATCTGGTTGGGCGGAATCCAGTTTGGAACCAGGGGAGTTGTGAAACGAAGAAGGAGTGCCTGACCCAGTGTAAAGGAAATGGCACAGACGCCGAGTCCAAGGCGCGCCAGTCGGCCGAACCACCGAGCCCTTCGGCGATCCGCCTCAGTCGCAGCGTACAGCGCAAATGCGCCGCAGAATAAGGAATAGAACAGAAAGAAGCTTCCCCCGTATCGCTCATAGGAATTGGTCGCGGCAATAATGAAAGGGACGCAGGCCAGAGAGAAACACAGATAGACAATACAAAGTACGACCGAAGCCAGGCGCGCAGTCCGAGGGTAAAGCACCCCAACTCCACCGGCAATTTGTGCGGCCATCAGACACCCACCGATGATGGTGCTAAAAGGCAGGCTCCAGAGATGTTGCAAGCTTTGCCAGGTATCAGCGTCGTGCCACATGAGTGCGATGACGCCGAACAGCACTGCCGATGCCCCAAAGACCACCCGCCCGTAGAACGCCGTTTTCATACCGAGAAAATAACAGATCGATCAGACTGGATGGTATGAAGTTGCTCCAGATACCGCGCTACGGCCAGCACTAGGCGGCAAGTTGGCGTTAAATCGCCTGGTTACAGCAGTGGACTGTCGCCCTCAGTCGGCTGCCGGCAACAATTGAGGCCGACGGCGCTAACGAAGTTCTCTCTCCGCCAAAAAGCGGCTTTGGCACTCCTTGGCTTGTGCGAGCACCGCCGGGTATTCCGATGCTTTGCGAAACGCCGTTAATATCGGATCGAGTTGCAAGCCGTCGTACGCGCAGTATCCACCTTCGATCGCGGATTGCAACAGACGCGCCGTGAACTTATTTCCCAGACAACGGTTGAACATCCCTGCCTGGCTGAATTTTGGCTCCGGGTCGCGATAGGCGAAGACTTCCTTTTCGAACTGCTCCAGAATTTGCTGGGATCCCGGAGGCGGCGGCGTTTCGTAGCAAGCCAGTTGCGCGCGCGTGTGGAAGAATGAACTTTCCGGCATTTTGCGCAATCGCTCCACTGCCTCGCTCGTCTTACCTTCTCGCAGCAATAGATGTATCTCCACGTTATTGGACCACTCCGATCCTGCATCCAGCTTCAAGAAATCTCTTGCCTGCTCGAACTGTCCGGTCGTGAGGAAAAGAGCCGCGCACGAGCGGAACTGATAATTGCCCGGATCGAGCCGCACTGCTGTTTCGCACTCCTGTGCAGTTTCTTTGGACAAACCCGCGTATCGCAGCACGTAAGACAAGGTGAAGTGTGCGAAGCCGCTCAGCGGGCGGTTCTCCACCATTTTCTTTGCCTCCTGGTAGGCCTGGGCCAGCTTTCCCGCATCGGTGTCGAGACTGGCAATTTGCTGGGCGGCATCCTCCAGGTTTGGATCCAGAGTAAGCGCACGTCGCAGAGCGGGCATGGTGCGCGACATGGTGCCGGTGGCCCCAACCCCGTATTCCTCTTCGAAGTAATAGCGCTTCCCCAATGCAGACCACGCCGGAGCATATGCAGGATCCAGTCCTACCGAGCGTTCCAGCATTCGGATTCCTTCGCGGTTTTGCTCGCCATCATGAGCCAGCGCAACGCTCCGCAGGTATAAGTCATAGGCTTCCTCGTTTGTGGGCCGCGTTCCTTTGTCATTCGCTACATTGGTCGCACCCAGCGCCGGGATCAGACCTTGCCGCACTTTTGAGGTGATCTGCTCCCTTGTCGCCACCAGGTCTTCAGCGGGCAGGTTCATCGTCTCTTGCCACAAGACGCGATCATCGTCCACATCGACGGCTTCCAGAGTGAGTTGCAGTTTGTCGCGAACCTTCTGATAATGTCCGGTCACGATCTGCCCGACGTGCATGTCTTTTCCAGCCTGCTGCAAGTCCACGTCTGCCCTGGCATATTTTCCCGTGGTCGCGAATGGGCGAATCGATAGAGTCCGCACCGAACTCAATGTCGTCGCAACTTCATCGGGCAAAGCCATGCGCAGGAAATCTTCTTCCTTATCCGCGCCGAGATTTTGAAAGGGTAAGACCGCAATCGTCACCGGACCAGCCGACGTTCGCCAAGCGGCAGGAGTTGATGTCTCACGCCAGCGCCACAGCAACAGTCCAACTAGCACAAAGAGCAGGGCAGCACTCAGCCCCCAGATCCAACGATTCTGGGGCACTATTGGTGTCGCTGGAACAGCCAGGCTCCCCGACGACGGAGCAGAGCCCGTATCCCTGCGTGCTCGGGTGAGGTCAGCTCTTATATCTGAGGCGTGCTGGTAACGCACCTCGCAATCCTTCTCCAGCGCCTTCTGGATCACCCTTTCGAGTTCTGCCGGAAGTTGTGGATTTAGCCGTCCGGGCGCAACTGGTATTCCATGCAGTACCGCGTCAACAACCGCTCCAGAAGTATCGCCACCGAAAGGCAGGCGTCCCGTCGTCATCTCGTA
>Ga0210383_10004212_pt1 | contig 12759 bp, 11 predicted proteins | sample IncBWC14OmetaG_FD_160072 | JGI IMG/M metagenome (GOLD analysis project Ga0210383, IMG submission 160072) | Forest soil microbial communities from Barre Woods Harvard Forest LTER site, Petersham, Massachusetts, United States - Inc-BW-C-14-O ...
TTCTGCGCCAAAACAATTCACGTCCAATAAACCGGAGGATATTTTATGAATTTTCTGAAAGCGAGCAGCGTCACGTTGATCTTTGCCGCAATCGTGGCTGGCGGTCCAGCGGCCCGGGCCACATGCAACGCCGCCAGCCTCACCGGGGTCTATGGCATCAGTACGGTGGGCCTCGACAGTACCGGGCAGCCCGCCTCGAGCGTCGACCAGATCACGGCCAACGGAAAAGGAGGCATCACTGGATCGTCCACGAAAAGCACCAATGGCATGATCGTGACCTCCACCCTCACCGGGAAGTATACGGTGGCGGCGAACTGCACCGGCACCGTCACCTTCACCAACGAGGACGGCACCATCGAGCATGCCAAGTTCGTCATCAATAACGCCAACCAGGGTGCATTCCTGATCCAAACCGACAACAACTTCACGCAGTCGAGCATCGTGGTCGCGCAGGGAGACGCCACCTGCACGGACCTGGGGGTGAAGCACACCTATGCCTTCGAAGCGTCCGGAACCGTAGTGGGGAGCGGTCAGGCCGCATACGTTGGTCAACTGGTGCTGAACGGAGCGGGAAAGGTCACAGGCTCTGTCACCCTCAGCCAGGATGGATCGATTGCGACCGGGGTCGCGCTCACCGGAACCTACCAGATTAACTCGAACTGCACGGGGAGCACGGTCATCACGCCGAAGGGGCTACCCTCCATGCACGCGAATCTGGTGGTCGTGAACGGAGGCACGGAACTCCTGGTCATCGAAACCGACGCTACCACCATCATCACTGGGCTGCTGCAGATGTAAGTGACGCCGCGGCGCGAATCTCTTTCCAGGCCTGGCGCACCTGGACGCGGGTTTGATCGAGAGAACCGGAATTGTCGATCACGAAGTCGGCGGCTTTGATTTTTTCCGCTTCTGGCAGTTGCGCGGCCATGCGTCGGGTGACTTCTTTGCGGGCGGCTTCGAGGTCGAGTTTTTGGCGGGCGGCGAAGCGGGCTATGCGTTGTTCTTCGCTGCAGCTCACTACGATCAGGCGGTCGAATTGTTTGGCGGCGCCGGCTTCGAGAATCAGCGCGGCTTCTACGATGGCGACGGCCTGGGGGTTGTGGCCTCCGATTGCATCCATCCATTCTTTCTGGCTGCGCAGCACGGCGGGATGCACGATGCGGTTCAACTCTTCGACACGGGCGGGCTGGCTATTGTCGGGGCTTGGGTTGCCGGGATTCGAACTCGCGGGACTCGATCTGACGGGATTCGCGCCGAAGGCGAGTTCGGCCAGTTTGGAGCGGTTGATGCTGCCGTCGGGGTTGAGGATGTCGCGTCCAAAATGGCGCACGACCTCGTTGTAGACCGCTTCGCCAGGCTGCATAAGCGAATGGGCGATGCGGTCGGCCTGGACGAGATGGGCACCAAGCGCAACGAACATCTCTCCTACGGCTGACTTGCCTGAAGCGATGGCACCGGTTAGGCCGACTTTCAGCATAAGGGCAGTGGTCCGGGGCTAGTGGTCAGGGGCCAGTAAACGATGGCCTAGCAGATATTGTACTTTTCCAATGAGTTTTCAGCGGCGTAATGCGGCGAGACCACTGAGCACTAGCCACTCGCCACTAGCCACTGCCTTTCCAGCTTTGCAGCTTTTACGGTGTTGAACATCAACATGGCGATGGTCAGCGGGCCGACGCCGCCGGGGACTGGGGTGATGGCTCCGGCGACTTCGGCGACTTCAGGATGGACATCACCGACCAGCGTTGAGCCTTTGGTGCGAAAAGTCTCTTCACGCTTGGCATTCTTGGCCAGGCCGCGCCCGAACAGACGCGCAAACTCTGCGGGGTCCGTCACTTTGTTCATGCCTACATCGATCACGGTGGCGCCGGGCTTCACGAAGTCGCGGGTGATCATGCCGGCGCGTCCGATGGCGGCGACGAGAATGTCGGCACGGCGGCACACTTCCGGCAGGTTGCGGGTCTTCGAGTGGCCGACGGTGATCGTGGCATTGGCGTTGAGCAGCAGCATGGCCACGGGTTTGCCTACGATGTCGCTGCGTCCGACGACCACGCATTCCTGGCCTGCGATGGGAATGTGGCTGCGGCCGAGAATCTCGATAACGCCAGCGGGAGTGCACGGAACCAGGCCCGGACGCTGGGTGGAAAGGTAGCCGACGTTGACGGGATGGAATCCGTCGACGTCTTTGGTGGGGTCGACCGCCATCAGCACTCTCTTGGCGTCGACTTGCGGGGGCAAGGGCAACTGCACCAGGATGCCGTTGATCGGGTCGCGGCGGTTGAGGTCGTCGATCAGGGCGAGCAGGTCGCCGGTGGTTGCGCTATCGGGGTGAGTGTGAGTCTCGCTGTAGACGCCAACTTCCTCACAGGCTTTGACTTTGCCGCGCACATAAATCTCGGAGGCGGGATTGTGGCCGACCAGGACGACGGCGAGACCGGGGCGTACGCCGGCGGCGGCCATGGCTCTAACTTCCGCCGCCACTTCGCTGCGGATTTCGTGGGCGATCTTGGTGCCGTCGAGGATGGTGGCGGGCATGCGGGCTCCGGGCTTCAGCTTTCGGGCTTCGGCTAGAAAATCTTACACCGCCAGGGCTGCCGAGCGCGCCGGTGAATAATATCGTTGATTGCTGATTGTTGATTGCTGATTAACGACCAGCTTCCGACAGCGGTGGTGTTCATTCAGAAATCAACAATTAACCATCAGCAATGGCGTGATGCCCTGTCGTACAATGCTGGACATGATTGCCAAGGATCTGCTGGAGATTCTGGTTTGTCCGGCGTGCAAGCAGGGGCTGGAGTATCGCCAGAATCCGGAGAGTTTGAAGTGCACGGCGTGCCACCGGGTCTACGCGGTGAAGGACGATATCCCCATCATGCTGGTGGATCAGGCAACCGTCGAGACTTCCTGAGATCTGGCGTCCTGATTCCCTCGCATTCTGACTTTCGCTAATCCCTGAAACTTTCGGCCTAGGCAGCCGCACGAGTGGGCTATACGTGTTTCCGCGCCGGAATGACACAACGTGTCAGTTTTGGGACGAAAGTAACCTTCCGCCGTCACTCCAGCCACCTCAGGGGTAGACCGGGTTCGCCCGCAACTTCTGACAATTACAGGGGTTTATGAAATCTAAAGGGACCTGCCCTACGTACATAAAATGCGAGGGCGGGTACGGCAGCGAAATTGCATGCAACTTGTATGGCTGCCGATGAGTCTAATAGCCACAAAGAGGTCGGAGTCGGAGGTGATGACGGCCATGAACGATAGAATCAGCAATCTGAGCATCGACAAAGATAGATTCACGATGACGGAATTGGCAGCGTTGCGGAACGATCTGCTCCAGGGGGGCATGATCGATTCGTATGAGGCCGCGGAGCTGTTGCAGGTATTCCTGATGGGCCGCGGCTACGGGGTATCGCCCAAGGCAGCTTTGGATGCGGCGGGCCGCGTCGAGATGGCAGGGTGCGCCCTGCCGGTTCTGCAGCACGAACTGGAGAACCTGGCCATGGTGATGTAAAAGAATCCTACGGCGCGGGCCGGTGACCCCGCGCTGCGACAGGGCAAGGTGGGACAGGGCAAGATAAGACAGACGAGCTGAGATGTACACGAAAGATTGATATTCAAAGGTTGACATTCTGGGTCGGCGATCGAAACAAGATCGACTGCACTCAGCTCCACAATCGGGAAGGCCGGGCCAACCAGCCCGGCTTTGTGGTTTTTGGGGCAGGTTTATTCTCTGAATTTGCTGCGACCCCTAGAACTGGCCGGCTTCAGTAAAGGTGAAAATCCACGTCGACTTCGACCGGGCCGTAACGGACCGGATGGCCATCTTTCATCGACGGCCGGAAGCGCCATTTCCTGACCGCTTCGATCGCCTTCTCATCCAAACCCATGCCAAGACCACCCCTTACGCGGATGTTGCTGGGCGTGCCATCTGCCTCGACAATAATCGTGAGAACGCAGAGCCCCTGGAACTTCGCCTTGCGCGCTTCCTCGGAAAATTCCGGGTCGACCTGGGAGAGGACGCTGGGATCGCTCGCGCCCTGCCCGCGACGATAGGAGCCTCCGCCGGTTCCGCCGCCGTCGCCCGGACCGTATCCAGGACCTGTCCCCGGCCCGATGCCGCCGTGCCTCCCAGTGTCTCCTATGCCGCCAAGCTCGCCCTGGCCATTTGAAGGCGTGGTGGCGTGCGCCGTAGGAACACCCAAGTCAGGAAAGTGATTGAAAGCTACCAGCGTGACCTCAGGAGGAATCACAATCGTGGACTCCACGGCCAGCTTCGGTTGTTCTGCGCGCAGGACGACCGCTGGTGGCGTGATTTGCTCCAGTGAATGGGTGGGCAGCCTCCCAACCGAGGCCTTCAGCACATCATGATCGCCACCACCACCGCCGCCGCCCGATAGCGTCTTTCCGGGCTGCAACGCAGGAATGTCAGATGGGGACACAAGTACAACCGTAGGCTTCCGGGGCGGCTCGGTCTTAGGAGGGGTCCAGGTAACGGTGCCAGCGATAATGATGCCCGCGATCAGAATGTGAACTGCGGTCGAGCCCAGCACTCCGTCTTTCTTATGATTGTAAAAACCCCAGAGATCTCGGACCGGTTCGGGCTTCGATTCCAGCGCGAGGGGCGGGAGCTTGACGGGAAAGAAAAACTCGTCCATCTGGCGGAAGAGCGATTTCCACAGGGGCTCGAAGGTGTCGGGGGCCAGCAGCAGGTGAAGTTCCCGCTCGCCGCTGGAGTTTGACCTCACGTCGTTCGAGTTGACACCGTTCGAATTGACCGCAGATGAATTGATCTCGGATGATGCCATCGCTCCTCCGTTCGGTCTGCGCTGCAGCGCTGGCGGTGTCGAGCGCTGCCATATTCAGCGCTGCGACCTTGTGTGGCGGCCAGCTCCGTCTACAGCAGATGAGCAGTCGTTCCCACAAGTTGCCCGTTGATCTGAAATTGGCGGGAGTTTCGGGTCCAACCTCGAGAAGCGCCTGAAGCAGCGCGAATGCCACTCATGGACCCCGGTCGGCCCTTTCGCAATGAGCCTAAGGGTTTCGACAGTTGTCAATCGGAGGGTGTTATTTTGAGTCGCTGGCAAAAAGAGCCGCGTGGTCAGGGAGACACTGCGCGGCTCCTGATCTTGCAGGTTTCTCGCTTAAATCACGGTGTCAGTTTGTAGATCACTCCATCCTTGCTCGATCCGCCGTAATTCGTCGTTCCGTAAAGCACGTCGCCGTGCAGAACCAAGTCCTGGAAAGGATTCAGAATGGAGCCATCGGTGTTGTCGAACTCGTGCAGCACCGTCACGGTTCCATTGCCACCGCCGGTGGGCGTCAGCTTCAGGATTTGTCCGAAGCCAGTCGGTGCGCCGGAAGAAACATCTCCTCCGCTGGAGGAAGCATAGAGGCTGCCGTCCGGTCCCATGATGATATAGGTGATCTGGGAAACGTACGATCCATTGTAGGCAATCGAGAAATCTCCCGCGGCGTTGATCTCAAAGATCGCGGCCGTCGCGTTGTCTTGAGTTCTCGAGATACCATACAGATTGCCCTTGTACGTACCGACGATCTCATCAGGATTTTGTCCGTCGCTCCCGCCGGTGAAATTGTAGAGTACAGTTTCCTTGCCGGAGGGGGTGATTTTGAAGACAGTGCCGCAGCCGCCGTTGTTGCAAGTATTGGCACCGCCTCCGATCGTTACTCCGTAGTAATCGCCGCCGTAACCGACCGGTCCCCAGCCCGGCCACATGCCATCAGGCGCGGGTCCGAAGGAGTAAAGAACCTTTTCCTTTCCAACCGCGGTGATTTCGTAGAAGGTGCCGTTGGTCCCTCCTCCATTGGTGAGTCCGTAAAGATCCCCGGCGGAATCCAGCGCCTGAATTCCAATAGGCGAGGCGCCATCAGGGCCCTGGAATTCGTGCATGGTCTTGTACTTGCTCGTGGTCAGGTCGTAGGAGAATGCAATGCCGCAGCCGACCGCTGACTCGCATACATCGCTATGGCTCCCACCGTTCGCTGTGGTTCCGTAAAGTGTGTCCCCGTTCTTGCTGAGCAGCAGCCCTTGGGGAAATTCCGGTTGGTTGCCCTCGGGCTCGGGGAATCGGAGCAGCACAGTTTCTTTGCCGTCGGTGTAGTTGAAAAGAAGGGAGGAGGCATAACTGCCGTAGTACGCTGCTCCCAGGATGGAGCCATCAGAGGTAACAACGATATCGCCCGGCTGCAAGCCCCTCGTTCCTCCGGGGAGGTTGTACAGCAGGGTGTAGGTTTGCGCGTGAGCGGACGAGCCGAGGAAAGCCAGTGAAACAATCACCGCGGCCAGCGAGGCAAGCAGGATCTGCGATCCGGCTCGCTCTTGCTTGTTATCAGCTTCGTTACTCATATTTTCCTTAATTAATACGTCAATGATGGGGGCGCCTCGAGGTGAGGGTCGGCGGATGGCGACGCGATCCTTGCAAGGCCGCTCGACAGCAATGCTATGTCCCCCGGACGGGTAGGGCTGGTCACAATTGACCGGAATGGGTCCTAAATCTCGAAACGGGCAAGTAGACTGCTTCGATCGCAATGCTGGCGATCGTGAAATAGTCGATCTTCAACCGTTGTTTCCGAGCAGCGCTCGTGCTGGCAACGATATTTCTGCGGTTCAGTCGGGTTTCCGCGTTTCCTTTGGCGGCTCCTTCTTGGCCGGGGGAGCTGGAGTTTTTGGTTTCGCCGCCGGCACCGGATGTTGCGCCTGCTTTGCGGCTGGAGGCGGAGTGGCCGGCCTGGTTTCAGGTTTCGGGGCGGGCTTCTGCGCCGGCGGTGGCGTTACCGGCCTCGCTGGTTGCGGACGTGCCGCCGATGCTGATGGCTGAGTGCGGCGCTCGGCTGGCGCAGGAGCGGGCTGCGTCCGCGTTGCCGGCGCAGCAGGCTTAGCTGCCGATGGAGCGGGCTCAACTGCTTTCCGCATGGGTTCAGCAGGCTTTGCCGGCGCAGGAGCGGGCGCACGGGCCGGAACCGGAGTGGCCCTGGGTGCTGGAGCCGGTTCAGAACGATTCGGTTGCGTGGCTGGTGATGCCGGTCGCGTGGCCGCAACCGGGCGAGCCGGAATCGCGGGGGCAATTGGTTTGCCTTCGGGGATGGGCTTTGCCGCTGCCAGAACCGCCGGTCGGCCCTGATTCACGGAGGCAAACTGCTGACGGTTCTGTGCCGCTGCCTGCCGCTGCTCTAACTGCGTATTCATCGGAGGAATGCGCTGCTCACGAATGGCAGCGATTTCCGTCGGCAGTGGGCGCCGAGTTATTCCTCCAGGCCCGTTATAGCTGGAACGGTTATTGGTGATGTTGACGGTGGTGTTGTTGATGATGACCGTGTTCGTTACCGTACGGTTGTAAACCTGAACGTTGGTGATCGTTATATTGTTTACCGAACGGTTGTAGTTGAAACGGTTGCCGTTCCAGTACCCGCCCTGATACCCGACTCCGACGTATCCGAATCCGTAGTTAACGCCGCCGTAGTAGCCGATATGCCGGCCCCAAAAGCCGTAGTTATAGCGGTACCTGCCGCCGACAAATCCCCAATATCCCGGCGTCCACAGATAGCCCACTTCAGGCGGCCGCGCCCATGCGCCAGGCACCCAGTAGTAGCCCTGGGGAGCATAGCTCCAATATCCAGGAGTCCATAGATAGCCATCGCCAGGGCAATCTGGCTGCGAATATTCCGGGAGCTCAGGCGGGGGCTGCTGGGCTTCGAGAACTGGTTGGCCGTAGCTGGTGTCGTCATCGCCGGCGTCGTAATCGTGATTGGAATCGTTGTCGTTGGTGCCGGCATCCTGAGCGGCGCTTGCGGGGGCCAAATTGTCCCCAGCTGCTTGACTCTGCGGCTGATCGGACTGCGCCGGCTGGTTGCTGGTGTCTGGGGCTTGGGCTGGGGTTTGGTTGTTATTGCAGGCTACCACTCCAAGCATCAGGGCGAGGGATACGGCTGTCAGAAGGATAAGAGAAGGTGCTGGGGTGTGCTTGCTCATAAGGATGGTTTTCCGCATTCTGGCTTTCCGCCAAGTGAATATGCAGGATTCATGTCCAAGCGATTGGGAAACATTTGTTGTTGCCGACGGTTAGTGTCTGGATCGACTGATTAGGTTGCCGTTCCCGCATGGTTCTGCACCACCAGTCGGGCAACGGACATCTTGTAACCGTTTGAGACTGGCCTCTTGGCCGCTCATGGTCGTTGATGGTGCGGCAATCCGCGGAAGAAAAATGTTCAATTTTGCACATGAGGCCGCGGATCGCTGCAACATGACGCTTACGCAACGTTCTGGCCGTGGTGCCTTGTCATGGTGGCGGGTTGCGAATTCAAGGCTGGCAGGATCAGGCTCACGGTCGCGGTGCGATCGTCGGAAACTGTGAGATGCAGGCTCGCGTCCCCGGAATACAGATACTTCAGACGAGCTTGGGTATTGCGCAGCCCCACACCCGTTCCGCTGGACGTCTTGCTGCCTACATTATTGCGGACCTGGATTTCGAGGATGCCATCTCTTTGAGTTGCCGCTACTTCGACCCATCCCCCTTCGCGCGCGGAGGAAACGCCGTGTCGAATCGCATTTTCGACCAAGGGCTGGAGGATCATCTGCGGCACCAAAAGCCCGTAAGTGGCCGGAGGGATGAGCCACTCGATTTTCAGGCGGTTGCCGAAACGCATCTTTTCCAGATCGAGATATTCCTTCGCGAACCGGAGTTCGTCTTGCAGGGAAACCAGATCCACCTGGTCGCGGTCCAAGGCGGTGCGCAGCAGATCCGACAGTTTCACGATCATTGCCCGGGCGCTTTTCGAGTCTCCGTCCACCAGCGTTGCGATTCCGTGGAGGGTATTGAAGAGAAAGTGGGGACGAAGCTGCATCTTGAGCGCCTGCAGTTCGCTGGCCACCAGCGCCTGCTGATACTCATATTTCTCGCGCTCTTCCCGGCGCAAACGTTTCAAGTATTCGTAGGCGTGAGCCGCCACCACCATGGCGATGTAGATGAAGATCTGGTCGGCAAATGCCGTGCGGATGATTTCGAGCCAGGAATGAAAGGTGCGCGCCACGTAGACGTGCTGCACGTCATCGAATTGCGGAATCAGAGCCCATAGGATCCCCGAGTGCAGCAGGACAAACGGCACTGCTCCGAGAACGCAGGCCAGCACGTAGCTCCAGCGATTTCTGGAAAAATTCAGATATTTTCCCACCAGATAGAAAATGGGAGGCGTCCACAGAGCTAATGCAAAGCCGCGCACGCTCGCCATCCCCAGCAATTGCACAAACGACGACCAAAGATGCTGTCGGTTGAGAACTCCGTACTGCGAGCCCATCAGGCAAGCAAGCCCGAACCAGAACGCGATCGACATCAGATAGGCTCGCGCGGTTCCGCGTAGATAGCGCCATTTCATGGCGCCATTCTACTCGCTTGGAGAACCTGACTGAACATCTTCGTGTGAATGACCCTGTGGCGGCGGGAAAGTCAAAATCCCCACCCGAAACGCAAAAAGCGCGTTTAGGATGGGGCACCCGCTTTTGGGGTAGTTAACTGCTAAGGCTACGAGCGAATGCACATTTCCGGATCGTGGATTCTGTTGATTTTTGTGAGTGGGTCGGCCGCGCTGATTCTCTTGGTGCTGCACTTGACGAAGCTGGGGCTGGTAATCCACCAGCGGATTCCCGACCGGCCGCGGCGGCGGCTGTTCCTGACATCGATTAGTTTCTTCGTCACGTTCGTTGGAGTGCGCTTGCTGGTGGCGTCGATCACGCACCATATTGGGCCGTTTGGCTACGTTGAGGTGGGCGGACGGCACATCCACCACCTGGTGTGGGGAATTCTTCTCCTGCTGATCGCTGGCTATGCCGAGATTGGAGAAGTTGGAACCGGAGAGAAGCCGAGCGCAATTTTTCTGAGCCGGTTGCTGGCGCTCACTTATGGAATTGGCGCAGCCCTGACGCTGGATGAGTTCGCGCTCTGGCTGAACCTGGACGCGGCGGCCTACTGGTCGCGGCAGGGCCGCGAAAGCATTGATGCCGTCGTGATATTCGGGGCGCTGCTCGCGATCGGCGCATGGGGTGCGCCGCTATTTCGCTGGGCGGTTTCGTCCGAGGCTAAAGGCAAGCGCATGGACGGGCGCTAGAGCAAAAAAAGCTGGGAATTTGCCGGCCGTTATTCGTAACGCAGGCTCTCGACTGGGTCGAGTTGCGCGGCGCGGGTGGCGGGCACCGTGCCGAATATGACGCCGACCAGCGACGACACCACGATGGCGATGATGGCTGACCAGCCTGAGATTGGGATGTGGTACTCGGTGAAGAGGTGCACGGAATAAGGAATAGCCAGGCCAATCACGATTCCAGCAATTCCGCCGATCAACGAGATCAAAACCGCCTCCGCCAGAAACTGAAAACGGATTTCGCGCCGGGTCGCGCCGACGGCCTTGCGGATACCGATCTCGCGAATCCTGGAAGTCACGGTCGCCAGCATGATGTTCATGATGCCGATGCCGCTGACTAAGAGCGTGACCATGGCGCTAGCCAGCAGTCCCCACATAAGAGCCGTCAGAATGCGGGCGGCCGTGGCCAGGATTTCTGTGAGGTTCTGCACGTTGTAAACCGATTCCGCGCGGTGGCGCGAGCGCAGCACGCGCTTGATCTGCAGCGTCGCCTCAGGCACTGAGGCAGAATCCCGCATGGAGAAGTAAATCATCTTGACGTTGGGCGTTTCCAGAAAATAGCGGCTCACGCTGTAAGGAATGACCATGGAGTTGTCGCCGACTTCCGACTCGCCGAACGTCTCCGCGCTCTCTTTGAAGGTGCCAATGACGGTGAAGGGCAGTCCAGTCAGCTTTATGACTTTTCCGATCGCGGCCTGAGGCGAGCCGTAGACCGACCTCGCCATTTTCTCGGTGATGACACCGACTTTGTTATGAGCCTGCGAGTCCTCTGCGTCAAAGAAGCGACCGGAAAGAACTTTCAGGTTGCGCACGCGCTGATACTCGGGATACACGCCGAGAACCTGAATGTCTTTTTCGTCCCCGTTGCCGACTGGAATGCGCTCACCCAAAGTGACGACCGGCGACGCCGCAACCACGCCGGGGACCTGCTCCTGCACGGCCTGCACATCTTCCACGGTGAGCGGATCGAGGCTGGAATTGCTGATGTGTTGCGCACCCTGATACTCGGCCCAGATTTCGTTGGTGCCGATGGCTTCGATCTGGCTCAAGGCGTACTCGCGGCCCGTCATGCCAATGGTTACGACTAAGATAAGCGAAGCCGTGCCAATCACCATGCCCAGCGCGGTGAGCATGAAACGAACTTTGTTCGACATGAAGGTGTCGTAGGCAAAGTTCAGAATCTCCCCGCAAGCCATATCGGCGCTCAAACGGGATCGCACGTGGACGGCAGCGGTTGGCATTAGTTAAATGCTACGGACAGCGGAGGAAAGGCGCAAGGGCTGGGGCAAGTCTCAATAAATCGGGTGGTCCGCCCACTCTGCTGAGCGTTTTTGGCAGAGGATGTGGTAAACCTTATTCTATCCACTATCTTCTGAATTCGACATCGAGTTAACGGGGCCCACCTATCTCTTCGGCTGACACTGCTTTCGACACACACCACGATCTACAGAGTTCGCGGCAGCACACTCGACGTTCATTGTTGTGGATGGTGCTGGCGGGGTTGGCGATACGGCTGATTGTAGTGGGATTTCTTTATCCTGAGCGGACGGACCCGGCGCGCGACCACTGGCGCTTCGGCGGAGAGGCGGGAAGAATCGCGCGCTCGATTGCGCTCGGGGAAGGATTCAGCAATCCGCTGTTCGGCCAGACCGGGCCAACGGCGTGGCTTTCGCCGGTATTTCCCTACCTGCTGGCGGGGATTTTCAAAGTCTTCGGCATCTACAGCAAGACTTCGGCGCTGGTCACGTTATCGCTCGACAGTCTATTTTCCGCGCTCACGTGTATTCCCGTATTTCTGATTGCGCGAATGCACTTCGGGGAAAAAACTGCGCTGTGGGCGGGATGGGCGTGGGCATTCTTCCCCTATGGCATTTATTTCTCCGCCGATTTCATCTGGGCCACGGCGCTGACTACACTGCTGATGAGTCTGGTATTTCTCGCGGCTCTGCGATTGGAGTCTTCGTCCAGAATTTCTGACTGGGCGCTTTTCGGCGCGCTTTCCGGCTTTGGCGCGTTGACCGATCCGGTGGTCCTGTCGGTGGCTCCGTTTCTAGGAGCCTGGATGTGGTATCGGAGATATACCCAGAAAGGACGATGGTTCGCACCGGGGATAGCGGCTGTGCTGGCGGTGGTGATCGTGACGGCACCGTGGATGGTGCGAAACTATCACATCTTCCACAAGATCGTACCTTTTCGCAGTTGTCTGGGCCTGGAAGTTTACTTCGGCAACAATCAGGACAGCTGGCATTGGGGGCCTCCCGGATATCATCCCTCGGACAACGAAGAGGAATGGAAGGAATATCAGCAACTGGGCGAGATCGCGTATGTGTCGAAGAAGTTCGATCAGGGCCTGGATTTTATTGAGCCGCATCGCGGCTTGTATGCCTGGATGACGGCGCGTCGCGTGCTGTATTTGTGGACCGGCTACTGGAGCTTGAGCCATCGGTATCTGCAGGAGGAGCCGATGGACCCTCCTAACATTGTTTTCTGCACCCTGCTGACCGTGCTTACATTGGCCGGTCTATGGCGCGTGTGGCGGGATAGTTGGGTCGTGGCGATGCCCCACTTCATCGCTTTTTTCTTTTTTCCCATCGTGTATTACCTGACTCACCC
>Ga0210383_10004213_pt1 | contig 12759 bp, 14 predicted proteins | sample IncBWC14OmetaG_FD_160072 | JGI IMG/M metagenome (GOLD analysis project Ga0210383, IMG submission 160072) | Forest soil microbial communities from Barre Woods Harvard Forest LTER site, Petersham, Massachusetts, United States - Inc-BW-C-14-O ...
ACTCAGAAACAGTTGTTTGATTTCGTTCTCGGTGCCGACCATGATGGAAGCGGAAAGCAGATGTTCGCGCTCGCGAACATCGCCAACGAACACAGGTTCGAAGACCAGCCGCAAGTCGAGTCGCGCATTATCGCGGAAGACCTGCCCGTAGAATGGTGGATCGCCATAGATGAATTCGACGGCGAAGCCGAGCTTGTTCGTATAGAAGTCACAGGAACTCTTGATGTTCGAAACGAAGAGTTGCGCCGAGATTGAGCTGAAAGTGGGACGTGGCGTCGTCCGTCTGGGTGCATCGGCCATGGCATCTGCTCCTGATTTGGTCTATTTTCTCGGTCGGCCGAAGAAAAGGACATGGCCGTCTGGATCGGTTATCTCAAAGCCGCGCAGTACATCGTGCGTATCCTTGAGGCTCACTAAGACCCGTGCTTGAGCTGGAGAACTCGACGGCAAGTGCATCGGGATCCGGTACATTAAGATACGCGTCCCACCTGGCCCAGGAATAGCGCTTCGGATTGGGAACAGGATCGCCACTCCCCTTGAGGAAGATCATCCCACCGTCCCGGCGGACGTTTGCAAAGAAAGGGTCCTGATCCCGGCGCCGGAGGCTCTTGAAACATCACTTCGAATCCAAGTTTGTCTCGATAAAAGGAGATGGACCGATGCACGCGATTGACGATAAAGAACGGTGAGATTGAATCCATCGCCGGTCGCGCCACGGGTGGTCCATCTTCAAACAGCCTTGCGAGGCTGAGTCAGTCTACTGCTACTGCGGGCGGCATTTCTACCGTGAACAGCCCTCCCCCGCACCGGCAATGCAGCAAAGTACTCACCAGTTTTCAGTGGAATTAGATTAGCCGCTATGGGTGCATCCGCTCTGTTCCCGCTATCGAGGTCGGAGTACGCGTGAGATGATCGTGGAGTGTTTGGTTCCGGGAAGCGCAGAAGCCTCGTTGACCATTAGTCCTGACAAAACGCGCTTGTCGTGATTGAATTTGGACGCTTCAATTCCGGGGACGTTAAGAAGTGCCGTAAGGCTCCCTTCACGTCAAACGACCTGAGCCAGCAGCGCTTGATTTCAATCAGTTACTTCTCGTTGCTATCCTGTCACCCATGTGTCAGGCCGCTCAGGCCCCGCTCGCCGGCAACCCTTGGGCTGTGGTCATTTCTTAATTAGCTTCGTCAGAGCGAAGAGCACTGGGATAGAAGGCGCTCTCGTCAAGATTCATTGAAAGATTCATCGGACTCAGCTTCGCCTGTAGCAGGTATCTGTGTTAGGATAAATCTCGCATGAGCGCGCTGATTTCTATGGGCGGTTTATGTGCGGTTTTTCCAGGAAGAACTGCTACTGCAGGCAATCCAGGCGAACCGTGCGCTGTATGCGAATCTTGCAAACCCTTGTTTGCAAGGTTTACGCTAAGTTATTGATTCCACGGCTGGGGACGTAGTTCAGTTGGTTAGAACGCTGCCCTGTCACGGCAGAGGTCGCGAGTTCGAGTCTCGTCGTCCCCGCCATTCTTTCTAAAGGACTTAACACCACCTTTGAAAGAATAGCGTGGTACACAAAAAGGTGCACATTAAGCGACACCTTTTGTGGCCACCGCCTTGTTCCCTTCCGGCAGAATCATCTCCACCACTTTCGTCTGCGCCCGCCGCTTCTTACTGCTGACCGCGTGGGTGTAGATGTTCATGGTGATATTGCTGTTGGCGTGGCGCATCAGCGATTGCACCGTTTTCACATCCTCATCATTCTCGGCAAGAAGCGTAGAAAATGTGTGGCGGAATACGTGCCAACTGATGTGCTTGGTGATCTTTGCCCGTTCCGCTGCCGGTCGGATGTAGTTCCGCTCGATAGCTTCCGGCCAAAGTGGTTGACGACCCTTCATGCGCCCGCTGGCGAAGATCCAGTCCTGGTCTCCGGCGTAAGGCGTTTCAGAACGCCATCGCAAAAGATCAGCAATCATTTCGTCGTCCAGCGGCATGACCTTTTCGCTCTCTTCTGTTTTCACCGGCCCGAGGTGCTGTTGCCAAATCGACTTTCGGACGTTTAGCGTCTTCTTTCCGAAGTCGATGTCACGCCACTGTGTGGCTAGCACTTCACCTCTGCGCATCCCGGTGGGAACATCGAGAAGAACGAGAGTCCGCTCTCGCGGTCCCAATTCGGCAAACAGTCTTTGAAGTTCTTCTGCCGTCAAGGGATCTATGATGCGTTCTCGTTTCGCACTCTGGCGAACAACGCGAATCGGATTGTTCGTCATCCAACCGTAACGGATCGCGTGGGTGCAAACGGCACTCATGATGTTGCGGAGCTTTGCCTTGGTTCCACGGCTGCGTGTGATGGTACCCAGCCATTCCTCGACATGAACCGCAATGCCGTTTTCCATCCTCGCCAGCATATACTCGCCCCATCGAGGTACGATCCAGTTCTTGAGGTAGGACTCGTAGCCCTTTTTGGTCGAGTATGCCTTCCGTTCGTCGTGCTGATAGACCAGCTCTTTCAGGCGGTAGTGATCCACAAGGGTCTTAAAATTACGTGGAGGACGCGCCTGCTCGGAGAGGTCCAGGTTTACATTAATACGCAAGGCTTGCAGCGCACGCCGGGCGTCGGACTCGGTCGGCAATTCGCTGACCGGGCCGACCACAATCTTCTTCGGTCGTCGCTTGCCATCTGCATCGGTCTCTCGCCAACGAAAGATCCAAACCAGATAGCCACTCTTGCGCTTTATCCGTTTCAGACTTCCCTTCTGATACCGTGCTCTCATCTTCACATTTCCCTCCTCTTCGGAGAGCACGGACGGCAACGCGAGTGTACCCGCTCACGCATCCAGACGTCTAGCTCCGATAGAAGGAATCGCCACACTCGCCGTTGACCGTTACCCAAAGGATGAGCTGGGATGTCACCTCTCCGTGCCATTTGCGTCAGAGTACGCGAGTGTATTGATAGGAATTTGGCCGCCTCAGATGCGCCCACATAGTGCTCAACGACCGATATTCGTGGCGTCACCATGTACTCTCGGGAATCGTTCTCCTCTTCTTTCACTGTGGCCCCGCTGGTTGGCTTTAAGGATGTTTGCCCGGCAGAAGGACCAGACTCAAGCTTTGTTAAATTAGGGTCACAAGACTGCATTCCACTCATCGCAACGCGCGAGGCATGCTGCCCTGAGGGCGCTGTATTCTCGCGCACGCCGAATTGGGTTGGACGTGTCTTCATGTTTGTTATGGGGTCTTCGTAAGAGCCTCTCCTTTGATTTGTTCTTGGCTGTGGCCGTTCGTGTGTTGGCCTGCCCAGCGCTTGAACTCGTTGTCCTTCTTGAACAACAGCTTGAGGGCCTCGCTGACGACGTAGGACGGGTTCGCGTCAATGAATTCCGCATACCTGTCCAGGTTATGTCGGACTTCTTCCTCCAGGCGGACCTGGAGGGTCGAAGTCTTCGGTTGCTTTGACGGTGCTTTCAGAAGTGCCAAGTGTTTCTCCTCCTTTCGTTATTCGCGATGCATTACATCCTGCATTACAAAATGATTGCTCCGGCTCCTGCACGCGGCCATTACACGGTCACGCGTCTTGCGTGAGGGGCGGTAGCGACCCCACGAAACTTTTGGGCGGATGGACCGCCAAAAAGTGGGGTCGCTACCGCCCGATTTGGTCTTTTTTTTTCTGCGACTTTTCCATTCGTGATGTCGCTTATCCCTCTCCTTTTCTGGCAGCTACCTGCTTCATTGGGTGAAGAAATTAGAGAAGCCAAAAGCGCAGTGCGCAATTCTTGCCCTCTTCACTGGCTCCGACTGGATTCTCGCTGCTCGCCGCGGCACCACACGCCTCCTTTGCTGCCTGCTTCCCTTTCGTGGTCTGGAGCGACCGCCACGGTTTCCGTGGCAACGAAGTGGGGTCGCTCCAGACCACTTCAGTGCATCACCCGCGTCCAAACTGCGCGTCGCGCCGCGTGCAACCTCTATGCTCCCAACAATTTCGCCTCGCCCCTGGGTGACGTTAACGGTGACGGGGATGGTTACGTGTGCCTTTCACGCACCCGTCACCTTCCGCGCCTGAAAAGGCCATTGAATCCCACTAGAATCTTTCCCTCGACCATTACAGCGGCCTCGGAAACCAAAAAATGTAAAGGGCAAATCGCGACCGGCACCGGAGCGTGCCCAGGGCTCCCATCGTTTTTGGACCACTCCTGGAATCTTTGACCCTCCTGTATCCATCGAAGCAACTTCCAAACGCTTCCCCCGAAACTGCGTATGAAACGGCTTCACCGGACCTACGGGGAATATCAACGGGAACTCCCCCTATTTACTAAGAGGCCCTCGGGAGAAGAAATCCTCACAGAGAATCTTTGTGATTTGCCATTTTTCTTTCGGGGACCGGCCACGCGGAGGCTCCCTCCAGCAGTTCCATGGCGTCCGACACGGGTGCGCCGTCGACCTTCCCACACTGCAAACAGCGATCGAGGCTCTTTGAAGCAATCGAACCCCCTACTAGTAAGAGGCCTCGAAAAGGGAAAACCTCAATCAGAAAGTTTGTTTTTTTCGGAAAATTTGCGAAGCCACGAGGGAGCCACAGTGAGGAAAACCAGGATCATCACTGCATTAGGCATGCCGGTCCAAAACGCCTTCGATGCCCTGCTCATCATGAACCTGCGAAGGTTGCTGCCTTGGGTTGTATTGAGGGGGCTTTGATCCTTGTCCTTACTTTCTCCCTTACGGGGTGTAATGGACGTTGTCTTACAACTCCGAAACTCCGGCTCTGGGACGCGGCCAAATGGGTCACGCGCTGCGCGTGACTGAGGCGGGAGCGACCCCGCAGAAGCCGTGACGCACGGTGCGTCAAAGGGTGGGGTCGCTCCCGCCTCATCCGAATTTAGCCGCGTCCTTCCTGGCTTTCTTTTCACGGGGTATCTCTGCTGCTTTTTACAACTTCGCGTCACCGCCAAGGTGAAGCGAATCAAAGCGATGGGTGAAGTGCTGGAGTGAAGTCCACTTTACCCCTCGTAACTGAAGCGAACAGCTGTTGCGCCTGAAGTCTAGTACTGAAGTGCACTTCTGCTGGTCCATCGAGGTTTGCCAGCCCAGATTAACCTTTGCTTACCCAGATAGATTCTGAACTCAAGGTATTTCGGCGGGGCCGGCTTGCTGGAATTCAGCGGCGGACGGCATCGTCATTTGCTGGCCCGATATGCCACACGAGTACCAAATCGCCGGTAGTAGAGTTCCGAATGTTGTCAGCAAGCTAGGATGATCGCGGATATCTGTTGCTGTTCGGCGTGCTCTACGACGGCGAGGTGTGCACCGAGAATTGCCCCCTACTATTACTAATGGGCAAAAACTTGTTCTGATTCCTCGCCTTCCGCAAATTATTTTTTATTCATATGGATTTTGGTCAGAAACGGGAAGCGAGCGAAAAACCGTCCCTTGCCACAACAGTAGCTGGGACTCGGCACGGTACTCGAGAGAGAAGGCCTGAATACCATCATTGCTTCCACGGAGCAGGGAGACTTTGGGCGCAGAAATCCGTGTGCGTGTGTGGCACGCATAAATATGAGACGTTGACCCGAAGCAAATTCCAAACGCTCCTGGAAACGCCGATGGAAACTTGTCCTCTCGGACGGATTTCAACGGCCACAGCAGCGCGTATACTCACAACAACATGAACCGGTTGCTGTCAAGAACTCGTTTCGTTTTTATTCATCTGCGGCCATTCTTGCGACTGTGCGTCTGTTTAACGATCACGTTTGCGGGCTTAGAGTCAGGGTTGCATTACCTGATCCCCATCGACTTCCCTGTGTCGATCGTGGGGGTCGCAATGATGTTTCGCTACGGCAACCATCAGATTTATTATCATCCCCTACTGTGGTTCGGAACTCTCGGCACGTTGTGGTGGTATTTCCAGAGCCGAGTTGCTGAGTACGTCTTAAACAAATTCAGGCCTCGCAATGACCCGCGTGAGAAGGTCAGCCCTTCCGTCTAGGCTTAACTTGGAACTAGTCGATTAGAGCGCCTTCCTCAATACCGGTCGGTCCTGCTGCAGAAGTGACAGGAAAGAATACGGACGAGACGGTTAGCGAAATGATTTCTTCAGCCCACAACCGCTGGATTTACTTCCTGCCGATTCTTCACCTTTGCGTCTGCTTGATTAGCATGGTCGGATACCTGGTGCCGAGGTTGCAGTACCTCGGCATAGCGTGGGCGGGCATAATGCTTGCAGATTTTCCAATTTCTGCAGTGGCGTTGGCGTTGGTCTGGAAATACAGTGCCGTTGCCGCCGCATGGATTTTAGTCGTTGGCACGTTGTGGTGGTATCTATTGAGTCGCGGAGCCGAGCTTGTCGTTCGTAGATTCAAAGCTCGCCGGGACGTACCACTGAACTAGCTCGGCGCGCTTTGAGGCGATCCGAGGGCCCTACTCAGCGCCGGTTAAAGCCGAGCGCAGGGAGCATCGGAGCAGAGCGGCGCTTTCGCGCCGGGAGGGGGTATGACACTCCACCCCCCGGCCCAATTAGGTGCCGGGACGCATTTCTAAGATTACGGCGTCAACCAAGCACTCGCCCCTGCATCTAAGCCATCGACCTCTCGCATAAACCTCGGCGGTGACAGGGAGGTTCTGTGGAGTCTGACGACACGTCTGAGCGACTGAAGCAACTCGTACAAATTGGAAAGATTAGGGGTTACATCCTCTACGACGAACTCGATGGGTTTGTACCTCCTTCTCTAGAAGGGGACACCCACCTGGACATCGTGTTGACCGAGCTCGCCGTGAATGGCATCGAAATTCTTGAAGAGCCCGGCGACACATACGATATCGACCTAACCGAAGACGGCAAAATCTTTGCCGAGAAAGGCCTTCAGAAGCTCATTGAAGAACCCGACAATTCTTCGGCGATAAAGATGTATCTACGGGAGTTGACGACCCTACCACGCTTAACACGGGAGGACGAAATCGAACTGGCCAAACGCATTAGTCACGGCGGAGAGGACGCCGAGGATGCAATGAGGCAGCTCATCGAGGCGAACTTGTACCTTGTAGTGGCCATTGCCAGGCGGCGCATCGAGCATGGTTACGGCCTGCTTGAATTGATTCAGGAGGGCAACATCGGCCTGATGCAGGCCACCGAGAAGTACAAGCACACACGAGAGTATCTGTTTTCAACCTATGCCATCTGGTGGATTCGACGGTCCATTGTGCGGTCCAAACTCGAAAGTTAGAGAGACGATTACATGGTCCTGAAATCGTTCCACGAGGTAACACGAAATTCCGCAATGGCCTGGAAATGGGTGGGTTTGCGCACTGCCGAAAATCCCACCGGAACTGTCCAAATGGCGAATGACCAAGCAACGCTCTCTCTTACCATCTGACACAAAACGGGGATGAAAATGGGATTTTCTACGCGGCCTACATTCCACCGTGCTCTTGGGCTGTTTTGCGGGTGCTTTGATCCGTGTCCTTCCTCTCTCCCTTACGAGGTGCAATCGACATTGTCTTACAACTCCGGCTCTGGGACGCGGCTAAATGGGTCACGCGCTGCGCGTGACTGAGGCGTGAGCGACCCCACAGAGTCTAGCAGTTTGTTGAAGAACCCGGCTTCGAGACCCTCGGCTCTAAGTTTTTAGTGTTTTTGCTACGAAGTGGAAATGCTATTTGGAGCTTTCTATCTGCTCAGCACGGCCGATCGACACTCCGTTTTAGGCTCTGGCCATCAGGTTTCGCAATCGGCAGAGGTTATAAGCAGCCCCGCTAGTACTGAAGTGCACTTCTGCTGGTCAGTCAAGGTTTTGCAGCCCAGATTAGCCTTTGCTCACCCAGATAGATTCTGAACTCGAGGTATTTCGGCGGGGCCGGCTTGCTCGAATTCAGCGGCGGACGGCATCGTCATTTGCTGGCCCGAAAAGCCACACGAGTACCAAATCGCCGATGACAGAGTCCCGAATGTTGTCAGCAAGCTAGGATGAGTCGCGGATATCTGTTGCTGTTCGGCGTGCTCTACTACGGCGAGGTGTGCGGCGAGAATGGCCCCCTACTATTACTAATGGGCAAAAACTTGTTCTGATTCCTCCCCATCTGAATATTATTTTTTATTCATGGATTCTGGGCAGAAACGGGAAGCGTGCGAGAAAAAACCGCCCCTTGCCAAGACATTAGCTGGGACTCGGCCCAGTTCTCGGGAGAGAAGGCGTGAATACCATCATTGCTTCCACAGAGCGGGGAGACTTTGGAGGGCAGAAACCCGTGTGCGTGCGTGGCACGCATGAATATGAGGTGTTGACCCGAAGCAAATTCCAAACGCTCCTGGAAACGCCTATGGAAACTTGCCCTCTCGGACGGATTTCAACGGCCACACCACCGCGTATACTCACAACAACATGAACCAGTTGCTGTCAAAGCCCCCAGACGCGTTCTTCCATGCGTCGGCGGTTCCATTCAGCTATTGGGCCGAAGGCCGCTACACGATGACGGCCGCAAGGGCATTGACGCGCTATACCTTCGACAATTCCCACCGCTCGTCGGGAGTCAGCGAGCGCGCGGGAAGTCTTTCCTGCCGTCACGATTTGGCCGGCAGCCTGACGCAAATCTCCGGCAGCGCCAATACCGGGAATTACACGTGCGGCGCGAGGAGCCGACTGAGAACCCTGAAGAAGGGCGGCGCGGGTACGACAAAGCCTCGACAAGGGTAGACAGATGCGAACGTTCCTCCGCTATTTAGCTTGTATTCGACTGTTATGGCTTGGACCCCCTTGTCTTGCCCAGGCAGTGACAATTCGTGTGATCAATGGCAACAATGGGCAGCCACTGCAAAAGCAAAAAGTCTTCGTGAGCCTTCTATATGACGGCGGAGGAAGGCCCCCCGAGAAGTACGATGCGAATTTATCCCTAGAAACCGACAATGCTGGCGAGGCGCAATTCAGCCTGCCCGCGTCTCCCCCAGCGCACTTAGCAGCTCAAGTCCATGTTGATTCCGCACGTTGGCGCTGCGGTTGCGGAGTACTCGTCGCAACAAGGGATCTTATTCAGAAAGGGATCGTTGGGCCTGTGCCGCCGACCGAGTCCAGAAATTCCTTCGCTCCTATCAAGGCAGGCCCGGGACAAATTCTTCTCGTTGCTCGTCCGCTGTCAATCTGGGAACGCCTTTTGTATCCATTCGTGAAGGGCTGAAGTTAGCTTGTCCGCCCGTCCCAGATCCGCATGAGCGCCTGCCGCCGAGCCAGCGTCCAATTGATGGCGGCGGCGTCTATCTGCGTCCAACTTCGGGCTGAGGCACATTGGGACCAATTCATTTCTGAGCTGCGTCTTTCATGGGCCGTTCACCTTGCCGCCCTGACGACGCAAGAGTTAATCTCGGCAGGCACCCTATGGCGCACATCATCTGATATCTAGGAGCCTTCGAGGACGGCAAAAGTAAGAACGGAATTGATGTGACGGCAGGGACGTCAGTGCTCAGTGTGCGAGCCGCGAAAAGAGCATCTGCCTTGACCCTGGGCACAATTCGCGCGATGAACTGGCTAGCCGGACCTAACCTATCTCAGCTTAGGGTTGTGAGGTGCCCGCGGAGACGCTAATGGCAAAGCGTTCTGCTTTGTAACTGGTAGGGAGCAACTTAACCCTGTTTGCTCCTAGGTCGAGCTCAAACGTCTGCTTCCGGTCCAGGCAAAACACTTGTTCATAGGAAGGATCGTCCGGCGGTCGTGAAGCCGACACGATAATCTTACCATCAGGGGAAAAGCCTTCAGTGCGAAGATCGAATTCGCAGTGAGTTCCCGTTGGTTCCGGTTTTTCTTTAAAAGCGTCCGTCTTGTAGTACTCATCGAGGACGCGGTAGACGTCGGGGCGCAGGAATTCATTCTTCGTCGCGTCGTATATGATCGGTATTCGCATCAAGAGGGCATCGCTCTCGTATACCCAGGTCACGAGTTCCGCGAGTAGAAACCGCCCGTCCTTAGACCAGTCCACAATCTGAATGCCGTTAACTTCACATGAATCTCTCCCTTCGACAGTTGGGCAATCGTTCTTGGGCGAACTTGAGTCAAGGACAGTTTGAAAGTTTGACCCAGGGTATCTCGCCACGAACAGCTTGACGGTGTTTTCGCAAAGCGACCCGCTGTAGGTCTCTTGGTATTGGGGCTTAAATGCCGTTGCCCTTACCTCAGCGTACGCGCGGTAACCGGTGCTAGATGAAGCGACGGAGCTGCGACCGAGGCGTGAGATGAGATGCTCGCTGTCTTTCCAACAGCTAAGCTGTGCCGTATTTCGGGAGCGGTCAGAAATAGGCAGCCGCACTGCCGACTGCGCTTGCTCTCGAGGGATAATTTTGATGGCTAAGTGCGCAGATCGGTATTCGCGAATGAGCGCGGAATCTATGCCGTGTTTCTTGCGAAGCTCTTCCTGTAGTCGTTCAAGCTCGTTCGTTGTAACCACTTCACCATCGTTTCCATGAAAAACCTCGTCCGAGACGCGCCAAGCCCGTATATCGGCTGTATGCTTGTTTACGGCATAGTTTCCGACGCTTATCGAACCGATGTCACGCTGTGCCTGGGCCGTCGCATTGTAAATCCAGAAAAAGTAGTAGTCCTTGTTGTTCATGGTCGAACCGGCTTGCACGTCCCACTTCACAACCATTCCTTTGGCGCGGAGTTCCTTTGTGGGAGGCAGCAGACTAATCAACCCCTCCGCCTCTCCTACGGTGATAGTCGGCGTAGCGTTCGCCTCCTGCCCCTGGCTTGCCGAATCAGGTCCTAGCGCAAGAGCCCGATTTGAGGAAAGAGGGCAGCAGATCAGGGCGATCAAAAAAAGGAACGTCATGACGAGCTTGTAAGGGGCCTTAAATCTCATATCTGCATTTTAGTCTTGAAGGAATGATGGAGTCGCTGGGCTGGTCTTCTTCAAGTCGACTTCTGGTTACTGGCCCTGTCGGACAGGTCGCTAACACAGCTTTTCCTGTCGTTTGCTTAGGAACACAGACATGGGCGCAGAATGGGGCAAAACCCGATCTTTAGGCGCAAATTGAGGAATGCAGGAGGGGCGTTTGCACTCTCTAGGCGGTGCGGAATTCTTGTTCAGGGAGATGCCGCGATATCGTGCCCCCCGCATCTCAACAGTCCTAATTGGCCGTGTAATTACGTTCTCGTGCAATTGACCGGCTGGCTTTCGCGGCGGATACCACTTGTCCGCGATCGGCGTTTTATCAGAGTTAGACCATGCCGCTTAGAGCAAATGGGCCTACAAAAAGCTGTGACATCCCTTGCGCCATTCTAAGATTCACAAGCGGGAGTGATCGGACACAGAGCTTGCAATGATTGCGATTAGAGCTATTCTCGGGATTGTGACGATGGCGCCATTGTTTTGTGCAGGGCCCCTCGCCGCTTCATCATCTCAAGCCGCTGGAAAAAACGAGAGTCCTAAAGCCGGACACCTGCTGGAAATCACTCAAGTGGACGTCTTCGCCAAACACAATTGGACAGCTGAAGACATAAGTGTACTCGGCTTTTATCTCGGTATGAGCAGAGTTGACGCAATCGAAGGAGCGCGTAAGCAGAGCCTCGGATTGAACTGCGCGGACTATTGCGACGTTTGTGACCAGCAGAATGTCTTGTGCAGCGGAATCGGGCTGCATTTTGGAAGCGACGATCGCGTCGAGGAAATTGTTATTATGAGGCCACTTCAGGAAGCTTCACCGGATCTTCGCAGAGCCTCAGTCACACAGCAGGCCAAGGGGCAGACTTATATATTCTTCCATGAATATTCGAGTGATTTAAGGCTGAAGCTGTTTGGGCGCGAATCCGGTCACGAAGGAGGCGACCCCGTGGTTCGATCGGCGACGTACCTCTACCCACGCATGGGCATAAAAATACACCTAAGCCTCTCTGGGAATAAGCGTATTACAGAAAGTGAAGCCGATTTGGAAGTCAGTTTCGGGCATCCCAAGAATCCATAGGAACTTGAGCGGAACGATTGAGATAACTCCCGGTTACTCGAAATCCGACATCGCCTCCCTGTGATAGATTCTACTCCAACGGCTGCGGGCTTCAGATCGTTTTGTTGGGCGAGGCCGGTCGGCCACGCGCAAAGCTAAGCGGATGGCGTTCGGGATCGAAAGAGTTTCGATGCGCTCTAAGCTACTGTGGACAATATTCGCCCTGTCGCAATTGCTCGGGAGCCTTGGCGCTTTTTACTACAGTCCGCATGGGAGCCATGCTCTCTATTTCGCCGTACTTCTACTGCTTCCGGGTATCATTCTCAGTCTAACGCTGCCGTCGCTGCCGGGTGTCGGTTTCGATTTCGGCTACGCGATGATTCTTGTCGTCACCATTCCCGTGAATTTCGCGGCTTGGTACATCTGTGCGCTCCTAATCCGAAAAATCCGCCGCCAGGCCTTTAAGGGCCATCGAGACAAGCCTGATTGAACATGTTCGGGCAAGAACGGGGCATCGAGGCACACCGCTTCAAGGTCCCGGGCAAACACGCTAATCGCAATCAAGTGAAGTCCGGCCAGATCCCAATGTCCGGTTAACTTACCGGACGCCAGGACAAACCTAATGACTTTGTGTGATAGAGTGCGTTTAGTTGGTTGCTGTACCTGTGAGTCTCGGCAATGCCAGGTCACTCCAAACGTTGGCTGATATGCGCGTTGTTGGGCGTATTGATTGTCACTTCGCTGGCAGTCTGGAATGGTTCTGTCCCGATTCCTGTAGAAAAGTAGAAGGCGTATTCTCCTGAGAAGTCAGTGAAGGAGAAAGCCCGGAATCTCCTAGCGAGAGATGCAGGGCACAGGAG
>Ga0210383_10004214_pt1 | contig 12756 bp, 7 predicted proteins | sample IncBWC14OmetaG_FD_160072 | JGI IMG/M metagenome (GOLD analysis project Ga0210383, IMG submission 160072) | Forest soil microbial communities from Barre Woods Harvard Forest LTER site, Petersham, Massachusetts, United States - Inc-BW-C-14-O ...
ACCCGCGACCAATACCACAGCCCCCGCCTTCGTCGTCCGCGGCCAAAGCGCCACCGCCCTCTTCTCCCTGACCATCTACCGCGGTGAAGGCATGTGCCTGCTGGCGATGAACTGGAAGACAGGAACCCCACCCCTCAACTTCGTCGGCTTCGCCATCGAATACCAGGAGCCAGGCGGCACCCAATTCTTCCCGCTAACCAACCGCCTGACCTTTCCGGGGACAAGCACCGCCGCGACCCCCGCAACCACCGCCGCCAAACCAACCTCCGCCAAGCCCACCGCCTCCGCCGGAACAACCACCCCCGGCGCCGCCGCCACCCCTTCCGCCCCCGCCACCGCCAATCCCGGCATCGCCTCTTCCCGCCTATCCCCATTCCAGAAATTTCGCTGGGTCCACTTCCCCTTCCACGCCGCCATCCCGGGCGCATTCACCTATCGGGTCACACCCGTCTTCATGGCGGCCAACGGCGCACTTAGCTATGGCGACCCGCAACAAGCAGCCATCGAACTCGAAGCGGAAACCTACCCCGGTGAGCTCAATATTTGCTTCACCCGCGGATTTATTTCATCGCAGGCCTTTATCAGCCGATTTGGAACAAATGGAAGCGTTACGGGTATCCTTCCGGCGAAGGCCAACCAGGGGCTCGATTTCAAACCAACCTACGCCAATGAGGAGACTGCCCTGGCCTGGATGGGCTTCGAAGCACGGGCCGCCATTCTCAATGCGCTCGATCAGGCCGTGGGCGACAGCACCGCACAGGTCCGGGTTGCGGCCTACGACTTCAATGATATGGAAATCGTGTCCCGACTACAAAAGCTGGGCCCCAGACTAAAGATCATCATCGACGATTCGGGCACCCATAAACCGACGCCTTCCGCCGAAACCCGGGCTGCCGCACTTCTCACCGCCTCGGCCGGCGCAGCAAACGTACAACGTCAACACATGGGCCAGCTCCAACACAACAAGATGATCGTTGTCAATGGCAACGCCGTCAAACTGGCGATCGGCGGCTCGACCAATTTCTCCTGGCGTGGCATTTACGTTCAGAATAACAATGCCGTCATCCTGAAGGGCCCCACGGCCGTCCAGATATTTAACGCGGCTTTTGATAACCTTTGGGCAAACCCCAACAACGCCGCGGGCTTCGCCAAGACCCCGTCCGCCGTTTGGATCAACCTCAATCTCTCACAAGTAAACGCAAAGGTGACCTTCTCACCCCACAACTCGTCCAACGCCATGCTCCAAAGCCTGGCAGACGACATTGCCTCCACGAAATCCAGTCTTTTCTACTCGCTCGCTTTCCTATACCAGGCAGCGTCGGGGCCAATCTCCCTGGCGATCCAAAAGGTCACCAACACTTCCGGAATCTTTGTATACGGACTTTCCGACCAGGGCGTTAAAGGCCTGGAATTACAGGCGCCGGATGGCAACCCACCCGTCGCCTTCCCGGCCGCAGTTCTGAAGGAAACACCGCCCTTTGTACCCGAAGGGACCGGCGGAAGCGGCATCCGTCTGCACCACAAATTTGTCGTTATCGACTTCAACCAACCGAACGCCCGCGTCTACACCGGATCCTATAATTTCTCCTCAACCGCGGACTTGAAGAATGGCGAGAACCTCATATGCATCCAGGATCAACGCGCCGCCACGAGTTACATGATCGAAGGCGTGGCCATGTTCGATCACTACGAATGGCGGGACGCCATGGCCAAAGCAAAAACTGCCGGACAAACCCTCAATTTGCAAAAGCCGCCCGCGCCCGGGTCAAGTGTAAAACCCTGGTGGGACGAAGACTGGTCCAATCCGCAAAAAAAGAACGACCGGGAATTATTTGGTATTGTATCATAACCGCACACCCGCTGTATCATTACCGTACTCCCCTTCCCCACCGGACCCGTCACGCGTTATATAAACCATTGCGATCCAATCATAAATCATTGCGATCCAACCCGGCATATCCTTAGTGCCCATAATGCCATGCTACGCAATTACCTAAAGATCGCCCTGCGGAGCCTCCGCAAACACCGGGTCGTCTCCTTCATCAATATCATTGGTCTTGCCGTGGGCATCACCTGCGGTCTCCTGATCTTTCTATTCGTCCGCGAAGAAACCAGCTATGACCGCTTCAATCTCCACGCGGACCGCACCTACCGGATCGTCAAGGATTTCGTGAACGACGACGGCAGCCGTCTCCCCGACGCTACCACGCCGCCGGCACTTGCCCCCTCCATGCTGCACGAGATCCCGGAGGTAGAGCAGGCAACGCGTGTCTACCCCGGCTGGGGCACCAAGTTCCTGATCCGCTACGGCGAAAAAAGTTTTACGGAAGAGCGACTATTCCGCGTGGACAGCAATTTCTTCGACTTCTTTACCATCCCCTTTGTCGAAGGCAATGGCTCAAATGCCTTTAAGGAACTCAACTCCATCGTCATCACCCAAAGCACCGCTAACAAATATTTCGGCACCCAGGATCCCCTAAACAAAGTCCTCCGCACCGACATGGGCGACCTCAAAGTCACCGCCGTGGTTAAAGACGTTCCCGATGCCGCCCATTTTCATTTCGACTTTCTGATCTCCACCGCCAAATTCGCCGGTAACATCGACAACCAATGGGGCTGGTATAATTTCTATACCTATGTCCGTCTGAAACCGCATACGAACATCGACGCCATCGTGCCAAAAGTTCAGGCACTCTATAAAAAAAATAACGACAAAGGGAAGAACATCTTCTACGCCCAAGCGCTGACCGATATTCACCTGCGCTCGGACCTCAAATGGGAGATTGAGCCCAATGGCAATGCCCTCTATATCTATCTCTTTTCCATCATCGGGCTCTTCGTCATCGCCATTGCCTGCGTCAACTACATCAATCTATCCACCGCCAAAGCCTCCCTCCGCGCCAGGGAGATCGGGGTCCGCAAAGTCACTGGTGCACTACGCGGCGCGTTGATCCGGCAATTCCTCACCGAATCCGTCGTAACGGTCCTGCTCTCGTTCGTTCTCGCCCTGGCCCTGGCACGATTGCTGCTGCCGGCGATCAATCTCCTCATCCAGAAGAACCTATCCCTCGACGTGCTGACCGATCCGGCCTTACTGGCGGTCACGCTCGCCGCCATCCTGATCATCGGGATGCTGGCAGGCATTTATCCGGCGCTATATCTCTCCGGTATCAAGCCTGTCCACGTGTTCAAGGGACAGACCTACACCGGCCGGCCCGCTTTCGACCTCCGGAAGGCGCTCGTCATCTTCCAGTTCACGATCTCCGTCGCGTTGATCGCCGGCACCGTGGTGATGGTGCAACAGATCCATTATGCCCTCAACGCCAGGCTGGGCCTCAATAAGGACCAGGTCATTGTCATCGACGACGCGGGCAGCATCTCGCGGGCCGATCGCGAAGCTATGCTGGGCGAGCTGATGAAGATCAACGGCGTCGGTAAAGTTGCCTCAGCCAATGGCGTCGTCGGCGGCCTCAATTGGACGACATCCATGAACGCGAAGGGTTCGCAGAACAGCCAACTGATTAACATCCTCGGGATCAGCTACGACTACCTGGACGTTTTGGGTATCCGCATCAAAGAGGGCCGTAATTTCTCCGCCGCCTTTCCTACCGATACCCTCAGCCCTGGTCTTGCCGGACAAACCAGTCGCCTGTCCGGGAGCATCATTCTGAATGAAACCGCCATTCGGGATCTTGGCATTCACGAACCCGCCGTCGGCCAGCTGGTCCAACGTGGACAGGACCATGACACGGTGTATTATCTAAAGATTGTCGGCGTTACCGAAGATTTCCATTTCGCGTCCTTCAAATCGGCGATCAAACCATTTGCCTTCCTAATCAATATTGACTGGCAGGATAATTTTACGGTCAAGGTTGCACCCGCGGGCCTCGATCACACCATCGCGCAGATCGGCGGGGTATGGAAACGCTACTCTCCCGACAGGCCCTTCCATTATTCTTTCCTGGATGAGACATTTAGTAAACACTATCAGTCCGACCAGCGGTTTAACCAGGTCGTCCTTTATCTGACCATTCTCGCAATCGGTATCGGCTGTATGGGCCTCTTCGGATTGACCGCGTTTATGGTCGAGCGACGCACAAAGGAGATCGGCGTCCGAAAAGTCGTCGGCGCCACCGCCACCAGTATCGTCGTATTGCTGTCCCGGGACTTCATCCGTTTGGTCCTCCTGGCGGTATTGATCGCGACCCCGATCGCATGGTTCGCCCTCAACAAATGGCTCGGGAATTTTGCCTATCGGATCAGCATCCAGTGGTGGGTCTTTGCCCTGGCCGGCGGAGCCGCGCTTTTCATCGCCCTGCTGACCATCAGTTTCCAGGCCATCGGCGCAGCCCTCGCCAACCCGATAAAGAGCCTCCGATCCGAGTAGCCGACCTCCATCCGCACGCTCCCCGCCCCCATCCGCATACTCCCTCCGCCTACCCCCACCCCGCCTACTACTTCCGTCCCCACCTCTTCCGCACATAGGCCACCGCCTGCCTCTCGGCAGCCGTCTTCGGCTGCGCCACCGCCAGATACCGCAGATAGTATTTGCGCGCCCTCGCCAGATCGCGTATCTCCGTCTCGCAGATCCTCCCGCATGTATACAAGACCGTCGGATCCCTGAACAAATAATACGCCGTATCATAATTCGCGACAGCCTCTCTATACTCGCGAAGCGACTCATGATTCGCCGCCAGATCGAAATAATACCACTCTGCCGTCGGTTCGATCGACATCTTCAACGCAATCTGAAGCAGCGAATCGCTCGTCCGATACTGGCCGAGCTTCGTCCACGCCCTTGACTCATAATAATACACCGACTCCTCCGACAGACCAATGTCCATCATATGCTCGCACACCCGTATACAATCAGTGTAGGCCTTGAGGTTATAGTACGAAAGCGCAAGCGACGTCAGCGACTGCACTCCCGGATCATCGGCCCGCACCAACCGCTCGCCCGGGACGACCGCCCGCCCCCAACGTTGCGACACATACGCCGCCCGAACCGCCAGCCTGTTCAGCGTGATATTCAGCGAATCGTGGTCCAACGCCAGATCAAGCACGCTATCCACCCGACCAAAATCTTTGCCGGTCATCAACAGATCCGCCAACCCCGCGATCGTCCGGATATCGTTTGGCGACAACGCATACGCCCGGTTAAAGCAGACCAACGCCGAATCCCGTTGATTGATGCGCACAAAAAGTTCCGCCTGCATCCGCCACCACGGCGCCCGGTCCTTCTGAAGCTGAACCAGCCGCCTCGCATAATCCATCGATTCCGCCGGATGATCATTCATCGAGATCAGCAGCAAATAATGCAACGCCGGAATATTAGTCGAATCGATCTCCAGCAGCCTCCGGTAGCAAGCACCCGCCGAACGATAGTCTTCCGTCTCATAGTACGCGTACCCTGCATACCCCAGTAACCCCGCGTTCCCCGAATCCTTCTTCAGGATCGGCGCGAGATACGCGACCGCCTCCTCATATTCCTGATTCTGCAGATAGTTGAGGACCGCCACCCGGTCATACAGCGAAGAGTTGGCCGTCAGCTGCATCGACACCCCCTGTGTATCCCCGGACTGCGCCGCCGCCCGGCCAAGCGCTCCGGCCGCCAGGAGCAATAAAAATTTTTTCATAACAATCGGGATTGCGTTAACCCCCTCAGATGCGCGACCCCCATTTTTCCATAAACTATCGTAAATTCATGTCATGATGAAACGCTTGGCGTCAATTTTAGGTCTGTTAATCTTTTCTTCTGTTTCCTGGGCACAGCCATTACGGCCTGGGGTCTACCGTTGGTCAATAAAGACCTCCGTCGTATCGGGTGCGCACAAAAAACAGGCAACTGTAGATCAATTGCTTTCTTTGGCCAATCCCGTTGGCAGTAGAGGAGAGGTACCGGCCAATTCGAGGATGGTAAATACGGTAAATGGATTCCAGGAAGGCGATATCGTTACAATAACCGGATGGCTACTTTTAGTGGCTCTTGAAGATGATTCTAACAATCAGGATGGAGATTTTCACATTCAGATCAGGGACAGTCCCGAATGGGCAGATAGCTGCCTGATCGTTGAAATACCAGATTCAGACTTCGTCGGCGATCCACAGCTGAAGAAATTGTGCGCGCAAGCACGGGGGTTTGTAGTTTCCAGGTTGCTAAATGGTCAGCAACCCACCAGAGCCGGCAACAAAATGACCCATCCCGTATTTGTCACGATCACCGGACAATTGTTCTTTGATGGCACCCATATGAGCGGTCCCCCCCGTGGCAAACGGGGAATGCACAGCTACACCTGCTGGGAGTTGCACCCCGTATTGGATATGAATTTTGCCCCGAAGCCGTAAGACACAACCCTCGCCACTCGCCCCGGCGTCACAACTCTCGCCACCCGCCGCGGCGCTATAATCCCCGCCCCCGCCCCGGCGCCACAATCCAGCACCCCCCTACATCCTCACCACCACCGCCTTCCCCGCCTGCTGCGACCCCTGATCGATCACCTGCACGAAGTATACCCCCTTGCTCCACCGGCTCACATCCACCTGGATCGTCCCGATCATCCCGATCCTCTCCCAAACCTGCTGTCCCATCAGATTGAAGACCCGCACCGTCAGCGGCCCCGGCTGCTTGCTGTTCATCGTCAGAACATCCCCCATCGGATTGGGATAGATGCTCAGCTGCGGCACCGCGAGATTCGAATCCGCGATCACCCAGGGCGCGGAGAACATACTCCAGCACCCACCCACCCCGATCTGGAACGTACTCGTGTCGATCGACCGTACCCCCACCCCAAGCCGGACCGTATACGACCCCGTGGCCATCGGCGTATATTGCTGATGGGTAGCTCCCTCAATAATACTATCATTCAGATACCACTGATTACCTTCGGTATAATTGGACACCAGCGCCCCATTCACCAGCGTGATGACCGGCGTGATCCGCCCAACATAGCCCACCTGCACCGCGGGAGATACGCCACCCCCGGACCCGCAGCCGCCGGACGTCGTCGCAACACTATACGCGCCCGGTAAGGACACCAGCAACGAATCACTGTTCGAGCCCGGTAGCGCCGAACCGTTCAGATACCATTGATAATTCACGCCGTAAGAAGAATGAAGCATAAAGCCCGTATCGGTACAATAAAGCAACGGCCCCGCCGGAGTGACCGCTGGAATGACCGTCGTATCGCCACCGATAGAGTCGATCGTAAGCGCCGTCCGCGCCGACACCGCCCAGCACCCGTTCTGATCCGTGACCTCCACCCAATAATCCCCCGCCGAAGTAGCAACATAACTGCTGCCGGTCTGCCCCGGAATCGCCGTCACCCCAAGGAACCACTGGTTACCCGCACCCGCGGAGGACGACAAGGTCAAACCGCTCCCTTTACAGATCAGCGTCGAACCGCCTGATGTAGCCACCACCGGCGTCGGCGGCCCGGCATCGAACGTCACCGCCTGCACCGCGCTGGTATCGCTGCAGCCCCCCGCATCCGTTACCACCAACCTGTAATTCCCCGGCTGCGTCACCCCGATGGACGCCGACGAATAATCAATCACCTGCCCGTCGAGAAGCCACGTATTGCCCGTCGAACTGCTGGACGTCAGCAAGAGCGCATTGTTCCCGCAGATGGCCCAGTAACCCGTACTGCTCCGGATCGTCGGCGCGCCCGACGTGGAGCACTGGCCATAACCTTCACTGACCACCCCAAAAAAAGTTACCCCCACCAACAGAATAGGTTGCAGGAAAAGCAAAAGAGGAGTTGATTGGCGTCGCATGAGTTTAGGTGGCCCTTCATCCTGGAATGGATGTTTCTCATAGCGACACCGGGCAATAAAAATAGGTAAACTCCTATGTATTTCCAAGCGCCGGAAAGCCCCGCCCGTCCACGACATCCATTTTTGGCCAACTCTTTGATAGCCTTAACCCCATGGTAACAAGACAATCCGCCGGTATCCTCCTCTACCGGCAAAACCCCGCCCCCGCGAATAACCCCCACGACCCCGCCCGCTCTAGCACAAGCCCCGACCGCGAAACCCCCGCGCTGCCCGCCCCCGAAGTCTTCCTCGTCCACCCCGGCGGCCCCTTCTGGAAGAACAAAGACGCCGGCACCTGGACCATCCCAAAAGGTGAATTCCTCAACGCCGAACCCGCCCTCGACGCCGCCATCCGCGAATTCCGCGAAGAGACCGGCGTCCACCTAAAAGGTCATTTCAAACCCCTCAGCCCCATCCGCCAGAAAGGCGGCAAACGCGTCTACGCCTGGGCGCTCGCCGGTGATCTTGACCCCGCGCAGCTCGTCAGCAACACGTTCGACCTCGAATGGCCCCCCAAATCCGGCCAGATGAAAACCTTCCCCGAAGTCGACCGCGGCGCCTGGTACACCCTCGACGCCGCCCGCACCATCATCAACCCCGCCCAGATCGCCTTCCTCGACGAACTCATCGACCTAATAAAAACGGGCGCCTAAGCACCCGTTTTCTTATATACCTATTCACCTAAAAAACTACTTCTGAGCCGGAGCCACCGCCGGCGCCCCCTTATCCGCACCCCCCGCCTTATCCGCACCCGCCGCCTTATCCTTCGGATAGTTCATCAGCACCATCTCCACCCGCCGGTTCCGCGCCATACCTTCCGGCGTATCATTCGGCGCGATCGGTTTGGTCTTGCCAAGTCCCACTATATCCATCCGCGACGCCTCTACACCCTGCAGCTCCAGGTACCGCGCCACAGCCTGCGCCCGACGTAGCGACAGCTTGATCTCGCGCGCATCCGGACCTTCACTGTCCGTATATCCTTCGATGCGTAGCCGAAGTTTCGGATCCTCCTGCAGGATCTCCACCACATGGTCCAGCTCTCCAAAAGATACTGCCTCTATCGCCGCCTTCGCCCGCACAAAGAACACCCGGTCCGACGCACGCTTCATCCTCGACACCAGCTCCGGCTTGATCGGCGGACACCCGTAATTTTCCTTCACCCCCTTAACCAGCGGACACTTATCGTCATCATCATTCACTCCATCCCCGTCCGAATCGGGCGCCGGGCAGCCCTGGAAGTTCTTCGAGCCGGGGACATCCGGACACTTGTCATGGATATCCGGCACACCGTCCCCATCCCGGTCGGGACATCCGAGCAATGCCACAGGACCCGCCGAATCCGGACATTCGTCCTTGGAATCAACAACCCCATCGCCATCCCGGTCGCTCACCCCGGCCTTATAAACGGTATCTGCTTTCTGTTTCTTGTCAGCCGCCCTATGATGTTGAAAAATAGGGATCGTCATGCCGATATGCGCATCAGCCGATGAAATCTTGTTCCTAAACATCGCCGAAACGACCGAGCCACTCCCCACAAAAACTGGTCCCATCCGGACCCCCGCGCCCCAGTTCAGCTGACCCTCGACGTTATACGACACCGGCGAATAGATGCTTATCCACTTCTTCTCCAGCCGCGGCGTTACCGTAGCGGTAGTAATATAGTTCGGGCTTATCGGGTTGGTCTCCGACAGCATATTCACGAGGATGTCTGCATTGATATAAAGACGTTCGAAGATATTGTAGTCGAAGTTGACATGGATAGCCGTCGGCAGCTTCACCGTCGCCATATTCGGCGGGCTCGTCGCGTTGATCAAACCTTGCGTCTTCAGGCGCGTAAAATACGCGTTCATCGATTCGCTTCCCTGCTTTTGCAATTCGCTCGTATTATGACCGTCGACATTCAGCGTATAGACCGCGCCATTAGGAGAATTGTGGTAAGACATCTGCCCGATATCGGTCACGCTAAAGCCTAACCGGAATTTCTCCTCGTCAGGGTTGTCATGCCGCTTTACTTCATACACCATCCCAATATCTCCGCCAAAGCCGTGGCCCGCCTGACCATTCAACGCGTTCTGGATATTCGCTCCCGACCCCAGGTTGTCGAGGTTTGAAGAATACTGGGCCGTCACCGTACCCGTCATGGAGATAATGGTATTGGTCGGATCGATCTCCATTTGCAGCGGCCCGGAAGAGAAGCTGCCGTAGGCGATACCCGCAATATATTTCCCCGTGATCCCCACCTTCAGTTCCGCATGATCGGTCTTCATCAGGACCCGGCCGTACGCCACACCCGCCTCGGCAAAGGCATTCACCTTGGCCTGCAGACTGCGGTTAATAATATTGGTGTTGTAGAAGGCAGGATTGGCTGTACCCATCAGCTGGAAAAGCGGGTTCCCCAGGTTATACTCATTGCCGATCGTCCGCATCCGCGTGATCAGCCCGAGCGCATCCTTCTTCGTCAGGTTGATCGTCCCCGAAGGACCCAGGACATCCGTGTTGAAATAAACGTATTTGAAGTCCGTATTCGGCACTTTGTCGTAGCCGTTATTCTCTTTCAATCCACCCAGATGAAAAGAGAAAAGTTTGTCCCGGTCGATCTCGTAGGCATTGTTGCCCGCAAACGCACTGACGGCGAAGAGATTGATGTTGACCTTATACTTCCCGTCCGCCAGCGACCCCGGGTTGAGCACCAACCCGTTAACGCCGGAATAATTATCGTAACCGTACCCTATAAACGATTGGGAGTAAGCAGTCATGCACACAAGCATTCCACAGAGGAATACGACGCTCTTATGTTTCATACGCGACGGAATTGGTTTTACAATAGGATGGGGAACTTAGGCTCTCCCGTCAAGAAACGTCAAAACAAGGCTTTTATTATATGTAACCCCCTACTTCGGTTTACTAAGCTCATCCGCGTCCACCACCCCATTCACCTCGATCCTCCCGATCTGAACCCGCGCCCCATAAGGGCTCAGCGTAATCGTATGCGGAAACACATACCCCCCCGGAATTACCTTATAATCAGTATAGTCCGTGACTACCTCCCCCTCCGGATGCACCCCGCTTCCCGGCAGGATCGTGCCCAGGATATTTCCTCCCGAATGACTCGCCCGCAGGATATACCCCGTCCGCGCATCGATGGAATAGGTTGTTGACCCCCCCGGCGGAAAATAGACTTTCAACATAAAGCAAGGCGCCCCGCCCACCGTATCCTTCCCCGCCAGCTCGATCTTATTCCCCTTCGCCGCATAGTCCACCAGCGGACCGCCCGGATCGATCTCCGGCCGCAGGGATTTGTACTGTACATCGGTCAACGGTTTGAAGACCCCGCCCGTCCCCGGCCCCGCGCTCCAGCCTTGCCGGGGTGTTACGACGATGACGACCTTGCCCGCCGGCATGATGACCTCCTGCCGGTAGACCCGATCATAGACCCGCCACGACCGCGAACTGAGTTGTGCGCCGTTCCCAAGCACGGCTATCCCTTCCTGATAGAGGGAATTGATGGACTGGAGCTTCTCCTTACCGCCCATCGCCTGCAGGTATTTATTGACGATATCTTGCGCCGACTGGGCCCGACCCGCGAAGGCTGACAGAGAAAAAACGATGAACAAAAGGATACGTGAAACGTGCATCATGAAAGGGTTTACTACAGGTTCCCAAAATACGATAAATTCGCATATGCAGATCATCGGCCAATTAGTAGACATCCTTCAACGAAACATCTATCCTGCCGTCGTGACCATCGAAGCCGGCCGCATCCAGTCGATAACTCCCTTATCGACCACCATAACCGCCGATGCTGCCGAACCCGCGCCCATCCTGCTCCCGGACAACACCCCATATATCCTGCCCGGGTTTATCGACGCGCACGTACATATTGAATCGTCGTTGCTCATCCCCGCCGAATTCGCGCGTCTCGCCGTCACGCACGGCACCGTCGCCACCGTCAGCGACCCTCATGAGATCGCCAACGTCTGCGGTATGCCGGGCGTCGAGTTTATGATCCGCAACGGCAATTCCGTGCCCTTTTATTTCAATTTTGGTGCGCCCAGCTGCGTACCCGCTACCCGTTACGAGACCGCCGGCGCCACCCTTGAAGCCGCCAAAGTATCCCAGCTCCTCGCCCGCGATGATATCAAATATCTCAGCGAAATGATGAACTTCCCCGGCGTCCTGCATAAGGATCCGGAAGTCATGGCCAAGATTCACGCCGCCCAACGCGTCGGCAAACCCATCGACGGCCACGCCCCCGGCCTCCGCGGTGAGGAGGCCCGGCAATACATCAACGCCGGGATCAGCACGGATCACGAATGTTATACCGCCGAAGAGGCGTTGGACAAGCTCCGGGCCGGAATGCAGATCCTGATCCGCGAAGGCAGCGCGGCCCGCAACTTCGACGCGCTCATCGACCTGCTCAATGACCACCCCAACCAGATGATGTTCTGTACCGACGACTGCCATCCCGACTACCTTATCGCCGGACACATCGACCGCCTCTGCGCCCGCGCCGTCGCCAGGGGTATCGAAGTATTCAAAGTCTTGCGCGCCGCCTGCGTCAACCCCGTCGTCCACTACCGCCTCGACAGCGGCCTCCTCCGCCCCGGCCATAACGCCGACCTCATCCTCGTCGAAGACCTGGTGAATTTCAAGGTCCTTCAGACGATCATCCACGGCCAGGTCGTCGCCGACAACGGCGTCACCAGTATCCCGCCCGCAGCCACGATCCACGAGCCGATCAACAACTTTCACAGCAATCCCCATACCCCCGATGACTTTGTGTATTTCTTAAACAAGTGGGGCGAAGAAGAAAACGTCGAACAGGTATATGTCATCGAAGCCCTCGACGGCCAACTCATCACCAACCGCCTCATCCTCCCCGTCGCCGACTGCATGCCTGCGTCCGAAACCCACCCCTCTGATTCCCCCCCGTCCGAAACCCTC
>Ga0210383_10004215_pt1 | contig 12756 bp, 19 predicted proteins | sample IncBWC14OmetaG_FD_160072 | JGI IMG/M metagenome (GOLD analysis project Ga0210383, IMG submission 160072) | Forest soil microbial communities from Barre Woods Harvard Forest LTER site, Petersham, Massachusetts, United States - Inc-BW-C-14-O ...
GATAACCACTCGGTTCGGGGGGGAATCGGGTAACCACCTGGCCTACTTTGCCATTCTGCAGCCCCAACGCAAAACCAGCTGCTGTTTTGGTAGAACGGGCTTTATTGGCTTTGGCTCCTGTGAGGGAGGTCAATGCCGCTTGGGTGGACTCGAGCGATTCGAGATGGGAGAACCATCGAAGGAGGTGGGGGTGCTGGTTGTTTTTGAGGAGGCCAATGATTTTCCCGCTTCCTGTAAAGTATAAATGGCCACTCGACGGGTGATGGCTGTGGTGACTTACCTTTCAGGGTACCCCACAACATCCAGTCTGCGGCTGTAATGTTGTGTCCGACTAGGAAGGTACGGAATGCAAGATGGTTATCGAGCGAATCAAGGGCTGCTATGATGTCTGAGACAACCGTGACCGTAGGCAGGGTAAACGCGAGAGCAAAGAATGCGGGTGTCTAGAAAAGAAATTCATTGAGATGCGCTGGATCTACTCTTGTGATCACGTCACTCCAACCTTGGAACTGTCTTCAGAAAGGCCACCTGCTTTGGCTAGCGCACGAACGATGTCGTCCTCTGCAGTGATCTGCGATCCGTCCAATTCCAAAACGACCCGAGTTGCGGCCTCGTCGAATACAAGGTCGGCCTTTCCAGTGTACGCTGCAGTTGCTATTGCAGCGTAAGGAAACGGAGACTGCTTTGACGAGACGGTAAGTGTGCCAGACATGGTACTACTAATACTAATAGGAAAAGTTGTTGTAATCGACGCGTGAATCACGGAAAGTGATAGTGAGTCATAGGAGTCACATGCAATTCACGTCATTGATGGTATGTATACAAAATTTGAAAAGGTTCTGTTTGAAAACGATTTCTTCCGGTTTTAATATTCAATATTCAAGCTCAAGTGCTACTCATTCCTCTTCACAGCCACCATGCCCATGCTGTGAGTCCAGTAACAGGCCATGTCTCCTCTGCCTGATCCTTCTTCCCAGCCTGGAACCCTCTCAAAAGTACAAGCCGTACACTCCCTTGAACCTACAGGACCGCCAATGGCCCTCCAAAACTTTCACAAAGGCCCCCATCTGGCTATCAACCGATCTGCGGGATGGAAACCAAGCTCTTGCTAACCCAATGACTATTGAACAAAAAACCATCTTCTTCAGACAACTGGTCATGTGCGGAATAAAGGAGATCGAGGTGGCATACCCTGCTGCCAGTGACACCGATTTTTCTTTCGTCCGCGGCCTAATTGAGAACCACGAGGTTCCCGATGATGTCTGGGTGCAGGTTAGCTAACTATCCATCCATCTCTTATTAGTTGCGCGACAGTTTGTGTTGAACTTATGTTGAGCTAGGTCCTCACTCCTGCCCGGGAGGACTTGATCAGACGTACAATCGACTCCGTTGCAGGTGCAAAACTCGCCATCCTCCATATGTACAATGCTACATCTCCGACCTTCCGTAATGTTGTATTTCGCAACTCGAAAGAACAGACCATCGACCTCGCCGTTAAGCACACTAAGCTTGTCCGACAACTGACGGAAGAGTGTACCGCAAAGTACGGTACTCGATTTAGATACGAGTATAGTCCAGAGACATTCACTCAAACAGAGCCCGAGTTTGCGCTTGAGATTTGTGAAGCCGTCAAGACTGCTTGGGGTAAGGCTGGCACAGGTGACGATCGCATCATCTTCAACCTGCCTTCGACCGTGGAAATTGCACCCCCAAATCATTACGCCGATCAGGTGAGCGCAGATGGATACAACTCGCTCCCAATGTGTTAGTCTGACACTACAACAGATCGAAAACTTCAGCCGTAAAATTTCCGAACGAGAAAAAATCATCGTGAGTCTGCACCCTCACAATGATCGAGGTACATTCATGTTCTTAAATTTCCTGCTGTATCTTTTTCTCAAATGCCGTGTAATTTCCAATAGGCACCGGCATTGCATCCGCCGAACTCGGTGTCCTCGCTGGCGGCGACCGTATCGAAGGCTGTCTATTCGGCAACGGCGAACGCACAGGAAACGTCGACCTAGTCAACCTCGCCCTAAACCTTTACTCTCAAGGCATCCACCCCAACCTCGACTTCAGCGATATCCAAAGCGTCATCGACACAGTAACCCAATGCAACGACCTCCCCATTCACCCACGACACCCCTATGCAGGCGAGCTCGTATTCACCGCGTTCTCAGGCTCACATCAAGACGCCATCAAAAAAGGATTCGAGGCGCAGAAGACAAGGCACACAGAGGCCGCCAAAAAGGGTGATCCCCAATATTGGGATATTCCGTATCTCCCTGTCGACCCAGCGGATATGGGATCCAATTACGAGGCAGTCATTCGCGTCAACTCACAATCAGGCAAGGGCGGCATCGCGTACCTCGTCAAGCAGCACCTGCAATTGGACCTCCCGCGCAAGCTGCAAATCAAGTTCTACCAGGTCATACAAGCCATCGCAGACCGCGAGGCGCGGGAGATGACCATCGACGATATCACTACTGCCTTCAGGAAGACGTACCACTTTGGCGGATCCAAGTACCAGGGAAGGCTTTCCCTGAGGAATTTCAAGATCTCTGCGGAGCCCGCGGAGGATCCTTCAGACTTATCGGGGGATGACGCTCCCGACGAACGCCGTCGATTCGACGGTACCCTCTCCGTCGACGGGGTCCTACGCGTCGTCCGAGGAGACGGCAATGGCCCACTGTCCGCTCTCCTTGACGCCCTTCGCACCCACCTGGACATCGACCTCTTCATTCGTGAATACACCGAACACTCCATCGCCGAGGGCCAAAACTCTAAAGCCGCGTCCTATGTCGAAGTAGTGCCCGCCGGGGACCGCAAATCCACCGAATCGTGGTGGGGCGTCGGTGTCGACTCTGATATCGCTGGTTCTGGTCTTCGTGCCTTGTTGAGTGCAGTGAACAGCGCCATTGGGGATCGGGCGTTGCCGGAGTTGAAGCTGAGTCTTGGATTTAGTGCGCGTTCTTCGGGACAGGCGGATATCGCGAGTGTTATCGTGAATTCGCTGGGGCTGGAATTGCCGAGACGGTTCCAGGCTTCGTTCTTTGAGGTTGTGCAGAGGAAGGCGCGAGATTCTGGGGGCGAGATCTCGTATGAGGCACTGACTGAGCTGTTCCGGAATACCTATGGGTATGATGTGGGGGAAGGAGGGCCAAAGCCCAAGTTATCGATGAACTCGTTCAAGATGAAGTATTTGACGGATGGGAGTCGACGGCAGCTGAATGGGGAGTTCGTGTTCCAGGGTGAGGTGAGGAAGATTGGGGGGGAAGGGAATGGACCTCTGTCAGCTTTGCTTGCGGCGCTGCATTCGCAGATGGAGGGTACGTTGATCATTAGGGAGTATTCGGAGCATTCCGTTGGGGAAGGGACGGAGGTGGTTGCTGCTTCATATGTGGAGTTGGTGTATGAGATTGTGGGGTCGAAGAGGAGGAATGCTTGGGGCGTCGCGACTGATACGGATATTACGGCGAGTGGGATCAAGGCGGTGTTGTGCGCGGCGAGTAGGTTGGAGATCGTTATGAAGGCGCCAGCGGTTAATGGGAAGTAAAATTTTGCAAGTATGTTGATTTTAGGTGGGAAGCTGGCGTCTCACTATTATATCTTGCAATATAAGAACCGTGGATATCTTGTCCACCGTGACCAAAACTACATCAGAACTACCTCCGTTTTTTTTCAATTTAAATACGGTCGATCACGTGATGCTACACGTTCTGTCGCGTCACGCAACGTCACGCAGGAAGCACTGCGCAAGCCTGTCACACATTGAGGTGGTGAGGCGTCCCATTAATATTCACAGGGCAGGGCTTACGTCCAACCGACCATCATGCCCAGCTCAACAAGTCGCTCTCCCCGTCCTATGTCAGATTCAAGATCCTTCCAGGCCTCCCAATCATTGTTCCCTCCCGGCACACCGTCAAGCTCTCGTCCATTTCTCAACATGCTCAATCCAATGGGAAGAGCATACCAGGGGTACTCTCAGGCGAACCAGTCGTTACCAGAAGAGGAAGATGAGAATAGGAGCAGCGCAGAAGAGGAGGATGAAGGGAATCTAGAAGCCGGTCGGAGCACCATCTTTCGGAGCACCACGAAGGGCATGCCCACGACAAAGTCAAAGTCACAAGAAAAGCGGCGAGTCTCGTGGGATGCAGGTGCTTCTGAGATGACTGTTCTGCACCCGAATATCCATCAGGAAGATAAGATTCATGAACAGGAATCATCAGACGATGAGGTTCCACAGAGTTTCATGATCGAGGCTGCCTCGCGCAAGCCTGCCTTCCCCAAGAGGAAGGCCAGGGAGGGTAGTTCGAGTTCTAGCGCCGGTGGGCGGGAACAACCATTGTATTCTATCGCTGGAAGGAAACTACCACCCATTTTACCCACTGTCGCCAGCCATGCCCTCCCACCACCTGTATCCATCCCTCCCAGACCTTCAGAGGTCGACCTTGGTGCAGATGACCAACAAACGCCCCGGGCTACTACTCCCGGTATAAGTCCTAGTGAACTATCATCCGACCGCGAGCGGCAACCAAAGCAAATGCGTGGACTGGACGCGTACGAACGCGCGTTGTGGAATTGGGTCAACGTATACAACCTAGACGCGTTCTTGCAGGAAGTGTATTATTATTATGAGGGAAAGGGAATATACAGCATTGCGCTTGCGAGAGGCCTTAATCTTCTGTCAGTGACATCATTTCGTATATCCCTCGGTAAGAGATTGTAGCTAACATGCTGTGTCTGTGAACCCGTCAGGACAGTAGGGTTTGTCATTGGGTTCTCCACGTTCTTGTTGGGATGTATTGATTATTCTCGCATACGTCCTGAGAAGTCAACGAGACTCTCGGATGTTGTCGTTGACCGTTGTGTATCAAAGTCAGTACACGACCTTGGCCTTGATTCCCGTTCCCAGTATAATGCCACCATCCAACAGATTCTCGGGCTTTACCCTTATGTTCTTCATCCTCTTTACTGCATTCTACATCTGGCAGATCATCTCGTTTGTGATGGGCGTCATCCGACTGGTTGACATGTACAACTTTTACACCCATCTCCTTAAAATCCCAGATGTGAACAGCAACTTCACCATTCTTCATTGTTGCATGTTGACATTCCCTTCTAGGCCGACATCCAAACAATAGCATGGCCGGAAATCGTCCGACGCATAGGCTCAATCCGCGAAGAAAACCCCCTCACAGCCATATCCTCCAGCAACGCCCGGAATACCAATGACACTACCACCGCAAAGCTAGATGCACATGACATCGCCAACAGAATCATGCGGCAGGAAAATTACCTCATCGCCCTCTTCAACAAGGAGTTATTGGATTTACGGGTGCCGTTACCACAGGTGATGAAGCGGTTTGTAATGGAGGAGGGCAAAGGAAAGATGCTGACTAGGGCGTTGGAATGGAACCTGAGGTTTTGTCTAATGGAGTATTTGTTTGATCAGCATGGAAGGGTACGAAAGGTGTTTTTGAAGGCGAAGAATCGAGCTGCTTTGATTGAAGGGTGCGGTTCTGATCTTGTTGTGGTTCATCCACATTCTCTGTATTGACTCTCTTTCTTTTTGGAATTGCAGGTTGAAGAGACGGTTCATATTCATGGGAATCCTCAATGCCATATTCGCACCATTCATTGTGCTTTACCTTCTCATGTACTCATTCTTCCGGTATTTCGAGGTAGGGTTTCTTGTTCCTGCTCTCTCACCTGTTATATCAAACCTTACTACAGGAATATCACAAAGACCCATCCACGATCGGGGGGCGCCGATACACCTCCTTTGCCGGGTGGAAGTTCAGAGAGTTCAACGAATTGCCTCATTTTTTCGTAAGGAGGCTAGATGAGAGCTATCCTTTGGCGAGCATGTATATCGGACAGTTTCCTAATGAGAAAATGACACTGATTATGCGGTGGGTAATTCTCCCTTTCGTCTGACACCATGCTGACCAATGCCGACGACTTCAGCTTTGTGGCTTTCATCGCTGGATCCTTTGCTGCTGTCCTTGTCCTCGCCACTGTCTTGGACCCCGACATCTTTGTCCACTTTGAAATAACCCCCCAGCGCACTGTCCTCTTCTACCTTGGAGTCTTTGGTTCGGTGCTAGCTGTAGCAAGGGGAATGATCCCCGATGATAATCGCGTTTTCGATCCGGAGCTGTTGATGATGGAAGTTATAACCTATACACATTATATGCCCGATGAGTGGAAGGGCGAGTTGCATAGCAAGAAGGCGAGGATGTGGTTCCTTTTGCGCTTCATCTCGACTGGTACTGATCGTTGTACACGACTTCTTAACAGGTCCACCAAGAATTTGGCGAACTCTTTGCCATGAAGATCTTGATTTTCGCTCAAGAACTCCTCTCAGTCGTCTTGACACCGTTTGTGTTGTGGATGTCCCTTCCAGTCTGCGCTCCAGCCATTATTGATTTCTTCCGGGAGTTCTCGGTCCATGTTGATGGCCGGGGTTACGTGTGCAGTTTCGCAGAGTTCAATTTCGAGAGACATGGGAATGTCAAGGTGCGCCAATTATCATCGCAGCATTTCCAACATCTGACGTGTGACAGTTTGGAGCTCCAACGAGAATTCATGACAAGAAGATGATCTCCAATGAGGGCAAAATGGAAAAAAGTTTCCTCAACTTCAAGGTAACTCCCCTCATGAACATCTCCCCTTCTATTGAACGTGATCTTGTTCCAATCTGCAGGCGACCAATCCAGACTGGAACCCATCCGATCCTTCTGGCTCCCTCTACTTAAGCAGGATGGCTGACTTTAGCGCTGTTCACCACCCACATTTGCTTACCCGACGACGACCAGGAGTAGGGGCCGGTTTAGAAGCAACAGCAACAACAATCCCCGCTATCGAGCGTAAGAATGAAGGCTCCCTTGCAGATAGGGCGCAAGTGTATGATCGTGCGCTTCGGCAGAGCCAGCATGCTGCTGCTTCACGGAGAAGAGGGCCTGGGGGCAGCATGCTGGGTGTGTCGGCCATGGGACCTGGCCCGTCGAACTCATCGATGTTCGGGGGGTTGTCGACGGCCCAGACGGCTGTGCTTGGTGATTCACATGGGAGTGTTTATGTGGGCAGTGGCGCGGATCAAGGTGGTGTTAGCCGTACTTCGGGTTTGGAGGGTACAGGGAAGGGGATACCAGACGATGATCTAGCGCCTGACGGGGGTGTTGGAAGTGGACTGGGCGAGTCGTATGTCGATGGAGGCAAGCGCTCAAAGCCGTACGGTCGAAATAGCGAGGAGGAAGAGGAAGAGGGGTTGGAAGATGGGGGTGTTTTGGGTCTGTTGGCGCAGATTTATGGAACAAGGGAGGGACCCGCAAGGGTTATCTAGGATTCTCGTTGATTACGGACTTTGCATACCACATATACTAATTGACCGTCCCATATTTTGCATCTAGATGATACCATGCTGGTTGCCATTTCCATTTCTGTGATGCAGTTTTGATCGATCAGGTTACAGCAAGTAGAACAGAGTTGAGTAAGTACATCAATCTACTTTCTAAGGTAGATCCAATGTCACATAGCTTTCAATGCTATCTAAAATAGCAGTCTGATAGAGACAGAAATACTATGAACGACATCATATCTAACCCAAGTCCAGCGACACGTCAAACATGAGTGATACGCAGCAGGGTTTACCACGATATCAGCAACAACTTGAGCAGTAGAGAGCGAATAACTCAGGACAGTACCAGCTTCGATGTGCTCGCGGGAGAGACCAATATCCTGATGACTACCCTGGCTGCGAAGAATCATGCGGTGATGGTGTAAAGTGAAGGTGGGGAAATTTGGACAGGACTGTATCCTGGGACGACGTTTCACCCAACTCGAGTTCCTGAGGAACAGGACTGTGATGGGGCTCCGAGAGCATGTCGGGCACAAAGTCTGTCGTTGAAGATCGCAGAGAGGGTGATGCATCTCTGGCAGAGGCATCATTGTTGCGAAGTTCAAGTGTTGATGTCGCCTTGGCATCTGCCTTCCTGGCCTTGGTTTTTTCTTTTGCCCGTCTGTTCTGGAACCACACCTGTACGCCTCTCGGCGCCATACCTAGCTCTACCGCGAGTCTTTTCCGCAAAACACCGTCCGGCTTCGTATCGCGTTTAAAAGTATCTTCAAGGATTTTCAGCTGGTCATGGGTGGTCCTTTTCCGGCGCTTGGGAGTATAGGGGTAGAATGTGCGGAAGTCAACAGCAGATGGGCCCATACCAGCAGAAATCAATATCTGATACTTCTGTGGGCGGTTGGAGGCCGAGAGATGGTTAGCATGGAGTTCTGCAGCCATCAAAGGATCACATACTCCCTGTAGACGGCCGAAGACGGAAACATGGTCAGAATGGAGTTCTGCAGCCATTGACGGAGTTCACGTACAGTGGTATTGTAGTTGTCACCTGTGATGCTGGTCATGGGAAAATCAGATCCCTGTATATCCGTGTAGGAGTCGGACATGTCAGGCGCTTCCGACAAAGTATCCTGATCTTCGACATCCGTAGCTGGAGATGCATCGAGCCGCGGAGCGTTCCAGAGTTGGTCAGCCATTTCATCGGAAAGTACAGTATTGGAGAGTTGAGCCGTTACACGACGTATCTCACTGCCAGTGGTCTGAGTGTCTTGAACGCCATCACCGCTGGAGGGGAGGAGCTATTGTCATCACACATGTGGAACAGTCAGAAGTGGAACAGTATACCACCAGGCCGACGTCGTTCTGCGGAGAAACACTCAATATTCAATAAACGCTGCAGGATAACGGATAGAAAAACTCACGCGGGAGGCGAAGATTGGACATCTGCATCATTCATCCCGCTGGTAGTCGACAGGCTCGTCCAGACGTTTGCCGACATTATGCCTTCACCTGCTGGCTCCCGTCGAATAACAGATACGCCTGCTTGATAATTAGTTACAGTTCGGAATGACTCAAACTACACCTTACCACACTCTTCGACCACGGTGCAATTTTTGCGAAAGCGTGAGATCAGTTCCGAGTCACTCGGGAATGTCTTGTCATCCTAGGCAGACGACGGATGAGTAATGTTCAGATGTCAAGAATAATGACGGACCTCTCGTATGAGCGCAATCCAGTCGTCGTCGTGTGTAACGGCTACTGGGGCACTTGGGTCCTGAGAAGATCATGATCAGCTAGAACCCAACAGAAAGACGGTACTTGGGACTGACAGATTGCAGGAGATATTTGTTGATGACCATTGATGGATGATATGGCTTTCCAGACAGAGTGAGACCATGCCTAGGATAATGTCGTTGAACCGCTTACCTCTAAATGCTCGGGTATAGACTCAAGCACAACCTCATAATCTCGAAGTTTGTCCGAAGTTTTATCCAGGCCAGAGTCTTCTGAAGTCCCTCTGCGTTGGCCAGTCCCGCACCCGCTCCTCCCACTGGCCAAAGTAGACATGGAGGTTCCCGCAAACGGGATGTTGCTTGTGGCGGCGGAGACACCTTCAGGATCAACGTCGATAATGGGAAGAACCTCCACGTCCGACTGGACCTCACCCGAGTCCGATAAGGCATAGTTCAGCATAATCCTATGTCCTCGCACAAAGACACACTGATTCTGATCGTCTGGTGCATCGCCTCGGAAAGTAGTGTCATCTCGATGGATGGCGTCCAAGTCGGTTTGGGTCATGTGGTTGAATCCGCTGTCCCTAGGCCCCGTGCGGTATACAGGAACACTCGCAGTTGTCCAAGAATAATTGTAGGAAGTACTTCCTTCGACTGCTCTGGCTGCACTAAGACGCAAAGAAACTTGATCCCCTGGCAAAGCGCCGGAAAAAGTGCCAACCATCCAAGAGCTTGTCTTATCGATTCCAGTGACGAGATATAGTGATCCGTTGGGTACTTCGCGGTGGTGATTGTTGTTTGCAAACTTATACCAGCTGGAAGCATGTGTAATTGCATGACTTTTAAACAAGGCGGAAAAGCAGTTTAAACGAGAAGCCCCGCGAGGAAGATGTAGGATAGCCCCTTCAGATGTGCTCCAAGTAAACTGAGAACCGCCATCCGCCCCAGTGGGAAGAAGCCTGACGGAATGCGTGAATGACCCGATAATAAGGGCATGATAAACGTTTACGCACAGGTTTTGAGTCGCTGAGAAACTAACGCCAAAGGAGACGCTCTGCGCCGACATGCTTGTGACCACCCCGCCGGGCTCATGATAATGCGGGGTATGGATGATATCGTACTCGCCTATGTCTATCGGTTCAAAATTCTCTGGTACGCCGCGTCGATTGATGGGATCTTGAGCCGACGCCCGAATGTTGAACAATGTTTCAAAACCACCGTCTTGGGTGACATAGCCTACATCACCAATCCGGACGCCCTTTGTGCGATACGCCACGGAGTAGCCGTAGGGCTCGGGAACCCATAGAGGATAGCCGTGCCGCTTGAAAAGGAGTTGGCGAGCATATACCTGTGCATCGCTGAGAGATCTAGATGGCGACGGTGAAGTGTGAAGTAGCAGTTCTGGTTTCGTGAACAGGAGGCATTAATGCTGGCATTGCTGAGATTGAGCAAGAAACGTCTTACCTCTCCGATAGTCCGTCGTTGACCGATTGTTATGAGCGTTGGTCATCACGGTGATACTGACGTTGCTCTGATCACCTGTGATGTCCGTCATTGAGGAGCGGTCGATTGAGACTCCTTGGCCATTGTCCAAGTAGGGCATGCTGTCGACGTCCTAGGCATTCGGTGCCTCGAATTGCAACTTGAACTTGCATGGAATCTATATATGGCAATATTTCCTGCAGTTCACTGCAGGCCATGCATACGCCAACAGCTGGTGAAATTATGATTGATCTATAAGAGACAACAGCAGGTAATGCTAGTGCCAGTACCAATTGCCTATAGGTTACTAAGTATTAATACTTCGGGTTGCGCGTACAACTCAAGGCAACGCGACGAACTTGAAGATACTCCTAAGTAGTGCAGAACTTGGAAAGCATTATCGTCAGTCCATAAATAGAGATCAGCAATCAGGATGAATTATAACACAACCGTGACATGGCTGGTCAACCTATGCATAATGTAATCATCAACAGCTCTGGGCCCTAACGCAAAATAGGCCTCGACGGCTTCGCCTTAATTGCAGATGGCTGACGGATCTGGAACGACCCCGAACTCGACCCCGAATTCGGCGAAGCCGATGTCGCTGATTTGATTTGGGCGCGCCGCAACTCCTCATCGATTCGCCACATGCCTTTGACGAACGCCTCGCGATTAAGCGTACCTTTATTCGCGATATCACATTCGTTCCTGAAAACATTGTGAAATCAGCTTACAGAAAGGATAGTTTGAAGAAACACATAACAAGGATGCAATGAAATGGATATATACACGCACCAAATATCACCCAACTTCCCGGTATCCAGTCTCGACCTACTCCAAATAAGCCTAACAACATGGCCTTCCAGCCTCTCCTCTGGCCCCACAGATTCCTCCCCCCCGTCCCAACCCTCCTCCCCTTTCTCACTTTTAACCACCCCATCACCACCGTTGATAGGATTCGTAATCAGATCCACTGATAACCCTCTCCATCCTGCTGCCTGCCTCGTCTTCTTCGCGGACAACAATGCAGGTTTACTTTGCGCCTGTAATTTTTGCGCTTTCCGTCTCTGCAAAACATTGGAATTGAAGACACTTGCGTATCGTTTGCGCGCGGTGTCTGGGACGGGTGTTGGGCGCGTTAAGGTGGATTTCGTTGGACTTTTGCGCGTGTAGGTGATGTGGGTGGAATTGGACGTGAAGCTTTGCATGGAGGAGCGATCGGAACCCGATGGAGCAGTGGATGTGGAGGCGTGAGATGGGCGGGAAGGTGGAGGACGTGGAGGGGCGCGGCGCGTTGCTGGGGTGGAGGGAGAGGGAGAGGAGGACAACGACGGGGCCAGGATTTTTGGGGAGGTTGGGGCTGACTGAGGGACGTCTGTGGATTTAGATGGGCGGAGTAGAGGTGGAGGTGGAGGTGGGCCTTTAATCGACGAGGGTTTGGGTGAAGTCGTGGAGGGACGCTGAGGCAGTTTCGGAGGCATGAGTTTCCGCTTTGACATTGCTCTTTCCCAGTCAAGGGTGATCATGGCTTCCATAGCAGGGCTCGCTAGAGAACTGGTGGAGACGTCCTCGTATGACTCGCCCAGGCTGATGGTGTCTGCTTCATTGCCATTGCTGGTGGCGGAATACTCCCGGTCCATGGGGAATGTGGCAATGAAGCTTGTGATGGAGCCAGGCGTGCTAGGGTCAGTGTCTGAGGAGAGGGATACAGAGTGGAAGGAAGATATGGAGGATGCTGGGGCATGTCCTGAGCCAGCTTTGCGGGAGTCAGTGTCAAGTTTGAGTGGGGGGTAAGTGTGCTCTACTTCTAAGGAATCGGCGCGACGGGGGGGTTGGAGGGAGGGCGTGGCGGTGTAATTATACTTGCGGGAAGTAGTGGATGTGGCCGATTTCAGAGAGGTAAGAGAGGGTTTACGAGGTGGAAGAGGGGGTGCTTTCGACTTCGCTCCGTTGGCGTCGGACATTCTCGGCTTGGGTGGGGGCGCTAGGTTTATAAGCGGGGTCGTAGTATTCGAGTACGGTTTACGGACATCGAACACCCGTTGGGTGGGTGTACGAGAAAAATCAAAGTTACCGTTCTCGTTTGTGGCACGGGACTTGGGTGTATAGCCATTCGAGCGTGGTGAGGACGGGCCGTCGTCCACGATCCAATCTTTGAGGTCGATTAGCGAGGTTTTTCGACCT
>Ga0210383_10004216_pt1 | contig 12754 bp, 11 predicted proteins | sample IncBWC14OmetaG_FD_160072 | JGI IMG/M metagenome (GOLD analysis project Ga0210383, IMG submission 160072) | Forest soil microbial communities from Barre Woods Harvard Forest LTER site, Petersham, Massachusetts, United States - Inc-BW-C-14-O ...
CGCGTTCAAGCTCGATGTCATGCGTGTCGAGGATGGCCTGATCGCCGAGGTCACGACGTTCGGCGCCGAGCTCTTCCCGGCCTTCGGGCTGGCGCCCACGCTGTGAGCCCAGTGTTGTGAGCCCAGTGTTGTGAGCCCAGTGCTGTGAGCCCAGTCGCGAGCGATACCCTGGCCGGCGTGCTCGACCATGTCACGGTGACCCGGTACGTGACTCCGCTGCGCGAGGGCGGGTCGCTGCCCGCCCTCGTCGAGGCGGACAATCTCGGCACCTACGTGATGAAGTTCCGCGGCGCTGGCCAGGGTCCGCTCGCCCTGGTCGCCGAGATCATCGCGGGCGAACTGGCCCGCCGCCTCGGCCTGCGCGTGCCGGATCTGGTCCTGGCCGATCTGGACCCGCGGATCCCGGGCAGCGAGCCGGACCCGGAGATTCAGGACCTGCTCCGGGCCAGCGAAGGCCTGAACCTCGCGGTGGACTTCCTGCCCGGCTCGGTGGGCTTCGACCCGCTCGGCTGGACGGCCGATCCCGACTTTGCCAGCCAGGTGCTCTGGTTCGACGCCCTGGTCCAGAACGTCGACCGCACCTGGCGCAACCCGAACCTGCTCATCTGGCACCGCAACATCTGGCTCATCGACCACGGGGCGGCACTGTACTTCCACCACAACTGGCCGACGGCCGACCCCGGGCGCCCGTTCGACGCCCGTGAGCACGTCCTCCGCGACCGCGCCACTAGGCTCGCCGAGGCCCACGCCGAGCTCGCGCCGCTGATCACCGAGGCCCTGCTCAAAGAGGTGACCGCCCTGGTCCCGGGGGAGTGGTTCGGCGACCGAGGCGCCAGCGCCTATGCCGAACACCTCCTGGCGCGCGCCCCGATCGTCCCGGAGGTGATCCGCGGATGACCGAGGTCTTCGAGTACGCGCTGGTCCGGGTGGTGCCCAGGGTCGAGCGGGGCGAGGCGATCAACGTCGGGGTGATCGTCTACTCCCAGGCTTACCGGTACCTGTGCGCCCGGATCGGACTGGACGAACGCCGTCTGCTGGCCATCGACCCCGCGGTCGACCTGGACGCGGTGCGGACGGCCCTGCAGGCCTTCGAGAAGGCCTGTACCGAGGGTCCGCTGGCGGCCAAGCCGCTGGGTGAGCGCTTCCGCTGGCTCACCGCCCCCCGGTCGACCATCGTCCAGCCCGGCCCCGTGCACAGCGGGCTCACCGCCGATCCCGCCGCCGAGCTGGCCCACCTGTTCGGCACCCTGGTCCGCACCCGCTGACGCCCCGAGCATCTCGGGCCGCGGTACGCAAGCTCAGAACATCGCCGCGACGTCCGATAGCGAGCGGACCACCGTGGTGCCCGGTGCCGGCAACTTGCCGTCCAGCTCGCCCCGCACGATCTGCATCGCGGTGATGCCCAGGCCCACTGCTCCCGCGCAGAACGCCGGCTGGTCGTCCACGAACACGGCGTGCCGCGCGGGGACGCCAAGCTGATCCAGCGCGTGAGTAAAGATCTCCGCCGCGGGCTTCTCGGCGCCCACCTCGCACGACAGAACCAGCGTGTCGGCCAGGTCCGCCACGCCGTTGCTCTCCAGGAGGTCCCGCGTGTGCTCCGAGCAGTTGCTGACGATCGCGATCTTGATTCCGCGGGCCCTGACGTCCTGCAGGAAGGGGAGAGCGTCGTCGTACAGCCGCGCGGACCGCAGGAGCAGCTCACGGTCCCGGTCCACCAGCGCCCCCACCAGGTCCGGCCGGGGTTCGACGCCGCCCTCCTGCAAGATCCGCTCGAACCCCTCGGCCTTGGTCAGCTGGCCGATCGCGAGCGCCGCCCCGACCCGGCTGTATCCCTGACCCCAGGCCTGCATCGAGAGCCCGGCCAGGATCGGCAGCTCGGCGCTGTGGGCCGCGAAATCACAGCTCAGAAGGGTGTCATAGACGTCAACCAGGCATGCTTCCCGCTCGGCCACACCATGAGCGTAGTCTGGCGGGCGACAAACCCAGCATGCGGCCATCCGGCCGGTCAGCCGAGCGCGCCTCTGATCACGTCCGCGAGCCCCGCAGGCCAGATCGCTTCCGCGGTTGAGTCCATCTCGGCCAGCGTCCACCAGCGCCACGCGGCGATCCCGTCCGAGTCGTGCATGGCCGCCACCTCACCAAGCCCGCGGCGGGGACTAGCGACGCGGGCTAGGAAGAAGCGTTCGTACTGCCGGACGATCTCGTCCTCGTACTCCATGGTCAGCGTCCGCTCGAACAGCTCCCTGCCCAGCGGGACGTCGGTCCAGCCGGTCTCCTCGGCCAGTTCCCGCCGGGCTCCGGCCGGGTAGTCCTCGCCGTCATTCAGCCCGCCGCCGGGCGTGCACCAGTGCGGCCCGTTGGGCGGCCCGTCGTCGTACCGGAACAGCAGGACTCGATCGTCCGGGTCGAGCACGATCACCCGCCCGGCCAGTCGCAGCCTGAGCCCCCTGGCGTCGGCCATCACTCTCCGTTGAATTCCGCGACGGCCGCCTCGTACTGGTCCAGAGCCCGCTCGACCGGGCCGCGCGGCGCGGAGGGCAGCCAGTGCACCGCCCGTTCGAAGCCCGCAAGCGCGTACCTCTCCAGCACCTTGGCCTCCGCCGGAACCCCCATGACCATCAGCCCCACCGGCCGGTCGGCGCGGGCGCGCAGTTCCGCGGCCCGGTCCAGGACGTCTCCGCGATCATGGTTCGGGAACCACGCGTCGCCGAACGCCAGCACCCGGTCCAGCACACCCGGCCCGTTCCCGCCCACCAGCACCGGGGGATGGGGCCGCTGGGCCGGCTTCGGCCAGGACCAGATCCGGTCGAACGTGACGTACTCGCCAGCGTAGCTCGCCTCGTCGGCGGTCCAGATCGCCTTCATGGCCTCGACCCGCTCCCGCAGGATCGCCATCCGCCGGCGTGGATCGGTGCCGTGATTGGCCATCTCCTCCCGGTTCCAGCCCGCGCCGACGCCGAACTCGAACCTCCCGCCGGACAGGTAGTCGACGCTGGCCACTTCCTTGGCGGTGGTGATCGGGTCTCGCTCGATGACCAGGCAGATGCCCGAGCCGACCCGCAGCCGCGAGGTCACCGTCACTGCCGCGGTTACCGCCACGAACAGGTCGAAGGTATGGGCGTACCTCTGCGGCAGCTCGCTGCCACCTGGCCAGGCCGACTCCCGGCTGGCCGGGATGTGCGTGTGCTCGGGGAAGAACAGCGATTCGTGCCCGCGCTCCTCGGCCAGCCGCGCCATGTCGGCGGGCGCGATGGCGTCATGAGTCGGGAAGATCGCTACGCCGGTGTCCATGCGCCCAGCCTAGGCCGAGGCCACCGTCCCAGCTTCCACCTCTGACTGCGTCTCTGACCGCCCGTCCCACCTCTCGCCGTATTTTTTGGCCGAACGGGCCGTGGTTCCAGCCCTCGCACAGTAGGGACCCTCCTGCCACGGGACGCACCGGATGTCGTAACCACCTGGTAGCAATGAAGCGTGACGGACACAGACCGACCGGTACCGGAGCGGAACGACCGGGGACTGCGCGAGGAGGCTGAAAAGCACTTGCGGGCCCTGGCCGGCGGCCACGCACGGCTGCGCGAGGACCAGTGGACGGCGATCAGCGCCCTGGTCGCCGCCCGGCGTCGGGCGCTGGTGGTGCAACGCACCGGGTGGGGGAAGTCGGCGGTGTACTTCGTCGCGACGGCGCTGCTGCGGGCGCGCGGTGCCGGGCCGACGGTGATTGTGTCACCGCTGCTCGCGCTCATGCGCAACCAGGTCGAGGCGGCGGGCCGGGCCGGGATCCACGCACGCACGATCAACTCCGCCAACACGCAGGAGTGGGACCACGTCTACGCGGAGGTCGCCGACGGCCAGGCCGACGTGCTACTCGTCAGCCCCGAACGCCTGAACAACCCTGGCTTCCGCGACCAGGTGCTGCCGAAGCTCACCGCCGCGGCGGGCCTGATCGTGATCGACGAGGCCCACTGCATCTCCGACTGGGGCCACGACTTCCGCCCCGACTACCGGCGGATCCGCACGCTGCTGCAGGCTCTTCCGCCGGGGATTCCGGTGCTGGCGACGACCGCGACCGCGAACGCCCGCGTCACCCGTGACGTCGCCGAGCAACTCGGCGCGGGCCAAGACGCAGACGAGGTACTCGTACTGCGCGGCCCGCTGGACCGTGAGTCGCTGCACCTCGCGGTGGTGAGCCTGCCGACCGCTCACCAGCGGCTCGCCTGGCTGGCGGCCCGGCTCGCCGATGGCGGCTGGCCGGGATCCGGGATCATCTACACGCTGACCGTCGCCGCGGCCTACGAGACGGCGGCGTTCCTCCGCGACCAGGGAATCGACGTCGCCGCGTACAGCGGCCGCGACGACCAGGCGCAGCGCCTCCGGGCCGAAGACGACCTGCTGGCCAACCGGGTCAAGGCGCTGGTGGCGACCAGCGCGCTGGGCATGGGTTTCGACAAGCCCGACCTGGGGTTCGTGGTCCACCTCGGTGCCCCGCAGTCTCCGGTCGCTTACTACCAGCAGATCGGCCGGGCCGGGCGGGCCGTAGCCAGCGCGGAGGTGATCCTGCTCCCCGGGCGCGAGGACCGTGACATCTGGGCGTACTTCGCCTCGCTCGCGTTCCCGCCCGAGCACCAGGTCCGGGCGACACTCACCGCACTCGCCGACGCGGGCCGCCCGCTGTCCGTCACCGCGCTGGAGACCCGGATCGACCTGTCCCGGGGTCGGCTGGAGTCCATGCTCAAGGTGCTCGACGTCGACGGCGCTGTGCGCCGCACCAGCGGCGGCTGGGAGGCTACCGGTCGGTCGTGGACCTACGACCAAGAGCGGTATCAGCGGGTTGGTCAGGAGCGGATCCGCGAACAGCAGTCCATGCTGGCCTACCAGGCGACCGATGCCTGCCGGATGGAGTATCTGCGCCGCGAGCTCGACGACCCGGAGGCGGCCCGCTGCGGCCGCTGCGACAACTGCACGGGCCGGGAGCCGGACACCGAAGTCCCGCAGGTCGGCGCGGACGCGGCCCGGCAGCGGCTGCTCCGCCCCGGCGTCGGGGTCGAGCCGCGGCGGATGTGGCCGCCGGGGATGAAGGACCTGGGGATCTCCGGCGCTTCCGGCAAGATCCCCGCGGACTGTACGGCCGAGCCGGGCCGCGCGCTCGGCCGTCTCACCGACATCGGCTGGGGAACCACGCTGCGGGCGCTGCTCGCCGACGAGGCTCCCGACGGGCCGGTCACAGACCAGCTCACCGACGCGGTGGTCAAAGTCCTGGCCGCCTGGGACTGGAGCCAGCGCCCGACCGGCATTGTCACCGTGCCGTCGCGCGCCAGGCCCGTCCTGATAACGAGCCTCGGCCAGCGGATTGCGCAGGTCGGCAGGCTGCCTTACCTCGGCTCGCTCGGCTACGCCAGCCCCGACGGCCCCGGCTCGCGCCGCCACAATAGCGCCCAGCGGCTGCACTCGCTGTGGCACGCGTTCACCGTCCCGGACGACCTTCGTAAGGCACTCAGCCGGCCCATCGGTCCGCTTCTGCTCATCGACGACCGCATCGAGACCGGCTGGACCATGACCATCGCGGCCAAGCAGCTTCGGGAGGTCGGCGCCCCCGCCGTCCTCCCGCTAGCCTTCGCCGTTACCACCGGCTGACGCCGCATTTCCGCCTCCGGGTCAGTGGTAACACCCCTGAAACACGCAGACCCGATAATGAACTCGGCGAAACAGGAGGCAAGGTATGGACTGGCTGATAGCGGGCGTGTTGCTGGTGCTCATCGTGACGATGCTGGTCAGGCTCAAGAAGGCCGAACGCCGTCGGTCGTAACCGGCCTGGAGCGAGGCTAGTCATTCCGCCGTGTGCCGTGATGAAGTAGAACCAGCTCTCACGGAAGGCGCCGGGTCATGACAATTGCCGGGATCGACCTGTCGGCCACCGAGTTCTGGGGTCTGCCGCTACCCGACCGGGCCGCGGCCTTCGCCATGCTCCGGGCCCAGCAGCAGCCGCCGTTCTTCGCCGAACCCGAGACCCCCTTCGCCGAGCCGGGTCGGGGTTACTACGCCCTGGTCAGATACGCCGACGTGGTCGAGGCGAGCAAGCACCCGGAGGTGTTCTCCTCGGCGAAGGGCGCCACCAGCATCCCCGACCTGCCGGTGGAGTTCAACGAGTACTTCGGCTCGATGATCAACATGGACGACCCCAGGCACACCCGGCTGCGCCGGATTGTCTCCCGGGCGTTCAGCCCGCGGCTCATCGCGAAGTTCCAGGACGACGTGCAGCGCGCCGCTGCCGAGATGGTTGACGACCTGCTGGCCACCGGTCCGTGCGATTTCGTCGCGAACATCGCGGCGAAGCTGCCGCTGAAGATCATCTGCGACATGATGGGCATCCCGGATGATCAGTACCAGATGGTCCTGACCAACACCAACATCATCTTGTCCGGAGCCGATCCTGAGTTCGTCAGCGAGGATCTAGATCAGGCGGTGCTCCAGATTCTCGGCGCTGGGCAGGCCCTCGCCGACCTGCTCACCGGCCTGGCCGCCGTCCGCGCCGAGGCGCCTGCCGAAGACCTGGTCTCCGCACTGGTGACCGCGAACATCGACGGGGAGCAGCTCACCACCGCCGAGCTCGCCTCCTTCTTCATCCTCCTGGTGGTGGCGGGCAATGAGACCACCCGCAACGCGCTCTCGCACGGGCTGATGCTGTTCACCCAGTACCCGGAGCAACGGGCCCTGCTCCTCGCCGACCTCGAGGGCCGGCTCGAAGCTGCGGTCGAGGAGATCGTCCGTTACTCCTCGCCCGTCCTGTTCATGCGGCGGACCCTGACCCGGGACTACACCATGAACGGGCATGACTACCGCGAAGGTGACAAGACGGTGCTGTTCTACTACTCGGCCAACCGCGACGAGGCTGTGTTCAGCGATCCCGACCGCTTCGACATCACCCGCTCGCCGAACCCGCACGTCGGCTTCGGCGCACCCGGACCGCACTACTGCCTGGGCGCCCACCTGGCCCGCCGGGAGCTCACCGTCATGCTGCGCGAACTGATGACCCGCGTCCCCGGCATCACCGTCGGCGAGCCCGACCGCCTCCTATCCAGTTTCATCAACGGCATCAAGCGCCTACCCTGCCAGTTCTGACGGCGTCCCTGACCGCCCGTCAGCTGGCCGTAATACCCGTCACAGCGGTTCAGCGCCGGCGGGGGAAGGGGCGCGTCCACCACGATCCGCCGTCCGGGAACCTCAACACGTCGCGGGTCAAGTCGTGCAGCAGGCGGCCCTGGCCGAAATTCACGTCGTAGCCACCGAAGAATCCGACCTTGACCACCCGGCCTACGGAGCCCGCCGGGACCCGGCCCATGCCCAACGTCCGGGTCGCAACCACTCGCGTTCCTCTGGCCAGCGGCATGAGATGGTCACCTCCCGAATGTCATACACTAATGGTAACCAATTAATCATCCTAAGTGAGGAAACGAGCAGCCTGGCTAGCCCCCGGTCCCGACCCGGTGATCCGGGCTGCCGGTAGAGTGTGGCCGCACGCCGCCGTCGGCCCCGGGACGTCGGCGCTGACCATGCCTGCCGATCGACGGTGCCGGGAGTAAACCACGCTATGCGGCTGACGGGACGGATCGTTGCGGTGACCGCGGCTGCCGCCGTCATCGGCGGTGGCATCACGGCGTGGTCGGTCACGGACACCGGATCGGGCGCCCGGTCGTCGCCCGGGTCCAGCGCGGCGCTCGTCCGCGGGTCATCGATGCCTACGGCCCGGCCCCGGCCGAGCAACTCGCCCGCTGGACCGCTGATCGAGGTGACCGGCACGCCGCAGGGCGTGAAGGCCAAGGGCGCGATCCTGGCTGACGCGGCTACCGGCCAGGTGCTGTGGGGCCGCGGGATGAACACCGAGCGACCCATGGCCAGCGTCACCAAGGTGATGACCGCCCTTGTGGTCCTCGAAAGCGGAAACCTGGACCAGGAGATCCGGGTGCCGAAGGCGGCGTTCACCTACGTCTGGAAGTACGGCGGGGAGAGCGCGGCGCTTCGCCCGGGTGACGTGCTGACCACGCAGGAGCTGCTGGAGGCCCTGCTGCTGCCTTCGGGAGCCGACGCGGCGTATACGCTCGCGAACGCCTACGGTCCGGGCCTGACCGCCTTCATCGCGCGCCTGAACGCTACGGCGGCGCGGATGGGCCTGACGCACACCCACTTCACCTCGCCCGACGGGCTGCCGTATCCGACCGAGACCTCCACCTACTCCACACCCTCGGATCTGCTCACCCTCGGCCTGGCTGCCATGCGGTATCCCGCCTTCCGGTCGATCGTGGACCAGCGCTTCTACCATCTGCCGAAGGCGAAGGGACATCACCAGTACTGGTGGGACAACACCAACGAGCTGATCGGCTATTACCCGGGCGCCGTGGGCATCAAGACCGGATACACCGACGACGCCGGGCACTGCCTGCTCTTCGAAGCGGTCAGGAACGGCCGGACCCTGATCGGGGTCGTGCTGGACAGCCCCGCGACCGGCGTGGCCGCTGGTGCCCAGGACGCGGCGCGCATGTTGAACTGGGGCTTCAGCCTCAAACAACCCAAGCAGGCCTCGCCTAGCGCCAGGACCTAGCGGCGTACGGTTACTCGCCGGGTCACCAACGGGCGCGGTACCGGCTCGGGTCGCCAGTCGTCGCCGGCGCTGATCACGACCTGCGCGTTCTCGACCTGGCGGCCTTGCCCGCAGGCTGATCGACCAGCTTGACCGTGATGTCCGGACCGGAGGTCTCGACGATCTGGACCCGCTTGGGCAGCAGGGCCAGGAAGGCGCGGAAGCTCCGGGCGCCGTAGTTGTGCTCGTCGAAGGCCGGGTCCAAGGCCAGCATCTTGCTCTTCAGCCCGCCGGCCGTCATCGTCTCCGAGCTGGACTCCTCGAACGCCCGGACCAGTACTTGTTCGGCCTCGCTGATGTCGAACGCCGCGGCCGGCCGCGCGTCGGGCTCGACCTCGGCGACCAGCGTGCCCCAGTACTTGTACTCCGAGCACACCGAGACCAGCTTGCGGCTGGCGTTGGCCTCGGTGCCGACGCCCACCACCCACTTGCCGAACTCCCGCAGCCGCTGTACCAGCGGCGAGTAATCGCCATCGCCGCTGACCAGGACGAACACGCTCACCTCGGGGTGGACGATCAGCGTCTCCATGGCGTCCACCGCCATCCTGATGTCGGCGGCGTTCTTGTTCTGGATCCCGACCCGCGCGACCTGGATGAGGTCCACGCCGTTCATCGCCAGGTCCTCTTGATGGCCGCCGAAGCGCGGATTGGCCCAGTCCGCGTACGCGCGGCGTACCGACGCGTTGCCGTAACCGCGGCAGAGCCGCGTGATCGCCTCGTACGGCGCCGGGTTCGCCTGGTCGGGCAACTCCTTGACCGCGCCGAGCACGAGGTTCTCGAAATCCACGAACACGGCGACCTGAGCTGTCCCGTCGGGTTCCATGGCGCCTAATGTACGTGGAACCGCCAGTCACGCGGCACGCGCGCCTTCGGCCCTGGCACGCCCTGGTCGAGCGGATGATGCTCCGGCGGAGTGAGCTCCGGACCTCCGAAGGAATCCTCGGTCTCGTAATTCCAGAACCAGTCCTCGCCAGGCTCGAAGCTGCGGATGATCGGATGCCCCGCGATCTTCGCGTGCGCGGACGCGTGCTGCGAAGGAGAGCTGTCGCAGCACCCGATGTGGCCGCACTGGGCGCACCGGCGCAGATGGAGCCACCAGCCGCCGCTCGCATTGCACTCGACGCAGCCCGTCCCGCTCGGTGGCACCGCCGGGTCGATGCCCGGAATCTCGCTCATTCAGCTCTCCTCTTGCGGGGTGACCGGAAGCCGCACCCGGAACCGGGTGTCGCCGGGGACCGACTCTACTGTGATGTCGCCGTGGTGCTTATTGACCACGATCCGCCAGCTGATGTCGAGCCCGAGCCCGGTCCCCTCGCCCACGGGTTTGGTGGTGAAGAACGGCTCGAAGATCCGGTCCCGGATCTCCGGCGGTATCCCCGGCCCGGTATCGCCGAACTCCACGAACACGAACTCCCGGTCCAGCCCCGTGCGGATGGTCAGGGTTCCCGTCTCCCCCATGGCCGACACCGCGTTATCGAGCAGGTTCGTCCATACCTGGTTCAGCTCGCCGGCGTAGGCCGGGATCTGCGGCAGGCCCCGGTCGTAGTCCTTGACCACGGTGATCCCCGGCGGGAACTTCCCGGACAGCATCAGCAGCGTGCTGTCCAGCAGTTCATGCACGTCGATGACCTGGTACGGAGCCCGGTCCAGCTGGGAGTACTGCTTGGCCGCGCCCACCAGCGTCGAGACCCGGGTGGTCGAGTCCTCGATCTCGTTCATCAGCAGTTCGGTGTCGACGGTGTAGTTCAGCCACCGCAGCGCGCTCTCCAGCGTCTCCGGATCCACCGTCGCCTCTACGTGATCGAGCCAGTCGATATCCAGGCCGGCCGCGACGAACGTCGGCGCCAGCTGCCAGCCATCACGGCAGCCGCGTTCCTCCAGCCAGTCGGTGATCGCGTCCTCCCGGTCGGAGGCCTCCAGCGGAGAAAGAACCGCGGCCTTTGGCACTCGGTCCGCCGCCTCCTCCTGCAGCCGGATCAGCGTGACTAGCGTCGTCCGGTCCCACTTCCCGCCCGCGATCATGCCCAGCTTGTGCCGCATCCCGGCTACCCGCTCGCGCAGCGACGCCGTGGCCCGGACCGCGGCGGCGGCCGGGTTGTTCAGCTCGTGGGTCAAGCCGGCCGACAGTGAGCCGAGGGCCAGGAGCCGCTCCCGCTGCCCGATCGCCTGCGCCCAGTTCTTGTTGCCGAAGAACGCCCCCTCAAGCAGGTGCACCGCCATCGGGAACCACTCGTTCATCAGCCCGGCGAACGTGCTGGCCGACAGGACGAAGAACCGTGACGGCTCCGCGGTCCGCATCGAGCCGTTGTAGACCTGGGGCACGCGGTCGCCCATGTAGGCCAGCCACGCGCCGGAGTAGGCCCCGCGCTGAGAGGTCCGGCCGGTCTCGACGTCGTCCGGCCCTACCCGGCGCGACATGACCACGGTGCCTTCGAGCAGCACGTAAAAGCAGTCGGCGGGAGCGCCCTCGGCGAAGACGGGCCCGGTCGGCAGCACCTCCACGTGCCCGCGCTCGCACAGCCACCGTAGCTGGTCGTCGGTCAGCTTCTCGAACAGGAACAGGGTGCGCAGCTCGTCGATTCCGCACTCCAGCGCACCAGCCTCGGTGTCGCCAACCTTAGGGGCAGCAGCCTCGCTCATCTTTTCTCCAAATAACGGTGCACGAGCATGACCGCCAGTGCGCCTTCCCCGACGGCCGAAGCGACGCGCTTGGCCGACTCCGAACGTGCGTCCCCGGCGACGAACACCCCGGGCACGCTGGTCTCCAGGTGATACGGCATCCGGTCCAGTTCCCAGCCGCGCGGCCGTTCTCCGCCGGGCGACAGGTCCGGGCCCGCCACCACGAAGCCCCGCCCATCGCGGACCACGGTGTCATCCAGCCAGTCGGTGAGCGGCGCCGCCCCGATGAACAAGAACAGCAGCTGAGCGTCCACTATTTCGGTGGTGCCGTTCGCGGTGCTCCGCAGCGTCAGGTGCTCCAGATGGTCCTCCCCGGAGGCCCCGATCACCTCGGTGCAGGTCCGCACGGAGATGTTGGGGATGTCCGCGATCTGCTTGATCAGGTAGTAGGACATCGACTTCTCCAGCGACGACCCGCGGACCAGCAACGTCACCGACTTGGCGTGCCGGGCCAGGTACACCGCGGCCTGCCCGGCCGAGTTCGCGCCGCCGACGACGTAGATGTCCTGCCCCAGGCACGCGGAGGCTTCGGTGAGCGCGGACCCGTAGTAGACCCCGCGTCCGGTCAGGTCGTCCAGCCCCGGCGCGCCCAGCCGCCGGTAGGACACGCCGGTGGCCAGGATGACGGTATGCGCGTCGATGGAGGCGCCGTCCGCGAACGTGACCCGGCGCGCCGACCCGCAGACCTCCAGGCCGACCACGTCGCGGGTGGTCAGCACCTCGGCGCCGAACTTGGTCGCCTGCCGCCGCGCCCGGTCGGTCAGCTGTGCGCCCGACACCCCGTCCGGGAAGCCCAGGTAGTTCTCGATCCGCGAGCTCTGCCCGGCCTGCCCGCCGGTCGCCAGCCGCTCCACCAGTACCGTACGCAGTCCCTCGGACGCGCCGTACACCGCGGCGCCCAGCCCGGCCGGGCCGCCACCGATCACGATCAGGTCGTAGAAATCCTTCGACGGCGTGGTAGCCAGCCCGACCCGCGCGGCCAGCTCGGCGTCAGACGGCTCCACCAGCGGATCCCCGTCCGGCGTGATCACCACCGGCAGCGCCAGGCCGTCCGCGCCGGCCGCATCCAGCAGCCGCTTCCCCTCCGGCTCATCGGACTGATACCACCGGTAGGGCACCTGGTTGCGGGCCAGGAACTCCCGCACCTCCGAGGACCGCGCGGACCACCGGTGCCCGACGACCTTGGTCTCCGGCACCGGCCGGTGGTCCGATTCCAGCCACGCGTCCAGCAGCGCATCCACCACCGGGTACAGCTTCTCCTCCGGCGGGTCCCACGGCTTGAGCAGGTAGTGGTCCAGGTCGACCACGTTGATCGCGTCGATCGCGGCCCCGGTATCGGCGTACGCCGTGAGCAGCACCCGCCGCGCGCCGGGGTAGATGTCCATGGCCTGCTCGAGGAACTCGATCCCGTTCAGCTCCGGCATCCGGTAGTCGGCCAGGATC